>Ga0126380_10000377_pt1 | contig 14390 bp, 11 predicted proteins | sample PanSoiMetPlot_26_FD_92544 | JGI IMG/M metagenome (GOLD analysis project Ga0126380, IMG submission 92544) | Tropical forest soil microbial communities from Panama - MetaG Plot_26 | ecosystem: Environmental > Terrestrial > Soil > Tropical forest > Bulk soil | place: Panama | collected 2016-02-17
CTTGGGCTGAGTTTCCTAATCGGGCAGTGGACTGTATGGCAGAAACTGGCGGCGAGCGGAATGTATCTCTCAACGAATCCGAGTAGCTCGTTTGTCTATCTTTTGACTGGGACGCATGCCGTGCATTTGTTGGGAGGAATTCTGGCGCTGCTCGCTGCGTGCGGCGCGACATTGTTGCGGCGAGAGGCGGAATCACGCGCGGTCGTTGTGGACGTCGCGGCGTGGTACTGGCATTTCATGGCAGTTTTATGGGTTTACATTTTTTGTTTGCTGAAATTTGCACGCTGAGCCCGATTTTTTTCGCCAAGGAGAGCGCATGGCTGACGCGACGATGACGCACAACGTGCCCGCTGAGTACGAACCGTCCTTATTCGGAACCTATTCCAAGAAGATTGGAATGTGGCTGTTCCTCATGTCGGACTCGCTGACGTTCGGCGCGCTGCTTTATGCCTACAGTTATGGGCGCATCTCCACGCCGCAGTGGCCGACGCCGTTTCATTCCGAAAGCATTGTGAATGCCACGATCATGACGGCATTCCTGCTGACCAGTTCGTTGACAATGGTGCTTGCGGTGCGCGCTGCGGTAAACAAGGACGCAAAGGCTCAGCGCCTGTGGCTGCTGGCGACAATGGCATGCGGCATGGGGTTTGTGATTCTGCACGGACGCGAATGGACGAAATTGATTGCGGAGGGTCTGACGCTGTCTGTGTTTCCTAAACTGGGGGGAAGCGCAGCGACAGGTGAGTTTGCCGGCGTGGCCCAAACCGTGCCGCAATTTCCAGCAACGTTTTTTGGTCTGACGGGAATGCACATGCTTCACGTGACCCTTGGAGTAGTCTACCTTGGCGTTGTTGCGCTGAGGCGGTATTTCATACCGGTTCTGTTGGCTTTTTGGCTGGCGGCATGGCTGGGCACGCCGGCGACAAGCCCTTTTCATTACGGAGCTCACGTTTTGCTGTTGGCCGCGCTCGTTTGTTCGATCGTTCTGTGGCTAAAGCCAAAAGTTTATGACTCCTCGGACGTTGAAGTTGCTGGTCTGTACTGGCACTTCGTGGATTTGGTGTGGATGTTTATCTTCCCGTTGGTTTATTTGATGTCGGCGAAAATTCTTTAGGAGCTGTGAGCATGGAACCGTATCAGCAGGCAATCGCGGAACAAGTTGCGGAAGAACAGCGGCATCATGGAAAGGCGCAATTTTTCTGGGTTTGGGCCGCCCTCCTAGTGATGACGGCGATCGAGGTTTACCTGACCTATCAAAATATGCAGCCGGTTCGAATGCTCACGATCCTGATGGGCTTGTCGCTGATAAAAGCTGCTTTGATCATCGGTTTTTTCATGCACATGAAGTATGAAATTTCGCAGATGAAATGGCTGACGATGTGCGCGCTCGTGGCCTGCCTTTCATTGATGCTGATCTTTTTCCCGGATGCGTTTCGAATTCTTTCCCTGGGCGTGAAATGAAGCTTCGAAGTTCCATTGTCGTCATCGGCCTTTTGCTCTGTGCCTCGTGTGCGTTCGGGCAATCCTGCGCGATGTGCTATGGATCTGCAAAGTCCACAACAAAAGAAGGCCAAAAGGCGATTAACAAGGCAGTGCTTGTATTGCTCGTTCCTCCCGTTAGCTGTTTGACCTTTGGCGTGTGGTTCGCATTTCGCTATAGCAGGAGAAGAGACCTAGAGCAGGGACTTTCACTTGGGTTCGCGGACATAGGCGGCAAAGACGAGCAGCCAAAGCGGGCGAGCTTTCCGATGGATCTTGATCCTCCTACAGTGACGTCTGGGCGGAGCAGGGGCTCATCGCAATAGCAAACGCCTTTACTTCAATAACCTTCAGGTTCATTCAGAGCTTCGGACCGGGGTTCCGACTCCGCCCGCCTCCACCATTGATTCTTCTTGGTCTTCTACTTGCCCGGTGCCTGCTCAACGATCTGCGCTGTCTTCGGATCCCAGTAGACTTTCTTGCCGGACCAATAGGCGCGCGCGGCCATCATGCACGCGACGGAATGTGAGAATCCGTGGTGCACTGTGGCGTTCGGTTGTTTGCGGCTGCGCAAACAGTCAAGCCAATTTCTCATGTGAGACGGCTCCTCATCCCCCATCCACGGAGGAGGAAGCGACTTGTCGCCCTCCAATAACACATCCTTAACTGTGCGCCGGCTATCCACGCCAGGATCATCTTCGTGGTTGCCTTTCTCTTCAATCATCTGCCAACGTGGGCTTCCTTCGCCGCCGTGGTTCACCATGGTGGCTCTCTTCCCCATGATCCGCGTAAACCCAGGAGCGTCGTTACCGAAACTCGTCGAGTAGCTCACCAGCAAACCGCTCGAATACGTAAACAGCGCTTGAAAAGTGTCGGGATTCTCTCGGCCGTCGTGCCAGGCGAAGACACCGCCATTCGAAACAACCGATTCAGGATACTGTTCATTCATGAAGAAATGGCAGAGATCGATGCCATGACTCAACCACTGGTCCGCGATTCCGCTGGAAAAGTCTTTATATAGGCGAAATTCGAAATAGAGCTGCGGATCGAAGGGACGATGCGGCTTGTTCATTAACCAGGCGCGCCAATCAGTATCCTGCTCACGGATCTGCTTCACTTCAGGACGCCCACGCCACCGCGGCCCATGGTAGTTCCAGACGACTTCGTATTTTGTGACTTCGCCGAGAACACCAGAACGTATCAAATCGCGTACCGCGATTTGATACGGTTCGCTGCGATGCTGCGTTCCGATTTGAACGATCAGATTCCGCGAGACAACCGCATCGCGCGCGGCCTTTACTTCTTCGAGAACGTTGCCCATGGGCTTTTCGCAGTAGCCATCCTTGCCGGCCTCGGCAACCATTTTCAACACCGGAGAATGCGAATGTTCGGGAGTGGAGATAATCACTGCGTCGACATCCTTGAGCGCCAACAGGTCCTGAGGGTGTTGCAGTCCGCGAGGCGCCTTGCTGTAGTACTTTTCGTTTGCCGCAACGGCCCGCTGCAAGTTCTGAGTCCACAAATCGCAAACCGCGGTCATTTCAACATTTTTTTCTTCCTTGAGGCGAGCGACGATCCCATCGAGCTCGCTGCCGCGATTGCCAACGCCAATGTGGCCTAGCGAGATTCGCTCGTTCGCGCCAATGATGCGCGAATAGGACAGCGCCGTGTTGCTGATCGCCGCGCTTCCTGCCGCGACGGCCGCGCTCTTTTGCAGAAATTCTCTCCGGTTGATCTTGCTTCCTGAATTGTCCATTGCTCACTCCTAAATCGTCAGACATTCCGAATAGGCAGAAATCTATGAAACCAAACAATCGCTCCCGTTAAGTGGGCAGTCCAAGTAACTTGCTGAGCGTCCCGCCCATAATCATTTTTCGTGTGGATTCCGGAACATCACACGCGTCGAACATGGCGTAATATTGCGCCTTCACGGCTTCGATATTCCGTAAGTCAGTGTCAGATCCAAAAACGAGCTTTACGAAGGCGCTCGGATCATTGTTAGGTGTCGATGAGTCCTGCGGCTGCCCGGACCACCAGAAGATTCGCTTAAAATCCGCGAGCCGGCCGTGCATCTTCGTCAAAGTCGAGCCACTGAGATCAAAAAATACATTGGAGTTCCAACGCGCGATCTCGGCCGCCCATTCATATTCCGGATTCCCACAATGCGCGCCGATGACGGTTATTCTCGGGAAACGCCGTGCAATTTCCTCCAAATGAATGGGCCGCATGCGGCCCGATGCGACGTCTTCCGGCTCATCGAATTTCGCGCGTAAGACGATACCGGTGTGGAACATCATAATCCAGGCGTAACGGTTCGCCAGTTCATAAACCGAAAAATACGATGGGTCGTTGTATGGCTTTTTAACAAACTCCATTTCGCCCAGGCCGCGAAACCCGAGCGAGTGCAGTTCTTCCACTTGCTTGACAACGTCGGGAGCATCCAGTTCCACGAAACCGAAAGGAACGATTTGCCGAGGATATTTCTTCGCTGCCTCCGCCACTACCTTGCGATTGGCAAAAGGAGTCAGCATGCACGCCGTTAGGTTGAGGCGCTCGGACACTTGAAGGAACTCTTCCATGTAGGCCGGATTCTTTTCATCAAAATGCACGTGGATATCGACAATTTGGCTTCCAGAGCCAGCTGACCTGCTCTCTTGCTCGTCATAAGCTGGCTTCATCCCTCGAAAGGCATCGAGAACTGATGATGCCGGCCGCAGCATTGCCACGGCACTGGCGCTGTAAAAAAACTGTCGGCGGGAAAAAACCATTCTGTTCTCTCGCTTTGCCGCTGGCCTAACCATGCGCAGAGGCGACGAGCTAAGTCACTTCTTCGATTTGTCTCTCACCAGATCAGCTTTAGTGCAAATTGCAGCTGGCGATTGCTGCTGGCCGTGGAGCTGATCGTGTTGAACTCACCGAACGACGGGGTCGGGTTACCCGAGGTCGCATCCTGGAAAGGGTTCGGCATGGAAAAGATGGGATGATTGAAGAAATTGAACGCCTCAAACCGGAACTGGAGCCTGAACCGCTCTGTAATTGTGGTGGTCTTCAGCGAGCTAAAGTCGAAACTGACGAATTTAGGTCCGCGCAACACGCTTCGCCCCGCGTTGCCAAAAACCTCTTGTGACGTGGGAAAAGCAATGGCCGCAGTGTTCCACCAATTCAAGAGTTGCTTGGGCCCATCATTGGGATCTCCAATTATGTCGCAGTTGTCTTGTTCGAAATTGATGGAGTTAACTGCGTCATCGCTGGTGTTTAGACAGGAAACAGGCAAGCCCGTGCGGACGACGCTGATTCCTCCGATCTGCCAGCCGCCCAAGAGCTTCTCGGCAGGGCCAGACCAGTTTCTTCCCCAGCGCTTGCCTTTGCCAAACGGCAACTCGTACAGTGCGCTGTTTACCCAGTTGTACTTCGCGTCAAAAACAGACGCACCATAATCCAGTCTGAGGTCATAAATGTGTGGCGTCGCTTGCCCAAAGCCGCCATCGCGTGTAGAAGAGGCGGTGTCCATCGTTCGGGACCAGGTGAACGAACTCAGAAAGGAAAAACCACCCGAGAATCGCTTTTCCACTTTGGCCTGCAGGGAGTTGTAATTTGCGGAGGTAGCGCTCTCGAAAAGGTTAAAAAACGAGCCAAGGGACGAATACTTCGGAGGTTGCGGCGTTGGGTCGATAACTTTATCTCCCTGCATTACCGGGAACGGCTGATTTTGATCCGTCAGGTGCGGTAAATGAGTGGAAGCCGAGCCGACGTAAGCGATTTCGAAAATCAAGTTCGGGATCAGTTGCTGCTGGATGCCCAAACTCCATTGTTGAACGCGAGGAGTCTTCAAATGCGGTTCAACGATAAACATCGAGGGCGTGATGATTGTCTGTGAAGTGTTCGAGAAAATCTGGTCAACGATCGAATAAGGGGTCCTGCGGATGAACTTCGCCGAACGCGGCGCGTTTCGTGCAAAGTCAAACCACGGATCGGCGTTCATCGGCGAATAGAAAATTCCCGCTCCGCCGCGAACAACCGTCTTGCCGTGGCCAAAGCCTGGTGTCCAAGCAAAGCCAAAGCGAGGAGAAACGTTACTCTTATCAGTGAAAACGAGATTGTGACCCAGGCGATTGTCCCGTACGAAAGGCAAATAAGTTGGCGAAGAAGGGTTCGTGTCGAACGTGACTGCTGGGAAGTCCTGGTAGGGGTCGCCACTGCCGGGCCTCACGATCGTTGGTGTCCCCTTCAGGTCGACATTGACCATGGAGTCCTTCAGGTCGTGCCAATAAGGCGCAACTTCATAACGCAGACCAAAATTTAGCGTCAGGTTGCGGCGGATTTTGAAGTCATCCTGAACATAATAAGCTTGAGTCCAGCGGAAAAGGTGTACGTGAGAATCTCCCGTCGCTACTTCGGAATCGCTGCTAATGCCGAGCAAATAGGAAGCCAGCGTTAGTCCTCCCGTCGTGTTGCCCAGCGCATCCGGAACCGTAGCAGTGGCCACAGCCGGATTCGTAAACGAAGCCCGCGCGATGTTGTGTGACAACAGGTTCAGATTCTCATGGCGGAAATCCACGCCTACCTTGATCACGTGCCTGCCCTTGATCAAAGACAGATCGTCTGCGTATTCGTATGTTGCTTGTACCTTTCGCAGGGGATGACCAAAGGCATCTTCTCCCAAGCTTTCGAAGTCATCGCCGGACCCTGAAAAGTTCGGCGTGCCGAAATCCACCGGGTCATTAGACGCACCCGTAATCCCGATTTGTTGGGAGACATTCACTTTGCCCGCCAGCGGACCGACGCGACTGCCTTTCGCGCGGACGTAGTTGACCTTTGCTTCATTCACCATGTTCTGATGAATCGTCCAGGCGTAGTGCAATCCGAAAGTCGACGTCTTCACGGCCTCGGTCAGATCGCGAACCGGAATGACATTGTTGTTCACTACGTCTTCCCGGGCCCAAGAATACCGGCCCCAAAGAGTCATAGTGGGATTAATGACATAGTCCATTCGGCCTGCAACCTGATCGTTATCCGTCGGAATGCCGACAGATGCCCTGTAGTTGTTGACTATGCCCGAAGCATTTGGTTCCGGAACATACGGAGTCGTCAGAAATGCAGCTGCGGCCGCGTTCCAACATTGCTGCGGGATTTTCATGTTGGGCCAAGGCACGTCGGTCAACGGGTTAGAGTTGAAGCATCCGGCCGGAAGCGTATTCCCAGGACGAAAGGCCGGCGAACCATCAGGGTTGGTGTCATGCGGCATGTAGATAGGAGTTCCATAGTCTGAGAAATCGCCATTTTTTACGTTGGGGACTGGCACCGTCGCTTGTTCGAAGGTGTTCGTGCGATCACGAAGACTTTCAAATGCACCAAAGTAGAAGAGCTTATCGCTGACAATTCGTCCCCCGGCGGTGGCACCGAACTGATTGCGCTTAAAAGGCGGTTTTGGACCATTCGGAATTCCTGAGTTGATGTCCGTAAAAAAATCTTTTGCATCCAAAGCGCTGTTGCGCAAGAAATCGTAAGCCGTCCCGTGAAACTGATTCGTTCCGCCTTTTGTGACGGCGTTGATCTGGGCAGCCCCGCGGCCGAACTCTGCCGTATAGGAGTTTGTTTGCACCTTGAATTCCTGAATTTCGTCGATAGAAGGAATCGCGGCGACTGTGTTGAAATCGGGGGATGTATCGACAGCACCGTCGAGAAGGAAATTCGTATCCTGAGCGCGCGCGCCGCCCAGGGAGTATTGATCCGTTACGCGCCGGCCGACGTCGCGAACTTCCTGAAACGACGTATTCGAGTCCTTGGTGAAAGTTACGCCTGGGCCTAGCGTTGAAAGATCAAGAAAACTGCGCCCATTCAATGGTAGGTCTTCAACGCGCTTGTTATCGATTACTTGCCCTACGGTACTCGACTCGGTCGTCAGCAGCGGGGCTTCCGTAGTCGCTGTAACGGATTCCGAAACCGCGCCGAGTTTTAGGGTGATGTCCACGCGAGCCTTTTGATCTACCTGCAGTTCGAACGCGGACACCGTGGTGAGATGAAAGCTCGGGTGCTTCACCGTCACGGAATAGTGCCCTGGTTCCAGAGATGTAACTGTGTAGTCGCCCGTGCTCGTCGTACGTGTCGTATGCTGAGTGTTGCGCTCGACATTGGTTATCGTGACTTCTGCGTCCGGAACTGCCGCCCCTGACGGGTCAAAGACAAAACCCGTGATGCTGCCTGTTCCGATTTGTGCAAAAACGCTCTCCGCGTTAGTCACGCACGTCGCAATGCAAAGCCCAACACAAAGGAAGACCCGTTTCCTGAGAACACTGAGATGTCCGAACATAGTTACACCGCCCGTCGTGAGAATTTGGCCCACCGAATGAATGCCCACGTCATTGGACCTGATCCGGAAGACTTGCGAGGAATTCGTAGTACCTAACCTAAGAGCTGGCGCAGAGCATACATCCGTTCACACCCCGCTGCACCTTTTTGTTTTTTGGCATCTGCGCCCCGACAATGCATCGCAGTAGTGCCTATAAGAGTTTTGAGTTATGAATCAACTAGCCTTCGACTTATAGGTCGAGCGATCGGACTCCAAGTCTCCGGAATTCATCCCTTACTGCTTGGCTAAGGATTTGGCCAAGGCGGTGGTGTCCCAGATTCTGATTTCGCCGTCGGCGTAGTCGGATGCGAGGCGGGAGCCGGAAGGGTCAAAGGCAATCCCTTCGATGACGCGGGGAAAGAAAGGATTGGGCGGCAGAGGAGGCTCGAAGGTAAAGAGGTGTTCTCCTGTGGGCAGTTTCGAGAGCAGGATGCGCTTATCAGCATGTGCGGAAGCGAGGAAAAATCCGGAGGGATGAAAAGCGAGGGAGATGACGGGAGCAGTCGACAGAGCGATTCGCTTGGGTTCACCGTAGGAGCCAGCTTCCGACAAAAGCACGGAGCCGTCGTCGAGTCCAGCCGCGCACCAGCGACCGTCGCTTGACCACGCGAGCGCCGGCACGGATTTGCCGCCGAAACTGCGATGCGCGCTGTGAGCTCGAACGTCGTATAGCCAGATTGTATCTGTAGATTCGGCAGCGGCTTTAGCTAGTCCAATTGCCAAGGAATTGTTGTCCGGAGAAAAGGCCAGGCTCTGAACAGCGCTTTGTTTGTTTAATTGAAGTTCGAGTTCTCCTGTTGCAGTGTTCCAAATGTTTACAACTCCGTTCGAATCGCCGCCGGCAAGGAAGTGGCTATCCGCACTGATAGCGAGAACTGGCTGAGGAGAAATCTTCTCAAGTAACGTTCTGTTTTCCAGCATCTTGCCGTCAGGCTGTGGCCGGCTGATGGTGATTTGGTCGGGGTAAGAGAAGGCTTCAAGGGTTGGCTCCGGGGCAATAGCAACTGCGAGCGCTTTACGGCGCTCGACCAAGACAAATTGCGCGTCGCGTGGCCGGAAATAGAAAACGTCCCCGCCCTGGACGGTGTATTTCTGGACCAACGGGAATTCGAATTTTGTGCCGCGCGAGCAAGAGAAGATGGATAGTACGAAGAGAAAGAAAAGCACGACCCTGTAGTGGTTCCGCATGAGGAGCACCTCGGTGCATAAATTATGTGATTCTTACGTTGGAAAAGTTTGGCGAATGGTGGCGATTGGCGCTTTTTTGGCAATGCTCGGTGCCGGGTGCAGCCATTCGGGCACGGATTCGCGCGAAGCTAATGATGCGCGGCCACTTTTTCCGGTCCCCGTGAATGAGGTTTGGGGATTTATTGATGATCGGGGAAAAATTGCGATTGCACCGCGCTATGAGGCAGTGTTGCCGTTTTCGGAAGGACTTGCAGGTGCCAAGCGTGAAGGGCGATGGGGATATGTCAATCGTAGCGGTGCCGAAGTAATTCCCTTCCTCTACAAAACGGTACAAGGTTTTCACGGGGGCGTGGCGATCGTGAATACTGGCTCGGCGGAACATCCGGTTGGCGTGATTGATGCGACCGGGTCTTGGGTTACAGAACCAATGTTTCGAGGCTTAACGGCCGCGGACGGGCCGAATGGGCTGCTGTTCGGACAAAAGGAACCGGCAAGTGGCCTTACATTTTATGATCGAAGCGGGAACCTAGTTTTAGGCCCGTACTCGCTTGCTTTTCCTTTTGCGGAGGGACGGGCGCGGGTTAAGTCAAAAAATGGGGAGTGGATTATTGATTCGGCTGGGAATTTCATTGCGAAACAGTCGGTGGCTCTGGAAGGGATTCGGTTCTCCGACGGACTAATTGCGATACGACGCGACCGCAAGCTTGGATACATGGACGTCGACGGGAATATCGCGATTGAGCCGCGATTCGATCAGGGTGGAGAATTCTCGGAAGGGCTGGCGCCGGTTCAGATAGAAGGTCACTGGGTCTTCATTGATAAATCGGGGGCGACGAAGGCAGAACTTCCACCGGACGTTATTTTTGCCGAGCCACTTTCCGATGGGCTGTCTCTGGCGACATCGGCCGCGCAGCCGGACCGGAAGTTTGGTTACATTGACAAGAAAGGCCAGTGGGCCGTGAAGCCAGTATGGGATGATGCGAATCCGTTTCACGACGGACTTGCCTACGTGGGTATTTGGAGAAACGGAATCGTGGCGTACATCGATCACAAAGGAAAGCACATCTGGGAAGGTCGAAATGTTCAGTAATAATGCAGTCTACACAACGGACATTCCATCCACCATATTGTCAGCTTGATTTGGATGAGTTTTCTGCGCAGAATCTTCGTTGCGAAAAGGAGCCAGGACGCAATGAAACTGAAACCAATTATCGTCATTTTTGCAGCAGTAATTCTTTCGGCATGCGCGTGGGCTGGCGTGCACCGCCGAGAACTTGGCAAAACTCCGTCTTCTGCAACTGAAGCAGCGGCCAAGGACTTCCTTGGCCGGTGGGATTTGACTCTAAAGGCGCCGGATAAAGAATATCCTTCCTGGCTTGAGTTGAGAGAAGAGAATGGCCAATTGAAGGCGCAATACGTGGGGCGGTGGGGCAATGCGCGACCACTCCCAAAGGCGGAGCTGTCGAAAGGGCACCTTACGTTTGTCTCGCCAAAAGAAGAGGAAGACGCAAAGGCCGACCTGGTTTTCGAAGGCACGCTGTCCGGCAAGACTCTAAAAGGGACGCTGAACAGTCCTGATGGCAAAACGTGGCAATGGACGGGAGTGCGGGCACCGGCGTTGAAACGGGCCAAAGAACCGAAGTGGGGAAAGCCGATTGATCTGTTTAACGGGAAAGACTTGTCGGGATGGAAGTCACTCGATCCAAAGGCAACAAAAACCTGGAAAGTGGAGGATGGTTCGCTTGTGACTCCGGGGAATGGACCAGAGTTGGCCTATGACGGAAAGTTTGAGGATTTCAAATTGCACGTGGAGTTCAATTGCGGAGAGAACGCAAACAGTGGAATTTATTTGCGTGGACGGTACGAGGTGCAAGTGGAAACGGACTCGCTCGATGAACCACCGAGCCATCACATGGGCGGCGTTTACGGGTTTTTGGCGGCTGAGCCTGCGCCACCACGAAAACCGGGAGAATGGCAGACATACGACATAACATTGATTGGAAGAATGGTGACTGTAGTTCTGAATGGCGTGAAGATTATCGACAATAAAGAGATTCCCGGGATAACGGGCGGAGCGCTGGATAGCCATGAAGAACTGCCGGGGCCAATTTATTTGCAAGGGAGCGAAAAAGGGCGCGTTCAGTACCGGAAAATCGTTCTGACTCCGGCGGAAAAATAGTTGGATTCAGTATCACAATCCGGATTGAGAAAAAAATGGGCCACTCAGAAAGCATCTAGTGCGATGTACGCCGCCGCTTGCATATTGCACGGTTATTGATGCTCTTCAGGCTTCGAGCTTGAAGAGCAGATCAACATAATCCGACCGTCCCATCATCCGCCGAATACCGCGTTCATCTGATACTGGCACCGTAGCTTGCCGCGTAAGCACTGACATTTTATAGCCTCGTGAAAGGAAAAACTGCAGCACGTCATTCGGTTCAAATCCCAGATCGCGCATGCCGTCCGGAGCGAATTCGAGGCAAACAATCAGCCGAGGGAATCGTTTCAGCGATTCGCCCATTCCGTGGCAAACCGCAAGTTCGTAACCTTGAACGTCAATTTTGATCAAAGATAGTCTTTCAATCTTTTGTATTTCGATGAATCTATCTATGGTCGTTACGGGCACCTGCACGATTCGTTCGTTCTCGGGCAATGTCTTCCGAAACTCGTTCGTGACGATGCGATGGTCCGCAGAGTGATTTTTGTTGTGCCAGAACTCTAGTTCCCCTTCCTCGCTTCCTATGGCGATGTTGAATGGTATGACACGACTTTGCAGGCCTTTCCGCTGAATCAATTCTTCAAGGGAGCTATAAGAGCTCAGATCCGGCTCGAACGCATACACCTTTGCATCCGGCGCTATCCCTTGTGCAAAAACCCAGGCTGTGTAACCGATGTTCGCGCCGATGTCGAGCACGTCTCCGTTCGCAAGAAGCTCCGGCGTCCTTTGTATCAACCTCCAAAATGGGTCTTCGTACCAATGTTTGTAACAGAAAGAGGCGGCAACGAGACCTCGGCGCAGCAAGGGGACCTCTAAAAGTCCCGTCTTGCGCACAAGGCTATACGTACCCGTGAGCACGCTGATTAGAGTTTTACTGCGCATCCGCCGTGTCTCGGATCTTGCTCTCTTTCCTATTGCTGCTTCTTGTCTCGCAATTTCACAAGATACACCGCACTGTGACCATCGGTGACAAGCCAATCCCTTCCTGCCGCTCTATTCGTGGCACATCGTCCGAAGTAAACGGGCGGCATTTCGCACGCCTCGCCCAGAATTGGTTGGCAAGATCATCCAAAGAATCGGGCTTGTCTTGTGCGATTAGGCTACAGGGAATAAGAGGCAGTACGGCGAGCAAAAGTTGGCGCATGGGGTTCGCAGCATACTACTGATTGGAACTCCGCGCTTAGAATCCTGAGCTCAAGCTTTCTGCCAAGAGTAAGATGAGCAAATGAGCGATTGGTTCCGGCTATCGGTGGCGATTCCTGTCCACAATGAGGAAGGAGTGTTGCCGGAATTGCTGCGCCGGGTGCGCGCCGTGCTGGATCAGATTCCCGGCGGACCTCATGAAGTGGTATTCGCGGACGACGGAAGCACCGATGGGACGCTCACGTTGATTGAGGAAGCAGCACGAGAAGACCCACGAATCCTTGCGGTTTCGCTATCGAGAAATTATGGGCATCAAGCCGCGCTTTCGGCAGCGCTCGATTATGTGAGTGGCGACGCGACAGTGGTGATGGACGGTGATTTACAGGACGTACCGGAAGCGATTCCACAATTTCTGGAGAAATTTAGAGAAGGATTTGACGTCGTGTACGCGCAGCGAGTGCGGCGGAAAGAGCCGTTCGTGCTGCGAATTTGCTATTTCACGTTTTACAGGCTTATGGCGAAGCTGTCCGACGTGCGCCTGCCGCTGGATTCAGGCGATTTCAGCCTGATGTCGCGGCGCGTCGTGGAGAATTTACGGCGGATGCCGGAGCATCACCGGTATTTGCGCGGAATGAGAACGTGGGTTGGATTCAGGCAAACCGGAATTCCGGTGGAACGCGACCGTCGCTACGCCGGAGACAGCAAATACAGCTGGATGCGGCTTTTGAAGTTGGCATCGGATGGGATCTTTGCGTTTTCGATCGTGCCGATCCGGGCCGCCGCGATTTTAGGCGCCTTGACGATTGCTTTTGCCTCGATTTTTTCGCTGGTCTCCGTGTACGCAAAGTTTTTTATGAAGCAAACACCGAAGGGGTTTACGGCGGAAGTTGTTTTGCTCACATTTTTGTCGGGGATATTGCTGCTATTTCTGGGAATCATCGGTGAATACGTGGGACGAGTGTACGAAGAGACGAAGGCAAGGCCTCACTATATCGTCGGGCGCGTAATTGGTCACGCTAGCGCTGAAGACGGAAATGTTGCCGCGGCACGGCGGAATTCTGTTGAAACGCCAGTCCGGTGAGATGACAAGAGACGAACTTGCAGCCAATTGACACGATCGCGCAATCCACAAACAAGATTCAGCAGCCGGATTCCATGATGCAAAGCCGCGAGATTACCTACGTTTCGACGCCAATGGCTGTAAGCATGGCGGATAAATGGTATGAGATAGCGACCGTCGAACATTTCTGGATACGGCGGCGATTCGAAGTATTGAAGAAAGTGGCTGGCACACTTATCGCAGAAGCGAATCAGCTGGCGGAAATTGGATGCGGGAACGGACTGCTGCAGCGGCAAATCGAGGATGCTTACGGGCGTGAAGTCGTGGGCTGCGACCTGAACGAGTATGCACTGAAGAGAAATGTAAGCGTTCGCAGCCCGGTGCTCTGCTATGACATTTTTGAGAAAAGCAAAGAACTCGAGAAGCGTTTCGATGTGATTTTCTTATTTGACGTCTTGGAACACATCTCTGAGGAAGGCCCCTTTCTCGAGGCGATCAAATTTCATCTCGCCCCCGGCGGGCGAATCGTAGTTAATGTTCCGGCTGGCCAATGGGCATATTCGGCGTATGACGTAGCGGCCGGGCATGTTCGGCGGTATTCGATTGGAAGGCTTCGACAAGCGGCCGAACCTCTCCACCTGAAGGTGGAACAGTGGAGCTATTGGGGGTTACCGCTTATTCCTCCGCTCTTGTTGCGGAAGGCATGGCTCTGGGGACAGCAAGACAAAGACAAGATCATTTCGGAAGGTTTTGATTCGAGAACCAAATTTTTAGACCGATGCCTGTTATTGCTTGCGAGATGCGAACCAATTCCTCAGCATGTTATTGGCACCTCATTGCTGGCAATACTTCGTGCGGACTCCTGAGATTCAGTGTATCTCCTTGCTTGACCTCACAAGATAGACAGAGCTATTGCCGTCCGTGGCGAGTTTTTGCAAAGACCAGCCGTCTGA
>Ga0126380_10000378_pt1 | contig 14385 bp, 9 predicted proteins | sample PanSoiMetPlot_26_FD_92544 | JGI IMG/M metagenome (GOLD analysis project Ga0126380, IMG submission 92544) | Tropical forest soil microbial communities from Panama - MetaG Plot_26 | ecosystem: Environmental > Terrestrial > Soil > Tropical forest > Bulk soil | place: Panama | collected 2016-02-17
CGAATTGCCGGATCAACGCGAAAGGCTCTTCTGGCGGATTTTGCGGCTTGCGGCGGTTCGTCCCTGCGGGGATGGAGACCACGGGACGCTTGCCAACCGAACCACTTCCAACCACCATACCGCCGCACCAGCGTGAGCCGAGTGGAAACGGTCGTGAGCGAGAACGGAAACATCGTCGTCGAAACGGCGACGCGGATTTTTTCGGACCTCGCCGACCCCCAGGCCGTCAACCGCGCCAAGGACGAAAGCTGGAAGGCGTCGTTGTGGCAGGCCTTGGCGGATAACGGCCTGACCCTTGCATGGGTACCGGAAGCCCATGGCGGTGCGGGCGCGAGCCTTGCGGACGGTTTCGACGTTCTCGGCGCCGCCGGGCGATTTGCCGCCCCTGTGCCCCTGGCGGAGACGCTGCTCGCGGGCTGGCTGCTTGCGCGTGCGGGCATTTCCTCGCCGGACGGCGCCATGACGGTGGCTCCCGCGCGTCCCCGCGACCGCATCGTGCTTCACTCCGACGGCACCTTGAGCGGATGCGCGCGCGGGGTTCCGTTTGCGCAGGATGCCGACCACCTTGCGATTCTTGCGCATGGCGGCGCGCCATCGATCGCGCTGGTGGAAACCGGGGCGTTGGTCGTGGAGGATGGCCGCAGTCTCGCCGGCGACGCCTTGAGCGTCGTGACGTTCGATCGCGTCGCGCCGATCCATGTCGCCCCGGCGCCTGCGGAGTTCGACCAGACCTCCCTCATGATCATGGGTGCGGTTGCACGCAGCGTCGAAATGGCGGGAGCGTTGGAAGCCATCCTGGCGATGACCCTGCGCTATGCGAACGAACGGGTCGCCTTCGACCGTCCGATCGCCAAGTTCCAGGCCGTGCAGCACAGCCTTGCGCGGCTCGCCGGCGAGGTTGCGGCCGCCATGACCGCATCAGGATCGGCAGCCGATGCGATTGCACAGGCCGACATCTTCGGCGAGGCGATTTTCCTGGAAGCGGCTGCGGCAAAAATCCGTTCCGCCGAGGCCGCCGAGGAGGGCGCCGCGATCGCCCATCAGGTGCACGGCGCCATCGGGTTCACCAAGGAACATATCCTGCACCGGTTCACGCTGCGGCTGCTCGCCTGGCGCGACGACTTCGGCGATGAAAGTCATTGGGCCGCTGCGCTCGGTAACCGCGTCGCCGCGCGCGGCGCCGATGAATTCTGGCCGCTTGTGGCCTCGCGCTAGAGCATGATCCCGAAAAGTGGGCACCGGTTTTCGGAAAAGATCATGCTCCAACAATAGGCTAAAGCGAGATGACGATTCGAAGAAAAGTCATCTCGCTTTAGTGTCCCGATTCCGAAGTTCGCAAAACCTTGCGGCATGCTCTTGTGCGAACTTCGGAATCACAGGGACACTAGCAAGCCTATGATTTCTAGTGCCCTTTTGAACCCGAAGTTCGCTATCGGACTCGCGGCAAACTTATGCGAACTTCGGGTTCGGGGCACTAGAACGTTTGCCGGCCACCGGAATCCGCCCATGACCGCCAACCTCCGCTTCGACCCGATCCGCCTGCCGCCGGAATGCGAGGCGCTGCGGCGCGAAGTGCGCGCCTTCCTGGCGGAGGAGGTGGCGGCCGGGACCTTCGACCCGAACCAGCCCAGATACGGCGACTTGCACGATCGCGCGTTCAGCCGCCGCGTCGGCGCCCGCGGCTGGATCGGCATGACCTGGCTGAAGAAATACGGCGGACGCGAGCGCAGCTTCCTCGAACGCTACGTCGTGACCGAGGAATTCCGGGTGGCGAACGCTCCCGCCCGCCTGCACTTCGTGGCCGACCGTCAGAGTGGGCCCATCCTCCTCAAATACGCGCCCGAACACGTCAAGCTGGACATCCTGCCGCGCATCTGCCGCGGCGAGCTGTGCTTCGTCATCGGCATGAGCGAGCCGGGGTCGGGGTCGGATTTGTTCGCGGCCAAGACCAAGGCAACGAAGACGAACCGCGGTTGGGTCATCAACGGCAGCAAGATCTGGACCAGCAACGCCCACATCGCCGACTACATGATCGGGCTTTTCCGCACCTCGCCGCCGACCAAGGACAACCGGCGGCACGGGCTCACCCAGTTTCTCGTCGACATGAAGACGCCGGGCATCACGGTCAACCCGATCTACCAGATGACCGGTGAGCACGACTTCAACGAGGTCATATTCGAAGACGCCGTCATGCCGGAGGATCACGTGCTCGGCGAAATCGACGGTGCGTGGAAGCAGGCGACAAGCGAGCTGGCCTACGAGCGGAGCGGCCCCGAGCGGTTCCTGGAGACTTTCTACGTTCTCACCGCGCTCGTTCGCGCGCTCGGACCGAAGCCCGATCTGCGCAGCGCCGAAGGACTCGGCCGCCTGGTCGCGCAACTGCATACGCTGAGACGCATGTCGGTATCGGTCAACGGCATGCTGCAGGCGGGTCAGGAACCGGTGGTCGAGGGCTCGATCGTCAAGGACCTGGGGACAGTGTGGGAACGCAAGCTCCCAGGCCGGGTGCGCGAGCTGGCCGCATTCCTCGAGCCCGAAATGACCAACCGCGCGAGCCTGGAGGAACAGCTTGCCTTCGCCACGTTGATCGCACCCAAGCTCACCATCCAGGGCGGCACCACGGAGGTCCTGCGTGGCATCATTGCCCGCGGCCTTGGCCTGCGCTGACCGCCGCGCCGGGAGACCAGTCCGTGCCAGACATCGGAAAACTCCTGTGGCCGCGCTCGGTGGCCGTGATCGGTGCCTCGTCCGATACGAAGGGTCTGCGCGGGCGCATCCTTCAGATCATGAAAGGCCATGCGTTCGCCGGGCCGGTCTATCCGGTCAGCCGCAGTGAAGCCGAGGTGCAGGGTCTTCCGGCGTTCCGTTCCGTCGCCGACCTGCCGGGACCGGCTGATCTCGCGGTTCTCATCATCCCGGCGAGATTCGTTCCGGAAGAGCTCGAGCGCTGCGGCCGCGCCGGCGTTCCGGCCGCGACCATCTTGAGCTCGGGCTTCGCCGAGGAGACAGGCGGGCTGGGTTCGAGCCTGCAGGATGAGGTCCGCGCGATTGCCAGGCGCTACGACATGGCGGTGAGCGGACCCAACGGGGAAGGGTTTGCCAACACGGCGGCGGCGCTGTGCCCCACCTTCAGCCCGATCATGGAGGCAGGAGCAGCGCCGCTCGCTCCGGCGGAGGGCCGCACCGGTGGTCAGGTGGCGGTCATTTCGCAAAGCGGCGGCATGGGCTTTGCCTTCTTCGACCGCGGCCGGCCGAAGGACCTGTCCTTCCGCTACGTCGTGACGACCGGCAACGAGGCCTGCCTCGAGACGTTCGACTTCGTCGACTACATGCTGGATGAAGGCAAGACCGATGTCTTCCTGCTGCTGCTCGAGGACGTGAAAAATTTTGCGACCTTCGACCGCGTGGCCGCCAAGGCGCTGCGCGCCGGCAGGCCGCTGATCGTCAGCAAGCTTGGGAAGTCCGAGGCGGGCAGCCGCGCGGTCGCTTCGCACACCGGCGCGCACGCCGGTTCGCACGACGCATACCAGGCCGTGTTCGCGCGCTACGGCGTGATCGAAAGCTCCGACCTCGACGAGATGATCGATATCGCGGCAGGATTCCTCGCCTTCGGTACGCGCCTGCCTCTGGGCAAACGCGTCGGCATCTGCACGTCCTCCGGCGGCGCCGGGGCGTGGATCGCGGATGCGTGCGCCGCCGCTGGGCTGGAGGTGCCGCCGCTCGATGCGGCAACGCGGGCTCACATCGACGTGCATCTTCCCTCCTACGGCACCTCGCAGAACCCCGTCGACGTGACCGCCCAGGCCGTGCACAAGATGGGATACGCGGAGTTCGCGCGATTGCTCACCAGTTCGCCCGTGGTCGACGGCGTCATCGTGGTCGTGACCGCGGGCTCGCCGCGCCTGCTCCTGGGCGATCGCGAGCCGCTCGCCAGGCTTGCGCGCGAGAGCGCCAAGCCGATCTTCATGTGGAGCTATACGCGGCCGGCGGAAGCGTGCGTGAGGCTGCTGAGCGAAGGCGGTTATCCGCTGTTCACCAGCGCGCGCAATTGCGCCCGCGCCATGCGGGTGATGGCGGAGTACCGCGCCGATCGCGAACGATTCATGTGCGGGTAACGGTGAAGGGATGTCAGATGGGTCCGTTCAAGGATATCGCCGTCGAGAAGTCGGGCTTCGTCGCGCTCATCGAGATTCGACGCCCGCCCAACAACTTCTTCGACATCGCGCTGATCCGGGAGATCGCCGGCGCCCTGGAAGCGCTGGACGAGGACCCGTGCCGCGCCGTGGTCCTGGCGTCGCAAGGCAAGGCCTTCTGCGCGGGCGCCAATTTCGGCGACGGCAGCGCACTCAATCGCGAGGGACGCATGCCGGGCGAGCCGGCGCAGGGAACGGCCGGGCATCTCTATATCGAGGCGATCCGCCTGTTCCGCTCCAAAAAGCCGATCGTCGCCGCAGTTCACGGTGCGGCCGTGGGCGGGGGCTTGGGGCTCGCGCTGGTGGCGGACTTCCGCGTCACCTGTCCGGAGGCGCGCTTCTGCGCAAACTTTACGCGGCTCGGGTTCCATCCCGGCTTCGGCCTGACCACGACGCTGCCCGAGGTGATCGGCAAGACCAATGCGGCGCTGATGTTCTACACCAGCCGCCGCGTCACCGGCGAGGAAGCCTATCGCATGGGTCTCGCCGACATGCTCGTGGCACAGGATCAGGTCCGCTCCGCGGCACAAAACCTCGCTGCCGAGATCGCGGAAAACGCACCGCTCGGCCTGATCGCGACGCGCGCGACCATGCGGGCCGGTCTCGCCGATCGCGTCAGGATCGCGACCGAGCACGAGCTTGCCGAGCAGACTCGCCTGCGCCTGACCGACGACTTCAAGGAAGGCGTCAAGGCCATGGCCGAGCGCCGCGTCCCCAACTTCGCCCGTCGCTGATGGCAGCGTTCGCGGCGTTGAGTCGTAGCAGCAAGTTTGAGCTGGAGGAATTCGACCATGCGATCCGCCGGCGTACCGGGTGGGAAGAAACCGACATATCTTCCATCGGTGCCGACAACATAGACCAGGGAAGAGTGATCGAAATTCGGGTCGGTTCGGTCGCCCGGTGTCGTCTTGGCGAAATAGACCTTATAGGCGCGGCTCACGTCGGCGATTTGCCTGCGACTCCCAGTTAGCCCGATCATCCGCGGATGAAATAGCGCGACATAGGACTTGAGCTGCTCCGGCGTGTCCAATTCCGGGTTGACGGTGATGAACAAAGGCTGCACCGCGTCGCCTGTGTGACCGAGCTTGTCGACGGCGACAGCGATCGACTGCAGGTCGGTCGGGCAGACATCGGAGCAAGCCGTGAAGCCGAAATTGACCAGCAAAAGCTTGCCGCGGAAGTCGACATCGGTGCGCCGCTGGCCGTTGTGGTCAGTCAACGTGAACGGGCCACCGAGCGGCTCCCGCCCCCACATGACGATGTCCATCAATTCGGCGGCGCTGCGCTCCCGCTCTGGTGGCATGGGCCATAAGAACCAACCGCCGACACCCAGCACGACGCCGCCGACAAAGGCCGCAAGCAGTAGACGCCAGCTCATTGGCACGACGCCTGGACTTTCATGCGCCAAAGGTCAGGCGTGCGCCGGTCGCTGGCTGTATGAGCTTGTCTGGCATCGTTTCGCGAACGGCGCGGGCGAAGTTGTCGCCGCTGCAATGCATCGGGACGATGACATCGGGATCGAGGGCCTTGATCTCGCCGATCACTTGCTTGACGTAACCGTCGGGCGATGCCCCGAGATGGAAACCGCCGACCAGAGCGTGCACCTTCTGCACGCCAGACACTTCCTGCGCCTGCTTCGCCGAGTTGACAATGCCGACGTGGCCGCAGGAGCTCAACACGACGAGGCCGCGATCCTTCACGTGGAAGCATGTGGCATGCTCGTGGTAGTGCTCGTCCGTCACAATCTTGCCAAGCTGATCGGCTGGCGCGAAGTGCGCTGCCTTACAGCCAAGACCATCCTTCATCGCATATTCGACCCGCGCGCCGCCGGTAACTTTCTCAAACGTTCGCCGCGTAATCCTGCCCGTGGTAAACGCGTGCCCGATCACCACCGGGTTCTCTGCCAATACGGTCTTGACGTTGCGTTTCGCCAGCTCTCGACGGTCGAGCGTGCCAAATTCGCTGAGCTGACCGGGTGCACCGCTTTGCGCACCCCCACCTGAGACTAGATGGCGGCTGCAGAAATTGTCCTCGCCGCCGGCGTAGAGTGTGATATCTGTCGGCAAGTCGTTGCGGAATTTGTCCAGGAACCCGATCAGCCCCCCGAAATGATCGTAGTGTCCATGGCTGACGATCAGCGCCTCGACCTTCTTCGGTTCGAGTCCAACCACTTCAAGATTGTTGAGCAGCGCGGTCGGAGTGTACCCAAAGTCGAGCATGACGGTGCGCTGGTCGATTGCGCGCTGCGACTCGAGCCATAGCGACAGGCCCCATTCGTTGTGCAACGCGCGGCGGTAGCTGGACGGAGAATGAAGTGGCGATCGCTCAATCTTGACCCCCTTCACCTCGCCGGGCTGCAGGAACAGGTTATAGGACCCGTCGATCAGAACTCGAACGGAAAGCCGATCGACCACCGGCGGTGAGATCGGTGCTGCGCTTGCGATTTCAATACAAGAGAAGCCGCCCGCCGCTGATGCCGCAGCAATTGTCGCTGAGGCTTTCAGGAACTCACGGCGCTTTAGATGACCCATGATATCACCCTCCCGGCGACCAGATTGCTTCGAATGTAAACTGACCCCTGCGCGCGCCTTGCTGTGGTCTGAGCACCCTTCGACCCTGTACGCATGACAACGGACGCACAATGCGGAATGTGCTAAGTATGCCTCAGGTGCAGCCGAAGGCTCGTCCCTCCATGTCCACAAGGTTCGATCTGACCGATTTGCGACTGTTCGTGCACGTTGCCGAGGCTGGCAGCATCACACACGGGGCCGTTCGCGCGAACATGACACTGGCGTCGGCGAGTGAGCGTATCCGCGCCATGGAAAATGCGCTCAGCGCTCCGCTCCTAGAAAGGAACCGCCGGGGGATTCGGCTCACTTCAGCAGGAACAGTGCTCCTGCATCACGCGTGGATTGTCTCGCAGCAGCTGGAGCAAATGCGCGGCGACCTGGACAATTTCGGGAAGGGGCTGACGGGACATGTGCGCTTGCTGTCGAATATCGGCGCGATGGAATTTCTCCCCGTACCGCTGGCGGCCTTTCTCTCTGCCCATCCGAATATCGACGTCAACCTTGAGCATCACGGAAGCGGCGAGGTTGTTCGAGCAATCGCCGCGGGCCGCGGCGATATCGGCATTGTCGGGGAGACCGTTGATCCAGGTGCGGAGCTGGACAGTTTTCCGTTCGCGGAGATCCGCCTGGTCCTGGTGACGCCACTGCGGCATCCGCTCAGCCGGCATCGTAAAATTGCATTCCGCGAAACTCTCGACCATGAATTCATCGGCTTTGCCGCGGGCAGCCCGATGCAGGACTTGTTGAACTATCATGCCTTCCGTGCTGGTCGCCGGTTCAAGCTGCGCATCCGCCTCAACGGGTCCGACTTGATGTGTCAGATGGTAGAAAAGGGCATTGGTCTCGCCATCCTGCCCGAAACAGCAGCTCGGCGATTCCAGCAGTCAATGGCTATCCGCGTCATTCCTCTTACGGACACTTGGGCTCTTCGCCACCTAAGGATTTGCGTGCGAAGTTTTAGGTCCCTGCCCGCACACGCTCAACGGCTGGTCGAGTTTTTGAGGCCACCCACGCCGGTGCCTTGATGGTCGTGTCCTGGCTGTCACGCATATCGCTGCCGAGTATCGACGGATTTCGTCGGCTCCTGGCACATCACGTCGATCTCGGGATCGATCGTGAGGGCCGCTATCGAAGGGTAACCGGACCACCCTGCGAAAATCGGGACAGCTGCCCCATAAGGCGCAGTATAAAATCGCAGGGCGTCGCAGCTTTGCCGATTTGAGCGCGTGGCGGGCTGCGGCGTCATAGCGCCACTGCGAAGCAATAGTGCCCATCTTCATCGACCGTGGCGCGCCACTTCATGCCGGCAAGGCAGATACTCATGGCCGATCACCACGACGACGTTCGGCGTGGCGATCCGCACCTCGCGCCCTTTATCGGGCAGTCGTCCTGACTCGATTGCTGCGTGTTCTGATTTACAGCCCGTTTGCGGCGACTCTTTCGACAGCATCGACGCAAAGCGGACATGTCGTCTCAAATTGAGCCTGGCCTTGTGAGTGCTTTGGCGATCTCGTGTGCGCAGTTGATGAACAGCTGGGCGACCGGGCTGAGTGTCCGATTTTTCAATGTGATGATTCCAATCGGGCGGCGCGTGGTCGGTAAACTGATGGGCAGGACCTTGAGCGCCGCGTTCTTCGAGCCGAATCTGACCGTCGAACTCTGAACCATGCTGACAAAGCGCCCACTTGCCAGCAGAGCGTTGCGCACGGGAGTGACAGAGCTGTAGACCGTTGCACGGGGCACAGCGAGCGCGGCGGCACGGAACGCCTCGGCTACCACCGAGCCGTAGAGACTATCCAAGGGGGGTAGCGTCCAAGCCGCATCGATCAATTCGGCAAGTTCTACTTTGCGCCGCCGAGCCCACGAGCTGCGAGCTCCGACCACAACAACGAGCGGCTCATCATAGAGCATTTCAGCGTGCATATGTTCTTCGACAATCGGAGTGAACATCGGTGCTATCAGCAAATCCACCCTGCGCTCCTCCAGATTGCGATATGCCGTGCCGGCTTCGCCGGCCGCCAGATGAAAGACCAACCGCGGATATCGGCGGGACAGCCGATCGACGACGGCAGGAATGAAACTTGTGCCAATTGCAATAGTACTGCCAATCCGTAGCTCTCCTGTCGTCGGATTGGCGAGAAATTCGATATGTGTTGCGGCTTGTTTCAACTCATCGAAGGCGACAAGGCCGTGATCCAGGAGTGCACGCGCATAGATCGTGGGCTCCACACCCCGCGGGTTGCGGTCGAGCAAGCGCACGCCAAGTGCGTGCTCCAAATCGGCGATTGTCTTCGATATGGCGGGTTGAGACACTGACAGTTGTGTGGCAGCCTTTCCCATGCTGCCACACCGGGCCACGGTCAGCAGGACATGAAGATCATGCAGCTTCATGCGGCGGCTAATGCGCTGCTCGTCCCAGTCCATCGCGCCCACCCATCAAAAAAGGTTATGCCAACATCGAACAATTATATTAGCCGCTTATGTAGTGATCTGCCACGCTGGGATTCGGAATGCCCTGGCAACTTCCAATGCAGGAGCGGACCATGATCACCAGGAGAAATCTCACGCTGATACTGACGGCGCTTGCCGTCGGATGGAACGCAAACGACGCGGCGACGGCCCAATCCTACCCCGCCAAACCCATCCGATTCATCGTGCCGTTTCCGGCGGGGGGGTCGACCGACGTTGGCGCACGCCTCATCGGCGAGTATCTGTCGCGCACGTTTGGCCAACAGGTGTATGTTGAAAACAGATCGGGTGCCAATGGAAACATGGGTGTGGAGGCCGCAGCCAAGAGCGCACCCGATGGCTACACCATTCTGGTTGCGATCGACGCAGTGGCGAGCAATCCACACGTATACGGCACAAACATCGACCCGGCAAAGGACTTGGTGCCAATCATCCAGCTGTCGCGCCAACCAATCGTCCTCGCAGCGCATCCCTCGCTCGGGGTCAACTCCCTCGCCGAACTGACGGTCCTGGCAAAACAGCAGCCAGGCTTGCGCTACGGCACCGGGAGCGGACTCGGATCGCCGCAGCATATGGCGGTCCAATGGTTTGCGCGCATCGCTGACATCAAGGTCCAGCAGGTCGCGTACCGCGGTGGCGCGCAAGCGATCAATGATCTCATTGCCGGCCACGTAAAGCTCGGGTCACTCGGCTCCACGCCGGTCATACCCCACTACAAAGCCGGCACCTTGCGTCTGTTGGCGCAAACCACGCAGGCACGTTCGCCGAGCTTGCCTGATGTTCCGACCTTCGAGGAAGCCGGAATCAAAAGCCTGGTTCTTGATCAATGGCTGGGCGTATTCGCGCCGGCCGGAACTCCAGCGGACATCATCTCGCGCCTCAACACTGAGATGAGAAAGGCTCTGGCCGATCCAGCGGTGCGCAAGGGTTTTTTGGACTCGGCCCAGGAGCCCATCGGTGGCACGGCCGATCAGTTCGCGCAGCTCGTCCGTGACGATTTTGCCAAGTACGCGCGGCTGGTGAAAGAGCTGAACATCAAAGCCGAATAGCTGAACGCGGTCTCATGCCGTTTTCGACCTATCGTTCCGAACAGATGGGATGGGCCACGCTGACGCCAGCTGGCCCGTTCATCGCTGGTGCATATGCCGAGTTGACCCTGGCCTACACGGCTGGGACCTTTGGCATCGACGACTCTGGCATGGTGAAAATCTCATGGCGCACCACATCCGACATGGCCAGACCACAGTTCGATGAACCGGTGGCGCCAAATTACACCACCGTCGAGGCAAGCAATGGCGCAAAGCTTGATGTGTGGTTCGACCGTTTGAATGTCAGGCCGTGGGCAAACACGATCCTCATTCGCGTTGGCCACGGATATCTGCGTGCGGGCGATACGCTGACAGTACGTCTCGGCGATGGCAGGAATGGTTCACCAGGGTTCCGCCTGCAGACGAATTGCGAGGAGCGTTTCGAATTGCGGACCTGCGTCGATGCATTTGCAACTTACGAATTTGTGGAGCTGCCGCAGCAGCCGGGCTTTGCGCTGTTGCCCGGCCCCGCCGCCCGGTGGAAAGCGATCTGGCCCTCGCTTGTTGTCGCGGGCGAGCCATTTCGCCTTGTCATCGTTGCCGAGGATTTGTGGGGCAACCCGACCTCGGAGGCCGATCAATGTCTTGCCCTCGTGCCTTCTCAGCCAATTCGTGGGCTGCCGGAAAGCGTGGTGTTCAGGCGGGGGGATGACCCGATCGTGCTCGATCACCTTGTCGCCGAAAGTTTGGGCGAGGTCGCGCTGCGCGTGCTCTCCGGGACCGGAGAAGAGCTCGCCCGCGCCAATCCTCTGCGGGTCGTCGATGCCGCGCCGCTGCGGCGCTACTGGGGCGATTTGCACGGCCAGAGCGGTGAAACGATCGGCACTGGCTCCGCGCAGAATTATTTTCGCCACGCGCGTGACAGGGCGTTCATCGACATCGTCGGACATCAGGGCAACGACTTCCAGATCACCGATGCGTTCTGGGAGGAACTTAATCGCCTGACGGCAGCTTTCGATGTGCCCGGGCGTTTCGTCTGCCTGCCCGGTTACGAGTGGTCGGGCAACAGCGGCATGGGCGGCGACCGCAATGTCTTCTTCCGCCGCGAAGGTCGCCGCATTCGCCGCTCGTCGCACGTTCTGCTCGATGGCCAGGCCGAGGCGAACACGGAATGCCCCACGGCGCACGACCTGTTCCGTGCGCTCGAGGGCGAAGATGCCCTGGTCATCGCGCATGTCGGTGGACGCTATGCCGACCTCAAGTTTGCCCATGATGGGCGCCTTGAACGAAGCGTGGAAGTGCATTCGACGTGGGGAACCTTCGAATGGCTGCTGCACGACGCGTTCGAGAAAGGTTATCGCGTCGGCATCGTGTGCCACAGCGACGACCACAAGGGGCGGCCCGGTGCGACCCGGCCGGGAGCGTCGACGTTCGGTGCCATCGGCGGGCTCACCTGTTACCTGATGCCGGAGCTCACGCGGGATGCCTTGTTCGAAGCGCTGCGCAAGCGGCGACACTACGGCACGACTGGCGCGCGCATCTTCCTCGACCTGCGCGCCTCGTTCGATCATGCCGTGACCGGATTTTCTGAAGATCCGCAATTTGCGCCGGCGCGGGAGGCATTGGTGCACCACGCTCTCATGGGCGACATCATTCGTCCCGGAGGCGTGCCGATGCGGATTGCAGGCGAAGTGATTGGTACAGCGCCGATCGAGCGAGTCGACGTCCTGCACGGCGTGCAAGTTGTCCAAACAGCTCGTCCCTACGGCGCGTCCGATCTCGGCCGCCGTGTGCGCGTGATGTGGCAAGGGGCCGAGTACCGTGGTCGCGGCCGAGAGACCCACTGGGACGGAAGGTTGATGCTGACGGGCAATCGCTTCTCGCGGTTCGCTCCGGTCAACTTCCTCAATCCTGAGCGGCGGGTGCTGGAGACCACGACCGGCACCGCGCTCGCATGGAGTTCGGTGACGACGGGCAATCTCGCCGGCATCGATATCTGGCTCGATGAGGCGTCCCGCGGCAGACTCAGCATCGAAACCAACATCGTGTCGGGAGACATCGACCTCGCACTACTCGCTTGTGACGCTGTCGTGTTGGACGGTCGCGGACTTGGTCGACAGATCAGCATTTACCGACTGCCTGAGACGGATTGGAGTGCCCGCGTCGCGCTCGATCACACGGCGCGGTTCTCAGGTGGCACGGATCTTCCGGTCTATCTCCGTGTGACGCAAGCCGACGGGCACCAGGCGTGGTCGAGCCCGATCTACCTCATCGACTGAGGCTCAGCGCCCACTTCCACCCGTCTTCCTTCGGCCGTCCGCCGAGCAGACCCGCCTGCGTCTGACCGACGACTTCCAGGAAGGCGTCAAAGCCATGGCCGAGCGCCGCGTCCCCAACTTCGCCTGTCGCTGATGGCAGCAGTCCCAGGGCGGAGCCGGTGCACAGACGTTCGTCACGACCCTGAGGATCGCCGGCTCAGAATTTGAAGAGACCAAGGGGAGGCAATTGCCGCCAGTTCCGGACTGGAAGTCCCGCAATGGCACAAGCGCCCGTAGCTCACCTGGATAGAGCACCCGACTACGAATCTGGGGGTCAGGAGTTCGAATCTCTTCGGGCGTGCCACTTCGGTACAAAACTGCGCACGCCAAAACCCGCTTTTGCTGGGAACCATCGATGGAACGTGCTCTGAGATCCTGGCCATGTCGTGCGGCAACAAGTTGGGCTGTCTACGGCATGAAGACCTTGATGTCGGGCGCGATAGCCGGGCTTCAACGGGCCGGCGCTTCCGCAACCTGAGGACGCGTGCGCGGTGGACACCGTCGAGCGGGTTATAACCTAGGGCTGAAAGAATTCAGATCTAATCCGTCGACACGCCTAAGCCGTTGACAATTAACCGACAGCTGTCTGTAATGAAGTACCTTTGCTGTGGTCGGCGCCCTGAGACAATCCCGACCCGATACCGATACTGAATCCTTTGTGACGGGGGGACGGAAAATGTGGAACCTTCGCGCCCTGACGGTCGCAATGGCCTTGCTGTGCCTGCCGTGCACAGCGGCTATGGCGCAGCAAGATCCCGGCATACGCGGCGGGATGGCGAATACCGCCGGCGCCATGCAGCAGCGGGGAATCCCGATCCCGCACCCGCCGGCCATCAGTCCTCACCCGGTCACCGGTGCAACGATCAACAAGAATGAATTGGCCTCCTTCAACGAAGGCGTCATTCGTGCCGGCCAGTTGGAGGCGACCTGCGACGAGTGCAACGATTTTACCGAAGGCGCCCCGGTCGTCGGAGTGGGCGAATTGGATCCCATCTTTCCCCAGTTCCATACCAACTCCGCCGGCCTGGGCGCGCGCCACAATGCCGATCAGTGTTTCGGGTGCCACTTCCAGCCGACTTTGGGCGGCTCGGGCGGCTTCCTCGTCCCCAATCCGGGCCAAGGTACGCCGCTGCCGGCGGAAAACCCGATGTTCCGCCTCATCCCCAACCGTTTCGGCAAACGCAACGTGGCCCCGTCCTTCCAGCTGCAGTTCGGTCCCATCCGCGAGGTCCGGTTCAAATTCAAGCCCGACGGTACGCGCGACGGCAGCGTCCATCAGCTGTGGGTCGTCACCGGCATCACCACCGATCCGACCATCCCCAACTGCAACATCGCTCAGCCGGATTTCGCCGGCGAACTCGCCAAGGGCAATCTGTCGTTCCGCATTCCGCTGCAGATGCTCGGACTCGGCCTGATCGATTCGATCCAGGACCGGGAGATCCTGGCCCGCCAGGCGGCGACGGCGTCGCGGCGTGCGGCGGTCGGCATCGCCGGACGTCCCAACCGCACCGGCAATGACAACACGATCACCCGCTTCGGCTGGAAGGCGCAGAACAAGTCCATCACCTTGTTCGCCGGCGAGGCCTACAACGTCGAGTTGGGGATTACCAACGAGCTGTTCCCGACCGCGACCGAAGAGGACCCGGACTGCGTGGGTCAGAAGTCTTTGCCGAGCGACGTCGTCCGCACCGCCACTGGTGACGGCGAGAACCAGGGCTTCAACAATCCGCTGCACATCCTGCCGGACTGGATGCAGTTCCAATTGCTGATGCGGTTCACGGACGAACCGAAGCCGGACCCCAATCCA
>Ga0126380_10000379_pt1 | contig 14379 bp, 12 predicted proteins | sample PanSoiMetPlot_26_FD_92544 | JGI IMG/M metagenome (GOLD analysis project Ga0126380, IMG submission 92544) | Tropical forest soil microbial communities from Panama - MetaG Plot_26 | ecosystem: Environmental > Terrestrial > Soil > Tropical forest > Bulk soil | place: Panama | collected 2016-02-17
GGCACCGCCGCTGATAACCAAAGGCTGAAGTTTCACCGACACGTGGGGGCGTGGAAGGCCGGCGGCAACGCCGGCCTTCGGGTTTTTGGGAATCGCGCTTCTTGTAGCCCGGATGAAGCGAAGCGAAATCCGGGAGCGGCCTCGCCCTATCGCACCGCCGCTCCCGCTTCCGCTACGCTCCATGCGGGCTACGGAGCGTCACGGAGCCTCGGTCACAACGTCCCCGGATAGGCGCCCCCGTCGATCAGGAGGTTCTGGCCGGTGATGTAGCCGGCATGCGCCGAGCACAGGAAGGCGCAGGCGGCGCCGAACTCGGCGGGATCGCCGATGCGCTTGGCCGGCACGATCTCCACGCGTTCCTTCTTGGCCTGCTCCAGGCTGATGCCCTTCTTCTTCGCCGTGGCTTCGAAATTCTGCCGCAGGCGATCGGTTTCGAACACGCCGGGCAGCAGGAAGTTGATTGTCACGTTCGAGGCCGCGACCGAACGCGCCACGCCGGCGAGGAATGCCGTCAGGCCGGCGCGCGCACCCGACGACAGGTCGAGGCCGAACAGCGGCATTTTTACCGAGCCTGACGTGATGTTGACGATGCGGCCGAAGCGCCGCGCCACCATGGGATCGATCGCCTTCTGGGTGAGCTCGATCGCTACCACCATGTTGGCGACCACGCCGTCGATCATCTGCTGCCGGCTGAGCTCGCGGAAATCGCGGAAGGGCGGGCCGGCATTGTTGTTGACCAGGATGTCGGGCTCGGGACAGGCGGCGAACAGGGCCTTCTGGCCCTCCGGCGTCGCCACGTCGGCCGTCACCGCCCGTACCTTGGCGCCGGTGGCGGCGCGGATCTCGGCAGCCGTGGTCTCCACGCGCGCGGCGTCGCGGCCATTGACCACGACGTCGCAACCGGCTTCCGCCAGGGCGGACGCGCAGGCGCGGCCAAGGCCGCGGCTGGAGGCGCAGACGATGGCCTTGCGGCCGGCAATGCCGAGATCCATGGGTCACCTTCCGGGAAAACAGTCGACGCGCGACAGCATAATCGGCATGGCCCGCGCGGGGAAATATGCTTGCCGTGCGCCGCTTGCCGGGCGGTTGGCGGAGGCGTACCGTCGCGGCGCATGCAGGACTTGGCCGATATCGTCCGGCTGCCCACGGCCGCCGACGTCGATGCCGCCGCGCAGCGGCTCAAGGGCGTTGCGCTGCACACGCCGCTCGTCGGCTCGCCGGTGCTCGATGCGCTGACCGGCGGGCGCGTCTTCCTCAAATGCGAGACACTGCAGCGCACCGGCTCGTTCAAGTTCCGCGGCGCCTATAACAAGGTATCGTCGATACCGGCAGATCGTCGGGCCGGCGGGGTTGTGGCGTTCTCGTCCGGCAATCATGCCCAGGGCGTGGCCGCCGCCGCAAAACTGCTGTCGATGCCGGCCGTGATCGTGATGCCGCGCGATGCCCCGCGGCCGAAGCGCGAACGCACCGAGGCGCTCGGCGCCGAGGTCGTGCTCTATGATCGCGAGCGCGAGGACCGCGAGGCGATCGCCCGCGAAATCGCCGAACGGCGCGGGGCGACGCTGGTGCCGCCCTATGACGATCCGCTCATCATTGCCGGCCAGGGCACCACGGGGCGCGAGATCCTCGACGATCTGGCGGCGGAAGAAATCGTTCCCGACCTGGTGATCGTCAACGCCTCGGGCGGAGGACTCACGGCCGGCATCGCGCTTGCCGTCAAGGCGCGGGCGCCCGACGCGCGCCTCTACACCGCCGAGCCGCAGGGGTTCGATGACCATGCCCGCTCGTTCCGCAGCGGCCATCGGGAAATCAACAACGCTGCCTCGGGGTCGATCTGTGACGCGCTGATGTCGCTGACCCCGGGCCGTATCACGTTCGAGATCAACCGCGCCCTGGTGGGCGAGGGACTCGTCGCCAGCGATGAGGACGTGGCCAAGGCGGTCGCCTTCGCGTTCCGCGAGCTCAAGCTGGTGGTGGAGCCGGGCGGCGCCGTCGGCCTCGCGGCGCTCATCACCGGCAAGATCGACGTGCGCGACAAGGTCGCGGTCGCGGTCCTGTCGGGCGGCAATGTCGATCCCGAGCTGTTCCACCGGCTCGTTGCCTGACGCTCCTGACGCTCCTGACGCGCCTCACGCCACCGCAAAATTGTCGGGCCCGACATCCCGGCGGCGCGGAATGCGGACACCGCGCGCACGCATGTCCTCCAGGATGAGGTACATCTCGGCTGCGCCGAGCGCGTCGTTCATGCAGTCGTGCTGCGGCAACGCCGGGAGGCAGAGGTCGGCTAGGATCGATGCGTAGCGCAGGTCGACCGCGGTTCCGGGCGGCGCCTTGCCGTACTTGCGCTCATAGTAGAGCTCGGAGACGTCGATCAGGCGGTTCGGCAGATGGATATTGAGCAGGCTGAACAAGTACTTGTTGAGCATCCGGACATCGAAGGCGATCCAGTAGCCGACGAGCGGCCGATTGCCGATGAACTGCAGCAGCTCCGGCAGCACCTGCCGCATCGGACGGGCGTGCGCCACGTCCTGCTCGCGCAGGTGATGCACTTTGATGGCGCTCGCCTCCATCGCGGCGCCCGGCCGGACCACGGCCTGGAATGCCTCGCTGGTGAGGATCCGCGCGCCGCGAATCCTTATGGCGGCGACGCTGACGACATCATCGGCCAGGATGTCAAATCCGCTGGTCTCGCAGTCGAGAGATACGACTTCATCGGTCTCGTTCCGCTCGAACAGGAAGGCATAGCGCTGATCGGCGAGCAGGAGCCGATCGATCTTGCGCCTCATCCAGCCGAACACGTGCGTGCTCACGGGAACAAGCTGAGATGATAGCGGTTGCGGATGAGTTCGCGGAACCGCTTCACCACGCGCAGCGCGTCACGCAGGAGATCGCGGTCGCGCGTCGACAGCTCGCCGAGCCTGACGATGGCTTCGCGCTCCCGCTGCCCGGTCTTGACGGCGCGCAGCTGTGAGCGCAGCCGGATCTCCATGAAATAGGAGAGGGCGCCTGCAAGGTCCCGCGCCGTTTCGCGACCGAGCACGCCGAGCTCGGCCAGCGCCTCGATCCTGCGCACCGTCGGGGTGTCGTTGATTCCGTGCTCCATGGCCAGCGTGCGGATGCCGTGCACGATAGGAAACGTGCCGGATTTCTTGATGTCGATCTCGTCGGAGGCGACGCCGACCGAGGCCATGATCGAGGTCAGCATGCTGGCGCTGGCGCCGGCGAACTGATCGATGGCGCGGGCGAAGCGGGCCAGGTAGGCGCTCTCGCCGCGCATCATGGCGATCAGCGCCGCGCGCGCGCGATCGACCAGCTCGGCCCTGCCGGCGATCGCCACCGCGTCGAAGAAGATGCCGAGATTCATCGCGCTGTCCTCGTCCGGCGTCATCACCCAGCCTTTCATCTGATGGATGAAATCATCGAGCGGCTGCGACCATTGCGGATTGCTCACCATCACGTTGCCGGGGCAGGGCGGGAAGCCGAAGCGCGCGAGCGCACCGGAAAACGCCTGGCGAAAGGCCTGCAACTCCGCTGCGTTGATCGGGTGTGCCAGCAGCAGGCCGTTGTCCTGGTCGGTGCGCACCGTCTGCTCGCCGCGCCCTTCCGACCCCATGACCATCAGGCATCCCGCCGCGCGCACCGCCGGCGGCGCGGTGAGGTCGAACAGCCGGGCAAAAAGGCGGCGGTTGAGATCGGACGTGATCTCGGCAATGGCTTCGACGCGCGCGCCCTGCCGCTCCAGCCGCTCGACCTGGTTCTGGATGTCAGTCGCGGGGGCGATGAGCTCATCCACGCTGGGGGCGCGGTCGATGCGGCCGGGGATGAGCTGCGAGTTGCCGGCCACCAGGCCGAGAATGTCGATGTCCTCGAGCGTGCCAACATAGGCGCCGCCGGCCCTGACGGCGAGGCGGCGCTTGTTGTGGCGCGTCATCAGGAGCAGCGCTGCGAACACGAAGTCGTCATCGTCGATCGCCACGATGTCGAAATGCCCCACCTCGCGCACCGCAGTATCGAGCGGGAGCCCGTTGAGAACGACGGCTTTCGACAGGTTCATTCCTGTGACCACGCCGATGCGGTCGCCGTCGCGGATGAACAGCGCATTGTTGTCGCGGTCGCGCATGACGCGGCCGGCTTCGGCAATGGTGGCGGAGCCGTCGATGAAGACGGCCGGGTGGTAGCGGGCGTCGCGCACCCGCGCGTGCAACACCGATTCGACGCCTTCGCTGTCCTGGCGACGTGCAAACGAGGCGAGCTTGTGCGAGATCTCCGAGTAGAAGAAGGCGGCGAACCCGGGATTGCGCCGGATGAGGTCGAGGATCACCGCCTTGGGTGCGAGGTAGCACAGCGTCTCCTCGGCCGCGACGAATCGCGCGCCGGCGGATCCGTGCACCAGGGCGCGCGCGTCGAAGCTCTCGTTGACGCCGAGCACCGCCTCGATCTCGTCGCCGTCGCGCTCCTCGACCTGTCCTTTGATCACCACGTGAAGGTGATCGGCGCCGTGGCCGAGCGCGATGATCGTCTCGCCCGGCCGGAAGTAGCCGATGTCGAGCGCCGCCGTCAGGGTGCCGATTTCCTGATGGCTGAGCCGGTCGAACGGCGGATTGCGCGGGTCGAAAGCGTCCGGCATGGCGACCCGCGCCCCGCCGGGTTCAATGCGCGAGCGCGCCGGCGGCGCCGATGCCGGTTTCCGAGCGGATGAACTGCGGCTCGAACGCCGCCTGTTCCTGGTGCGCCTTGGCGCTGGCGTCGAGCCGCGAGACGAGCCAGATACCGGCGAAGGCGATCGCCATGGAGAACAGTGCCGGGTTGTCGTAGGGGAAGAGCGCGGCCTTGAAACCGAAAGTTTTCACCCACACGGCCGGGCTCAACACCACCATGGTGACGGCGCTGATGAGGCCGAGGAAGCCGCCCACAACGACGCCGCGCGTGGTCGTGCCTTTCCAGAACACCGACATCAGCAGGACAGGGAAGTTGCAGCTCGCCGCCACCGCGAAGGCGAGGCCGACCATGAACGCCACGTTCTGGTTCTCGAAAATGTAGCCCAGGACGATCGCTACGATGCCGATGGCCAGCGCGGAGATCTTTGAGATTCGCACTTCCCGGTCCTCCGACACTCTGCCCTTGGCGATCACCGAAGCGTAGAGGTCGTGGCTCACGGCGGACGCGCCGGCCAGCGTGAGCCCGGCCACCACCGCCAGGATCGTGGCGAATGCGACGGCCGAGATGAAGCCGAGGAACAGCGAGCCCCCGACCGCATTGGCGAGATGCACGGCCGCCATGTTGGTGCCGCCCAGGAGGTCGGTGATCTTGTTGTAGGCGCCGCCCGCCGCTGCCTTGAAGTAGCTCGGGTCGTTCATCAGCAGCGTGATGGCGCCGAAGCCGATGATGAAGGTGAGGATGTAGAAGTAGCCGATGAAGCCGGTGGCGTAGAACACCGACTTGCGCGCCGCCTTGGCGTCGGCCACGGTGAAGAACCGCATGAGGATATGCGGCAGGCCGGCGGTGCCGAACATCAGCGCCAGGCCGAGCGACACCGCCGAGATAGGGTCGGTGACGAGGTTGCCCGGCGCCATGATCGAGTCCTTCTTGGGATGGATGTCGACCGCCGCGGCGAACATTTTTTCCGGCGAGAAGCCGAACGCCGCGAGCACCATCAGCGCCATGAAGGTGGCGCCGCCGAGCAGCAGGCCTGCCTTGATGATCTGCACCCACGTGGTTGCCACCATGCCGCCGAAGGCGACGTAGATGATCATCAGCGCGCCGACGAGCACCACTGCATAGAGATAGGGAAGGCCGAACAGCAACTCGATCAGCTTGCCTGCGCCCACCATCTGCGCGATGAGGTAGAAGGCAACGACGCTGAGCGTCCCGACCGCTGCGAGCGAGCGCACCGGCGTCTGTTCGAGGCGGAACGACACCACGTCGGCGAAGGTGTACTTGCCGAGGTTGCGCAGGCGTTCGGCGATCAGGAACAGGATGATCGGCCAGCCGACCAGCCAGCCCACCGAATAGATGAGGCCGTCGAATCCGCTGGCGAAGACGAGGCCGGAAATACCGAGGAAGGACGCCGCCGACATGTAGTCGCCGGCGATCGCCAGCCCGTTCTGGAACCCGGTGATCCCGCCGCCCGCGGCGTAGAAATCGGCGGCGGAGCGCGTGCGCTTCGCCGCCCAGTAGGTGATGCCGAGCGTCGCGCCGACGAAGATAAAGAACATGACGATGGCGGGAATATTGAGCGGCTGCCGCCCGCCTCCTTCGATGGCGCCGGCGGCTTCGGCCGCCGTGGCGCCGGCAACGATGGCGAAGCCCGCCGCGGCGGCGAGGGCGTTGCGCAAGGTGGACATCACTTTGCCCTCTCGATGATCTGCTGCGCGATCGCGTCGAACTCCGTGTTGGCGCGGCGCACGTAGATGCCCGTAAGCACGAACGCGGATACGATGATGAACAGGCCCACCGGAATACCGACCGTGGTGACGCCGGTTCCGAGCGGAACACCCAGGGCCTTTGGCGCGAACGCGATGACGAAGATGAAGCCGAAGTAGATGGCAAGCATCGCTCCGGACAGGATCCAGGCAAAGCGCGAGCGCTTGCTGGTGAGCTCCTGGAACTGCGGATCGCCTTTCACCCGGGCGACGAAATCCGAATCCATGTGATACCCCCGTTTCTGGCGCAGGCGCATGGGGCCGCGCCGCTGCTCGCCGGCTGCGTTGAACAAGTCTCTACGGGTGTTTCCGGCGAGGACATGATCTGGATCAAAAACTCGCGCGCGACCCGCCACCATGCGGCAGAAGGTCGTCATGCGAGCTCGTGATGCCGTTTCTGCTTGCCGCCCTGGTCCGGCGGTTTGGGCGACCCGGCTCCGTCCGGTCCGTGTCGCGGCTCTCCTCTTCGCCGCAGCGGCTGACACCCTGGATCCATGAATGGCAAAGATCTGTCGCGCGCTCTCCCTGCTTCGCTGGTCGCGGCGCGCCGTCCGGTCGGATACAATCCCGTTGCAGGCCTGAAGGCGAACGATCGAGATCGCATGAGCGCAAGAATTCTTTCGACCCTGGTCCTCCTGGGCGTCGTGGCATGGGCGGGTCGCGCCGGCGCCCAGCACCAGCCCCAGGCGCCGGGACAAAAATTTCCCAGCCGTGCCATCACCTATGTGGTGCCACTGGCGGCAGGCTCGACCACCGACGTAGCGGCGCGACTGATCGCACAGCGCGTGAGCCAGTCGCTCGGCGTCAACATCATCATCGAGAACAAGCCGGGCGCCAGCACCATGGTGGGCTCGTCGGCGGTCGCCAAGGCCGATCCCGACGGTCACACGCTGCTGATGGGGGCGAGCTCGCTCACCGTCAACCAGAATCTGTTCAAGAGCGTGCCATTCGACACCGAAAAGGATTTCGCCCCGATCTCGCTGCTGGTGACCGCCCCCATGGTGCTGGTGGTGACGCCGCGGCTGGGCGTCACCACGCTTGCCGAGTTCCTGGCGAGCTCCAAAGCGCAAGGAGTGACCTTCGCCACGCCCGGGCCCGGGACGATGCTGGGCCTGGCGACGGAGGTATTCAAGATCAAGAGCGGTCTCGACGTGAAGATCGCGGTCTATCGCGGCGGCGGCCCGGCACTCACCGACGTGATCGCCGGGCACGTCGACGCCATGTTCGGCACGCCGGTGATCAAGCAGAACATCGACAAGGGCGACGTGCGCGCGCTGGCCGTAAGCGGGCCCAAGCGGGTCGCGCTGTTGCCCAATGTGCCGACCTTTGCCGAACTGGGCCTGCCGATGCCGGAAGTGGATGCCGGCGCCTGGTTCGGCCTGCTGGCACCGGCCGGCGTGCCGGCCGACGTCGTCGCCACGCTCAACGACGCCTTCAACGCGGCGCTCCAGGATGCCGACGTGCGGACGGCGCTCACCAACATGGGGCTCGAGCCGCGCGGCACGACGCCGGAGGAATTTGCTGCCTTCATCCGCGACGAGATGCGGCGCTGGCCGCCGATTTTTCAGCGCGCCGGGATCGTGCCGCAGTGATGGGGAATTGGCGAATAGCGAGTGGCGAATGGGGAGCAGGGTCTACGCCCGGCTCGGCGCGCTGTTCGCCTAGGTGAACAGCGCGATCTTTTCTTCGTAGGGAAGCGCTGTCAGGGCGGCGAGCGGATCGTTGTGCGGCGCCACCGGCGGTGCTGCCGGCCGCGGCTCCGGTCGCGGCGGTGGCACGGGGGCTGCCTCGGCGACCGGCTGCAGCGGCGGCGCTGGGGCCGGCACAGTTTCGACGGCCGCCCCCAGCGCCAGCTCCACTTCCGGCTCCAGCTCCACCTCCGGCTCAGGCCTGGGCGGCGGAGCGATGGGCTCGGCGCGCCGCGGCGGCGCGGCGGGAGGCGGCGTTACCGGGACTGGGCGCTGGTCGGCCACCGGTCTGGCGGGGGTCACCGGGCGCTCGACCGCCGGCAGCGCGGGTGCGGCCGGACGCTCGACTGGCGGCAGCGGCATTGTGGCCGGGCCCATCACCATGTCGATGTCGGCCTGATCGAGGCCGAAGCCGGGTCGCGCCGGGCCATGCAGCAGCGCCTCGCCGGCGCCGGCAGGCTCGGTCTCGGCGGCCTCGGCCGCCATGGCGCCCTCGAGGCCCCAGATGCCGATCATGGCGTTGATGCGGGCTTCCAAGTAGCGCAGCACCTGGATCACCTTGCGGGTGCGCTGGCCGGTCAGGTCCTGGAACGAGCAGGTAGTATAGACCTCGGTCGCCTTGGCATCGAGCAGGTCGCAGACCTCGGTCTCGAATCCCTGCTCGCGCAACGTCCAGGCGATCTCCTGGACCTGCTCGGCGGCCGCCAGGATGTCCGAGGTTGCAAGCTCGGTGGCCAGCACGATCGAATCGAGTTCCACCGACGCTTCGCCGAACTTGCCGTGGTGTTCGACGTCGGGCTTGATGGCGGCGATCTCCGATTTCGTTCGGGCGATGGCCTTGGCCATGTCCACCAGATCGAAGCGGATGCGATCGACCGATTGCACGCTGCGCTCGTCCCGCATTGCCGCCTCGATGCGCTCGAGCGCGGTGAGCAGCATGACCGTATCGGCGTGGCGGTTGCGCCGCGCGTATTCGGCCAGGAACCAGCGCCCGCGCATGGTCTCCATGACGGCGTCTTCGATGGCGTCGTAATCGGCCTCGCTGAGCGGGGGCGGGGCGGAAGTCGCGGGCATTGCGCGGTCCTAACGGTCGATTCGCGGCACAATGGCCGCGAATCGTCACGATCAGTTTAATTGCTGCCTGCAGTTTAACGACACTCCATAAACCAGCAATCATGGCTGACCGATTTGCCCTCCGGCTGGGCCTGTTCTTCGCCGGCCTTTTCATCGCCCTTGGTGTGCAGATGCCATTCCTGCCGGTATGGCTGGCCGCCAAGGGGCTCGACGCCAGTGCCATCGGCACGGTGCTGGCCGCCCCGATGGTCGTGCGCATCTTTGCCGTCCCGTTGGTGACGGGCACGGCCGACCGTACCGGGGCGCTGCGCGGCGTCCTCATCATGACGGCGGCTGCCGCAACGGCAGGTTACACGCTCCTGGGTTTCGCCTCGGGCTTCTGGCCGATCCTGGTCGTGGTGGCGTTTGCCTCCGCCGCCATGACGGCGCTGTTCCCGCTGTCCGATGCTTACGCGCTGAAAGGCCTGGTCGCGCGTGGCCTTCACTATGGCTCGGTCCGGCTGTGGGGCTCCGGCGCCTTCATCGTCGGCAGTTTTGCCGCCGGGCTTCTGGCCGACCGACTGCCGTCCAGCGACCTGATCTGGCCGATGGCGATCGGGTTCTGCGGCGTGCTGGTGCTGGCGACGTGGCTCGACCCGCTGCATAGCACCACCAAGGCGCCGGCGAGCCGCGCGGACGGCCAAGCCTTCCTGCGGTCTCCCGCCTTCCTGGCCATTGCGGCGGCGGCCAGCCTGATCCAGGCGAGCCACGCGGTGTATTACGGCTTCTCGACGCTCGACTGGAGCGCCGCCGGCTTGAGCGGCCGCGCCATCGGGGCGCTGTGGGCGATCGGCGTGGTGGCCGAGATCGTCCTGTTCGCGGTGTCGGCGCGGCTGTCGGTCGGGCCGGGGATGCTGTTGAGCCTGGGCGCCGCCGGTGCCGTCGCGCGCTGGGTCGCCCTAGCGTTGAACCCCCCGGTGCTGCTGCTGCCGGCCCTGCAATGCCTGCACGGGCTGTCGTTCGGTGCCACCCACATGGGCGCTGTGCAGTTTCTCGTCCGCACCGTGCCGGATCGGCTCACCGCCACGGCGCAGGGTTATCTGTCGGTGGCGACCGGCATCGGCATGGCGACGTTCACTGGACTGGCGGGGGTGCTCTACGGCGCCTATGGGGCGCGCGCCTACGCCGCGATGGCGCTCACCGCACTGGCCGGCGGCATCCTGGCGCTGATCGCCCGTCGGCTCTCGCGCGACACCGGTGCCTGAACGCCACGCAAGTTGCCAGTCGGGCCTGCGCTGCTACTGTCGCGCGGGCATGCCCGGTGACGACGACGCCGTGCCGCGCAGACACACGCGTGATGCGGGCCACGGCCTATCGCGTGCGGCCGCCGCTCAGTCCATCCGGGCGCCGGCGAGCTTTACGATCTCAGCCCACTTGGTCATCTCGTCGGCCAGGAAGGTGGCGAATTCCTGCGGCGAGCCGGGCTTCGCGATAGCGCTGAATTTTTCCAGGTTGGCCTTGGTCTCCGCCGAGTCCAGGCCGTTGTTGATGGCGGCGTTGAGCCTGGCGATGATGGCCGGCGGCGTACCGACGGGCGCCACCACGCCGGTCCAGGCGTCGATGACGAAATCGGGAAATCCGCTTTCCTTAAGCGTGGGTACGTCAGGAAGCGCCGGCCAGCGCGTCGGCCGTGCCACTGCCAGGGTCCGCACCTTGTCATCGCGGATCAACGGATAGAGGCCGGTCAGGCCGTCGATGGTCAGGTGCGTCTGTCCGCCCAGCAGATCCGTGATCGAGGCGGCGGAACCCTTGTAGGGCACATACACGATGTCGATCCCGGCCTTCGCCTTGAACAAGGTGCTCAGCAGATGCGGCGGCGTGCCCAGGCCGGCGCCGTAGTTCAGCTTGCCCGGATTGGCTTTGGCGTAGGCGACCAACTCAGCCACCGTGCGCACCGGCAGCGACGGCGCCGTCACCAGCACATGCGGGAGCAGTGCCACGGTGGCGACCGGAGCGAAGGCCTTGCGCGGATCGACGTCGAAGCTCGCATAAAGCGCCGGCGCCACCGCCAGCGAGCCCGAGGATCCGAACAGCAGCGTGTAACCGTCGGGGTCGGCAGTGGCGACCGCCTTGGTGCCGATGGTCGATCCGGCGCCCGGCCGGTTGTCGATGACGACCTGCTGGCCGAGCACGGCCGACAGGTTTTGCGCCACCAGGCGCCCCATGGTGTCGATCGGCCCGCCCGGCGGGAACGGGACGATCATCTTGATCGGTTTGTCCGGATAGGGCTGCGCCGCCGCGGGGCGCAGCGTTGGCGCCGCAAGACCGATCACCATGAGGGCAAGCACGGTCGGCCTGAACATGGGCTCTCCTGACTCTAGTCGACCTTGATGCCGGTGGCCTTGATGATGCCGCCCCACTTGTCGGCCTCGGCCGCGATGAAGGCGGCAAAATCCCGCGGCGACGTGATGGTGGTCTCCACGTTGAAGCGGGCGAGGCCTTCCGTCAGCGCCGGCGATTTCAGGCTCTCGTTGATGGCGCTGTTGAGCTTGGCAACGATGGCGTCCGGCGTGCCGGCCGGCGCCACGATGCCGGTCCAGAACGTCAGCACGTAGTCCGGATAGCCGCTTTCGATCATGGTCGGCAGGTGCGGGAAATCCGGGCTGCGCGTCCGGCCGGTCACCGCCAGCGCCCGGATCTTGCCCTCCTGGATGTGCGGCAGCAGCGGCCCGGTGCCGTCTATCATCATATCGATCTGTCCGCCCACGAGGTCGTTCATGGCCGGCGCCATGCCGCGATAGGGAATGAATGCGATGTTCGTGCCGGTCACGGTCGTGAACAGCCCCCAGGCAATATGCGGCGGCGACGCCACGCCGGCCCCGTAGTTTAGCTTGCCCGGGTTGGCCTTGGCATGGGCAACGAGTTCCGGAATGGTTTTCGCTGGCACGCCGGGGTGCACCGAGACCACCATCGGGCCGACCGACACGCCGGCAACCGGCGCAAAGCTTTTCACCGGATCGTATTCGACGTTCTTGAACAGCGCCGGCGCGATCGACAGCGAGGTCGTGCTGCTGAACAGGAGCGTGTAGCCGTCCGGCTCCGCACCGGCCACCGAGCGTGTGCCGATGGTGGCACCGGCCCCTGGACGGTTTTCCACCACCACGGTCTGCCCGATCCTGGCCGCCACGGCGTCGGCGACGATGCGGGCAATCACGTCCGGCGGGCCGCCCGCCACGAACGGCACGATCACTTTGATCGGGCGGTTGGGATAGGATTGAGCAGCGGCCGGGCCGCTGCCGGCCGCAAGGCTCAGCGCCGCAATCGCGGCCAAAACGATGCGCTTCACGAGCATGGTGACACGCCGGCTGTTCCCGTTGGCCGCACTATACCCGGCATGCCGGCGCCGAAAAATCTCTCGGCGCCAGCCCGTCATCCCCACAGCGCCGCGGCGGCCGGATGCACCACGCTGCCGTCGTAGCGCAGCCCGCCGGGCCGATCCGCCGCCAGCAGCAGTGGCCCGTCGAGGTCGACGAATTGCGCCCGCTGGGCGATCAGCATGGCCGGCGCCATGGCGAGCGACGTCGCCACCATGCAGCCGATCATCACGGCAAAGCCGCGGGCCTCGGCTTCGCGCAGCAGCGCCAGCGCCTCGGTCAGGCCGCCGGTCTTGTCGAGCTTGATGTTCACGGCGTCATAGCGGCCGACGAGATTCTCAAGCGACGCGCGGTCGTGCACGCTCTCGTCGGCGCACACCTTGACCGGGCGCGCACCGCGGGCGAGCGCCGCGTCGTCGGCGGCCGGCAGCGGCTGCTCGATCAGTGTGACGCCGGCGGCCGCGCAGGCAGAAAAATTCTCGGCAAGGGTCTCCGGCGTCCAGCCTTCATTGGCATCGACGATCAGCTCGGCGGCGGGCGCCGCGCGGCGCACCGCGGCCAGCCGCGTGGGATCGCCGGGCGCGCCGCCGCCGAGCTTCACCTTGAGGAGAGGGCGGTCGGCGGCGCGCGCCGCGGCTTCTGCCATCTCGTCGGGGGACCCGAGCGAGATCGTGTAGGCGGTGATCACCGGCCGCGGCTCCGGCAGGCCGGCAAGAACGTGGACCGGCTTTCCGGCGCGCTTCGCCGAAACATCCCAGAGCGCGCAGTCCAGCGCGTTGCGCGCCGCCCCGGATGGCATGGCGTCTTGCAGCGCCGCGCGGTCGAGCCCGCGCGCGAGCGCGGTGCGCATCGCCTCGATCGCCGCCGCGACGCCTTCGACGGTCTCGCCATAGCGCCCATAGGGTACGCATTCGCCGCGGCCGACCGCGGCCCCGTCGGCCAGTTCGGCGACCACCACCGCGGCCTCCGTCTTGGCGCCGCGCGAGATGGTGAAGCGGCCGGCGATCGGCCAGCGCTCGACGCTAACTTTCAGCGATAAGCCCATGGCATGCTTTGCCGGCGCGCGATTCGGGGCCACAATTATGGCTGCCGGATGCGGTAAGGCCCAGGCGTGATGGTGGTCATTCAAGCGACGATGCAATGAGGTGATGTAAGTGACTGTGGAAGCAATGACCTCCCGGCCGACGCTGGCCGCCAGGCAGGCCGGCGAGCGCCTCGAGTTGGCCGCCAGCGGCGCGTGGACGGTCGAGCACGCCCAGGCGCTGGAACCCCTGGTCGAGGCGGCGAGCGGCCGGCGCCAGAAGGTGTCGCGGGTGGCGATCGACATGGGCCGGGTCGACCGGCTCGACACCTTCGGTGCATGGCTGATCGAGCGGCTGGTGCGGGCCTGGCGCGCCGCCGGCCTCGAGGCGACGGTGGTCGGTCTCGCCGATCACTACCGCGGCCTTCTGAGCGAGGTGAAGAACGTCAACCGCGAGCCGCCGCCGCCCGCGCGCCGCCGCGGCCACGTCACCATGCTGCTGGAAAACATCGGCCGCGCGGTCGGCAACACGGCGAGCGATCTCGCCGCCATCACGCACATGCTGGGCGAGACCGCCGTCGCGCTGCTGCGCGTGTTCGCCCGTCCCGCCGCCTTCCGCTTCACCTCGGTGGTGCACCACCTGGACCGCGTCGGCCTGCAGGCGGTGCCGATCATCCTGCTGATCACCTTCCTGCTCGGCTGCATCATCGCCCAGCAGGGCATTTTCCACTTCCGCCGCTTCGGCGCCGAGCTCTACGTGGTCGACATGATCGGCATCCTGGTGCTGCGCGAGATCGGCGTCATCATGGTGTCGATCATGA
>Ga0126380_10000380_pt1 | contig 14341 bp, 15 predicted proteins | sample PanSoiMetPlot_26_FD_92544 | JGI IMG/M metagenome (GOLD analysis project Ga0126380, IMG submission 92544) | Tropical forest soil microbial communities from Panama - MetaG Plot_26 | ecosystem: Environmental > Terrestrial > Soil > Tropical forest > Bulk soil | place: Panama | collected 2016-02-17
CCGTTGTGTTGCGGCCCGCTTCCACGGCCGGGGCTGTCTGGATGACCCCCGGTGCCGCCTCGTCGACGGTCTTGTTGATGAAGAGCTTCTGCGGCTGAAACCACACCAGGACGAAGACGGCCAGCCCTGCGCCGATGAATGCGGCGGCGGCGCTGATGACCGGGTGCCTGCGGGCAAGGCGCACCGGCGACCAGCGTCTGCCAGGTCGCGCGCCGCGGCCGGGTCTTGCGTTCTGCTCAGCCATCACAGCTCCTTGGGGGACCGGCGGGGCCAGGCCGGCGGCGAGGTGCCAGCCGCGGCGTGTCGCCCCCTTTGTTCACTTTGTTGGTGGCCGCGGCCGGCCGCGGTCTTACCTCCTATTCGCCGCCAAGCCTCGCATGCATTGGACCACCATCCGCTTGGGAAGTGTTACAGCACGTATGGCAACCGGTTCACCAACAAGTGGTTGAGCACTCGCCAATCAATTACGCTGAGTAACGGGCCGGACGCGCTAAGCATGAATGACATCACATCCGGCATACATTCGCGTCGATAAAGAAGCCAAAAGAATGTGTTACTCACCGGTAGGTTCTTGCCGGTCTTTACCCGGGGCTGCTTACGGTGGCACCTGTACCAGAAGCCGCACTATTCGATGCCAGAACCGCCGCCACGAGCGGGGATACGTGAGCGGAACCCGCGCATCGTCTGCGATGACCAGGGCCTCTTCCCCTCATGGCCGGTCATCGCCGGGCGGAGCCGTGGCGGCACGGCGCGGCATCTTCAGGAGGGGGTGATTAGCAAGCATTTCTCGATCCTGTGCGAGAAACCTGACAAAGGGGGAAATCGATGCGACGCATCGCGTTCGTACTCATCAGCGCGGCCGCTGCGGTCGTGATGACCGCCACGTCGGCGCTGGCCGACAGCCCGCACTTCATCTCCGCTGACAACAGCATCGACACCAGCACCGGTGCGCTGGTCACCTCGTTCAAGGACGCCGGCTTGGGCACCGGCACCAGCAGCATCGCGATCACGCTCTCGGCTACCGCGAGCGCCACTTACCAGTGCTACAACAAGGCGGGTAACAAGCCCCAGGGCGTGCCCAAGTCGTTCGGCCCGACCGCGATAGCAACCCCGCCGACCCCGTTCCCGGTGCGCCACGGGCAGACCACCGGCAGCCTGAGCCTGGGCCCGCTCGGCCCGGGGAGCTTCAGCTGCCCGTCCGGGCAGATCTTGTTCCTGGATGGGGTGACCTACTCGAACACCGTCGTGGCGGACGCGACCGGTAATTCGGCCAACTCCATGCCCGACCCGATCTCGGCCACGCTCCACATCAGGGTCTGACCGAGCCGGCACACCCAGAACCGCTCACTTGGCATGCGCAGGGGCATGAGGGGAAGGTGCCCCTGCGCATCCTTGTGCCGTAACCTGTTCCGCGCGCGGCCGCGCCGACCACCGTGGCCTCGTCCAGGTGCGGCGGCAGCCAGGTGACCAGGTGCAGCACGGCGGAGACGCCAGCCGGTTCGAGCTGGGGCAGCCGACGGGCCAGCCAAGTTCGAACGGTAGCCGCCGCTCCCGTGCCTCTTCGGTAACCGCAGCGGCTGCGGCCGGGTCGTGCTCGGCGAGCCGCAGGACCGGCCGAGCAGGCCCACCATGCAAGCGTAACGACAGGCTCCGGCGACCTCAGGTAGCGGAAGACTGCCGCAGTCGATTAGCGGTGGTGCCAAGACGGCATGGTGGTCTGCGCCCTCGGGTGACGGCAGGGCAGGTCTGGACGCTGGGCGGACCAGTGTCCAGCCGCGGGTTGCGGTTCGGCGGGCCGCCGACCCCGCACCGCGGCTACTTCTGCTGCGCTATCTGGATCAGGTTCCCGCAGGTGTCGTCGAACACGGCGGTGGTCACCGGACCCATCTCCGCGGGCTCCTGGGTGAACTGCACGCCCAGCCGCGTCAGCCTGGCGAACTCGGCGGCGACGTCGTCCACGGCGAACGAGGTGAAGGGGATGCCGTCGCTGACCAGCGCCTCTTTGAAGACCTTGGCGGCGGGGTGTGCGTCGGGTTCGAGCACCAGTTCGGTGCCGTCCGGATCGGCCGGCGAGACGACCGTCAGCCAGCGGTACTTGCCGAGCGGTATCTCGGTTTTCTTCGCAAATCCCAGCACGTCGGTGTAGAAACGCAGTGCCTTGTCCTGGTCGTCTACGAGGATGCTAGTCAGGTTGATTCTCATCAGGTCTCCTGTCCGGGTCGGGCTTGAGCCATCGGTCGGCGATGCGCTCCAGCGGTCGCCTGTCGAGGTGGTGGAACTTGTAGCGACCCTCCCGGCGGGTGATGATCAGGCCGGCCGCCTCCAGTACGTCGAGGTGCTGGGAGACGGCCTGACGTGACGAGGTGAGCCCGTGCTTCATGATCAGCCGTGAGCAGATCTCGAACAGGGTTTGGTCGTCACGTTCGGCCAGTTCGTCGAGGATTTTCCGGCGGGTGGGGTCGGCCAGTGCCTGGTACACGTCGCCCACGACGGCGAGTATATGCAAGTCGCTACTTGCCTGTCGAGCCGACGGGGCGGGGCGTCCTTCCGGAGCTCAGCACCGCCGCCCGTGCAGCCCCAGGCCGGCCGTGAGCGCTGCCCAGCGCACGGCCCTCGTTACGGAGGCGGCGTGCCGGTGATCGCCGCTACGGGGTGATCTCGATCCAGGTCCGAATCGTCTCCGGGGTGGCCATGTCGAGCAGTTCTGGGTGATCAGCGCGGATGTGGTCGCGGACCAGCGCCACGACTTGGTCCTCGTCGTCGTCGCGCATGACGTACCCGCATTCGCAGATCACCTGGCTGGCCATGGGCGCCCCTTTCCGCCGACGATTGTCGGGTCTGGGCCTTGTCACTATCTTGGCCGATAGGTAGCGGAACATAACGAACGCGTGGAACATGGTGCGGATCCAGCTGTGCGGGCGATTCGCCGTCGTGATCGACGGGCAGCCGGCCGAGTCGCGGCTTCCCGGCCGGCAAGGCCGGCTGCTGGTCGCATACCTCGCCACCTATCGCGCGCAACCAGTCGAGCGCACGGTGCTGCTCGACGCTCTTTGGCCAGATGGCGGCGCCGGCGCCGCCGGCACGCTCACCGTGCTGCTGTCAAAGGCCCGCACCCTCCTCGCGCCCGCCGAGATCCGGGGGCGGCGCACCCTGCAACTGGTGCTGCCAGCGGACTCGGCGGTGGACCTCGAAACGGCCACGACTTCCCTCCATTCGGCTGAGTCCGCGCTGGCCCTGCGGGACTGGCGCCGCGCCTGGCCAGCCGCGCTCACCGCCCAGTACGTCTCGCGCCGTCGCTTCCTGGCGGAGTTCGAGGCGCCCTGGATTGACGAGTGGCGCCGGCAGCTGGACGTGATCTACGAACGTGCCCTTGCCTGTTACGGCGAGGCGTGTCTGGGCATCGGGGGCACCGAGCTGCCGGCCGCAGAGCGTGCTGCGCGCCGCCTGCTGGCGCACGCTCCCCTGGCCGAGACCGGGCACCGGCTGCTGATGCGGGCCCTGACGGCGCGCGGGGATCCCGTGGCCGCGCTCGCCGTCTACGACCAGCTACGCCGGCTGCTGCGCGAGGAGCTGGGCGTCTCGCCGTCCCCGGCAACCCAGGCGCTGCACGTCCGCCTGGTGCGCGGCCAGCCGCTCGACGAGCCAGCCAGGCCAGCCACCCGCGCCCGGTGACCATCACGCTTCCGGCCCTCCGCGCGCAGCCGGTACGCGGCTCACCCGGGCGGCCTGGGCGATGACCCCGGCCGCCAGGCGAGCCGCCTGCCAACCGCCTACGCGGCGCGCTGCTGCGGCATCAGGCCCAACTGCGTGAGCAGCGAGACCTGGTCGTAGTAAAGGTCCCCGCCAACGACCCGCCCGGCCGGGTCGAAGTGCCATAGCTCGCACAGCGGCAACGCAAACTCCTTCCCGGTGGGGGGGAACGGTCCGAGCGGCCCGTCGTGCGTGCCCGCGACGTTGAAGGTGCACACCACCGTCTGCCCAGCGTCGATGTAGCGGGGGCCGGTGACCCGGATGTCAGACGACGACGCGACCCACCCCGGCAGGAAGTCGTCCTTGAATTCCTGGGGCGTCCGGAACGTCCGCCCCTGCGCGTGATCGGTCCAGGCGATGCTGTCGGCATAATGCTTGGTCATGGCCTCGAAGTCGCGCTGGTTGAAGGCCTCGTGACCGGCGCGGTGGGTCTCGACGTTGCTGGATGTCATGGCTGCTCCTGCTCTTCGCGTTGCGAGTTGGTTGCCGCTGGCACCAGGTGGTCACCCGGCTGGCCATCGGCCGTCCCTTCTGCTGGCGATTGTCGGGCCCTGCCCTTGTCCCTACGTTGGCCAGCAGGTTGTCGAAACGTTGAAACCCAACGCTGCGGAGGCACGATGCGGAACCGGCCATGCGGGCAGTTCGCCGTCGTAATGGCCGCACGTCTGTCCGCGGCGAATACCTTTGACATCGAGCACGGTCCAAGCGCGAGACTGGGCGCATGACGTCCGCCGAACTGACGATCGCCGAGGTGGCCGAGCGCACCGGCCTGACACGGCACACGCTGCGGTATTACGAGCGAGATGGGCTTATGATCGGTGTCGACCGAGCCGGCTCGGGGCATCGCCGCTACTCGGAACGCGACCTCGGCTGGATCGAGCTGATCACCAAGCTGCGGGCGACAGGCATGCCGATCCGCGAGGTGCGCCGCTATGCCGGGCTGGTCCGTGCCGGCGACGGCAACGAGGACGAGCGGCTCTCCCTGCTGCGAGCACACCGCGAGCGGGTCCGCGCGCAGCTCGAGACGATGGCGGCCTACCTCGGCGCCATCGACTTGAAGATCAGCTATTACGCCGACGCGGTCGACGCGTGCGAGTCGCCGGACAGCTACCTCAGTTCGCCGCGTCCAGCAACTGCCGCTGTTCCGCGCTGAGCTGCAGATCGACCGCGGCCAGGCTCTCGTCGAGCTGCGCGACCGAGGACGCACCGATGAGCGGCACGACCGGCAGCTCGCCGCCGATCAGCCACGCCAGCACCACCTGGTTCGCCGTCGCGCCCGTCTCCTTCACGACCTCATCGAGTGCGTTAAGCCGGGTGCGAGTCCCCGGATGGTCGTAACCGCGGTCCAGCTCCTTGTCCGGGCGGGTGTACGCGCCGTTGAGCAGAGGGGAGTACGCCACCAGCGTCATACTCGGCTCGGCGCGCAGGTAGCTGAGGATCGACCCGTCCGCGACGCCGATCTCACCGTCCGGCGAGAAACGGAGATCGGCGATGTCGGTGCGCATGCGCAGGTACGTGTGGTGATACTGCAGCACGTCGGCCGGCGCGCTCCCGGCAGCGGCCGCAAGGCGCCGTGCCCGTTCCACCTGCCAGGCCCAGTGGTTGCTCAAGCCGAGGAGGCCGACCGTGCCGTCGGCAACAAGCTCCCCGAACGCGGCGACCTGCTCATCCAGCGGAACCCCGGTCTGATCAGGGACGTGCGCGTAGTAGAGATCGATCCGCTCCACGCCGAGGCGTTCCCGGCTGCGCTCGCTGGCTTCCCGGATCGCCGCGCGGGACAGGCCCTCGCGCGGGGTGTCGAAGTCCGCCGCCGGCGCGACCGGCCGTGCGCCGACCTTCGTCGCAATGACGATCTCGTCGCCGACGCCGCGGCTGGCACGCCAGCGGCCGAGCAGCGCCTCACTCTCGCCGCCCTGCGTGCCGTTCACAAAGAACAAGTAGTTGTTCGAGGTGTCGATGAAATTCCCGCCCGCCGCGACGTACCTGTCCAGGATCGCGAACGACGTCGCTTCGTCGGTCATCGTGCCGAACCGCATCGCGCCGAGGCTGAGCACGCTGACCTTGCGCGCCGCCTGCGTGTCGCTGCCGATAGTCGTGTATCGCATGCCCCCACGCTCGCAGTTCGCGCGCACTCGAAGTCAAGTACTCGCCGCTCCCGGGGCTTCCCGGCAACAGGGTTGCCGGTTTGGCTAGGCGGTTGGCTCCAGGAGCCAGGCGATGTCGGCAAAGAGCCGCTGTCCGGCTTGTGCCGCGGCAGGCGAGACGGTTTCGAGGGTGAGGAAACCGTGGATCATCCGGGGCTCGCAGCGGTGCCGGACGGGCACCCCGCGGCGGCCAGGCGCCACTGACCTGCCAGGGCCGCGTGCTACGCTCGGACTGAAACACTCGTTTCAGTGGGGAATGAGGTGCCCGGATGCCTGGCCGGGGAGGAATCGCAGCACGGCTTCGGCGCGGACCTCACCGGGCAGGTGCAGGAACCCGGCCTGGTGCGGCGAGACGGCTCGCAATCGCGGTCGGCATCGGGGCCGTCTTCCTGGCCAACGTCGATGCCAGCGCGTTCACGCTGGCCGTGCCGCTGCTGCACCGGGCCTTCCCAGCGGCACCGGCCGGGCAGCTGAGCCTGGTGCAAAGTGGGTACGGGATCGGATTCGCGGCGTTGATCCTGCTGGCCGGGCAGTTCACCGACCGGCGCGGTCCGCGGTGGCCGCTTGTGGCGGGGCTGACGCTGTTCACCGCCGCCAGCCTGGCCGGCGCGGCCGCGCCCGGGCCGCTGTGGGTGTACGCGGCGCGAACGGCTTCGGGAGCGGGAATCGCCACCGCCGTTCCGGCGGCGCTGTCGCTGCTGCTCGCGGACGCCGATGGCACGGCACGGCGCAGGCGGACCGGTCAGTGGGGGGCGGCGGGCGCGATGGCGGCGGGCTGCGGCCCGGTGCTCGGCGGGGTGCTCGGGCAGCTCGTCGGCTGGCGCGGGCTCTTCCTGCTCACGGCCGCGCCCGCGGCCGTCATGCTGGCCGTGGCGGTGCTCGGGCCGGCGGCGCGGGAACCAGCCGCCCGGCCGGCCCGGGCGCGGGGGACCGTGCTGCGCAGGCCGGGCGTTCCCCTTGCCGTGCTGGCGAGTGCGATCGTCGGCGCGGGCGTGTACGCGCTGCAGGTCATGACCGGCTTCGCGCTGGTTGGCGGCGCCGGGCTCAGCGCGGTCGAGGCCGGGCTGGTGCTGTCGCCCGCGTCGCTGCTCGCTGCGTTCACCGCGCTGCGCGTCGGCCATCTGCGCGACTCTCGCGGAACCGGGATCGCCTGCGCGGCCGGCGGCGCGCTGCTGCTGGCCGGAACCGCGACGGCCGTCCTGGCCGGGCGGGCCGCGCCACTGGCTGGGGCCGCGGCTGGCGCCACCCTTGGGGTCGTCGGCCTGGGGGTGGCCGCCACCTGTGTTAGCACCGCCGCCGTGCTGGCGGCCGGGCCCGCCGTCGGCCGCGTCACCTCGATCAGCCAGGTGGCCCGGCAGGCGGGCGGCGCGGCAGGCGCGGCAACCGCAGGCGCCGCCATCGGCAGTGTCCTGTCGCCGGGAGCGCTGGACTCCGGATGGGCCATGCTCGCGGTCACCGGGTGCCTCATCGTCATCCTCGGCGGCGCGCTCGCGCGGTCGCCGGCGAGAATGCCCTCGTGAGCGCAGCACCCACGGAGACGGGCGAGCCCGGCTCCGCGCGCAAGCGGGAACTGCTCGAGGCCGCCTACCGCTACGTGCTCACCAACGGGCTGGCGGACATGTCGCTGCGCCCGCTCGCCAAGGCCATCGGGTCCAGCCCGCGGGTGCTGCTGTTCCTGTTCGGCTCCAAAGAGGGGCTGATCCGCGCCCTGCTCGCCCGTGCCCGCGAGGACGAACTCGGGTATCTCGAAGCCCTGCGCGATGGCCGGGGGCTCACCGCGACGGCAAGGGAAATCTGGTCATGGCTGGCGGCGCCGCCGCACCGCGCGCTGCTCGCCCTGTGGGTCGAGGGCTACGCCCGATCGCTGCTCGGCGAGCCCGGCCCATGGGCGGAATTCGGCAGGGAAACCGTCCGCGACTGGCTCGAACTGCTGGCCGCGCGGCAGCCCGCCGCCCGGCGGAAGACCAACGCCGGCCAGGACGAGCGCACGCTGCTGCTCGCGGTTCTTCGCGGCGCGCTGCTCGACCTGCTCGCCACCGGCGACACCAGCCGCGTCACCCGTGCCGTCGAACGGCACCTGAACGATCTGGACCGGCAGGACTGACCGTTCCGCCGCGGCGCAGGATCGGTGCGAGGTTCATCGACGCAGGATCGATGCGAGCTGCATGGACGCAGGATCGGTGCGAGGTGCATGGGCGTGCAGGATCGGTGCGAGGTGCATAACTGTTCACAAGGCGAGCTCGTAGACCTGGCCGGTCAGGTCGGCGCCGAAGCTGTGGTGAGGCTCCTCGGCGGTCAGGGTGAAGCCGCGCGCGAGGTAGACCTGGCGGGCGGCGGCCAGCGGGTGGTTGGTCCAGAGCTTCATCCGCTGGTACCCGGCCTGGCGGGCGAACGCGATGCACTCATCGACCAGCCGGCCGCCCAGCCGCTGGCCGCGGGCTGACGGGTGCACCAGCAGGATCCTCAGCTGCGCGGTGGTCTGGTCGGCGGCCACGCAGAACACGCACCCAACCCGCTGGCCGTCCTGTTCGGCGATCCAGGCAGCCTCCCGGGCCGGGTCGTGATTGCCCGCGTAGTCCGCGACGATCCGCGCGACCAGCGCCTCGAAGGTGGTATCCCAGCCGAACTCGGCCGCGTAGATCTCGCCGTGCGCCAGCACCACCCAGCCGAGATCGCCCGGCTGGCCGAGCGGGCGGATCCGCGCGGGGGCGCCGGCCACGATGACGCCGCTGGCGGCGGGCTGCTGATCGGTCATGGCGCCTCCAGGCGAACTGAAACAGTCGTTTCAGCTCAAAAATACCCCCTGCGGCGAGACCAGTGCAAGCCAATTCCCCAGGCCGCGGGCCTTGCGGTTAGCGAGCGCGGGCGGCCCAGTCCCGGTTGGCTACTTGGCGCGGCGGGGATCGGGAACTGCTAGCGCCTTGGCGGCGGCGGCTAGTGCCGGGGCCCGGAAGCTTGGGTCGGTGATTACCTGCGCGAGGCGTTCGGCGCGGTCGGCGTCGGTGGCTGCCAGGCCCCGCACGACGGCGGCCAGCGCCGCTGCCTTCCTGACTGGGTCTGGTATCGCCTGGGCGAGGTGCTCGGCATCGACGATGAGCCGGGCGGCGCGGCGCTGGTTGGTGACCGCCATCGCCTTCGCGATGGCGGCCAGCGCCGGGGCCCTAAGGCTGGCACCGGGTATCGCCTGGGCGAGGCGTTCGGCGTCGGCGGTGATCCGGGCATTACGGTCGGGGTCGGCGGCTGCCACCGCGTCCGCGACGGCGGCCAGCGCCGGTGCTCTCAGGCTCGGGCTCTCGATGGCCTGGGCGAGACGTTCGGCACGGTCGGGGTCGGTTCCTGCCAGCCGGTGTGCGACCGCGGCCAGTGCCCCCGCCTTCGCGGCCTGGTCGGGTATGGGCTGGGTGAGGCGTTCGGCCTCGGCGGCGAGGCGTTCGGCATGGTCAGGATCGGTGGCTGCCACCGCGCTCGCGACGGCGGCCAGCGCCGGTGCTCTGCAGCCTGGGTCGGTGATCGCCTGGGCGAGGCGTTCGGCACGGTCGGGGCCGGCGGCGGCCAGGCCTTGCACGACGGCGGTCAGCGCCGCCGCCTTTACTGTCGGGTCGGGTATGGACTGAGCGAGGCGTTCGGCGTCATCGGTGAGCCGGCCCGCGCGGCCGGGGTCGGTGGCTGCCACCGCGTCGGCGATCGTGACCAGCGCCTGCGCCTTGGCGCCATCGCCGGTGATCGACTGGGCGGCCCGCAGCGCATCGGCCACCACGCCGGTGTGGCGTGCTTGCCCTGGCCGGTCAGGCTCGGGATCCTCGTGAGATTCAGCGTGGGTCTCCTGGGGCTCAGCGGCGACGCTGTGACCGGGTTCCATGGGAACCGCGGCGTTGGCGGAGAAATAGAACATGCCGACCGCGCTGGTGCCGCGCTGGCTGGGAACGGGCAGGCCCTTGGCTCGTAGCCGCTGGCGCAACACCGGGTAGATGTCGGCGAAGGTCAACTGCGGCGCCTTGCCCGGAACACCGCACTGGATCAGGTCCCGCAGTTCCCCGGTAAAGGACGTGCACGCGGTATCTTGCTGGCCAGGTGGCAGGACATGAGCCGCCCGGTTGCGGGTCGTAGCGGCCAGCGTGTAGACGCCCTCGACGTGCGCAATATCGGCCAGGCCCAGCTCACTCCCACCGGCAAGGGTCTCGGTCGCCTGGCCGGCGAAACAGCAATCCAGGATCGCCAGCCGGACGTTGGCCGCGGAGCCACGCAGCACGTCCCCCAGGGTCTCCCACGGCAGGCCGCTGATCTTCGGCCGGTCCGGGCGGGTGGAGGTCACAGTCAGGCACAACTCCCCGGAGGCCGACAACACGCCATGCCCCGCGTAGTACAACAGCAGTACCCCGGTCGTGCTCTCGGCCAGATCGGCGATCTGGGTCGCCAGGCCGACCGCGGAGATCGGGTTAGCGATCACCGTGATCCACTCGGGCGGCCAGGCGCACAGCGCCGGATCTGCCAGCAGCGAGCACATCGCTTCCAGGCTGTTGCGGGCCGAGCGGATCGGCGGGAACTCGGCATACTCATAAGCCGACACTCCGACCAGCACGGCCCGAGAGCCAGCGAGCGGGCCGGCGTTAACCGTCACCGCCGGCCCCATTTACCGGTTTCCGGCGGCTGCGCCTCAATCGCGCCGCCGCGTTCCCCGCATCGAAACGCGCAGCCGCAGCGCCAGCAAACCGGTGACCAGCCGGCCTCCACACCTCGCTGATTCCCGCCGTCCAGCCACTCACTGAGTGCGGCCATGCGCCCCATAACGCTCCCCAGCCACCTCCAGCCAGACTCCCAGACGCGCCGCGAGGTGGCATTCCGTCAGGACTTATGCCCAAAGAGTCCCAGGAAACAGCCCTTCGGTGAAGCGGACACACCAATGAACCACCGCGGACCTTTGTCCGGGCATTGCGCGCGGGCTGACTGCTTTTCGGGGCTGCCAGCCGGGCCGATCGCTTCCCGGGGCTGCCAGGCAGGCTGATTCGGTCAGGCCGGGTAGCGCCGGATGCAGGTCAAGTGCCGTTTCTGACCGTCAACGTTCGCCACCTAAGGTGCCGCGGGGCCCGGGCGGTGTCGCCAGCTACCGCGGCGTGGTGTCGCACCCCGTCCCGGAGACCGGGTCACACTTGCCCTTCACTGCCCCGCCGGCCACCTCGGCCATCGTCTTCACGACCACTCCATTGGCCGCCTGGCTGTGCAGGAAATCCAGGAAGGCGCCGAACTTCGCGGGAGAGATCACGTACGGACCGCAGCGCTCGTGCACGTCGCACAGGTGGTGGAAGACGAACACGATCCAGGCGCTGCCCTGGGTTTGCGCGGACGCTTCCGCGTTGAAGACGTACTGCTCCATCGTCGCGAGCTTCGTCGACTTCTTGACCGACGGTACGGTCCGGATCGCGTACGGGTCTGCGGGCGGGACGGTGTTGGCAACCGGCCCCTTGAGGGTGAGGCCCGCGGTGGCGCTGGCGTCGTTGTAGTTGCAGTAGTGGGCGACGTCCTCGCTCCCGCTGTCGAACGACGCGAACGGGTAGGCGAACGTCGTTGGCTGGACGCCCATGTCCAGCAGGTTGTTCCGGTCGGTGCAGATCTGGTTCCTGGCCTCGGCCACCGGGAGAGGCTGCACGTTGACGTGGTCGACGGTGTGCCCGCCGACCTCGTTCCCGTCGTTGAAGATGGCCTGGACCTGCGCGACCGCGAGCTTGGCGGGATCGTGGGCAAGGATCGGCCCGGTGTTCACCAGCCAGGTCGCGTGCATGGGCCGGGCAGGATCGTCCAGGATCGGCAGCACATTGATCTGATCGGCGTTTCCGTCGTGCCACTCGATCGAGACGACGGTCGGCACGACTGCCGCTGCCGCCGGCGACGCCGCCCGGGCCGGCCCGGCCGCCGCTGCCGCCGGCGACGCCGCCCAGGCCGGCGCAACGGCCAGCACCATGAACGACACCGCCAGTGAAGAAACGAGCTTCGAGCGCATGAGGTGGTCCCGCAGCTTCCGCCACGCCGTCTGGCTCATCTGCCCTCCCGTTCGCCGGAATCGGCAACAGCATGCACCTTCCAGGCTTCGCCGTCCAGGTGGGCCAAACCTGCTTACGGTGTCCTGGCGATGGTCTCCTCGATCGCAGCCTGAACCTCCGCTGGGCGCTCCATGTGCGGCATGTGCCCGGCGCCATCGATCAGGTGGCGGGCCGCGCCGGTCACCGAGCCGGCCTGCGCGGCGGGCATGACCCGGTCCGCGCTGCCCCAGACCACCGTGACCGGCACGGCACCGCCGATCGCCGCCATGGCGGCGGCGGAGTCTATGCGTTGCACGTCGCCGTCCAGGAGCGTGTCCACCAGGATGTGCAGCGCCGCCTCGACCCCGTCCAGCCGCTTATACGCGAGCAGGTCATCGACTAGCTGCCGGGTCACCAGGCTCTCGTCGGCGAACAGCTGCCCGACGACCGGCTTGAGCTCGCGCCGCGTCTGCGCGCCGGCGAAACCGCGCAGGTAGCCGGCGTTGACCTGCGGACCGAAGCCGGACGGCGCGATCAGGGTCAGCGACGAGATCCGCCCCGGATCCCGGGCGGCGGCCGCGACCGCGACGGCGCCGCCCAGCGAGTGGCCGACCAGATGGGCACGCCCGGCGCCGATCGCGTCGAGCACGCCGAGGACGGCGCCGGCCAGCGTGCCGACCGAGCCGTCGCCGACGTCCTTCGATGACGTACCGTGCCCGGGCAGGTCGAGTGCGTACACGCGGTGACGGGCGGCCAGCGGCTCCTGCAGGAACAGCCAGGAGTTGCGGTCGCCGCCGTAGCCGTGGACGAGCAGCACCACGTCACCGTCCTGGCCGGTCCCGACGTAAGAGATCCGCCGCCCGCCGACGTCGGCCGTCTCGACGGCGGGGCCCCCGGCCGCCTCGTCGGGCACGCCGGCGTCGATCACCGCGCGTGCCTGCGCCGCGGCGGCGTCGAGGTCATCGTCGCTGACGCCGGCAGGAGCGATCAGCGCGATGGTGCTGCTGACCGGCACGTCCTCACCGACCCTCGCGATGATCCGCCGCAGGGTGCCGGCGTCGGCTGCCTCCAGCGTCCCGGCGATCTTTTCCGTCTCGATATCGGCGAGGTCGTCGCCGACGCTCACGTCGTCCCCCTCGGCGACGATCCAGCCGGTGATCTTGCCGAGCTGCATCGACAGCCCCCACTTCGGCATGGTGACGGCGACGATACGCTCGTCGTACTTGTTTGCCTCCCTCGCGGGCGCTTCGCTTGGTCGTGCCGGAGGCGCGCCAGCAGGCGCAGCGGGAGGCTGGTCCTCGGCGCCGGGACACCGCTGTGGCACTTCGGGTCCTCGCGGCGTTCGGCCCGGCGCCTGCGGCCTCATCGAGCCCACTCCGCCACGGCCTTGACGGCGTTGGCAATGCGCTGCGCGTCCGGCACGTAGAGGTCCTCGAGCGCGTTGGAGAATGGCACCGGGGTGTGGGGCGCTGTCACCGTCTCGATCGGTGCCCGCAACGCGCCGAAGGCCTTCCTGGCGACAAGCGCTGAGATGTCGGCGGCCATCGAGCACCGCGGGTGTGCCTCGTCCACCACGACTAGGCGGCCGGTGCCCTCGACGCTTTCCAGCACGGTGTCCTCGTCGAGCGGGCTGGTGGTGCGCAGGTCGACGACCTCGCACTGCACTCCGGCGCCGACGAGCTGCTGCGCCGCCTCGAGCGCGGTGTGCACCATCCGCCCGAGCGCGACGATCGTGACATCGCTGCCTTCGCGCACCACGTTCGCCTCGCCGAACGGCAGCGCGTAGCCTTCCTCCGGCACCGGCCCGGACAGGTCGTAGAGCGCCTTGTGCTCGAAGAACATCACCGGGTCGTCGTCGCGGATCGCCTGCGTCAGCAGGCCCTTCGCATCGTACGGTGTCGCCGGGACGACAACCTTCAGCCCCGGGATGTGCGTGAACAGCGGGTACAGGCACTGTGAGTGTTGCGCGGCTGCCCGGAGCCCGGCCCCGTACATGGTGCGGATCACGACCGGCGTGACCGCCTTCCCGCCAAACATGTACCGGAACTTCGCCGCTTGGTTGTAGATCTGGTCGAAGCAGACGCCCATGAAATCGACGAACATGAGCTCGGCAACCGGGCGCATCCCCGCGGTCGCCGCGCCGATAGCGGCGCCGATGAACGCCGACTCGGAGATCGGGGTGTCGAGCACCCGGCCCGGGAACCTGTGGTACAGCCCTTTCGTCACGCCGAGAACACCGCCCCAGGCGTCCATCTCGCCGGGCGATCCCTCGCCGCCCGCGTTGTCCTCGCCCATGACGATGACGCTCTGGTCCCGCTCCATTTCCTGGGCCAGCGCCTCGTTGATCGCCTCGCGGTAGGTGATGGTGCGTGCCATGGCCAGCCTCCGATCAGTAGCGGACGTAGACGTCGGTGAGCAGATCCGCCTCGACCG
>Ga0126380_10000382_pt1 | contig 14327 bp, 9 predicted proteins | sample PanSoiMetPlot_26_FD_92544 | JGI IMG/M metagenome (GOLD analysis project Ga0126380, IMG submission 92544) | Tropical forest soil microbial communities from Panama - MetaG Plot_26 | ecosystem: Environmental > Terrestrial > Soil > Tropical forest > Bulk soil | place: Panama | collected 2016-02-17
ATCAGAGCAGCGGGGCGCTGCAGTCGAGACGCGCGACCCCGATGAATTCTCAACCCTCCTCAAGCAGAGCTTCAAGCCACGCAGTGAGCGGGCGGCCACCGAGGTGGAGAACGCCGTTGCGACGCTGGTCCAGGAGGCGCTGGCTGACGCCACCGTCATCAAGGACCACGTGCTCGACACGATCGAGGAGATGATCGCCCGCCTGGATCAGAAGCTGACCGCGCAGATCAACGAGATCCTGCACGCGCCCGAGTTCCAGGAGATGGAGAGCGCATGGCGCGGGCTGCATCATCTCGTCTTCAATTCGGAGACCGACGCGCAGCTCAAGATCCGGGTGATGAACATCTCCAAGAACGAACTCTACCGCAACCTGCGCCTCTATCCCGGCGCGCGCTGGGACCAGAGCCCGCTGTTCAAGAAGGTCTACGAGCAGGAGTTCGGCCAGCTCGGCGGCGAGCCCTATGGCTGCCTGATCGCCGACTACTATTTCAGCCACCTGCCCACGGACGTTCAGCTTCTCCGCGACCTCAGCAAGGTGGCGTCGGCCGCGCATTGTCCGTTCTTCGCCGGTGCCGAGCCGACGCTGATGGGCATGGACAACTGGACCGAGCTGATGAATCCGCGCGATCTCAGCAAGCTGTTCGACACGCCGGAATACGCGGCGTGGAAGGGTCTGCGCGATCAGGACGACTCCATTTACGTGGGCCTGTGTATGCCGCGCGTGCTGGCGCGCGTGCCCTACGGCGCCAAGACGGATCCCGTGGAGGAGTTCGCCTTCGAGGAGGACACCGACGGCCACAGGGGGGAGAAATATGCCTGGATGAACGCCGCCTACGCGATGGCGGTGAACATCAACCGCGCCTTCAAGGAATACGGCTGGTGCACGCGCATCCGCGGCGTGCAATCGGGCGGCGAAGTGATCAACCTGCCGACCCACACCTTCCCGACCGACGACGGCGGCGTGGACCTGAAGTGCCCGACCGAAATCGCGATTACCGACAGGCGCGAGCACGAGCTGGCCAAGTCGGGGCTGATCCCGATCATCCACCGCAAGAACACCGACAAGGCAGCGTTCATCGGTGCCCAGTCGATCTACAAGCCGCGTAAATATTTCGGCAAGGACGGCGTCGCCGCCACCGCTTCCGACAATCTCAAGTCGCGGCTGCCCTACATGTTCGCGGTGTCGCGCTTCGCGCACTACCTCAAGTGCATGGTGCGCGACAAGATCGGCTCGACCAAGGAAAAGGACGCGCTGCAGCGCTGGCTGCAGGAGTGGATCCTTGAATACGTCGACGGCGCGCCGGACATCTCGAGCGAGGAGACCAAAGCGAAGAAACCGCTGTCGGCCGCGTCCGTGGAAGTCTTCGAGAACGAAGAGAACCCCGGTTACTACATGGCGCGGTTCTATCTGCGGCCGCATTACCAGCTCGAGGCCATGGACATCGGGCTCAGCCTGGTATCGCGGCTGCCCTCTCCGGCGGCTTGAACCTGAGTGCCAGCGCAGCGACTAAGTTGCCGGAGCCCGGAGATCGGCTTCGGGTCGGCAAAGATTTAGAGAGGAACCGTTATGGCTGCCGTTGATTACTTTCTGAAACTCGATGGGATTGAGGGCGAATCCCATGACTCTAAGCACAAGAACCAGATTGAGCTCGAGTCCTGGTCCTGGGGCGAGAGCCAGACCGGAACGGGCCATGCCGCCGGCGGCAGCGGCGCCGGCAAGGTGGCGATGCAGGATTTCCACTTTGTGATGAAGATGAACAAGGCCACCCCGAAGCTGGCGCTCGCCTGCGCGAACGGGGAGCACATCAAGAAGGCGGAACTGATCTGTCGCAAGGCCGGCAAGGACCAGCAGGAGTTCCTGAAGATCACCATGACGGACTGCCTGGTCAGCTCCTACCAGACCGGCGGCTCTGGCCACTCGGATATCCTCCCTACGGACCAGATCTCGCTCAACTTCGCCAAGATCGAGTGGGACTACAAGCCGCAGAAGGCGGACGGTTCGCTCGACGCCTCGATCAAGGCTGGCTACAATGTGAAGGAAAACAAGGCTGTCTGAGCCCGTCGGACGCTGGGCGCAAGTTCCGCGAGCGGGCTCAGACGGAAGAGGCTCCTCGTGAGCAGTCCGGGTGAATGCTTCACTGGTATGGGCTCCGGCCGAACTCGGCCGGAGCCCGCGCTTTCGGATTGACGGATGGTGGGTTCCAATCGCAAGGACCGACTGAGCCCGCCGCTGATGTACGCGTTCCGCGGCGCCCATGAAGCGCGCGATGCCAAGACCAAGCTGGATTTGCGCGACGAGGCCGGTGAGCGGGTGATCGCCAGCCGGCGCATGGCCGTGCGCACCGCCATTACCGAGCCCACGTTGCGGCGCGAGGTGGCGCGCGATCTCGATTCCCTGATGAACACCATCGCTATGGAGTCGAGCGAGGACCTGCAGCCATTCGAGCACGTGCGCAAATCGGTCCTGAATTTCGGCCTGCCCGACATCACGCACCGGTCGATCGACGAGCTCTCGGTGGGGAACATCGGCGACGAGATCAAGTCGGCTCTCGTCAACTACGAGCCGCGCCTGATCCCGCAGACCATCCGCGTCAGCAAGTCGTCGGAGCTCGATGAGGCCGAGCTCAAGGTGCGCTTCGTCGTGCGCGCCGACCTCCTGTGCGAGCCGCTCAATGTTCCGGTCGAGTTCATCGCCGATCTCGAGCTCGACAGCGGTAACATCACGCTCAGCCGAACCTGAGTGTCATGCATCGGGAATTCCTCGATCTCTACAATCGGGAACTGCAGCTGCTGTATGAGCAGGCGCGCGAATTCGCCGCCGAATATCCGGGCATCGCGGAGCGGCTTGGCGGCCTGGTCGCCGATCGCATGGATCCGATGGTGGCCGGCCTGCTCGAAGGCGCCGCCTTCCTGGCTGCCCGCGTGCAGCTCAAGCTCAAGCACGAGTTCCCCGAATTCACCGCCAACCTGCTGGAGCAGCTGGTCCCCAATTATCTCGCGCCCACGCCCACCGCCCTGCTGGCGAAAATCGCTCCCCCCTACGCCGATCCGGCCTTGCGCGAAGGCCGCCTGATCCGTCGTGGGTCCTATTTCGACGCCACCTATCGCGAACTCGACCGGCAGATCGCGTGCCGGTTCCGGCTTTGCTCGGACGTGACGCTCTGGCCCTTCGACATCACCACCGCCGAATATTATCCGACGCCGGCGCCGCTGCAGGCGCTGGGACTCGCCGGCGGGTCGGAGGTGCTCGCGGGGCTGCGCCTGTCGCTCACCCATCGCATGGCGGCGCGCGCCGAAAACGAGATCGCAGACGCGGCGGCGCTGGCCAACCCGGCGGTCTGGTTCGCCGGTTGTCGGGTGCGCGAGCTGCCGATCTATCTTGTTGGTCCGGAAGCCGATGCGGTCGCGGTGTACGAGCAGCTCTTCGCCCACCGGATCGGCATTTATTTCCGCTATCTCGACCAGTTCGGCGACCCCGTCGTGCTGTCGGTTCCCGAGGTCAAGCTCGTGCAACTCGGCTTCGGGGATGACGACAACCTGCTCGGCACCGACCAGCGGGTGTTTCGCGGATTCGACTTCCTGCGCGAATACTTCATGTTTCCGCGCAAGTTCCTCGGGTTTGCCCTGAGCGGGCTCGAACCGGCGGTGCGGCGGCTGAAGGCGAAATCGGTGGACGTGCTGTTTGTGTTCAACGAGGTCAATAGCCGCCTCACCGCGGCGGCGCGCACCGATATGTTCTCGCTCTATACCGCTCCGGCCGTGAACCTGTTCGAGAAGACGACCGACCGCATCCCGGTGCGGGCGAACCAGCACGAATACCACGTGGTGCCCGATCGCAGCCGGTACCTCGACTTCGAGCCGCACCGGATTGTCGATGTCTTTGCGCATTATCCGGGCCGGCCCGAAAAGGTGCCGGTGCCTCCGCTTTATGCGGCTTCGCTCGACATCGCCGCCAGCGACCCGAAGCTCGCCTACACTGTTCGCCGCCTGCCCCGCCGTTTCACCGCGGAGGAGAAGAAGTACGGCAAGTCGTCAGACTATACCGGCACGGACACGTTCCTCTCGCTGGTCGAGCCGGCCGGTGTCCATGACGAGACCTCGGTGGCCGAGCTCAGCGTGCGCGCCCTGTGCTCCAACCGGCACCTGACCGAGCATCTTCCGGTGGGCGAGGGCGGGGCGGACTTCCGCCTCCTCGATGACGTGACACTCGAGGTGATCTGCGTGGCCGGCCCGACCAAGCCGCGCGAGCCGGTCGTGTCGCAGCACCGGAGCCGGTCCGAGGTCGCCCATACGGGCGCGGTGGCTTGGCGGCTCATCAACATGCTCAGCCTCAACCAGCTCGGCCTGGTCGAGCGCGGGGCCGGGAAGGGCGGGGAGGCCGTGCGCGAGATGCTGGGGATGTTCGGGGATCTCGCCGACAGCGCGACCGAGCGAAAGATCCGTGGCGTGCGCAGCGTCGACAGCGCCCCGGTCGTGCGCCGCGTACACCGCGATACCGGCAGCGCGACCGCGCGCGGCATCGAGATCACTGTTACTGTCGACGAGAAAGCATTCGAGGGCAGCGGCGTGTTCCTGCTCGGGGCGGTTCTCGACCGCTTCTTCGTGGAATATGTTGGGCTTAACCATTTCACCCAGACGGTCATACGGACCGTCGAGCGCGGCGAGATCATGCGCTGGCCGACGCGCATCGGGACGCGGTATCCGCTATGAAGGTGCTCGACGACGGCGAGAACGCGACCGCCGCCGCGGCGGCGCCGCCGGTCGCGGTTGACGACGCCCTCCTGCAGGCGCCGCTGCATGCGGCGACGAGCCGGCCCACCTTCCTCGATGAAGCCGTCAAGGAGCCCTGGCGGTTCGACTTCTTCATGATGATGCGCCGGCTCGAGCGTACCTTTCGGGATCGGCCGCGGATCGGCGACAGCCGCTCGCTGCGCGAGGACTTCGTCCTGCTCGGCCAGGATCCGTTCATGGATTTCCCGGCCTCCAACTTGTCTCGCGTCGAGCCGGCTAAGAGCGGGCAGATCCGCGTTCACGCCAAGTTCCTCGGATTGCTGGGGCCGCAGGGAGCGCTCCCGCTGTCGACCACCGAAGAAGCGTATGGGTGGGCCCTGAACCGGGACGAAGCCTTCCCCCGCTTCCTCGACGTGTTCAATCATCGTTTCCTGCAGCTGTTCTTCCGCGCCTGGGCCGATGCCCGCCCGGTCGTGCAGCACGATCGCCCCGATGCCGATCGTTTCCTCGTCTATGTCGGCGCCATGATCGGCCTCGGTTCGCTGGCCTATCGCAATCTCGACAGCGTGCCGGATCTGGCCAAGCTGGCCTTTGCCGGGCTGATGGCGCCGCAGGCCAAGTCTGCCTCGCGCCTGAGCGCCCTCATCGGCGGCCTGTTCGGGGTCCGCGTCGAGATCGAGCAGTTCGCAGGCTCGCGGCTCACCATCGAGAAGGGCGAGCGCAGCCGGCTCGGCGCCAGCAACAGTGCGATGGGCCGCGACATCGTGGTCGGCGCGGCCGTATTCAGCGTGCAGGACAAGATTCGCATCCGCATCTACACCGCCAGCCTGGCGGAGTACATGCGCTTCCTGCCGACCGGCGACCGCTGCGAGCCGCTCGTCGATGCGGTGTTCTTCTACATCGGCGATCAGCTCGACTGGGAAGTGGAATTGGCGCTGCCATCGCGCGACGTCGAGCCGGTGAAGCTCGGCACTTTCGGCCAGCTCGGCTGGACCACCTGGATGGCGCCCGAATGGGTGGGGCTGGAGCGCCCATACCGCTGCGATGCTCGCTTTCATCCGGCGGATATTTTCAGACAACAGCGGAGCAGGCGTCGTGACGCCGCCGGGAGGGCATAATGGCCGACATCAGCCTCGAAGCCGTGACCGGTAAGCTCAATCGCATCGGATACGACGCCTTTATCAAGGCGCTGCGCCACGCCAAGAGCACCGGCAATCGCAACGTCGAGCTGGCCCATTGGCTGTTCCACATCCTGCAGGAGGAACGGACCGATATCGGCCTGAGCGCCGACCATTTCGGCCTCGACCGGTCGCGCATGCTCAGCGACATCGGCGTGGTGATCAGCGGCTTCCGCCGCAACGAGACCGAGATGCCGGGAATCTCGAATGGCATCGTCGATGCGCTGGACCGCGGCTGGCACTATGCGACGCTGTTCTTCGGCGAAACCCAGATCCGCACCGGCCACGTGCTGGTCGGCGCGCTGAAATCGCTCGAGCTGCGGCGTGCGCTGCTCAATGCGTCGCAGGAATTCGGCAAGATCAACGTCGATGCGCTTGCCACCGAGCACCGCGCCATCTGGGCCGGGTCGGAGGAGGAGATCCTGCGTCCGATGGACGGGTCGGGACTGCGCGCCGCGGGAACGCCCGGCGCCGAGCAGGCGGCCGGCCCCAAGGGCACGACGCCGCTCGACCGCTACTCGCAGGATCTCACACTGAAGGCCAAAAGCGGCGAGATGGACCCGATCCTCGGCCGCGAGGAGGAGATTCGTCAGATCGTCGACGTGCTGATGCGGCGGCGGCAGAACAATCCGATCCTCGTCGGCGAGGCCGGCGTCGGCAAGACCGCGGTGGTCGAGGGATTTGCCCAGCGCATCGCGGCCGGCGACGTGCCGCCGCCGTTGCGCGGCGTGCGGCTGTGCGCGCTCGATGTCGGGCTGATGCAGGCCGGCGCCTCCATGAAGGGCGAGTTCGAGCAACGCCTGCGCAGCGTCATCGACGAGGTGCAGAATTCGCCGACCCCGATCATTCTCTTCATCGATGAAGCGCATACCTTGATTGGCGCCGGGGGGGCCGCGGGAACCGGCGATGCCGCCAACCTGCTCAAGCCGGCGCTGGCGCGCGGCACCCTGCGCACCGTCGCGGCCACGACGTGGGGCGAATACCAGAAATATTTCGAGAAGGACCCTGCGCTGACGCGCCGGTTCCAGCCGATCCAGATCGGTGAGCCCGATGTGGAGCGATGCTGCCGCATGGTGCGCGGCATCCTCGGGCCGATGGAGAAACACCACAAGGTGCGCATCTCCGACGCCGCGATCGTCGCCGCCGTGCAGCTCTCGCACCGCTATATTCCGGCGCGGCAATTGCCCGACAAGGCCGTGAGCCTGCTCGACACGGCGGCCGCCCGGGTCTCGATCAGCCAGAGCGCGACGCCGGCCATGATCGAGGACACGCGCGCCTCGATCGCGGCGCGCGAGGCGGAAAAGGCCGGTCTCCTGGCCGACAGCGATCTTGGCCACCAGGACGACGACCGCCTGGCCGCCATCGACGCCGATATCGCGTCGCTCAAGGAGAAGCTGGCCCACCTCGAGAGCGAGTGGGAGACCGAGCAGAAGCTGGTCACCGAGATCCGATCCTTGCGCGAGATCCTCACTCCCGACGATGCGAAAGAGAAGGCTGCGGCTCCAGCCCCGGTCCCGGTCCCGCTTGCAGGGAGCGACGGCATCGCCGTTGCGGACAAGCCGACAGCGACAAACGGTGCCGGCGCTCAGCCGACGCCGGAAGAGGCGCGCGGCCTTGTGCGCGAAAAATTCGATGCGCTGGAGGAGCGCGACCCGGAAAAGCGCATGATCTATGCCCATGTGGACGAGCAGGCGGTAGCCTCGGTGGTCTCCGACTGGACCGGCATTCCGGTCGGCCGCATGGTCAAGGACGAGGTCCAGACCATCCTGTCGCTGCCGGAAATTCTCAGCAAGCGCGTGATCGGCCAGGATCACGGGCTGCGCATCATCGCGAACCGCATCGAGACCAGCCGCGCGAAGCTCGACAATCCGATGAAGCCCATCGGGGTGTTCATGCTGTGCGGTCCCTCGGGCGTCGGCAAGACCGAGACCGCGCTGGCGCTCGCCGAGTCGCTCTATGGCGGCGAGCAGAACGTGATCACCATCAACATGTCGGAGTTCCAGGAGGCGCACACGGTCTCCACGCTCAAAGGCGCGCCGCCCGGCTATGTCGGCTACGGCGAAGGCGGCCGCCTGACCGAGGCGGTGCGGCGCAAGCCTTACAGCGTCATCCTGCTCGACGAGGTCGAGAAGGCGCATCCCGATGTGCACGAGATTTTTTTCCAGGTGTTCGACAAGGGCCAGATGGAGGACGGCACCGGCCGCCGGATCGACTTCAAGAACACCCTCATCCTGCTCACCTCGAATGTCGGCACCGACCTGATCGTGAAGCTTGCCAAGGATCCGAAATGCGCCGGCGACGCCGAGGCGCTCGCCGCCGCGCTGCGGCCCGAGCTCCTGCGCGTGTTTCCGGCGGCGCTGCTCGGCCGCATGGTGACGATCCCGTACTTGCCGCTCTCCGAGGAGGTCTTAGGCGGCATCGTCCGGCTGCAGCTCGACCGCATCGGCCGCCGCATCCGCGAGAACCACGACGCCGCGTTCGTCTACGACGACGCCGTGGTCAGCCACATTGTCTCGATGTGCAACGACCCCGATTCCGGCGGCCGCATGATCGACAACATCATCACGAACACGCTGCTGCCGGCGCTCTCGCGCGAATTCCTCAAGCGCTCGCTGGCCAAGGAGGAGCCGAAGGAAGCCAGGGTGTCGATCGCCGACAACACGTTCACCTACACCTGGGCGTGAGGCCGCCCCGGCTTGGCCGGCCGATCAAAAATCGTTCACGGGCGGTGACGTGGCGTGAACCCCTGAGCCGTCTCGGTCGTCTCACGACCGGGCGGTGCGGCTCCGGCCCGCCCCGGCATTGCGCCGGCGGGATGTTGCGGCTCGCCGACCGTCCAATATACGCAATAAGCGAGGGAGCGTGTCGTGGCAGCCGAGTGGCACAAAGTCTTCAACATGCGGGGGTTCGACAAGGACGCCGCGCCGCGATGGCAGATGGTGCCGGTCAGAGGCAACCGCTACATGGCGTTGCGGGACGGCGCTGGCCTCACGGTGACAAGCAACGATCCGACCGTCGTCAGCGTCACCGAAATCAGGCAGGCCGATATTCCGCCCGAGGACGAGCGCATGCCGATGCACGTCGGCGACCGCATCTTCAGGCTGCATGGCCTCAAGAAGGGCAATGCGCGCATCGAGGCCAAGCGCGGCGCAGCTGTCGACGTCGCGCTGGAGGTGGATACCAAGGACAAAAAAACGGTCCGCGTCACGTTCAATTTCGTGCGCGATTCGACCGGCCACCACACAAGACGCGTGCCCGCGTCGGCAGGGCAGTGGGTTGCCACCATGAACTACATTTACGGCGGTCAGGCCAACATCCATGTGGTGAGACTTCACAGCCGGCACGTCAGGGTCCCCGTTGATCTCGGTCCCGAGGTCACGTGGGACGCCTCGCCCGGAAGCGAGTGGAACACGGTGACGGCGCTCGGCGACCCCGGCGCGGATCTGAACTATTTTCTCGTTTGGGAATATGAGCAGGACACCACGCCGGGTGACGGTGCCGATGCCGGAACTCTGGCTGGAAATTGCATCTTCGAGGACAATGCCGGCACTGCCGTCGGTGTCTCCATGGCCCACGAGATGGGCCATTTCCTGGGCCGCAACGACCACTACGTTGCTGCCCGCCGCCTCGAGCTCATGTATGGAATCACCGATCAGCGCGGAATCCATCTCCCCAAAGCTGACATCAACATGATGAACCCCTAAGTCTGCCGCGATCTGGGAACATCTCGATGGTAGAAGACGATTCAGCACGTCAGGCCTTGCGCAACCTCGGGTCGCCCGAGCCGGACGACGCGGCGCGCGCGGCCGATGCGCTCTACCGGTCCGGCGCGGCAGCGGAGATTCTCGCAGAGGCGGACGCCGGCGCGGCCCTGCGCGCCAGCGTGGAGCGCGGTAATCGAACCGCGAGCGCAGTTCTGCTGCTCGGCTACGTACCGGACGCGCGCGACCTGTTGCACAAGCTCGTGCGCGAGCACGGGGATGCGCCGGTGAAGCTGCACCCCTGGTCCGACATCGTGCCGCTGCGCCTGGCGGCGCTGGCGGCATTGTCGCGCCTCGGCGACCGCGATGCGCGGCTGCGGTTGCTCGAATCCAGCGCGGAACTGGACACCGCCGGACGGCTGTTCCTGCTCGACATCCTGCCTTTTCTCGACGCCCCCGAAGTCTGGCACGCGCTGAGCGACTACATGGCCGACCCGCAGGAGATCCGAGCGGACGTCCCATCGGGCGCCCCGCGCCGGCGGCTGTGCGATCATGCCGTGGATGCGTTTCTCGACCGGTTTGCCTTCGACGTGTCGTTTGCGCGCAAGCCGGGCGGGCGCTACGCGCCGGGCGAAATCGAGGAAACGCAACGTGCTCTGCGCAGCTCCGTTCCGCAGTAAATTTGTCGCCCTGCTGGCGGGTGCAGTCCTGCTGGCTGCCGAGTTCGTCGCCGGTTCGGCCGCGCTCGCCCAGGCATCAGGCGTCGATTCCGCCTTCGCGGCGGTGCGCCGCGGACGATTTGAGGCCGCCGCCAGCCTCAAGCTCACGGCGGCGGATATTCCCGCAGTTGCGCGTTTTCTCGGCGACGACAACGAAGACGTGCGGCGCGAAGCGACTGTGCTGTTGATCGGGCTGGGCGAGCCGGCGTGTCAGGCACTCACGCCGGCGCTGGTCGACCCCGAGGCCGATATCCGCGAGCGCGCCGCGCGCGGGCTGCATGCTTGCCCTCGCGGCGCGACCGCGCGCATCGCCGACTTGGCTGGTGCGCTTCGCCGCTCGGTAGAGATGGGCAATGCGGCGGCGCCGGCATTGCTGCTGCTTGGGCGGTTCGACGACCCGGCGACCAAAAGCTATCTGGAAGCTCGGCTGGCGAGCAAAGGGCCGACGGTCAAGCTCAATTCATGGAATCCGCCGGTGCCGCAGCAACTCGCGGCTGCGGTGGCCGGCGTCTCGGTAGTGGCTGCCGGCGCCGACCAGGTGGTGGAGCAGGGGCTCGGGCCGCGCGACGAAGCCGAATTCGTTGCCCTCACGCTCGGCGATATTCAGGTGGCGGCCAAACTGCAGCCGATCCTGAAGCTGCTGGACGATCGGCGGGAGGTCGCCAGCGGCACCCCCAGCGGCGCGCGGCCGCAACGGCGCATCTGCGATCTCGCGGTCGATTCCCTGGTGCGGCGGCTGGCGCTGCAACCGTCGTTTCAGCTGCGCTCCGCCGATCGCTATACCGATGCGGAGATTGCTCAGGTGCGCGCGCTGGCGGCCGCCGCGGTCGCAAAGGGCTAGCGCACGCAGTCGGGCTGGGTCGGCAGCCGAGCAGCCATTGGCCGGGCCGCATCGAACCATCCGGCCGCCTCGAACGACCCAGTTGCCAGGCGGGGCAGAAAGGGACCAGTCATGGGCGACGTCTACGTGGAAGCTGGCGACGTCAGGGGCGTCGACAACAAATATCTCTCCAATGCCAAGGCCGGCCTGCAGGCGGCTGTCAAGGAGGCGGCGAACAAGGCCAACTCCGGCCTGACCACCGTCAAGCCGGGCGGCGGCAAAGGCATCCGGGTCAACGTCATCGTGCGAAAGCTGGCGCAGGACGGCAACAATGTCACCTGCAGCCTGATTGGCGAGCTGAAGGAGCTTCCCGGCATGCAGCCCTTCAATCCCAAGGGCAGCGCCGTCGGCGAGGGAACGGTTCCCGGCAAGATCGACGCGGTGGCCGGCGATTGCGTCAAGAAGGCGGCCGCCGACATGTTGGACAAGGTCGGCTCGGCGATTGCCACGTCGCAGGCGGCGCCGGCGGCGCCCGGCAAGTCGCCGTTGATCTTCATCGCCCCGGTCGAATTCAAAGATGCAAGCGGTGCGCAACAAGATTTGAAGGACCAGATGAAAGCCGCCGTCTTGAATCTTGCCAAAAAAAAGATCGAGGCGAATCCAAAGCGGTTCACGACGGACCCGGACGCGTTCAAGCAGGGGAGCGGGATGCCCGCCTACGTTCTGAACGCGGCCGTCATGAAATTCGCGTTCGATCCCACGAACAAGCAGATGGTTGTGCAGGTGAAGGTCACGATCAACGAGCACCCGGGCGGCAAGTGGAGATCTGAGAAAACGGGAGACGCCGTCCTGAGCGGGTTCAGCCGGCCGCCCAAGGAAGCGGACCGGATCCAGGTGCTCCGCGACGCGGCCGAACGTGCCATCGACAAGGCGATCGAATGGATGCTCAAAGAGCATCCGTGACGCTAGCGAATCCGGGCGCCCGGCGCGAAGGCCGCCCCGGATTGCGGCTCGCCCGTCAGTAGACGAGCCAATCCAGTCCAATCGGCCCGAGAACGTGCGCGGCAGTCACGGCCGAGTTGTGGATCTCGAGCGTTTCGAGCGTCCGAGTGCCGCCGGCATCCCGATGCATCGCGATGTCGTCGGTCCCGTCGTTGGTGAAGTCGCCGACGCCGTCGACGAACCAATCGGTTCCGACCGCCCCGATGTCATGGGCGGAGGTGGTCACGCCGCCGTGCATTTCGAGAATGCGCAGTTGCCGGTCCCCGCCGACGTCGCGGTGAATCAGAATATCGCTGGTTCCGTCGTGATTGAAATCGCCGGCCGCGTCGATCTGCCAGTCGGCACCCATCGGGCCGAAATCGTGGACCACCGACACGTTGTCGTTCTGCATCTCCAGCGTGCGCAGGAATCGCGTGCCAGCCACGTCCCGATGCAGCAGGATGTCGTCGGTGCCGTCACCGTTGAAGTCACGCACGCCATCGACCTGCCAGTCCCGGCCCATGTTTCCGAGGATATGCGGCGACTGGACCGTACCATTTTTCATCTCCAGCATTTCGAGCTGGCTCGCGTCGCCGACGTCGCGGCGCATGAGGATGTCGGTGGTTCCGTCGTGGTTGAAGTCGCCGGTCCCGTCGACGTTCCAATCCACGCCGACATTGCCCAGCGCGATCCCCCTAGTCAGGGTGCCGCCTTCGTATTGCAGGACCAAGAGCTCGCGCACGCCGTTGTGGTCCCGATGCCAGACAAGGTCGTTGTCGGCATCGCCGTCGAAGTTGCCGGCGCCGTCGACCACCCAGTTCGCTCCGACCCTGGCCATGAGATGCGGCGCCACGACCGCGTTGTTCTGAACCTCTTCGAGCAGCACCGTCTTGGTGTCGGCGACCTCCTGGACGATGAAATAGTCGCCGGTATTGCTGCCGAACATATTGAAGCCGGTGACGTTGTTCAGCAGGTTCGGCGCTGCCGTGACGTGAACGGTCGCGCCCTGTGGCGCGGCGATGCCGTCGGTCAGCGACACGCTGAAGCTGCCGTCGTCGTGGCCGCCGTCGCTCTGGAACGACACCGCCTTGTCGATCAGGTTCTGCTGAGTAAAGCTGCTCGTCGGCGCGCCGTTGAGATGCACGCTGCCGTGCGAGGTGCCGGTCACGGCATAGACCAGCTGCGCCGGACTGTTGTCGGGATCGTTCGCCGTGAGGTCAGCGGTGGTGACCGCGGCCGTGCTGCCTGCCGTGATGTTGACCAGGTGGTCGCCGCCCAGCACCGGCGCGCGGTTGACCGGCACGACATGAATGGTCGCGTGCGCCGCGGGGCCGTCGAAATCGCCGTCGTTGGCCGTCACCGTGATGTCGCGGTCGGCCGGGTCCGGGTTGTCGCCGGAATTGCTGAACCGGACCTGGCTCAGAGCCGTCTGATAGTCGGCGAACACGGCGGCATTGAACAAGGTCAGTGTGATCTGGCCGGCAACCGACGTGTCGACGCTGCTGGCAATGCCGCCCGGCAATGCGCCGTTCGCGAAGAGACTGTCGCCTGGCCTGGCATTGGTGAGCACGATGGTGGCCGAAGCCAGGACGGCATTGTCCGGATCGGAGATCTGGACGTTGGCGTTGGCGATCGGCACCGCCGCACCGTTTTCGGTGAAGGTGGTGGCGAAGCCGGTTCCGGGCGCGCTCTGGTCGAGGTCGATCGTCGGCGGTCTATCGAAATGCAGCACCGTCGTGGCGGCCGGGCTCATATTGGTGCCGTTGTTGAGCACCACCGCGACGTTGTTGCCCGTGAAGTTCGGGATCACCAGATCGGCCCCGCCGTCATGGTCGAGGTCGGCGACCGCCAGCGAGACGGGGCCAATCCCGGTCGGGACGTTGGGGGCAGCGGCGAAGCCACCGTTGCCGTTTCCGAGCAGCACCGAGACGTTGTTGGAGCCTTGATTGGCAACCGCGAGATCAAGCCACCCGTCGCCGTTGAGATCCGCGATAGCAACGTCGTGCGGATTTGTGCCTGCCGCGATGGGCGGGGTGGCCGCGAAACTGCCATTGCCGTTCCCGAGCAGCACCGACACGTTGTTGGTGGCGTTGTTTGCGACCGCGAGGTCGAGGATGCGGTCGCCGTTCAGGTCGCCGATGGCAAGCGACTCTGGCGCCCCTCCGACCGCGATGGGCGGGGTGGCCGCGAAACTGCC
>Ga0126380_10000383_pt1 | contig 14315 bp, 19 predicted proteins | sample PanSoiMetPlot_26_FD_92544 | JGI IMG/M metagenome (GOLD analysis project Ga0126380, IMG submission 92544) | Tropical forest soil microbial communities from Panama - MetaG Plot_26 | ecosystem: Environmental > Terrestrial > Soil > Tropical forest > Bulk soil | place: Panama | collected 2016-02-17
CAGTGCAGCAGACTGTCGGTAAGATGCCACATGCTGGTAGACATCTTTTTCCTTGGGGAGGGCGATAGTGCCGTTATCCGCCTCGCAGAGACGCGCGGCCGCTTCGAGCAGAGTATTGAGAACAGATTTGAGATCGAAAGTGGATCGACTGATGACCTTGAGCACATCGGCCGTTGCAGTCTGTTGCTGCAAGGATTCACGCAGGTCGTTAAGCAGTCGGGCATTCTCGATTGCAATGACGGCCTGCGCCGCAAAGTTGGTTACCAATTCAATCTGCTTGTCGGTGAAAGGTCGAACCTCTTGACGATAAATACCAATCGCACCAAGTAAATCGCCGTCTTTGAGTAGCGGGACGACCAGAAGGCTTCGGGCACCCGCATATTTGACGATAGGGACGTCGAGACTCACGGCGGCGGCATCTGCTACATGAACTGGCTGCTTGGTTTCGACAATAAGTTTGAGGTCGGGAATTTTTCGTGGATCAAGGGTTGGCGTGTTCTTATGATATTCAGCAAACATCGGCGGGGGGGTTATGTGTCGCGACACGCCGGAACAGCTCATCCTCGTACAGCAACATTGAACCGAACGCCGCTTCACAAATTCGCGTGGCATTTGCCAACATAGTCTGGAAAACTGGTTCAAGCTCACCTTCTGAACTTGAGATCACGCGCAGGATTTCCGAAGTTGCGGTCTGCTGCTCAAGAGATTCGGAGAGATCGTCAGTGCGCTGACGCAATTCCTTGAGCAGCCGTGTATTCTCGATAGCGATGACGGCTTGCGCGGCGAAATTCTTGACCAGTTCGATCTGCTTGTCGGTGAATGGGCGGACTTGTTGGCGATTGATGGTGATTATACCAATCAGCTCGTCATCCTTCAGCATCGGCACAGCAAGCACGGTTCGGAATTTACCGAGTTCAACCGAAGCGACGGTAGATGGATGACCGTCGTGATATGACTGAAGCTCTTTGATGTCGGTGATGTGCACGACCTGCTTCGTGGTTGCGGCACGGCGAACCGGTCCATCCGGCGACACCCCACTCTGCTTACGGGCCTCAACGTATGCCGGTGGCGCGTCGCGAGTAACGGCAACTGCGCGGAGGCCGTCGCCATCGCGAAGGTACAACGTACCGAACTTGGCTTCGCAAATGCGCGTGGCGTTGGTGAGCATAGTGTCAAAGACCGGCTCCAGCTCACCGGGTGACGAGCTTATAACCTTTAGCACCTCCGAGGTCGCCGTCTGCTGCTCCAGCGATTCCGAAAGGTCATCTGTGCGCTGATGCAGTTCGTCGAGCAGTCGGGCATTTTCGACGGCGATGACGGCCTGGTCGGCGAAGGTCGTCAGGAGAGCGATGCTCTTTTGATCAAAGGAGCGTACTTCTGTCCGGCGGACTAGAATCGTACCTAGTGCACGACCTTCGCGAACCAAAGGCACACCAAGTATGGAGCGATGCCCAAATCTAATGGCAAATTCTCGCCCGATGGCAAAGTCGTCGCCAGCATTCTGCAAGTCGGCAACCTGAACCGGCTGCATGTCGCAAATGGAACGTCCCATGACTGTCGAGCGATTCAGTGGCATTAACTCGCCAAGGGGTCGTTCGAGGTCGCCGAACGTGGCTCCGACGCGCATCGTATTGTTCTCGACAAGAATGATATCGACAAATTGCGCCCCGCAGATACGCGCGGCGTGTTTGGCCATCGTGTCAAGGACTGGTTGCACGTCACCCGGCGAATTCAGGATCGCACGCAGTATTTCGCCTATTGCCGCCTGCTGATCCAACGCTTCGCGCAGCTCACGGGTACGCTGATCGAGTTGTCCCTTCAGGTTGGCTTCAGATACGCGTGCAGTCGGCACTTTGCGAGCTTTGGGCTTCGTCCTCTGGCGCTGCCCCTCGCTTTCACCGCGTCGTTGCATGTCGTCTCCGACGGTTCACGACGATGCTCTATTTTAGGTAAGTTCCGATCACCGCGCCATGTCCGCTTTGGGTCATTAGCGGACATTTTGCTTGTCACTCGCGATGTCTGGTTTATCCCCAGAAGCGGGCATCCCCACTAAGGGCGCGGCACGTCCGCGTTTGGTTCAGGCGTTGTTTGCCGCACAATGCGGAAGGGGCCCTCGCCGCAGGCAGCGGCGGTCACGCTGGTCTGGACGTGGCCATAATCCGAATGACACCAGCGTCCGCCTTCAAAGAGACCGTGTGCGGCCGCAATCCGACCTAGGGTGACGCGATCGGGCAAATTGCAGCGCGGGTCAACCTTTCCCCACGCCAGTTGGCACACATCTAAAGCTTTTCCGCAGGGATGTTGGCTCTCAGGTAAACACCGCCCTGGCCGAATTCCGCCCATGAACAGCACGCGCGCGCCGTAGTTTTTTTCCAAGTCGTTGATGTAGGCTTGGAAACGTGCGGCATAAGCGATGCCAACCCGAGCGCGCGCACCCGTCTTGTAAGATACGACGGTACCCGGCGCTTTGTTACCGTTGCCATCGAGCGCGCCTTTGACCATCGCCGTCGTGTCCTTCACGACATCAGTGGTTTTATCCGGGGCGCTGGTTGGTGCAGCTGTAACCACAGTGGCTTCGGTGGTTGTTACTTCCGGATCGTTGCGTATGGCGGGCGTCGTCTTACTAGCTTCGCTTGCTCGTGCTTCGGGGTTGCTAACAGGGAGCGCTGTCGTCGCCGGCTTGGTTGCGGTACTCACCGCAGTCGGGGTGTGCGTTTTTTTCCGATTCGATTGATCGCTGTAAATTGGCGCGACGCCTGCATTGAATGTTGTGCAGCGGCCATCATTGTCGCATGTAGGTGTCGGTAAATTGCTTGGCCGATGACGTTGCTCAGCGTGCGTTGGCAACACGATGAGCAGACCCAGGGCGGCAATCGCGGCTGCCTTCATGCTCTCTCCTGTGACGTCCGTCACTGAGCAGCGGCTTTATACATTCTGCGCTGAATCGGACGTTTGGCGACGGTAATCAGGCGCGCCCGGCCGAAGTTTTTTTCAGCCCAATTAAGGAATAATTAACTCAATTTAAACGATCATTAATTCGATGGGTTGAGTCATTCAGTAATTGCGAGGTGGGTCATGAAAACCGATATCGAGAATAGCAACCGTGATTTGTCTCAAGAATGGTATGTTGTCGAAATCGATGGAAAAATTGAATCAACGCACGGAGTTTATTTTGAAGCCTTGAAAACAGGCATGGCATTGAAGCAGAAGTTTCCGCTTAGCCTTATCAAGATACACGACGCGGACGAAGTGTCAGTACGGTAATTAATTGCGACGTTATGTCCGCTTGGGTCAAAAGCAGACATTTTGCGGTGTAGTTGCAATGTCGGCTTGATCTCTGAAGGCAGACAACTTATTCGATCAACAACAGACCGCGTTTGCTACCGCCATCGAACGTATTCACTGCATCGAACAAACGCTTACTTACGATGAGCCATGGTTTGTAGTCCGAGTTGACGTCGAGGACAAATACAAGATCTTCCGCTTCAAGATAGCCGCCGATTGGTGAGAAATGGCCGACTCCGGCCCCGAATATTCGCTCGCGGCTAAAGTTCACAATGTAGCGGCGTCGGGGATCATTCGAATGCCGTAGATGCTGCCGAAATTCTTCTTCGCTGAAATCACGTAGGACGGCGATTTTATGCCGCGATTGGTTCGTGCTACATCGGCCAATTGGTCCAAAGTCAGGCCGAGAATACAGAAACCCGTCCAGCATCGGCCCGTGCCGGCAAGCACCCTGTCCTCTGTTCTTGCCGTATCCCCCAACGAGCGATACGCGTTGGCAACTGAGGCAGGCCCGCAACGCGAGATGTTTGATTGCCATATAAGCTGACGGTTGAATGTGGCGGCCACTGGCAAGTGCCACGCGCGCTCCAAAAGTTCCGGTGTACGGTCCACCGACGAAGCGATGGCCTGCGCTGATACTTTGGCCTTGCCGATGAATAAAGCGGCTGCGCCGAGAAGACCCGAGATAACAACAACACTAACAAGGCCGATGTATATCGCACGTCTGCCGATTTGGCTGGTTCGGTTCAAGAACGCTATCGACATCGCCGGTCTCCTCTTAGGAAAAGAGGCGATCACAACCTTTTTTAAAACCAATGGACATCCTGTTGATGTGAGCTGGGTCACTACCAGCCGACATACGCAGTGCAAGCGTCACGTCCACTATAGCTCGCGAAAGCGGACACAACGGTGCGAGTGGCCAAATAGAGACGTTTCGCACCTCGTTCGATCTCATGTGCGTATCGCACTACCTTCCGATTCGCCGCTCGCGCGGGTCTAGAATTCGGCAGAAAGCGCGTTACGGACCATAAGCGATACGTAGTCGCGATGTCCGCACAATGCCCGCTTTTCGCCCCAAAGCAGACACTCGTCAGAGTAATTGGAATGCCGGCTGAATAACCGAAATGTTGCTAGCAGCGATGCCTAAACCAAGTGTCTTCCTTTGCACACTCGCGCTCGTCGGCGCCAACATTCCCGCGGTTGCTGCGGAATGCCGGGGCAATGCCGATGTGCTTGGCACGAGCCGCATTATCACTCTCGGCTTTAATCAGTTCAGCCAAGTTGGGAATATGCAATACAAGGGGATTCTTCCGCTCAAGGACCACGAGGTCATACTCACATTCGATGACGGGCCGTTACCTCCCTACACCAATGTGATCCTCGATACGCTGGAATCGCAATGCGTGAAAGCAACCTTTTTCGTGGTCGGGCAAATGGCGCACAGTTACCCCTATCTGGTGCGACGCATCTACAATGCAGGACATACTGTCGGCACACACAGTCTGGATCACCCGCTCGCTTTCGAACGCCTGGCTCTGGCAAAGGTCAAGCAGGAAGTCGAAGGGGGTATCGCATATGTCGATGTGGCGATTGGCGATCCCAAAGCGGTCGCGCCATTTTTCCGGATTCCTGGCTTCAAACGATCCAATGCTATCGATAATTTTCTCAAATCACGGTCACTTGGAATTGGAGTGCTGACATCGTTGCCGATGACTGGTTCAAAGGGATCACCCCTCAACAGATTGTACAACGTGCCATGCAACGCCTCGAAGCCAAAGGCCGTGGCATTCTGTTGCTGCACGATATTCACCCCGCAACCGCGATGGCGTTACCAGCTTTGCTTAAGGAGCTGAAGGAACGCGGGTACCGGGTTGTACATGTGATACCAGCGACTGCGATGCCAAAATCCGTGCGGTCTCTACCAACACCTGTCGCCGCCGCGAATGGCACCTGGCCGCGCGCTCGCTAAAAAAGCAGACCCAAGTGTCCGCTTTGGGTCAACGCAGAGATTTCGTAGTGCAATCGCTATGTCCACTTTACCCCCGAAAGCGACATCAAATGCGTCCGTTCCGGCGTGAAATTTAAGTGCAGTCCCCCAGAGCTTCCATCGCAAAAGCGAAGTATCCGCTTTCGGCCCGTAGCTGAGATTCCCAATTCGGGACACTTCAGAGGTAACTGACGCTGGTAGCTTTTTTGCGGGACTAAGAAGTATAATTGTTTTTTGTTGCGTAAAGTGAGTGTCCAGTGCGAAGTAACGGCGAGCCAAGGCCGAGTACGTTAAGCGCCCCTTTGAATAGCCTCAGCGCAAGGATGAGGGTATTGAGGTTGCTGGGCTTGCGCAGAAGCTCGCGATTTCCCGAGGCGCTAGCAGAGAAAAATCTAACGTTAGGCCAACGTAAGGCCATCCGAGAACGCCTTGATAAAAGTGTAGCTGAACTACAAAACCTCGCTGGGCGCAAACGGGGTGGGAAGCCGCGCAAAAAGTTGCGTCCATCCGAAGCGGAACAATAGTCTTTGCCTGCTTAGTTTTGACCACACATTGATGTGCAGAGCGGACCGCTCTCCCGATGTTCGCTTTTCGCCCTTAGCGGACATTGCGACCGCGCCCTGGAATGTCGGCTTTCGGGAGTAATGCGGACACGTTTCCACCGCACAGAATGTCTGCTTATGACCCAAAGGCGGACAAGGTGTCGTGGCTCTTCGCTGCGCAATTCTGGCGATTAATAGTTTATTTACAATGTCCAGTTGACATACCGCACTGGGGACTCTCCATGGGCTAACCACGGAGCGTCGATATGCCTTCATCTCGTACGGTATTAGGCCGGCGCCGAACAGGCGGGCCGCAGCGCTCGTCCCGCACGCGCGCTCGGACTTCGGAACGTGCAGCCGTTTCTACGATGGCTATGCGCTCACGCAAGTCCGCAATCAAGTCAGCAGTCGTCGTCACGGCAATTTTGTCGATTGCGACCGGAGCCTATTTTGCGTTCAGCGGTGACGTACTGTCCCGTCTGAACGATCAAGAGGCCAAGATACAAATCTCCCATAAAGACCACATTGCTGAATTGCGTGCGCAGGTCGATCGCATGAGTGACCAGTTCCTCGACAGCAGGCAGTCTGAACAGCCGCTTGCCACGCTGTTGGGCGCGCAGGTCGATCGCGTTGGCCAACTAGAAAAAAACATTTCGGTGCTCTCCGACTTGTTCAGGACCGACACAATCAAGCCGGAGCGCATCACTCCACCCAACACAGCGAACTTCGTTGCGCAGTCGGACCAGGGCGCGCTCTCCGAGTCGCGCGAATTGCCGGCCAAAGCGAGAGTGAAGCAGCACCGGGTACGTCGCGCCGCTCATCAGCGCGCTGCACTTCGACACCGTGTCGCAGTGGCGGCGCACATTGCTCGGCGGCCTGTCGAAATGCACGCGCAGTCGGGCCAATCAACAAGCGTAACACCGAAGTTTGGCATCGCCGATCAATGACAAAGCGATCTTCGTAGCGCCAAAGGGCGCGATTGCCATCGGATGTCCGCTATTGTCCTCTAGCGGACATTCCCTCTCGCTGTTTCTGATGTCTGCTATTGGGGGTAAAGCAGATATCGAGATTGTGCCGCGCGGACGAATAGAGCCCGCCCAACGAGGAGCTTCGCGAATCTTTTCGTCGCGTTGCGATGGCATTGAGTTAGACGCGTAGTCTCATGGGCAGCCGGTGGCAGTGTGAGTGATGCGGCCCCCGGCTGCCCCGCTTTCCAATAGTCGGTGCTCAACGGCCCCGCCAACACAGCATATCTTTCATGTGGAGGCAGGCCGCTCATTGCCAATTGCAAGTGATGCGCGTCGTCCTCCATGCCGATCCAGCGCAGTTTGCGAATTAATCTTGCCCATTCGTACGCCTGTCGATTGAGTTGTGGATGATGTGTCTGTCCCATTGCCGTCTCCCGTTTTGTGACAACACACACACCCTCTTTGGCTTTCGGTTACTCAATCGTGTTCACGGCATGGTCCGCCCTAACAAATGCAAATCTCTGGTTACTCAATAGTCAGTGGCGAACTCAGCAGCGGTATCCGGATCAGCAAAACCCGGCACAAGAAGTCGCCATGTCGCTTTTGGCCCTGAGCGGACATCCCCATATGTCGCATTTGATGTCGCTTTGCGGGCTAAAGCAGATATGCCTGTTTGCGCTGCATATGTCTGCTTTTGACCCAAAGCGGACATAGCTCGTTCGACCTGATCCGAGTTTTGATCCAGGCAATCGTCAGGAAGGCCAACAATTTGATCCTAGTGTGAGCCATTTCACATCCGACTGACCGCCACCGTCCTAAATTCCCGTCATGGTTCCCTTTCCCGATTTCGCGAGGGGAAACCCATGCTTAAAAAAACCCTTGTAATTCGCACACTCTGCGCAACAGGCCTCGTTCTCTGGCCAAGCGGAAGCATCGCTCATTGCTCAGCGCGAATCACGAGAGTCGCCTCGCTCTATGAGTAGGAGGACTGTTATGAACTGGATCGGAATAGATGAATTGTCGAGCAAGTTGCCTATTCCCCATGGCTACCGGGCTGAACAATTGAAGCGTTCAGACATCCCTGAACTCATCCGCTGCTTCAAGGTTTGGTTTCCCGACGTCACCGTTGGCGCGGAGAGCTGTTATCAGCGGGAAGACTTCTACAGCCGAGAAGTGTCCCTGGAAGGTGAGCCCGAGAGGGATGTCATCGTGTTCCTGTTCAAGAAAGATCAAGAACTGGTTGCCATGGCATCGCTGCAACGATTCGAGGATACCCTGACACTCTATGGGCGGATTGGAGCCATTGCTCCTCAATATCGAGGCGAGAAGCTGGCCTACATAGGGCCTGCGCTGCTGGAGGCGGCGGGACGGGCGATGGGTATGGAAGTCATCTACGGTCTCGCCGAATTTACGATTCCCAACATGCAGATGGTTTTTGAGAGGGCGGGATTTCAGATTGTCGGCATCGTTCCTGGGTCCGACCGACTAATGGTAGCGCCCGGGGTCAACAAGCGCGTTTACGAGGCAATCTATGTCAAAGTGCTGGCCGCCGACGCCGAGATTCTTCGCCCGCAAGCCGAGAGTATGACGCCGAGAACCAAGGCGCTCTACGACTTCTTGTTCGCGGGGTAAGGGTTCGAATGAACTTGGTGCCCAGCTTATGTCCGCTTTGGCCCATAGCGGACATTTCTTTTTGCGCTGCGAATATCCACTTTCGGGGGTAAAGCAGACACGGCGATTTGAAGCCGACATGAGATGCCGCCGTCGTGCGGCAACATGCGCGGTTATGTCGCTTATGACCCAAAGCAGACATCGAAATTAGGCCACCGCATTTTCAAGCTGCGTTATCTGTGTGCTGGTTTGGGTGGGGACGATGCCCTATCCTGATTGTTGGGGGGGGGAAACAGGCAATGAGGCGGCGCGAATTTATCACCCTTGCTGGCAGCGCGGTGGCCGCATTGCCTCTTGAGGCGTTGGCGCAGCAACAGATACCGTTGGTAGGCTTCCTGAATAGCGCCTCGTCCGACACTTATCGCTTCAACGCCGACTCCTTTCGGGAGGGCTTGACGAAGGCAGGGTTCGTTGAAGGCCGGAATGTCCGCATTGAGGAACGGTGGGCTAACGGGGACTATGCGGCGCTGCCGACGCTTGCCGCTGAGCTTGTAGCCACGGGTGTTGCTGCCATTGCCGCCACCGGAGATGTCGCGTCTGCCCGCGCCGCGCAGCGTGCGAGTAGTACGGTGCCTGTTGTCTTTACGATCGGCGGCGATCCCGTCCGCTTTGGACTGGTCAATAGCCTAAACCGCCCAGGCGGAAACGTGACCGGCATTCTTTTTAACCAAAATGTACTTGGCGCAAAACGCGTTGAGCTCCTTCGGGAAATTGCCCCAAACACGTCTCGAGTTGCGCTGCTAATGAATCCCACCAACCCCAATGTCAAAGTTGAAGAGGCGGATGCAGAGGCCGGCGCAAAGGAACTCGGTTTGGAGACCGTGACGCTGCTCGCGGCGAATGCGCAGGAAATGGACGCGGCGCTCGAGCAGTTATTAAATGCCAAGGTCGACGCATTCATTACCGCGACGGATCCGATCCTCCTGGATCGGCGCGAGCAGATTGTCTCCTTCGCTAACCGGCACAAGCTCCCGGTCATAGGTTTTGTTCGGCAGTTCGCGACAGCAGGCGCGCTCTCGAGCTATGGCCCAAGCATCAGCTGGATGTACAGGCAAGCCGGGGAATACATTGGAAAAATTCTGAAAGGATCGAAACCAGCGGAAATGCCTGTTCTGCAGCCGACAGAATTCGAGTTGGTGATCAACCTCAAAACAGCCAAGACTATAGGCCTGACCATTCCGCGTACTCTCCTTGTTCGTGCCGACGAGGTGATCGAATAGCGCGATCAATGTTCGCTTTTGGTTTCGCTTTTGGCTCTTAGCGGACATTTCTTTGTGCGCTGCGAATGTCCGCTTTCGGGGTAAAACGAACACAAACGCTCTTCGCCGCTCCCGGCCCGTCAATGGCATTGAAATTGAGTGCTCAAAACACGGATTGACTTCGAAAAAAAGAAATCGTTAGGCAAGAGGCTGCCCTAAATTTTGATCATTTCGGTGTTGTGTCCCTGCGAATCTACGACCGTGACGACTACGACCGGATGAGCCTTCTTAATCGCGATGCCGGCGGTTTTCGCTGCTTCTTGACTGCCGAATGAGCGCTTGAATTGCCCGTCCACCTTTAAAAGGAAACGCTGTTCGACTGGCCGGGTCTGACCCTTTGGCGGGGCTAAATCATCCTGATCGGACGATCGATCCGGCCTTCTCAGTGTTGGTCGTGTGAGCATGGAAGCTGGCCGTGCTGAGGAATCAATACTGGGAACGCTCGAAGAATCGTTTGGTTCACTGGCCATTGCAAGCCCTATTCACTGCTGTGATTAATATTTAAAAATTGAAGTTGTGCATGTGGCAATCGAAGCGCCTGATGATCCCAACTAGCAATCGCGCTTGCTGAACGGCCACGGCGACATCGACACTGACGCTGCCGTCCCCGACCGCTTTATTGCGATGGTCCAACATGGGGATGTCGTTTTCGGGGCCAAAGCGAACATGCCGATTGCAATGCGAAATGTCGGCTAACGACCCAAAGCGGACATCCGATGGCCCCTAACGCATCTCATTTGAGCCGCTACGATGCGCGGCGAGCGTCGGGGGCGGCGATGAGGCGACGTAAATTCATTACCCTTCTTACGGCGTGGCCAATTGCGGCGCATGCGCAGCAGCCGACGGTGCCTGTAATCGGCTATCTAGCGCCCTGTCCAAAACTGCATAGGACCGCTCGGACACTTGGACTGAAAGGAGGCGTTTCTTCAACGCGCCGACGAGGTGATCGAATAGGATTGCCCTTGTCCGATTTTGGCCCTTAGTCGACATGGGCTTGTGCCCTGCGCGCATGGCTGCATTGAGGAACAAATTTCCCCAAAGTCCAACTCTCCGAGTCGCAACTTGGTTTGTTAGGCTGGTTCGATGGAAACAGGACCCGCATCGTCGGCAGCGTCGACCTCTTATCGTTCACCGGTCATCAGGCACTCTGTTATGCTCGTTGGACATAAGACGAGCGTGTCACTGGAAGACCAATTTTGGGATGGATTGCACGAAATTGCACTCAATCAAGGTGTGTCCACAACTGCGCTGATCGAGCGGATCGACACCAAACGCACTGTTCACAATCTTTCATCCGCCATACGCCTGTTCGTACTGGATCATTACAAAGCGCGTAGCGGCGGGAATCAATCGCCATCGTCCTAATCCGCATTGGTGTGTTTACACCCGGCTCGCTTCAGTAAGAAATGCTGTTCAGGATCAACAGGCCCACAAAAATTGCCGTCAGCGACAGACCGAACACCTAGGCAGTCACACGCTCACTTGAATTTAACGCTTGTGCAGACACGCGCTCGCTTGCATTTGTCATGACGTCGATCCCTGCATTTCGATTTTTGTGCTTGAGTAGCGAAGGCTAAAGCGCGATTGGGGGTCGCACCAGCATACGTAAGTAGCGTTCCAGCAGCGGAAGGGACATAAAACCATACATCGGTGCAATACGGAGGTACGAAAATGTGTGGTGTCGCGCACCGGATCGCCGACCTCAGTTTACGCACCATCTCTTGAAGCGTCGATGTCCCGGACATCAAACTTGTCGAAGGGATAATGGTAGTTCCTACCCCACACAATTGCCGCAGTCTCGACGCGTGACGGCTCGCACAAAAACTCAGAAAAGTTTTAGTTTACGGCCAGAGCAAGGAACGAGTAGCTGCGTCGCAATGTTTAATCGCGATGACGGCAGTCCTAGGTGTAACGGAGATTCGAGATGCAAGCATCAACCAGGCTTTCGATTCTTGTTCTTGCAACTTCCTGGCTTGGGTTCGCACCGACGGTGAATGCGCAGAACCAATTCGAACCTTCCAGGCCCTCGCCGACAACGCCCCACCCATCCAGCCCGTCAGCCAATATCCCCGACAATAAAATCGACGCCGCCGCAGCGGCCATGAAGAGTGTGTCGATGGTAAAGGAGGATTATGGACGGAGGATCGCTCAAGCGCCTGACAGCGAAAAACCGCGCCTCGCCAACGAAGGCGGGCAGGCCCTTACTAAGGCGGTCACCGATCAGGGCCTGTCGGTCGCGGAATACACCGAGATTCTGCAAATCGCGCAGAACAATCCGGCCGTACGCGAAAAAATTCTTCAGCGGATAAAATAATCGCCCGAAGTAGCGTCCAACAATCGTCAGACCTAATCTCCGCTATTAACCCTTGGCGGACATTTTGGCTAACAATGAGTTATGTCTGCTTTCAGGGGTAAAGCGGACATCGCTAATGGCCCAGGCGAACATTGGTTCGGCCGCCTTCCAATCTCCCGATCCGAGTCGATAAGATGGCTTGTTCTTAGCCTCGGGGGCTGAAGTGATACGGCGCGAATTCATCAAAGGGCTTGCTGGCGCCACAGTATCCTGGCCTCTCGCTGCCCATGCACAGGAGCGAGTACGGCGCATCGGCGTGCTCATGACCACGTCCCTTGACGACGTAGAAACTCGGGTCCGCACCAAGGCTTTTTTACGGGGCATGCAGGAATTGGGCTGGACCGAGGGACGCAATATCCGGTTCGATATTCGCTGGGACACAGGCACAGCTGACGGCGCCCGCAAGGTTGCTGCTGAGCTGGTTGCGCTCTCGCCGGACGTCATTTTGGCATCGGGTGTTACGAGCTTGGCGGCCTTACAGACGAAGCGCGACATCCCGATCGTATTCGCGATAGCGCCAGATCCGGTCGGCGCGGGATTTGTCGATAGTCTGGCGCAGCCTGGCGGCAACGTCACCGGCTTCATGCAGTTCGAATACAGTCTGAGTGGAAAGTGGCTGGAATTGTTGAGAGAGATCGCACCCAGCGTCACCCGTGCGGCAGTGCTTCGCGATCCCGCCATATCTGCGGGGATCGGACAATTCGCTGTTATCCAGGCGGTGGCGCCGGCAATCGGCATTGACGTTCGGCCGATCAATGTACGCGAGGCTACCGAAATAGAGCGTGGCGTGGGTGCCTTTGCACACGCACCAAACGGCGGCCTGGTTGTAACAGCGAGTCCGTGGACAACCGTCCATCGCGAATTAATCGCCCGGCTTGCTGCTAGGAATAAGCTACCGTCAGTGGGTCCTTTCCGTTCGTTTGTCGAAAGCGGTGGTCTCGTATCATATGGCGCCAATTTTGAAGACCAATATCGGCGCGCCGCTAGCTACGTCGATCGAATTCTGAAGGGCGAGAAGCCAGCCGATCTTCCCGTACAAGCACCGACGAAATATGAACTGGTGGTCAACCTCAAAACCGCCAAGGAGTTGCGTCTCACAATTCCGCAAACCGTGCTTGCCCGTGCTGACCAGGTGATCGAATAGTTAAACGGATGTCCGCTTTTGGCCCTTAGCGGACACGCCGCTCGCTCCTCCGAATGTCCGCTTTCGGGGGTAAAGCGGACATGACGTTTGCACTGCGGAATGTCTGCTTGTGACCCAAAGCGGAGTTGGAACTTTGCTGGACCTATGACGTTAGACCAGTATGCCCCAATATGAAAACGCAGATCGTGACCGCGCTGAGCGGATCTTCAAAGCTCGCGAGTATCAAAAAACAGACGCAGCAAAAGCAACGGCGGATTATCACGCTGCTCTGCAGAGAGTTCGCGATCGCACTCAAGAGCTGAAACGATTGCGACTCCAACGCGAGACCCAAAAAAAACGCGATCTGGTTGGTTACCGCCCACCAGTTCGAGAACCTGTATCGGGTGCGGACTCGTAAAGTCTCCCAATCCTTCGCTTCCACCGGAGTGAGGTGGCCCCCGAACAACTGTTGAAATGAGTCAGCATCTTACCCTTCCGCAAAGCAATACAGCTCGTGCCAGGAATCAATTTTGTAGATCGAGCGTTCTTTCATCGGCGCACCAATCTGGGCATGGAACGCGTCTATCTTCTCGAACATTTTGCCTCGCTTCCAAGAAGGCACGAGAACCTGATGCGGGTACTCGCGATTAAGGAGCGTACGCGATGGCTGGCCTCGCGGGTCATGTTCGCAGTTACCATATTCGCGGCCCTCTGAATTTTTGAAGGAACAAATTGCAACTGGCGGGTTTCCGACGGACCACACAGTCTGACCAAACCGGGAAGTTCTCCTTGCCGGAGGTGGCTTCAACTTCATGGACGCAAGGTACCCACGGTTTGACGTCGCATAACTTGTGCAATCGCCTTTCGGGCCGCTGGCTCGTCCGTGCGATTGAAACTGGATCGTAAGGGAACGAACGCGCGCTTTGTCGGCGTAAGCGGACATGTGCAGCGCACCAGCGTATGCCCAAAAGCGGACATTGGGCGTTCAATTAATGAAAAGATTCGCTACTCTTGATATGCAAAACCATTGATGGCCGACATGTTCGTCGGCGACGCTGGAGAAGTACCATGCGGCTCGAAGGCGGGTGCTATTGCGGTGCTGTGCGCTATGTTGCGGAGGGCGAGCC
>Ga0126380_10000384_pt1 | contig 14311 bp, 14 predicted proteins | sample PanSoiMetPlot_26_FD_92544 | JGI IMG/M metagenome (GOLD analysis project Ga0126380, IMG submission 92544) | Tropical forest soil microbial communities from Panama - MetaG Plot_26 | ecosystem: Environmental > Terrestrial > Soil > Tropical forest > Bulk soil | place: Panama | collected 2016-02-17
CCCGCGGCCAAGCTCCAGGCAGATCTTCGGCAGCTGCGTGGTCTTCCCCGAGCCGGTTTCGCCCGCGACGATGACCACCTGGTGGTCGCGGATGGCCGCGGCGATTTCGTCCTTGCGCTGGCTGACCGGCAGGTCAGGCGGATAGGAAACCACGGGCACCGCGGGCCGGGGCGCGGTGCGCGAGGGTGTCACGGTGGCAGTCTCCATGTTGGGCACAGGGAACACGGACCAGGATGGCTACGGAATCCCCGGGTACCTAACACTTTTCCGGCGCGTCCCCTTCCGCACCGGCCGCCGTCAGCCGTAGTTCTGCAGGCGCGGCCACAGCGTGCGCCAGTCCGCCACCGGGCCGGTGCAGACGCCGATGTCCAGGCCGGTGAAGTCGCTCGGCACGTGGTATGGAGCGTGGTAGGTGGTCAGCACGCGGCAGTGGGCGAAATAGGGGCGCAGCCAGCCGAGCGCGTCGACCACGAGCACGATGCGGTCGGAGGCCTGGCCCGGGCCCCAGATCCAGTAGTTGTTGTTGCCGGAGAGCACCGGCGGCAGGTGGCCGGCCGTGCCGAGCACGTCCAGCGCGCCAGCCTCGCCGTAGTAGCCGGTGAAGATCGAGGTGGGCGCCTGCCCGGCCCGGGCCAGGGCCGCGTCCTGCGCGGCGACCGCGCGGGCGAGCTGCGGCCAGCCGAAGGTGTCCGCGGTGGTCACCTTGTCCAGGCTCGGCACGTCGTGCAGGTAGGCGACCGGCACTATGGGCAGGATGCTCGGCGCCGAGATGGCGATGCTCACCAGGGGCGCGGCCACCACGAGCCCGCGGCGCACTCCGGGCCGGCGGCCGCGGGTGATCCAGCGCTCGGCCGCCACGGCGGCCGAGGCCAGCAGCGCCGGCGCCGTCCCTTCGGCGTAGTACGTCTTGCCCGGTACCCAGGCCAGCACGTAGCCGATGAGGAGCGCGCTGGTGATGGCGAGGAACCGCAGGTCCGGGGCCCGCCAGAGCCGGACGAAGCCCGCGACGAGCAGCGGTATCACCAGGACCCCCGCGAACGCCAGGACGGTCGCCGGGCCGGCCAGGCGAGCGCCGGGGGAACTGTTCAGCTGGTGCAGCTCGGATGCCATGGCGAGCTGCGGCCACCCGTGCGCGGCCTGCCAGGCGACGTTCGGTGCCCAGATCACCGCGGCGGTGGCCGCGGCCAGCCAGGGCCACCTGGTGCCGAGCACCCGCCGGTGCCCGGAGCACAGGATTCCCGCGGCGAGGCAGATCAGCAGCAGGAGCACCAGGTTGCTGGCTTCGAGGCCGATGCCCGCCGCGAGGCCGGCCCCGAGCCAATAGCCCGGCCGGTCCCGCAGCACCGCCGTGGTCACGCACAGCAGGACCACCGCCCAGGCCAGCAGGTCCGGGGACGCGGTGATGCCCAGGTGGGAAACGGCGAGGACCAGCGGGGCGCACGCGGTGAGGAGGGCGGCCAGCACCCGGCCGGCCCGGCCCGCCCCAAACAGCACCGCGAACCTGGCCGCGATGACCACGACCGCCCCGCCGGCCAGCGCCGGGACGATCCGGACCGCCGCCGGGCTGACGCCGAGCACGTCGGTGACCCGGGTGAGCAGCGGGGCCAGCGGCGGCTGGTCCACGTAACCGAACGCGAGATGCCGGCCGGCCTCGATGAAGTACAGCTCGTCCTGGAGGAAGCCGTACCGGCCGCTGAGCGCGAGCTCGAAGGCCACGAAGGCGGCGGCAATCACCCACACCAGGGCCGGCAGGCGGCCGGCGGCCGGCGCGGTCTCCGGGCGGGTGACCCGCTTCGCGGGTGCTGCGGTGTTCGTGGCCATGGCACTGCCAGAGTTCATGCCCACCGGGTGAGGATTTCCTCGCGCCGGAACGTGGCCCGGCTGGCGAACGCCATCGCGAGGTCGATGCCGGCCAGGATGCCGGCCGCGACGGCGAGGGTGGCCGGGTCGAGCGTGACCGCCCCGATCTCGGCCAGCACGTAAAGCGCCGCCGCCGGCAGCAGGATGAGCGTGCCCGCCTGCTGCGCCGCCCGCACGTCGGTGGACCGGGCCGAGACGAGCACGCTGTACTCGACGGACAGGATCGCCATCAGCGGCACGAAGACGCCCAGGATCAACAAGGCCGTCGCGTTCGGGAAGTACGCGTGCCCCAGCCTGGCGTGAGTCTCCTGGTCGGACAGGGCCATGAACACGACGCCCCCGATCCAGATAGCGGCGATCGGCGGGGCGAAGGCCGCGATGCCCTTGCCGAGCAGGATCTCACCGTCGGTCGCCGGCGTGGCCAGCAGCGGCTCCAGGCTGCGCTCGACCTTCTCCCCGACCAGGCTGTAGGAGGCGATGGCGACCGGCAGCATCGCCGCGGTGACCGCGAAGAAGAAGAGGAACGCGGTGAGGAACCCGGGCAGCAGCCCGGCGGGGATCCCGCCGCCCGCGAACCGGGCCACCTGCGGCAGGCCGATGGCCACGCCGAGGGGCAGAAGTACGAGCGAGAGCCTGACGCTGCGCCTGGTCAGCACGATGCCCATGTCCTTGGCGGCGATCGTGGCCACGTTCCGGTAGTTCATCGCCTGCCTCCGATCAGCCTCAGGTAGGCCTCTTCCAGCGTGGGGACGGACTCGCTGACGAACTGCACCTGCCCGCCTGCCTCGACGATCGCCCGCACCAGCTCGGGGTTATCCCGTTGCGGGTCGGCGACCGGCACGGTGAGGACGTTGCCGGCCACCCCGATGTCCCCGGATCCGGCCTTGCGCGCGGCCTCTTCGACCGGGCCGGTGACCTCCGCCAGCCGGACGACGGTGGCACTGCCCCACACCGACCTGCGCAGCTCCGCCGGCGACCCCACCGCGACCAGCCGGTTCGCCAGTACCCCCACCCGGTCGCAGATCCGGTTCGCCTCCTCCAGGAGATGGGTGTTCAGCAGGATCGTCCGCTTGTCGTTGCGGAGTTCGGCCAGGAAGTCCCGGACGATCTTGGCGCCCTCCGGGTCAAGGTTGGCCGTCGGCTCGTCCAGGAACAGCACCGGGGGGTCGTGGATCAGCGCGCGGGCCAGGGCGAGCCGCTGCCGCATCCCCTTGGAGTAGGTCTTGACCTGGGCGTCCCGGCGGCCCCACAGGCCCAGCAGCGTGAGCAGTCGCTCGGTGCGCTCCGCGCGGACCGCGCCCGGCACCCGGTAGAGCCGCCCGTAGAAGTCCAGGGTCTTGACCGCGCTCAGGTCCGGGTACAGCCCCGGCTCCTCGGGCATCAGGCCGATCAGGCTCCTGACCTTCCGGGCGGCGGCCGCGTCCCCGATGCAGTGGCCGGCGATCCGGGCCTGCCCGGCGGTCCGGGAGATCAGGCAGGCCAGCATCCGGACGGTGGTGGTCTTCCCCGCGCCGTTCGGCCCCAGCAGCCCGAAGACCTCGCCCTCGCCGATCGTAAGCGTCAGCCCGTCCACCGCCGTGACCTCCCCGAACCTGCGTGTCAGGCCCTCAATCTCGATCATCGCGACCTCCGCGGCGCTTCCCCGGCTTTCCTTGCCGAATTAAATTGATATCAGTATGCTAGATATGTGGTATCAACCACGTCAAGCGGAGGTGGTTCGGATGACGGCGGAGGCTCCGGTCAGCCAGGGGCTGGCCCCGCGCCCGGTGAACGAGTCGGTGGCGTGGTCGGCACCCGGGGTCCGCACGCTGGTGGCCGGGGTGGTGACGGCGCTCGCCGGGATCGCGCTGCTGGCGGTGCACTCTGCCGTCAGCGGAGCCTGGATCCTGATCGCGGCGGGGATAGTCGTCCTGATCCTGGCCGCGCTGTTGTTTTCCGGCCTGACCGCGGTCGTCGTGCAAGAGGCCCGCGTGGTCCAGCTGTTCGGCAGGTACCGGGGCACCATCCGCGATCCCGGCTTGCACTGGGTGAACCCGTTCGCCCGCAGGCTGCGGGTGTCCACCAGGATCCGCAACCACGAGACCGCGGTGGCCAAGGTCAACGACGCCGACGGCAACCCGATCGAGATCGCCGCCGTGGTCGTCTGGCAGGTCCGGGACACGGCCAAGGCGATCTACGCGGTGGACGAGTACCCGAAGTTCATCGCGATCCAGACCGAGGCCGCGGTCCGGCACACCGCGTCCAGTTACCCGTACACCAGCCTCGACGGCCACACGCTGTCGCTGCGCGACAACGCGGAGGAGATCACCCAGCGGCTGTCCGCCGAGATCGCCGAGCGGGTCCGGCCGGCCGGGGTGCAGATCGTCGAGTCGCGGCTGACCCGGCTGTCCTACGCCGCGGAGATCGCCCAGGCCATGCTGCGCCAGCAGCAGGCCAGCGCGGTGGTCGGCGCGCGGCAGCGGATCGTCGAGGGAGCCGTCGGCATGGTCCAGCTCGCGCTGCAACGGCTGGAGCAGGAGGGTGTCGTGGAGCTGGACGAGGAGCGCAAGGCCGCGATGGTGTCCAACCTGCTCGTGGTCCTGTGCAGCGAGCAGGCCACCCAGCAGGTCGTCAACACCGGGTCCCTCTACCAGTGACGGCGGGCACGGTAACGCGGTGAGCGAGCGCAAGGGCGTGCTGCTGCGGCTGGATCCGGCCGTTCATGACGCTCTGGCCAGATGGGCCGCCGACGAGCTGCGCAGCACCAACGCCCAGATCGAGTTCCTGCTGCGCCGCGCGCTCAGCGACGCGGGGCGGATGCCCCGCCAGGCCGGGAAGATGCGCGGGCCCGGCCGGCCGCCGCGGGGCGGCCCCCCCGAGCCCGGCGCGGGCTGACCGCCGCGTCGCGATCGCCCAGCCGGAACGGCGCAGCCATGTCACAGCCCCCGCGCCGCGAGGAAGGCGCGGTTGCGGCGCTGTTCCGCCGCGGCGCGCGCGAACCGTTCCGCGCTGCGGGGCAGGATGTCCTGCTCCACCACCAGCCAGCCGCCGAACGACATGCCGCGCAGGCCATCCAGCACGGCGTCCACGTCGAGGTCGCCGTTGCCGAGGGTGCAGAACGCCTCGCGGGTCCAGATCTCGGCCGCCCGTGCCTGGTCGGCCTTGATCCCGTCCCGGACCGACAGCGAGGCGTCCTTGAGATGCACGTGGTTGACGCGCTCCCCCCAGTCCCTGACCATGGCCACCGGGTCTCCCCCGCCGAGCATCATGTGCCCGGTCTCCAGGCACAGCCCGATGTCGGAGCGGTCGAGCACCTCCCCGATCTCCCAGGGGGCTTCCACGTAGGTCCCGGTCTCGGGGTGGAACGTGGGCTCGTAGCCACGGTCGCGGCAGCGGCCGACCACCCGGGCCAGGCCGCTGGCGAACCTGCGCCAGCCGTCACCGTCCAGGCCCAGCGAGCGCTCCGCGGCCGACCGGAACGGCAGGCTGCGGCGTTCCCGGCTCCCGGCGTCGGCCAGGGTGGGCCGCGGCGGCGGGCCTGGCAGGTAGGCGCGGACGGTGTCGAACGTGCCCAGCAGCTCATCCAGGCGGGGCAGCGCCTCGTCCAGGGCACCGGGATCGGCGTACGGCAGTTCCAGGTAGGCGCCGGCCAGGCCGAGGCCCCGCTCGGCGAGCAGCTCGCCGAGCCGGTCCCCGGTGCCGAGGTAGCCGGCCGGCCCGAGGTCGATGCCCGCGTAGCCGGCCCCGGCCACCTGGTCGAGGACGCTCACGCCGTCGGGAACGTTCCGGTCGTGGCCCACGGTGACCTCGAATGCGCCGTAGCTGACCGGTGCGTTCGCCACGGCGATCGCGCCAGGAGCGCGCGCTGCTTCCATGGTGTCCTCGCTCACTCTCTTCATGGCCTCCCTCGCGGGCGCTTCGCTGGCTTCGGAAGGCGTGTCCTCCCCGCCGGGACACCGCAACGGCGCCTGGGGGCGCCTTATGCGGCGTTCGGCCCGGCGGCTGCGGCGTGACACCACCCATAGTTGACAGGGGTGTCTCATTCCGGCACCCTTCGTTGACCGACGCTTGACGGCTCGTCCACCGGCGCCCGCCGGCGGTGGCACTCGATGATCGCCTGGCACAGCGCGATGTCCCGCAGCCCGTCCCGGCCGGACGTGGCGGGCGCGCCGCCGCCGGTGGCGGCTTCGTGGAACGCGGCGAGCTCCCGTTTGAAGCCGCTCTCGTAGGAGACGACCTCCTCGGTGCGCCAGGACCTCGCCGAGGCGACGTCACCGCCCTCGATCTCCAGCACCGTAGGCGCGTTCCGGAGGAACGGCGACGGGAACGCCAGCCGCAACCGGCGGTCCGGGGCGTAGAGGGCAAACTCCATCTCGTAACGGGAGATGCCGGGAAGGTCGATCCAGTGCAGCGCGACCGGCAGCGCGCCGAACCGGAACATCACGGTAACCGTGTCCTGGTGCAGGCCCACGTAGTCGAGCCGGTCCGGCTCGCCGAGTATCCCGCGGATCGTGTTCAGTTCGTGCACCAGCGTGTCGAGCAGGACCGTCTCGTAGACGGCGCGCTCCAGCGAGCTGGCCTCGCCGATCGCGGCCCGCACCCGCGCGTCGTTGTCGTCGCGGAACCGCTGCAGCACGTCCGCGGGCAGCGGCTCGCGCGGCAGCAGCGGATAGTGCTCGACGTAGGCCGGGATCGGCGACTCGAACGTCGTGACGCGCATCAGCCGCGCCCCGCCGAGCTGGGCGGCCTCCTTCTGGAACCGGGTGAACGCGAGGTCGTAGCGCTTCGGGTAGCCGACCATCAGGGTGACGCCGGCCTGCTCGGCGGCGGCCACCATCTCGCGCCCCTCGGCCACCGAGAAGCACATCGGCTTCTCGACGAAGACATGCAGCCCGGCCTGCGCTGCGGCCACGGCGATCGGCGCGTGGCTGCCCGAGGTCAGCACCATCGCCGCGTCGAGGGGGTGCCGGAGCATCTCCCGCCAGTCGGTGAACACGAGCGGGACGTGGTACTGCCCGGCGCAGGCCCGGGCGCTGCCGGCGTCGAGGTCGGCCACCGCGGCGATCTCGAACCTGTCCGCCAGCTCGGTCAGGTAGTGCAGGTGCATGACCTGCGCGATGAGCCCGGTGCCCACCAGGCCGACGCGCAACCGGCGGGCCGCCCGCGGGCCCGCGCCGCCCGGCACCCCGGCGCCGTCGGTGGAACCGGCCATCGTCGCTGCTCAGCCTCCCCGGCCCCGGAACCTGCGGTGATCCGTGTCGAGTCTGCATTGGGAACACCAGACCGCCACAGGTCCCACGGTAAGCGCCATGGCCGTCTCGCTGGAGCGGATCCGGCTGGCCGGCGGCGAGCCGATCGCGCCGATGCACAACTTCCTGCCGACCGGCGCGCAGCACCGGTACCGGGCGTCCCGCTGCGCCCTTACCACCAGCCCGACGGCCTGGGCGGCCGTTCCTCCAACCACCGAAGGCGCCAGCGAGCCAATGAGGAAACAAACCCACATTCACGGAGCTTCGGGGCCGACGAACGGGCGCTGGGCCGGCTTGGCCTTCGCATAGGCGCTGCGGGCGCGCCGGGTGGCGTCGAGTTCGGAGACCTCGGCGACCGGCACGTCCCACCACGCCTCGCTGCTCGGCGCGGGCACCATCGGGTCGGTCTCGATGTGCACGAGGACCGGGCCTGGTTCGGCTTTCGCCTGGCGCAGCGCGTCCCGCAGGTCCGCGATCGTCGCGGCGCGCAGGACCCGGACGCCGAGGCTCTCGGCGTTCGCGGCCAGGTCCACCGGCAGGATGCCGCCGTCCAGCCGGCCGGTATCCGGGTTGCGGTACCGGTACCTGGTACCGAACCGCGGCACGCCCACGGTCTCCGACAGCCCGCCGATGGACGCGAAACCGTGGTTCTGCACCAGGACGACGATGAGCTTGATGCCCTCGGCGACCGCGGTGACGAGTTCGCTCGCCATCATCAGGTAGGACCCGTCCCCGACCAGGACGTAGACCTCCCGCTCCGGCTCGGCCAGCTTCACGCCCAGGCCGCCGGCGATCTCGTAGCCCATGCAGGAGTAGCCGTACTCGACGTGGTAGCCCTTCGGGTCCCGGGTCCGCCACAGCTTGTGCAGGTCGCCGGGCATGGAGCCGGCCGCGCACAGCACCACGTCCCGCGGCCCGGCGGCGTCGTTGACCGCCCCGATGACCTCCGACTGGGCCGGCGGCTGGAGGCCGAGGGCGTAGGCGTGCTCGACGGTCTCCTGCCAGGCCGCCGCCAGTTCCCGCGCCCGCGCCCGGTACTCCTCCCCGGTGGACCAGCCGGCCAGGGCGGCGGACAGCGCGCGCAGCGCCTCCCGGGCGTCGGCGACCAGCGCCGTGCCCGCGAGCTTCACCGCGTCCGCCGCGGCGACGTTGACGTTGACGAAGCGGACCTGCGGGCTGCCGAACGCGGTCCGCGACGCCGTGGTGAAGTCGCTGTACCGGGTGCCGATGCCGATGACCACGTCCGCCTGCCGGGCCATCGCGTTGGCCGCCGTGGTGCCGGTGCTGCCCAGCGCGCCCAGGGCGAGCGGGTGGTCGAACGGCAGGGATCCCTTCCCGGCCTGGGTCTCGCTGACCGGGATCCCGGCCGCCTCGGCGAACGCGCGGAGCTCGGCCGTGGCCTCGGCGTAGATCACCCCGCCGCCGGCCACGATGAGCGGGCGGGCGGCCGAGCGGATCACCTGCGCCGCGCGGGCCAGCGCGGCCGGTTCCGGGACCGGCCGTGGCACGTGCCAGACCCGCGGGGCGAACAGCTCGGGCGGCCAGTCGAAGGCCTCGGTCTGCACGTCCTGCGGCAGGGCGATGGTCACCGCCCCGGTCTCGGCCGGGTCGGTGAGCACCCGCGTGGCCCCCAGTAGCGCCGAGGGCAGCTGCTCGGGGCGCCAGACCCGGTCGAAGAAGCGGGAGACCGGCCGGAACGCGTCGTTGACCGACACGTCCTGCGCGCCCGGGTGCTCGAGCTCCTGGAGCACCGGCGGCGCCACCCTGGTCGCGAACACGTCACCGGGCAGCAGCAGCACCGGCAGCCGGTTGATGGTGGCCAGCGCCGCCCCGGTGACCATGTTCGTCGCGCCGGGGCCGATCGAGGAGGTGCAGGCGAAGGCGGAAAGCCTGCCCCGCGCCCGGGCGAACGCCGCCGCGGCGTGCACCATGGCCTGCTCGTTCCTGGCCTGGTAGTAGCGCAGCGAGCCGGGCTGGCCGAGTTCGGCTTCGAGCAGCGCCTGGCCGAGGCCGGCCAGGTTCCCGTGACCGAAGATGCCGAAGCAGCCGGCGAACAGCGGCTGCTCGGCCCCGTCGCGCTCGGTGCGCTGGGCCGCCAGGAACCGGACCAGCGCCTGGGCGACGGTCAGCCGCAGTGTCATCTTGCCTCCCTCGCGGGCGCTTCGCTGACTTCGGGAGGCGGGCCGGTCCCGCTCATGGCGCGCCCCCGGTGAGCGCGCCCGGCGCGGTCAGCCGCGGGTCGGGCCGCCGGCCGGCCCAGGTGCGGCGGACCCAGCCGTGCGCGCCGACGCCGTAGTGCTTGAGCGCGTGGTGCACGAACCGGCCGAACGGGTCGTTGCCGGTCCGCGTGATCACCGCGGCGCTGCGGCCCAGGCGCGCGGCCGCGACGGCGACGTTGGTGGCGCTGCCGCCGAGGTATTTCCCGAACGTCATCACGTCCTCCAGGGCGACACCGGCCTGCAGCGGGTAGATGTCGATACCGACCCGCCCCATGGTCAGCACGTCGAGGCTGGCCGGATCACTCGCCACCCGGTTGCTCCTGTTCGGGCTCGGCGTACCGCACCGCGCAGCACGCCAGAAGAGTAATCACTGCCGGGATTCGCGCATAGTGCCCGGCGGGCGGCCGGGTGCACGATGCTGGCCGTTATGGGCAGCAGGACCCGGGGCGGGCGGGTGCTCGGCGTCGATGCGTGCCGGCGCGGCTGGATCGCGGTGGCCGCCGAAGGAGCGGTGACCGGCGCCTACTTCGCGGAAACCATCCAGGCGCTGGTCGCGCGGGCACAGGCCGGCGGCCCGCTGTCCGTCGTCGCGGTCGATATGCCGATCGGCCTGGCGGACCGGGGGCAGCGCCGGGCTGACGTGCTGGCCCGGGCGGAGGTCGGCCCGCTGTGGGCCTCGGTCTTCATGACGCCGGCTCGCGAGGCGCTGCTCGCCGCCGACCATGCGGCCGCCTCGGCCGTCAACCGCCGGCTCACCGGCCACGGCCTCTCTATCCAGGCGTTTGCGCTCAAGCCGAAGCTGCTCGAGGTGGAACAGTGGGCACGGGCGACGGCGGTCCGGGTCGCCGAGGTCCATCCCGAGGTCTGTTTCGCGCGGCTGGCTGGAGCCCCGCTGACCGCGCGCAAGTCGTCGTGGGCGGGTATCGAGCAACGGCGCGCCCTGCTGGCCGGCGCGGGGATCCAGCTTGCCGGAGATCTCGGGCCCGCTGGCACGTTCGCCGGGGTGGACGATGTCCTGGATGCGGGCGCCGCCGCCTGGGCGGCGCTACGGGTTCTGTCCGGCGACGCCCGCCCGATCCCGGACCCGCCGGAAGTCTTCTCTGACGGCTGGCCGTGCGCCATCTGGGCCTGACGCCCGCCCCGCTCCCCCGTTGCTGCGATGGGTCAGCCGGTCCCCGCGGCGGACAGCCGGGCCCGCTCGGCCTCGGTGAACGGGACCGGCTTGCGGCTCCCGGCGTCCCACTTGACCGTGACGACGCGCGCCTCGGCCGCCACCTCGCCGCCGGGCGTTACGACCGTCTCCCAGGTGGTCAGGCTCGTCGTCCCGAGGCGGTCCACCGCAATCCGCACCGTCACCCGCTGATCCTCGTAGCGCACCTCGGCGCGCAGATCCACTTCCAGCCGGGCCACCACGTAGCTCGGGTCGCCGCCGAGGGCCTGAATGTAGAAGGCATCCCGGCCCTCTTCCAGGTAGGTGAGGAACACCGCGTGGTTGACGTGGCCCAGGGCGTCGACGTCACGCCACCGCACCTTGACCGGCAGCTCGAATACCGCGGCCATGTGCCCACCTCCCTCGGCAGCACTCAGAAACTATCGCCGCCCGGCGCCTGGCCGGGCGGCTGAGGGCCGCGCGAAGATGCGTACCGGTGGTTGCCGGCTACTCCAGCACGCTCGGCTGGTCGATCAGCCACATTGCTGCCGCGGCCACCGACATCACCTCGCGCTCAGGCCGCGGCCCGCCGGGTTCCGGTAGAACTGGATGACCACGGGACAAGCTCGCGCAGCCGGTTACCGGCTTGCCGGGGATGGAGGTCATGGAGATGTCACCGGGCGCGGCAGAAGATCCGGCGCAGGTCATCCCGGAGTCGCTGGCCGACCTGCTGGAACGGCCGCTGTATGCGCACATGGCCACGGTCCGGTCTGACGGTACCCCGCAGGTCAACCCGACCTGGTTCCGGTTCGATGGTGAGTACGTGTGGCTGACCGCCACCACCTACCGGCAGAAGTACCGCAACTGGCAGCATCAGCCCGCGACGGCACTGTCGATCACCGACCCGGACGATCAGTCCCGTTACCTGGAGGTCCGCGGCGTGGTCGAGCGGATCATCCCCGATCCTGAGGGAGCGGAGTTCGTCCGCCTGGCTGAGCGGTATGGCGAGCCCCAGGGGCCGCCCGCCGACAAGGCGTACCGCATCGCCGTGGCGATCCGGCCGAGGCACACCACGAGCCAGTGACCCGTCCCCGGCGGGGCAGGATTACTGGGAGCTCCTCCCCTGGCAGGGTCCCGGCGCCACCGCACGTGGACGGTGTTGCTCGACGGAGTGAGCGGGTGACCTTGAGGTGGATTACGAGGCGATCGATCTGACGCCGGTTGTCAACGCCGATGACGACATCGAGGCGCAAGGCGTTGAGGTGTGGCGCGGGAAGTCCGTGCTGCGTGGGTTGCCGTTCGTATTCGCGGAGCGGGACGGCGAGCCGCGGCTGCTGCGAGTGGCGCCCGGGAAATCAGCGACGGTCCAGACTGTGGGCACCTGCTGTGACAGGAGCGGCTCACGTGCCTGCCGCGCCAGGAACGAGCACGTGCGCCCTGTGTTGGCGGGAGCGGCATACGTGCCCCGGAGTCCGCTACCCGCGGCGCCTTGAATATCCGTCACCTGACCGATGTCTCTCACTGCAAGTTGCATGAGTATTTGTGTTGCAACCGCGAGATCAAGTGTCAACGGGATCTCCCCCGGGGCTGGCCGCGCAGGGTGACATGGCTCTCCCCGGACCGGCTCACACCAGCCTGGTGAGGAAGCAGATGGACACGATGGCGCCTACCCGCCCGACCGAACTGCACGAGTCAACCAGCCCGGCCGACCTGCCAGAGCCGACCAGCCCGGCGAAGCTGCGACAGCAGGCCTGCCCAGCGGGCCTGCAAAAGCCGATCCGCCCGACCGCGCTGCAAAAGCGCTGCGTCTCGCTCACCGCGGGGCCGACGGCACCGGGCATAGCGCGTGGCCAGGTCCGGGCGACGATCGCCGCCTGGGACATCCCGGTCGACACGTCCATCGCGATCCTGCTCACCAGCGAACTGGTGACCAATGCCGTCATGCACGAGGCGGGCGGGACCATTGATCTCGTTATCACCTGTGGCTACGGCCAGTTCGGCGTCGACGTGCACGACACCTCGTGCGAGCTGCCGGTGCCGGTGGACGGGCCACCGGACGCGGAGACCGGCCGGGGCCTGGTGCTCGTCGCCAGCCTGTCCAGCAGTTGGGGTTACTACCGCACCGCCAAGGGCAAGGCCGTGTACTTCACCCTCGCCTTCGCTAGCGGCAGTGGTGCAGAGGACACCCGCGAACAGTAGCCACCAGATGCGGGTCCGGTGCATCGTGACGCCCCCCCAGCGAGCCACCGGGTCCGGCGCCCGCCCCTGGGCCGACATGGCGGGCGCAAAACCGTCCTGCGGGCTGCCGCGGTTCCAGTCACCTCGACGCGGCGGCCCGCAGGGCTGCTTCGCGGGCGATGTCTATCCGCGAGTTGACCCCGAGCTTGCGCAAGATGTGGGAGACGTGGGTGGCGACGGTTCGCCGGGACAGCAGCAGCTTGGCGGCGATCTCCGGGTTGGACAGGCCCTCCTCCACGAGCTTGGCGACCTTGACCTCGGTCGGCGTGAGGCTGTCCCAGCCACTGCGCGCCTGCCGGTGTTTCGACTGCGGGCCACGGCGGATGCCGTAGGCACGGAACCTCGCCTGGAGCCGCGCGACATCCGTGGCGGCGCCCAGCGAGGTGTAGATCTCCACGGCGCGGATGAAGGCGGCCCGGCCGTGGTCACGGTCGTCGGTGCGGATGAATTCTCCCGCGGCCTCCTCCAGCGCCTTCGCCGACAGCAGCGGCCGGCCGGCGTCACCGTAGCGTTCCGCGGCGGTGACCAGCCGCGCGGCATCGTGATCCAGCAGGCCGTGACAGTAGTGTTCGGTCGCCCGCCGATGCGGGATCTCCGAATCGGCGGTGAGGGCAGTGGCGTGGCCCGCGAAGGTCTGTGCGGTGTCCAGGTCGCCGGCCAGGGCGGCCAGGCGAACGGCATCGGCAAGCAGGTCCTCGATCTCATCGAGTTCCTCGGTGTTCCCGGCGAACCCGGCGGTCAGCACCGTCAGCGCCTCGTTCGGCGCGTCCGCGTGCTCACGGTCCAGGCTGCGGGCGAGTGCCAGCGGGCCGATGATCCGGTGCCCGACGCGCTCGGCGTGCGGGGCGGCCGCGGCCAGGTGCTGCCGCGCCGCGGCCAGGTCGCCGCGATGGAAGCAGATCACCGCGGCGATGCCAAGGTCGGAACAGGCTGCGATGGGGTCCTTATGATCTTCGCCCAGGAAGTCCACCTCGGCCATCGCATCGTCCCAGCGCCCCGAGTCGAAGAACAACTGGCCCAGCGCGCTGTGCGCCTGCACTCGCCGGACCACCGTGCCGACCTGGTCGGCGAGGTACAGTGCCTGCCGCGCCGCGGTGAAGGCTTCCTCGTACCGGTCGAGGCAGCCCAGCGCGACGGCCTTGTTGATCTGCAGGAGCTGCCGCAGGTCGGTCAGTGCCGGATCGGCCTCCGTGACGGTCAGTGCCCGCTCGAACAGCGGCAGGGCGTCGGTCATCTTCCCCTGCACCGCGGTCACGATCGTGAGCACGTGCAATGCCCAGCCCATCGCCCAGTTGTCGCCCGCCTCCGACGCAACCTCCAGCGCCGTGGCAGCGGCCCGGCCGGCCTCCTCGACCTCACCCAGCGTGCTCTGCGTGCGCGCGGCGAGCACGAGCAGCCGGGCCCGGTGCCGCGCCGAGATCCCGGGAGAGGCGAGCGCCCGGTCCAGCGTGGCCAGGGATTCCGCGAACTGGCCTGCGAGGTTGCGGCACTGGGCCAGCGTCCAGTGCAGGTCGACGACGAGATCCGGCTCGACCGTGTGCGCCAGCGCCCGGGTGGCCACCTGCTCGGCCTCGGCCGCGTCGCCGACGCGGTACAGCGTGTCGGCCAGCCGGCTC
>Ga0126380_10000386_pt1 | contig 14294 bp, 27 predicted proteins | sample PanSoiMetPlot_26_FD_92544 | JGI IMG/M metagenome (GOLD analysis project Ga0126380, IMG submission 92544) | Tropical forest soil microbial communities from Panama - MetaG Plot_26 | ecosystem: Environmental > Terrestrial > Soil > Tropical forest > Bulk soil | place: Panama | collected 2016-02-17
GATCTGCTGTTCGACCTGGAGTGTTAACGGTATAACGGACTGCTGATTCAGCGTGCGCTTGAAGTCCTGCTTGAGTGCGTCGATGGCTGGGTCGAGTTGGTATAGCTTGTGCCATACCTCCAAGAACTTATGCACAGCTGAGCCGTAACGTAGTGGTGTGGCTACTATGGGCTCCTGCCTGTTCTGTATATACAGCCAGTAATACATACGTGGGCATGACACGTATGTCTCGTATCTACCTCGATTGATAATCATGGTACGAACTCCCTGTTTAGATATTCCTTAAACCACCGAATGTTATCAGTGGCGAGTTCGACGGACAAGTGTTGATGACTCCACTCCATGTAGTTGTGTGGCCTCGGGAATGTGGCCAAGCCCAGGGCTGCGAAGCTCCAGTTGTGGAACGCGGCTACGAGAGGTGTGGTGGTGTCCAGTGTGACGAACGGGCTTTTGGCCGTGAAGTCCCTGTAGCGCTCAGGGTGTTTGAACCCGAGCAGGTGTACCCAAGGAGCACGTACGGGCTGCCGATTTAGACGATATGGCAGGCAGGGCAAGAATTCGATGGCGTCGTTGGCCTGGTCCTGCCAACATGGTCCTGATAGGCACACGGCTACGCGCATGAACTCCTTACGCATTCGTACCGCCATCGTCTTGTTATACAAGAAATCCCCAAGGTGATCCGGCGCGATGATGTACGTGCTCTGACCGCACTTCACCTCTTCGGCAAAGGCTAGGACCTCGCCCATGCTAAGGGGCTTGTTGCCATTCTCACAGAACCCGTTATCGATGAGCCTGGGCCGACGTTCGTTGTACGTCTCCTTGTACACCTGATTGTACAGAGAGCCCTTGGGCATCGGCTCCAGGAACTCGTAGTCCAGTTCGGCCTGGAGCTGTGATATCAGTGCCCCAGGCAACAACATGGAGAAGTGGATCATTCCTCGTACTCCGTAGGATCAGGTACACCGGCCCTCAAGAAGGCCTCCTTGCGCTCGACGCACGTACCGCACTCACCACAGTGCTTATCTTCGCCGATGTAGCATGACCAGGTTTTCTCGAACGGTACACCCAGCTTGCTGCCCTGCTTCACGATGTCCGCCTTGTTCCACAACTGATACGGTGCGTCCAGGCGAACTGGGTTGTACGACGAGATCAACATAGCCTCGCCGAGGCGGTGAATGAATGCCGGGCGGCAGTCGGGGTAGATAGGATGGTCGCCAGCGTGTGCAGCGAAGCATATCCTATCGGCTTTCTCTGACACAGCGAGGGCACAGGCAATGCTGAGCATGATCATGTTGCGGTTGGGTACCACTGTGACCTTCATTGAGGGATCGGCGTAGTGTCCAAGCGGTACATCGACGCTGTCGTCGGTCTGACTGGAACCCTTCATCACTAGGCGTAGGTCGCCTAGGTCGAGCTGTGTGCTCTGGAGCTTGAGCTTCTGGCAGATGTCGAAAGCCGCTTCCAGCTCCTTGGCGTGACGCTGGCCGTAATCGATGCCGATGGGAAGCACCTCGTCACCAGAGTCGATTAGATCGTACAATAGGACGGTGCTATCTAGCCCGCCCGAGTACAGTAGTACTGACTTCATTTATTACCATTCTCGGATATAATACCGAGCTCCTTGGCTTTGGCCATTACAGCCTGGTTGTAGGCGCGTTTCTTCCTGTTGCGTTCCTGTTGAGCCATCTTACGCTCAACACGCTTCTCCGGAGAAAGCTCTACACGGTTTTGCCTACGTCGTTCTTGATCCGCTCGAAGACGCTCCGTATACTTCTTGACTTCATCCGGGGAAAGTTTGTCGACATCAGCCAAAATCTTGTCCAACTCCGCCTGAGAAACCTGTAATGCCATTGTGGAACTCCTAACTACTGAGATAGTTCATATAACTGCGGCGTGGTGTTAGAAACAGGCTTAAGTATTCGGTGTTCTAACCACCACGAAACGATACGCTGTGCTCTGATTGGATCTCTTAAGTATTTGGTGGCAACGTTGTTTGTGTCGTTCAGGGTAAGTTTGGTTCCGGTCAGGGTGAGTTGGAGCATGCGGTAGGCTGTGACGTCATCTGTGTCCACCTCGTGCCAGACTTTCTCTACACTCTTCATCACGTGTTCGAGATGCTTATTGGCCTCGAGCATCTCGTCGTCGTCAATGAGCGTCGTACCACGAGCTAAAGCCACACCCCCTGCCAGTCGCACAGTCTGAATGGCCCTCCGCTTGAACCATTCATCTAGGACCGGCAGGGGATGTGCGTCTTCTCTACCGAAGGACATTTCCCACATGTCGTGCAACTGTATCGCCCGATACGTTAGCACGAGATGTCCATTCGGCATGTTTATTAGTTCTTGAGCTAAACGGGCTTCAGCTCCTGGCAGACAAACGGAGCCACGAGGCTGACGTTCCAGTTCGGAGGGATAGGGCACATCATAGAACATGCACCTACCAGCGAAGCCACCCGTGAAGAGTGCTTCCGGTAGATGCTTGAACCAGGACGGAGCACAGGCAGCGATTAGGTTGATGACGGGCTTCTTAAGAACCTCGGATCCCCGCCTGTGCGTTCCCGACGCGTATGTGTCTGGTTGGTCTAGGAGAGCATTCAGAGTGCCGACTAGGGGCTCGACGTATTCTTTGCGGTTGAGGAAGTTGACAAGCTCGTCAATGACGATGGTCGATGAGATGCTTGTGAGTTTCTTGTTATCCTGCTCGTTGATCAGCGTGGACAACATGTATTCGCGTGAGACCTGGTCGTGAGGATAGATGTACGGGACTTGGGTGTGTTCCAGGATTCGCTTGACGAACCTGCAGCACTCCGACTTGTAGCTGCCCGGTTTACCTGAAAGGATGACCGAGCAGGATATGGTCTTGACGTGCGGGAGGTCTTGTACTACTCCGGCCTGGTTAAGGTACTTGAACTTGCGTTCTTGGGCTTGAGCGAAACTAGCGGCTGTTATATAACATGCGAGCTCCTTAACCTGGGCCGGGATAGCACTTGTGGTTGTTTCCTGAAACCAAGCATCAATCAGTGGCACCTGCGAACTCCCCCGTTCACGGCTTTAACAACTCCGGATCCAGCTTTGGTCTGATCCCACGTTCCAACAAAAGCTTCCGTAGGGCTTCCCTGATATCAGAGACCGAGTAATACTTGCCTCGAGTGTTTCGGTCTACGTAAGTAACCACCCCTCGACGCTGCAAGATCTCGTCGAACTTATCAGATGGCACGTCAACCACCTTGTACCGAGCACGTTGCCTGTAGATAACATCCGCGTCCGCCGCCTCCCTCAAGATATTGCTCAGTACTCTCTCATCAAGATCGCTGTACTTGTTCATCTTCCTCCGCCGGGAAGGCGAATACCTGGTTGGTAGGAGTCTGTGCGGCCAACTGTTTCTGTAGCTCCTTGTAGGCCGCCAGGACTTCCGACACCTTGTATTGCTGTCCTTTGGTGTCAGGGTTGTAACAGGTGGTAATTCCGTGACGGAGTAGTATTGCATCAAACTCCGCAGCGGTCATTGACAGGAGCCCGTACCGAGCTCGTTGTCTCGGCAGGAACTCGTCGGTCACCACGATCCGGTGGATCATGTGGCTCAGGACGCGCTCGTCTAAACTCCTGTACTTAGGCATGTGGGTGTTGCTCCTTCCTATTATAGTATAGGCTTCTTTGAAAATCAACTACTATGGACAAAGTGCTCAAAGGTGATGGTCAAGTTCCGCCCAGCCTATCCAGCGCTCCACCAGTGTGCGCCCAAAGTGACCAAGACAAGAGAAGCATCTGCATATTTCTGATGCACCTACAGCAGTCGCCGTTGGGATTGTGCCAAGTGCCCGACTTGCATACAGTACACCAGAACACACAGTACTGGTCTGCATCCGGCTGGCATCGGATGCAGTCTGCTGGATTTGACACCATGTGTGGACACCAAGAGGCTACTTCTTCGGGAGTTGGTAGATCGTCGTTCATCAGAATGGCCCGATTACCGACTCTTGGCCGTCGGGCCACGCGATCACGTAGAAATTCAGGTGCGTGTTGGAGATATGTCTTATCCCGACTACTACTCCACCACCGGGCACTCCGGTTCCGATTGCGCGTACCGGACTAGGCGCGAGCAGCAGACCAACGAGTAAGAGACCCAGTAGTAAGCGCTTCATCAGTCGTCCTCCTCGATGATCATCTTGGCCGCCATCAGGTCGGGCAGCGGTCCCAACACCATCGTGAAGTGCTTTCCGTTCAAGGTGCGATACGGGAAGGTGAAGTAGATTTTACCGTCGACCTCACGTGTCCCGCCCTCTTCTCGGATAGCTCCCGTTGGTACCTGGAACGTGATACCAGCGGGCGGACACGGCTTGCCTGGTAAGGGCTTATCCTTCACCAGAAAGCGTTTGACTGGTACTTCGCGGGTAACCATAATCGGTTGTCCTCCTAGTGCCGGGCCGACGATCACGAAGGTGGCGTAAGTCGTAGCCCACAGTGTTGATACGCCCAGTATCCACAGAACTTTCTTCCCCATGACGAGTTCCTCCGTCTTATCGCTCTATGCTCCTCTCCACTATCTGCCTGATACGCTCCTTCGTCAAGCCCACATCGTCACCTATCTGTCCTAGTGTTTGACCGGACAATCGGCGCTGTAATATGAGCGCATTTCTGTCTGCCATCGAGTCCCACCAATCTGGGACTACAAGGTGTGAGGCCATACAACTCCGTCGCATACGCCGGGCATCCAACCTGTCCACTCTGGCGAAGAACGCCTCCGTGGCCCTAGCCAAGGCTTTTCTTCGGGCGTACTCTGGTGGGTTCGCCTCATACAGCAGAGCACCTTGTTTGCAGTAGTAACGTACTGGACCTCTACCAGCCTCACGAAGCCAGCCCCACTTCGTCAATATAACCAAGCGTGAGCTGATGTGCCAGTGAGCTTCTCTACCTACGTCTAATACCTCTGCTACATACACGTAATCCACTGGCCTAGGGGCAGCACGTACGACCTGTACGATCTGGGCCATACGGAGGGTGTTAGGTGTAGTGGGCTTTGAGTGCTCTGCCGGCAGCCTCAGTGCCTCACACCTCTTGGTGTACCATCGTACCGCTTGGTTGAGCTTCTTCTCGTACGTTGCGTCATCTATTACATGGCCTATGCGCATCTTATGTCCCGGCCTACCCCGAGGGAGCAAATTCGCTTGGGTTTTGCTCGACGGGACTCCGCACGGGGTAGGGCTTTTCGTTTTAGACCCCGTCGCCGATACCTTATCGCGGCTGCGCTGCTAGGACCAGGTTAGCCCACCGAAAGTATACCTCTTCGACAGCGTCCTGGATGCTGGGCTCCGGTGGAAATACCGTTAGGACCGCCCTGGCGTATTCGACCTGCTCCTGAGTCGGTTGGGCCCTTACAGTTGGGGAATTGCTGCTCGCCATAGTGAGCAACGCGATTGCCAACAGATACTTCTTCTTCATAGGGACATTACCTTGAGACGCAGGTAGTATGTACTCTATACCACCCACTCCATGAGGTGCACGTTGTTGTTACAGTTTGTGGTTGCGAGGCCGCCTGTGCACCTCCGTATGCAGCCATTGCAACCACACCGACCACTAGAAGGATCAGGGCGGTGTAGAGTAGGATCTTACCTGCCGTCTTCCACCCGTCTCCTCTAGTCTCGGCAGCCTTAGCCTCTTCGAGGGTGGAATAGTAGCCGGCCACCGAATAGTCGTTGACCAGGATGTAGCCCGTGGTCTGGGCATTCTCGGCATCGCGCACGAGCCAGAGATGGAGGTCGTCAGTTTTGAGAATGTTGTATTCTCCATCCTGCATGACCGGAGACCCCAAGATCTTCATCTTGATCGGCGAGCACGGCATGATGTCGCCAGCCTGAGCACAAGATAGGTGTACCATGCCTACTTGATCCTTCTGCCTCATCACCAACTCATGCGGATTGTAGTGGTCGGGGTAGAACTCCGTGACCACCTGACTAGTCTCCACTATGTCGTGTTCCTGATCGTTGGGAGTTGTCGGTACATGTGATGTAACCTCCGCTGCTTGCTGAGCGCAACCTGTTATTAGGAACAAGGCAGCACTGGTAAGCGCCAGTACCGCCCTACTACGGGCTCTCTTCATTCATTCGACCTCCTCTCTTACCCGTATCCTGCTCACGGTCAGCAGTAGTTCTAGCGCTATTGCAGTGGCAGTGTCAGTGTCACAGGCGGAGATACGTGTGCTACTCAAGCCGTTGCAAGAGCCAAGTATCACACGTCCTCCATCACTACTAATATCGATCCAGCCCTCACGCTCGTAGCCCTGGATACTAGGTACCAAGTTCCTGTGCCTAACTATGAACCTACTCACTCATTCTTCCTCCTATATTTTGCTCTCTTACCCCCTCTTGGCTTCACTTGGCCTCCGAGGGGTCTACTACGTCCACTGGGTTCTGAATCATCACTGGGGTCCAGCCCATAGCACCATTCAATGGGTAGGCACCTAGGTTAGGCACTGGGGTGTTCGGCCTCAGGTGGTAATCTCCGCTCGGATTTCCATAGCCGCTCATCCCACCCGGTGGCACGAATATGAACTGTGGATTGAGCCGAGTCTCAGTATAGTCGGCTCCACCCTGAGTGCCGTACTGTCCAGAGGGATTGAACCTGTTATTACCAGTCACGCTGTTACCACCTGGTGCGTAGAACGCAGCACTGCCTGGTGCGACATCATACGATATGTTGTTGGTCATGGTGTTGCCGCCAGTGTAGAAGTTCCCGATTCGATGGAGTACTCCTACGGCGGTGTTCTGTGTAAAGGTAACGCCGGTGATCGGATTCTCGAACATACACCCATCACGGCCACCAACGAACAGGTTATGGTCGAAGGTGAGGCCGGTTGTAGTGGAGCCATACAACATCTCGTGCTCACAGAACTCACGATCTACATTGCCGAAGGCGTTATTGTAGATGCACCTATTCCCTGTAAAACGTGAATCTCGAAGGGGACCCCAGGTCTGAATGCAGTCAACATGGGGAGTAGTATTGACAGGACCTCCCCAATCATCTGCGATGTTGTGGCAGTAGTTGTTGGAGACGACTTGGTTAGAACCGAACCAGCGCATGCAATCGGCGTCAGGACCGGAGCGTGCGGTGCAGGTAGCATAGATCCCTCCGGCGTTCATGGGATACTGCTGCGTCTCACTAATATCGTTGTCGTCTACAGTAACGTAACTGCCGTTAATATGTATCCCTGCCTGCTGTGCTTTGACGACACGGTTGCCACGGACTTCGATTTTGCTGGCGCCGCTCGAGACCATGATCCCTTCACGACATAGCTCGTGTACATAGAGACCAGTTATACGTACGTTCTGCACTCCACGTACGTCGACACCTACGACATTGTTCTGGTTACTTACATCGTAGTTCTTTACCTCAACGTAGGAGGCGTTGACGATGATGTTCTTCGCCTTCACGTTGGTACCATCGTAAGTACGCCAGGCTGTAGCGGTGCCACCTTGAGTAATGTTCACTGTACCAGTGCTGACCGCACTCGGTGTGGCAGTAGGTACGACTGTAGGCGTTGCGGTTGGACTGGCTACGTTGCGCACGATGTAAGTATGGGTGTCGGAGCCTAGTTCCACCGAGCCCGGGTTCTGCGACTGTGAGGTCACCTTGAAACTGTGCTGCCCATCGCCTACTAGTGTTGTGTCATACGTCATCGCACCCGGATTGAAGGATCCGATCTTATTCCCGTCTACGTACAGAGACTGGAACCATTTACCCGGACACTGATCATCAACCTGGATAGCTATGGTACCACTTACCTGATCGTTGTCCGGTGGACTGGTGATATTGATGCAGTTGGCAACTGCCGTCGGTGTGCTAGTAGGTGTCATGGTTGCTGTCAGAGTTGCAGTCGGCGTTGGTGTTCTTGTGGCCGTGGCAGTCAGTGTAGGCGTCATCGTTGGCGTTCGAGTAGCCGTAGCTGTGGCCGTTTTGGCAGCCATTATGAGTGCCTGTTCTCCCGGTTGCAGTTCGATAGTGTAGTCAGCCAACGCTACCCCTGTGCAGAACAATAGCATCACTATCCCAATCCAGCTCTTCATGGCATCCTCCTACCATGTTAGGGTTTAGGAGGAGCTGAATTGAGATAGGGTGGGGAGGGATTTGAACCCCCATGACGCGGGTTTGCAGCCCGTGGCCCAGCCAGGTTAGGCTACCCACCCTTACGTTGCGATTCATCGATCCACTCATCTATCTGGTTCTTACTGAACCTAAAGATACCACCAACCCTTATCACAGGGAGTTCCCTTTTCTTGACAAGGCGGTACACTGTGACCCTGTTGACTCGTAGGTAGTCGGCTACCTGATCAACGGTCATTATCACCAGTTCATGTCCCGTTGGATCTGTAACCATTCCTGTACTTTGACCACACGCTCGGCGCCGTACCTAGCAACTAGCCTGTCATAGAACTGGACCTTTGCCACATCCACCTCGTCGTTGTTCTTGCACTGGTACAACGTATTCCAGAGCTCCACACAGACTAGGGTTTCTTCGACCTGGGGAAGGCCGAGGTGTTTGCATACCATGGAGTACTCACGGAACTCTGTCGATAGTACCTGGAGGAACGCCTGGACATTCTTGTTCTTCTTGAGAGCCTCAGGGTTCACTATCTTCATGGCTAGGCACAACTACTTTCGGCATCCAGCTCGGGACAGCCTCTCGGGCGTACTGCGTATCGCTAACGAGACAGGCAATGACTGTGGTCTTGCTCGGTGCGTCGGGCCAGGGTGTCTCACCATCAGTAAAGACTACTACCACGTCAGACTTGAGCTTGATGGCCTCGTCAATGCCGACACGCATGTCCGTACCACCGCCACCTTCCAGGTCTACTTGTTTCACCGATGTCACACGCTGGGGTTTGTAAGCTGCAGCGTCACAGCAGATGACCATGAGCTCACGGCCGGAGGATGTTAGTAAGTCCTCGGCTTGAGCCATAGCCCGTAGCATTCGCTGTTGATACTGCATCGAGCCGCTGGTGTCGATGACTGCGGCTATGCGGAAGATCCTGGAGCGTACGGATGGGTAGATGAATGGACGCATGTGCATGAAGCGTCTGTTCGGTCTGGTGTAGATATATTCACCGTTGCCAGCTCTGTGCTCGGCATGGCGTACGTAGCGCATCAGGATCTGTTGCCACGGTACGGGCTTGGGCTTCAGTATTTCTTCAGCCCATAACTTTTCTCCGGCCGGTGCCTTACCCCACCTCGCTACCTGCTCGGCTGTGTCTGAGATGATCGCTTCTTGCTGTACTGTGGTTACACCAGGACCTTCGTCGGACTCCCATTCCTGCATATCACCACGAGCACCAGAGCCACAGTTGTTGCCTGAGGGTAGGGCTTGGTTACTGTGTGTTCCTCCTCCACCCTGCTTACCTTGCTGTTGAATCATCTTCTTCAGACGCTCGTAGTACTCCTCGGCCAGGAGGTTGACTGGGAGTCCGTACTGCGTTGGGTGTAGTGTCCAGTCTGGCAGGTCATGGAGGTCGTCGTTGATCTCCAGATCCTCTGCATCGTTGACCAGTGCTCGGTCTTCGCCTGGGTTAGGGAACCTCTCGAAGTGACGACGGAGGAGATGCCACAGTTCGTGCTCCAGACACGATGCAGCCTGGGTAATGGTTATGTTCTCGAATAGTTTAGGGTTGTAGTACAGACGCCAGCGCTTGTCCACCGCCAGGGTGGGTATACGGTCTGTCTTCACAGGGATCAGTGATAGCAGAGCATGAGCCAAGTAGGGCTTGGTCATGATCAGCTTGTACTTAGCTGCTAACAGGGGTTCTACGGGCATTTGAGACCTCACTTATGGAGGGAAGGGCCGACACGCCGAGGGGGCACCAGCAGCGTGCCGTCGCGCACCCTTCCCTCGCTTCTTACGACCTCATCAGGTCGGCCATCGCCTTGAACGCGCTCATATCCGGTGTCGCCATGACCTTGTGCTGGCGCCCTAGCATGATCACCTGTTTGGTCACCACTGCTGCGATGTCCACGGCGTAGTCCTTCGCCGCTTTGTTGAGGATGGTACAAGCTGACAAGTACCGACCTTCGGTGAAGTTATGGGCCAGGACACCAGCGACTGACTGCAACACAGCGTATTGCAAGTCTGTCCGATCGGGTAACTTGGCGTTCTTCGGATCACGGAGAAGGTCTTCGGGGTCGGGCAGATCCGCCTCTTGTTGGTACTTGAGGTACTCTGCACCTGCTCCGAGACCTACTGTGCCCACCATCAGCACTTCCTGGACGTCCTTGTCCAGGGTTTCACTCGCTGCCATCAGCCGTGCACACGCCTCCCAGGACCGTGAGGATGGCCAGCCGAGGTCCTTGGATGTCGGCTCGGGCTTCTTGTTCCTCAAGTCCTGTCTCCGGTGCAAGAACCCTGACACCACGGCTTCGTAATATGGGATGCGGTCTGCCCACGCCGGTCTGATCCGTGGAGGCTCGGTGTAGTTACCGGAGGCCTTCTTCATCAGATAATCAGTGTCTGCGACCCACTTGAGGTGTGTCATGCGGTTCTTGAGAGCAATGTTCATCTCAGTTCCGCTGATGTCATCCGGGTCGTTACAGGCGAGGATGACGGCGATATTTGGTAGGGAGTAGTCACCGACAATTCGCTCCAGGACGACGCGCATCAACGCGTGTTGTACCTGGACCATGCACTGTGTTACCTCGTCGAGGAACAGTACATCGTTGTCCTTGAGACGCTTCACCCAGTCGAGTGGAAGATAGGTGGCGAAGCCATCCTTCTCCATCATCACACCGAGGAAGTCCACCGGTTCACGTAGCGATGCCAACGCTGTTAGGCAGAACACTCCTTTCTGCTCAGTAAACTTGTTCACTGAGGCTGTCTTGCCGATACCAGGATCACCTATGAGGCATACTGGTCGACGGGTTTCGTAGCACACGCCCATGGCGTGGTACAGTACCTCGTACTCCTTCATCTATCTACTTCTCCTTCCATTGCAATCTCTGTGAGACGTACTCCAGAGTTTCTGCCGTATTAACGTGTTCCTGACACACGTAGACGAGGTTGGACTTGACTCCTATACCGTCCCTTACCCAGATGTACCGGGATTCCTTGCCGCACCTAGCTTCGTCACTGATCGGAATTTCACAGTGACCACGGTCTCCATAGGGTACGGCTATTAGTTCCACTATACCCATCCCATTAGCCTGTACAGTGCACGCACTTCGTGGAATGTCCGGGCGTGCTCTGAACACAAGGGTATGTAGTCGGAGTTGTTGTCCAACAGGAACCAGGTGACTTGCTTCTTGTCACAACCCTGATGACCACAGCTGCTAGGGTAATGTCGTTCCACCTCTATGTTGACGATGTGGCTCGGCTTGAACCTAGTCGCCGGACGGTCTATACGTTCGTCCGTCTCGGGGCATGGCGAGGTAGGTCCTGGTGCGGATCCACTCTGACATCCGCTTAGCTGCGGGACCTTTGTCGCCGAACCGGGAGCGGAAGGCGTCCCTGGTGTCGAGTCGTCGGAGTTGTTTGGCATTGCGTGATTCCCGTTGTTCCTTGGTTAAGGTCATTTGGTCTCCTTGGTTAGTCGTCTAGCCATGCGAGCTGGTTTGCCAACAGATGATAGTCGAACATGGGATAGAAGTTCCGGTTGATGAGAAGGGAGAAGCTGTGGAGAAACTTGTAGGTGATCTTCTCGAGATGTTTGACCTCTTCGGTCTCGGTGGCGAGGTTGAGGTTGTACAGGTCACGGATTGCTTCGACCGTGGTCTTGTACTCCTTCTTGATGAACATCTTGTCCGAGATCTGGTACTCGTCAGGATACCTGCTACGGCCCTCCGACACGGTTTGTATGAGCGCCTTCAAGTAGGAGCCACACGGTTCACCGAACACCGCAACTGCCTCGTCGTACACACCAGTGAGGATGTAGATCTGGAGGCGCTGGCGTGTCTCCTTGTCGAGGTTGTAGTTGAGCTCATACGGCTTGACACGCTTGGGATCGGCTAGGAGCCGTGCTACCATGTGCGCGCCAATGCACTCACTACGATCGTGGTTACGAGGGTTGCGGGATGCGAGCCTGATAGCCTGGTTTGATGTCATATGCGTCTATTATACACTCCTTTGATATCAATTGCACTCCTTAAGGACAAAATGCTCAACGTCTCGATGATATTATATGTGGGCAGTGCCACACCAAGACCTCACTGAGGCCAAGAGGGAGACTAGAGAGAGAATACATATTCGGAGGTTGTCACACCAACGCCGCACGACCGTTTTCGGTGAACAGCATGACTGAGACCCCGGCCTTGTGTGCGATCTCCAACATATGCCTGGTGCCCTTGCTCTGTCCGATATGGTTGTGGAAAGCTACCACGAGGTCGGGTTTGCCCTCCTTGAGCATCTTGGCGTTGCGGATTGGACCGGCTGAGCGACCGTAGGTGTTCCATTCGGCGGGGTAGGGTTCGACGGGAAGGCCTCGCTTCATACCGAAGTCGCCTGCCATACGGTCTGCACCACGCGCTTCACCTTCGATGATGGTGTAGGGACCGTATTCCTTGTGAAGCCCATCGAGAATGCCTTCCAGGTAGGCTCTGTTAGACCAGTAACGGTCACCGCATACGAGTATCTTCATTGCCACCTCGTTGAACTCTTATTAGGGGGTAAGAGAGCAAAACTCCGGAGGATGGATTTAGGCGCCTGTTCCAATCACTGTGGCCGCAGCACCTGGTCATTTTGACCTCTGTAGCGTTAGTTGCGTGGTGTTCCCGGCGCCTTGCCTACGTACACTTGCATCTCGGTGAGATGCTTGTATTCGCATGTGTGGATGTGGTTCACCATTAGGCCGAGGAGTGTTTCGTAGAGGTCGATCACAATGGACTGTGTCAACCCATCTTTGAGGGTTTTGGTACACCAAGGGCAAACGGCTTCGTACGACCGGTTGCCCTTGGTCCCGTGTTGAATGAACGCGACTGGTCCATCCAAGTCCCAGATATCTGATACGGCTCTCATCTCACCCTAGTGATGGTCACGTCGTACACACCGTGTGGATATTGCACGGTGATTACGTTGCCGTTCAGCTGCTGTCGACTTGGTCGTCCACCAGAGACATCTGCATCGATGAGACGGGAGATGTGCCGAGCCGTGTCAGCGATGTCAGCGTCTTTGACCGGCTTGGCCTCGTCTGGGTCATTCGTCGTAACCGGTACGGAGTTTAGGGACACAACCCAGTCTGCGTGCCCCATGTGGAGCATCAGACGTGGGCTGTAGTCTCCTGCCTTACTGGCCGAGAGACCGGTCTCCTTGGTGGACTTGTTCACCAGGTCGTAGAGAAGGTCGACGACGAGCTCCTTAACTGGCTTGCTCATCGCCCGACCATATCCTCTTCTTCATATCGGTGATGAGTCGCTGGGCCTCGTCCAACACGTCTTCGTCGGCTGGACTCTCGCTGAGGCTGTCGCGTGTCCCGTCGAGCCACGATGACAACGTTGACTCGATGGCATGAGTGAGTTGCCACTCGGGAGTTTGGGTGGTTACGTGCTTCTGGAACTTATCAATGTAGTCCAGGCACTCTTGCCGTTGTTCCTCTGATGCTGCCATTGTTCCTACGCTCCTTGCGTTTGGTATTGTCCATGAACGTGGGCATTGTAATATTTGCCCACGGACTTGGCCTTAAGGAAACCTCGGTAGACCTTGATGTCCACGTCGAGGTAGATGAACACCGTGCCTGTGACGAACTCGATGGCCAGGCGCTTGGTGTCCATGTCGTAACCGATGGCGTTCAGTACAGTACTGTCACTGAAGCGGGTTTCAAGTGGTTTTGTTTTTGCGTTGAGAGCCTTTGCCACGGCGCTCATTGTCTCTCTCCTTACGGACTATAGCGAGGGCGTTACGCATGTGAGTTAGTTTTCGTAGTAGCTCGGGTTCTGTGTCTAGGAAGTCCTGGACTTTGGGTAGCTGTAATTCGAGCTTGGGACCGAAGACCATGTACCCTCCACATTCAGAGCACACAGACCAGTCACCAGGCTTAGGCCTGATACGGTCGTTGTAGGGATTCGTGGCCATGTCAACGTCTCTGCCGCAGTGAGGGCAAGGGCAGAGCGGCACTTCTACGTCAGTTGCCATCTGACTATGCTCATGCTACGGATTAGGCCCGAGCGGACGCGTCCTCGTCGCCGGAACACCACGTACTTCGACTCACGCTCGATTAAGTGAGCTTCGAACGTTTCGCCCGTGTTCAGTCGCACTCGGACGCGCTTGCCGCTCGGGGCGTGTGTATGTGGACAACTAGGCATCGTCTTTGCTGACGTAGGGTAACA
>Ga0126380_10000387_pt1 | contig 14292 bp, 14 predicted proteins | sample PanSoiMetPlot_26_FD_92544 | JGI IMG/M metagenome (GOLD analysis project Ga0126380, IMG submission 92544) | Tropical forest soil microbial communities from Panama - MetaG Plot_26 | ecosystem: Environmental > Terrestrial > Soil > Tropical forest > Bulk soil | place: Panama | collected 2016-02-17
CGCAATTTCCGCCGCGGCAACGGGTCGGCGGCGTGATCTTCGCCGCCGTCACCGGCTTCGGCTTCGCCATCCTGGCGTTTGCCTCGTCGACCTCGTTCGTCCTCTCGGCCCTAGCCCTCGTGGTCCTCGGCGGCACCGACATGGTCAGCGTGGTGGCACGCCAGACGCTGATTCAATTGCATACGCCAGATGCCATGCGCGGACGCGTGAACGCCGTCAGCTCGATGTTCGTCGTGGCCTCCAATCAGCTCGGTGATTTTCGTGCCGGCGCCATGGCGGCGTGGCTGGGCGCCGTGCCGGCGGTGCTGATCGGCGGCCTGGGCACGCTCGTCGTGGTGCTTGCCTGCTGGCGCATGTTCCCGGCGCTGGCGCGCGTCGATCGCTTCGAGCCCGTGAATCAGGGCGTCGCCAAGACGGTGTGATCGCTATCGTTGCCGGCCGCGACAAGAAAAGGCCGCCCGCTGGCGCGGGCGGCCCTGTGGTTCGAGATCACGCAGGTCTAGTCGATGATTTCGACGATCCGGTGCTCGCCCGGATCGACCAGGACCACATCATTGTCCTGGATGCAGAACTGGTACGCCCGGATTTGCGGAACCTCGCGCACGACTTCCTCCGGGAACGGGTTCAGCCGGATGCTGCGCGACACTTCGGTGCCGACCGAGAGCTGGACGTCACTGCAGCGCGGCGCCGCCTGTTCCTTGATCACGGTCTCGCGAATCAACCGGCGCTTCTCCGGCGCCAGCTGGAGTTTCGACGACGTGTTCTGGCGCACCGATGTCGAGGTGCCGGTCGTTGCCCGGCCGGACCGCGGGATCACGCTGATCACCTTGTGGGTGCTCGGCTCGATGATCACGATCTCGTCGCGCACCACGGTGAACTTCTTGCCGCGGAACTCGGGATTGATCCGCACGATGTCGGGCGGCACGTCAACGACCCGCACCGAGCGCGGAAGCGAGCTGCCGACCGAGACATCGACGTTCACGTTGGTGTTCGAGAACTTCTGCTTCTCGATCACCTGGTTGAACTTGCTCTGCACCTCGGGCTTCCCCGCCGCGTTCGACCCCTGGGTCGTGGTCGAACTCTGGCTCGTGCCCGACCCGCGGTTCGATCCAGGCTGGTTGCCTTGGGTCGTTCCGGACGGAGCGGTCTGGCCCTGCTGCGCCGCAGGCTCGTTGCCGCGCTTACCGCGCTCGCCCCTGGCCGGCTGCTCGGACTGCGACTGGCCCGTAGTCGAGCGGTCTTTCCCTTGCGGCGCACCGGGCGTGCCAGAAGACTGGCCGGTCGTTTCCTTCTTGCCCGACGTGCCGGCTTTCTGGCCGGCCTTCGACTTGTCGTCCGGCAGATTCTGTGAGCTGCCGGTCGTGCCTTTCTCCATGTCCTTGGCGCCGGACTTCTTCATATCCTGGGCGCCGGACTTCTGACCGGACTTGGACCTGTCCTCGGACCCGGCAGCGCCTTGGCCGGTCGTCTGCCGGCCCTCGCCGGACATGTTGCCCTTGTCGCGACGCTCCTGCTGGGCGGACTGGCCGGCCTTCGGCGCGCCCATGTCGTCACGCGACTTCGCCTTGGGCTCGCGCTGCTGCGCTTTCGATGCCGGCTGGTCGCTGGTTGCCGCCGGACTTTGTTGCGATGGCGAGTTCTGCGCCACTGCCATGGGCCCTGCCAGAAGGGCCGCGACAGCGACCGACGCTAGCAAAACTTTCCTCATGGGAGGCTCCTGTTCGTTGTTTTTACGAGCCGCTTGCTGCGGCAGTAGAATCAACAACGTGCGGTATGGCGAGTTCCGCCCGCGCGCCGTCGCGGCCTTCGTTAAATTCTGGCAAGGCGGGCGATGAGGAGGGAACGGATCGGCGTGATGCGCGCGTTCATCGCGCATTCATGGTGCGGCCTGCCGCCACGCGGAGTTCGGCGCCGCAGCGGGCGGCGCCGGCTGGCCGGTCCAATGGTCAAGGAACGCGTCCAGCCACATGCGAATGGCATAGTCGTGAATGGCGCGGCCTTCGAAATGCGCGGCGCGCGGGCAGGCGCCGGGCAGCTCCATGCGGGCGGCGCCGCGCGTGGTCCACCGGCACATCATGGCGTGGGTGACCTCCGGATGGAACTGGACCGCGTAAGCGGCCGGACCCCAGCGGAACATCTGGACCGGGAAGGCGTCGCCTTCGGCCAGCAGCTGGGCCCCGCGCGGCAGGTCAAAACCCTCGCGATGCCACTCATACACGTGATCCGGCCACGCGGCACACATGGCGCGGCCGGCGCTGGTTGGCCTGATCGGGTAGTAGCCGACCTCCACCTGCCCGTCGCGGTGGCAAAAGACAGTGCTGCCGAGATGGCGCGCGAGGATCTGCGCCCCGAGACAGATGCCGAGGAAAGGCTTTTCCTCCTTGAGCGGCACCTTGAGCCACTCGATCTCGCGGCGGACGAACTCTTCCTCGTCGTTGGCGCTCATCGGGCCGCCGAAGATCACGGCGCCGATGTGGTGTTCCAGGGTCTCGGGCAGCGGGTCGCCGAAGCGCGGCCGGCGGATGTCGAACGTAAAGCCGCGGCTCTTGAGTGCCTGTGCGACCCGGCCGGGCGTCGAATGCTCCTGATGCAGGATGAACAGAACCGGTAAGGGCATGAATCGGCAGAGCATCTGGCGTTCGGTCCGGATTGCATAGCGGCTTCGCACCTGAATGCAAAGGCTGTGCCGGCGCGTGCCCGCCCGGACCTCAGCGCCGTTTCGGCCAGCGCTGAGGCAGGGCGCGCCCCCGCATGGTCCGGTCGGTGGCGCCAAGGAGGATCCGCCTCGGTGCCGCGCACACCACGAAGCGGAGCAGCTTGTTGCCCCAGCCGGGAACCACCACGCGCTTGTTGCGCATGAGTCCATCATAGCCCTGCTGCGCCACCCACTCGGCAGAGCGGGTGAGCAGGCGCGGCAATTTCTTTGCATCGATGCCGGCGCGCCCGTGAAACTCGGTCGGCACCGGTCCTGGACACAAAGCGGTGACGCGAATCCCCAACGGCGCCAGCTCGGTGTGCAAGGCCTCGCTGAACGAGACCACGTAGGATTTGGTTGCGTGGTAGAGCGCCATCCCGGGGCCGGGCAGAAAGGCCGAGATCGAGGCGACGTTGAGGATGCCGCCGCGCCGCCGCGCCAGGCTGTCGATGAAACGCAGCGACAGATCGGTGAGCGCGCGCACGTTGAGATCGATCATGGCAAGCTGCTCGCTGCGGTCGAGCTCGGCGGCGCGGCCGACCAGGCCATAGCCGGCATTGTTGACGATATAGGCGGCCTCCAGCCCGCGCGCGCCGAGCTCGTGCCCGATCCGCACCGGCGAGTCGACGCGCGTGAGGTCGATGGGAATGACCAGCGGACGGTTTTTTCCGTGCGCCGCGATGTCGTCCGCCAGTGCGTTCAGCAAGGGCTGGCGGCGTCCCACCACGGCAAGGTCGTGGCCATTGGCGGCGAATACGCGCGCCAGCGCCGCGCCAATGCCGGAGGAGGCGCCGGTAATCACCGCAACGGGCTTCAATGCGGTCATCGCAACACCCGGCGGAAAAATGTCGGCGCGCGTTGTGCGGGCTGTCGCATGGCGAAGCGCATGGCCCACAGCTTGCCGGGCAGCAGGACCACGCGGGGAATGAGCGGCAGCAGGTGTCGGAGGATCTTGTTGCCGGCGCCCGGCACCACCAGCCGCTGTCCGGCCATGAGCCCGGCGAAGGCTTCCTGGGCGACGAATTCCGGCGAGCAGGCGAGCGCGCGCGGCAGCGCCGCTCGAATCCCGGCACGCGTCTGGAAGCGCGTCGGAACCGGTCCCGAGCACAGCGCCGTGACGCGCACGCCGGGCTTCAGCTCGCGATGGAGCGCCTCGCTGAACGACAGCACGAAGGTTTTGGTGGCGTTGTAGACCGCCATGCCCGGGCCGGGCAGGAAGGCCGAGACGGAGGCGACGTTGAGCAGGCCGCCGCGGTGACGCTTGAGGCTGTCGACGAAGCGCAGCGACAGGTCGGTCAGCGCGCGAACGTTGAGATCCACCATGGCGAGCTGCTCGGCGGGATCGAGCTCGGCGGCCGCACCCACCAGCCCGAAGCCTGCGCAATTGACAACGAATGCGGGCTCGGCGCCGTGCGCGGCCAGCCGCTCGGCAATGCGCGCCCCGACATCGTACTGGGTCAGGTCGAACGGCAGCGTGATCGGCCGCACGCGCGCGGCCGCGGCGATTTGGTCGGCGAGCACGTCGAGCTGCGGGTCGGGCAGGGCGACCAGCGCCAGGTCGTGGCCGTGCGCGGCGAATACGCGGGCCAGTGCGGCGCCGATCCCCGAGGATGCGCCGGTGATGAGGACGACCGGGCGCGCCGTCATGACCGGACGTCTCTGAATGCGAGGTCGGGGACATTGACCCCCACCTTATTCCTCCCCCTTTCAGGGCGAGGAAAGTGTCTGCGCCCCGCGCGGCGCGTCGAACGGCACAGCGCGCGTGCGGCTTGCTTCTCCCTCCCGCTGCAAAGGCGAGGGATGGGGTGGGGGTCCCATGAGGCACTGATCTGCTGCAATGGCCAAAGGCTATGCGTCATCGCCGGCCTGCTGCTCTCCGGCGACCCGGCGGCGAATCTCGACGCGGTCGCGCGAGGACACGTTGAGCAGGTCGGCGGCGCGCCAGACCAGGTTGTCCTCGAACTCATTGAGCCGTCCGTCCGCATAGATGACTTCCCACATCATCTCGACGATGCGCCGGCGCCCGTCGTCGTCGAGCCGGTGATTGAGATTACTGGTGAAATGATAGAGATCGACGGCTTCGTTCTCGGCGGCGGTCGCCTCGTCGATGAGCTCGAGCGTGGCGGCGTCGTCGAGGTCGAAGCAATGCTTGAGCACCGCCTGCAGCTTGTCGCGCTCGGCCGTGGTCATCTCGCCGTCGATCGTCGCGGCATGCACCAGCAGGGCCGCGGCCGCGAGCCGATAATCGTTTTCTGCAAAACGCGCCGGATGTTTGGCGCCGCCGGTCAGATCGGCGAGAAAATTCTTCAGGTTTTCAAGCATGCGCACCGCAAGGCCATGGCGAAGGCGCAGATGCCACGCCCCTGCGCCCAAGTCCAGCCTGCGTCACGCCGCGGGGACAAATCCCTCGTGCACCGTGAGCAACCGCTGCGCGAAGTCGGCGATTGCCGACACCGTCCCCGCAGGCTGGTCGAGGTGCGGCGAGTGCCGGCAGTCGTTCAGGACCAACGCCTCGACTGGACAGTAGGTTTCCTGCTCGGCCATCGCGATCTGCGCCGTCGTGCCGTATTGGTCGTCGGCGCCCTGTACGATCAGGATCGGCACCCGCACGTGCGCGAGACGGTCGTCGATCCGCCAGTCGCGCGAGCCCGGATCGAGCCAGGCCGAGTTCCAGACATAGAAGGCAGTATCCACGTTGCCGCCATGATGGCGCGACAGGCGCGCGCGCAGATCGCCGCGCTCATAGGCCTTCTTGGCGGCCACGATGCTGCGGATCGACAGATCCTCGACGAAGAAATGCGGCGCCATGAGCACCAGCCCGCGCACGCGGAAATCCTGGGCGCCCCCGGCGTAGATCGTGGCGATGGAGGCGCCGTCGCTGTGGCCGACCAGGACGGCCTTGCGCACGGCGGCCTGGTCGAGCACCGCCGGCAGCACCTCGAAGGCCTCCTCGTCCATGTAGCGCAGCGACGGCGGGCGGGCGACCGGGTCCGATCCGCCATAGCCGGGCCGTGAATAGACGAGCACGCCATAGCCGGTGCGCGCCGCAAGCGCGCAGGGAAAATCGCGCCACATGGGGACGCAGCCCAGCCCTTCGTGGAGCAGCACCAGCGTCGGCGCCCGGTCGGGCGGCGGCCCGTGCCATTCGGTTTCGATGCGCCGGCCGGCGATGACGATGTTCAGATCCATGCGGCTCAAGGCTCGGCGTCCTGCTGGCGCAGCACGAAGCGCTGGATCTTTCCGGTGGCGGTCTTGGGGAGCTCGCTGCGTACCTCGATCCAGCGCGGATACTTCCACGGGCCGGCCTTGGCCTTGACGTGGTCCTTCAGGGCGTCGAACAGCTTTTCGTCGGCCGAGAAACCCTGCTTGAGCACGATGAAGGCCTTGGGCTTGATCAGCCCGTCGCCGTCCTCCTTGCCGATGACGGCCGCCTCGAGCACCGCCTCGTGTGCCACCAGCACCGCCTCGACCTCGAACGGCGAGAGCCAGGAGCCGCTCACCTTGAACATGTCATCGGTGCGGCCGCAGTACTGGTAGTAGCCGTCGCCGTCGCGCATGTATTTGTCGCCGGTATACGTCCATTCGCCGGCGAAGGTGCGCCGGCTCTTCTGGCGTTGGTTCCAGTAGCCTTCCGCCGCCGAAGGTCCGCGCACCACGAGCTCGCCTACCTCGTCGATCCCGACCTCGGCCCCGCTTTCGTCGAGGATCCGGGCGTCATAGCCCGGCACCGGCTTGCCCGACGATCCGTAGCGGATGTCGCCCGGGCGGTTGCTCAGGAAGATGTGCAGCATCTCGGTCGAGCCGATGCCGTCCAGAATGTCGACGCCCACCCGTTCGCGCCACTGCTGCCCGATATGGGCGGGCAGCGCCTCGCCGGCGGAGACACAGATGCGCAAGCGGTCGGAGCCGGCGCCGCGCGGCAGATCGTTGCGCGACAGCATCGCGGCGTACAGCGTCGGCACTCCGTAGAAGATGGTGGGCTGCTCGCGCCGCATCACGTCGATGACGGCGTCGGGCGTTGGCCGCCCGGGAAACAGCGCTGCGGTGGCGCCCACTGACATGGGAAACGACATGGCGTTGCCCAGCCCATAGGCGAAGAAAAGCTTTGCGGCGGAAAAAACCACGTCATCTTCGCGGATGCCGAGCACGTCCTGGCCGAACAGTTTTGCCGTCGCCATCAGGCTCGCATGCACGTGCTTGGTGCCCTTGGGAACGCCGGTCGAACCCGACGAGTAGAGCCAGAACGCCACCTCGTCGCTCAGGGTGGCGGCCGTGCCGCTCTCAACAGACGCGCGTGCCAGCACGTCGTCGAACAGGTAGGTCTCGTGGCTGCCGAAAATGTCCTTATCCTTGGGCTCGCCGCCAGCGACCACGATAACGCGCAGCTGCGGCAGCCGGTCGATCACCGGCGCAACGGTTTTTGCCAGCGCCGCTGACACCACGAGCGCTTCGGCGCGGCTGTCTTCCAGCATGTAGGCATATTGCTCGGCATTGAGCAGCGTATTGAGCGGCATGGCCACGATGCCGGCGCGGATCGCGCCCCAGAAGGCGATCGGAAAATCCACGGTGTCGAGCATCACCAGGGCGAGGCGGGATTCCTGACGCAGTCCCAGCGCGCGCAGCGCATCGGCGCAGCGGCCGGTGGCTGCCTGCAGTTCGGCATAGGAGAGGCTGCGCGTGCCGTCGCCGAATGCGCGCTTTCCACCGGCGCCGCGCGCCGCGTTGGCGTCGACGAAATCGGCGGCGGCGTTGTAGGGCCGGCGTTCCGTGAACTGAGTCATAGGCGTCCCCTATAGCGTAGTTTGCGATTTTTCTCGACTCGCATGCGAGCGGGTCGCATGCTCGTACGGCAGCCGCTGAGCGCCGACCCGATTTTTCAGCGGCCCTTGTGCCGCTCGAAACAGCCAACCGCAAAGCACGCGGTCCACCATCTTTCCCACAGCGCAGCGAGGCATCCTCTCGCCGCCATGGAGAAACGCCATGCGACGCCTTGCCTCCACCTCGGCCCTTCTGGTGTTTCTGTCGTCCCCTGTCTTTGCCGGAGAGAACGAACTGGCCGGCACGTACCGGCTGGTCGTCGAGCAGCGGCAGATCGTGGACACCGGCGAAATCGTTCCGGTCAAGAATCCGCAGGGATACATCATGTACGGCAACGACGGCCGGATGATCGCTATCGTCGTCAGAGCTCCACGGCCGAAACCCGAGAGTATCGAGAAGACGACGGATCAGGAACGGGCTGACCTGTTTCGGACGATGACGGCCTATGCCGGGACGTACAAATTCGATGGCACGAAGGTCGAGCATCACATCGACCTGTCTTGGAATGAAGTCTGGACGGGAACGACACAAGTCAGGTCGGTCAAGCGCGACGGCGAGCGCCTCGTGTACACCACCCCTCCGTTCCATTTCCATACCGACGGCAAATTGAGCGTCAACACGCTGGTCTGGGAAAAGGTCAAGTAGGCTTTTTCGCTCAAATCCCCAGATAGCGGTGCTGCACGTCGGGCGCGGCGGCGAGCGCCTGCGACGTGCCGGTCCACACCACGCGGCCGCGCTCGATCAGGTAGTGCCGGTCGGCGATGCGGGTCAGCGCCTCGACGTTCTTGTCGATCACCAGGATGGCGAGGCGGTCGGCCTTGAGGCGGTCGAGGCAGCGCCAGATCTCAGCGCGCACGAGCGGCGCCAGCCCTTCGGTCGCCTCGTCGAGGATGAGCAGGCGCGGATTGGTCATCAGGGCGCGGCCGATCGCCAGCATCTGCTGCTCGCCGCCGGAGAGCTGGTTGCCCATGCTGCCCTGCCGCTCCTTGAGGCGGGGGAACAGCTCATAGACCCGGTCCAGGGTCCATTCGGCGTCACCATGGCGGCTCGCCGCGGTGGCGACCAGGTTCTCGCGGGTGGTGAGGTTGGGAAAGATCTGGCGCCCCTCCGGGACCAGGCCGATGCCGAGCTGGGCGATACGGTAGGCCGGCAGATGGCGGATCTCCTGTCCGCCGAAGCGGATCGAGCCGGCCATGGCGGCGCTCAGGCCCATGACCGAGCGCACGGTCGTGGTCTTGCCCATGCCGTTGCGTCCCATCAGCGTGACCATCTCGCCCGGGCCGATGGCGAGGGTGATGCCGAACAGCACCTGCGAGCGGCCGTAGCAGGTCTCGACGCCATCGAGCTCGAGCAGCTTTGCGTCAGCCATGGGCGACCACCTGCTGCTCGCCCAGATAGGCCTCGCGCACCTCGGCATTCTGGCGGATGGCGTCGGGGGCGCCGGACGCAATGACGCGGCCGTAGACCAGCACTGTGATGCGGTCGGCGAGCGCGAACACGGCTTCCATGTCGTGCTCGATCAGCAGGATGGTGAGCTCCTGCTTGAGCTCGCGCAGCATGCGCACCATGCGGGCGGATTCTTCCGGCCCCATGCCGGCCATGGGCTCGTCCAGGAGCAGCATGCGCGGGCGCGTGGCCAGCGCCATGGCGATCTCGAGCTGGCGGTGCTCGCCGTGGCTGAGGTTGGCGACGAGCACCTCCGCGCGGGAGCCGAGACCGACCCGTTCGAGCGCGGCGCGCGCCGGCGCGCGCAGCTCCGGCTCGCGGCGGGCATTGCGCCAGAAGCGGAACGAGTGGCCGGCATGCGCCTGCACGGCCAGTGCCACGTTGTCGAGCGCGGAAAAATCGAGGAACAGCGAGGTGACCTGGAACGAGCGCGCCAGCCCGAGCTGGCTGCGGCGATACACCGGCACGGCCGTGATGTCGGCGCCGTCGAAGCGGATGCGGCCGGCATTGGGGGCGAGCTCGCCGGTGAGCTGGGCGATCAGCGTGGTCTTCCCCGCGCCGTTGGGGCCGATGACGGCGTGCAGTTCGCCGCGCGGCACTTCGAGCGAGATGGCGTCGGAGGCGACCACGCCGCCGAAGCGCTTGGTCAGGGCCTCGATCTGCAGCAGCGGTTCAGCCACGGCGCACCTTCGCATCCGCCCCGCCCCCCAGCCGCGGCCGCAAGGACGCCGCCTCGAGCAGGCCGTCGATGCCGCCACGCGCGAACAGCACCACCAGCAGCAGCAACGGCCCGAGGATGATCTGCCAGTATTCGGTAAGACCCGAGAGCGCCTCCTCGAGCACCAGCAGCGCCACCGCACCGATCAGCGGCCCGAACGTGGAGCTCATGCCGCCGAGCACCACCATGACGATCAGGTCGCCGGACCGCGTCCAGTACATCATGGCCGGGCTGACGAAGTCGGTGTGGTTGGCGAGCAGCGCGCCGGCAAGGCCGCACAGGGTTCCGGCGATGACGAAGCAGGTCAGGCGGTAGCGGAAGGTCGGGAAGCCGATCGACTGCATGCGCCGCTCGTTCGAGCGGGCGCCCTGGATCACCAGGCCGAAGCGCGAGTTCACCAGCCGCCACACCAGAAAGATCGTGCCGAGCAGCAGCGCCAGGCAAAGATAGTAGAAGGTGGGTTTGTTCGACAGGTTGAGCCCGTCGAACTGGCTGCGGCGGTAGATGGTCAGGCCGTCATCGCCGCCGTAGCGGGCGAGACCGGCGGCCACGTAATAGACCATCTGGGCGAAGGCCAGCGTGATCATGATGAAGTAGACGCCGCGCGTGCGCAGGCAGAACAGGCCGATGATCAGCGCCACCAGCGCCGAGACGATCAGCGCCACCGGCCATTGCACGAAGCCCGACGTGATGCCTTCGCTGGCGAGAATGCCGATGGCATAGCCGCCGATGCCCAGATAGGCGGCGTGGCCGAAGCTCACCATGCCGCCATAGCCGAGGATGAGGTTGAGGCTGGTGGCGGCCAGCGCCAGGATCACGATGCGGGTGAACAGGGTGAGCAGGAAGGGATTGCCGGTGACTCCGGCGTACACCGGAAGCAGCAGCAGGAACGCCAGCAGGGCGGCGACGACGAGGTTGCGCGCATTGACCATCGGGGTCATCGGTTCGCTGCCGGGAACAGGCCCTCCGGCCGCAGCACCAGCACGGCCGCCATCAGGAGGTAGATCATCATCGAGGACAGGGCCGGCGCCGCCGTGGCGGCGGCCTCCTTGCTCAGCACCAGCCGCAGCAGGTCGGGAAAGAACGCGCGGCCGATGGTGTCGACCATGCCGACGAACAGCGAGGCGACGAAGGCGCCGCGGATTGAGCCGATCCCGCCGATGACGATGACCACGAAGGCGACGATCAGGATGTTCTCGCCCATGCCGATCTGCACGGTGAGAATCGGAGCCTGCATCAGGCCGGCGAAGCCGGCCAGCGCCGCGCCGAGGCCGAACACGAACGTGTAGAGCAGCTTGATGTTGATGCCGAGCGCGCCCACCATCTCGCGGTTGGAGGCGCCGGCGCGGATCAGCATGCCGAGGCGCGTGCGCATCACCAGTCCGTAGAGGAACAGCGCCACCAGGATGGTGACCACGATGATGACGACGCGGTAGAGCGGGTAGTAGAGGCCCGGCAGCACCGGCACCGCGGCGTTGAGCCATGACGGCAGGAACAGCGTCATGCCGGCTGGTCCCCAGATCAGCCGCACCAGCTCATTGAAGAACAGGATGAGGCCGAACGTGCCGAGCACGTGGTCGAGATGATCGCGGCCGTAGAGGCGCCGCATGGCGACCACCTCCACCGCCATGCCGACCACCAGGGTCGCCAGCAGCGCGAGCGGCACGCCCAGGAGAAAACTGTCGGTCCAGGCGACGAGGGTGGCGGCGAAATAGGCGCCGAGCATGTACAGCGACCCGTGCGCCAGGTTCACCAAGTCCATGATGCCGAAAATGAGGGTGAGCCCGGCAGCCAGCAGGAACAGCAGCATGCCGAGCTGCACGCCGTTGAGGCATTGTTCGATGAAATAGATCATCGTTCCGACGACAGGTGATGGACGACGGACGGACCGCGACGCCTTCCGTCCTTCGTCCTCCGCCGTTGTCTACTTCATCGGGCATTTGTCGTGGAAGCGATCCTGATCGTTCTCCACGATCGTGGCCACGGTCTTGAGCACGAAGTTGCCGTCCGCGTCCTTGACCACGTCCTGCAGGTAGAAGTTCTGGATCGGCATGTGGTTCTTGCCGTACTTGAAATTGCCGCGCACCGACTTGAAGTTGGCCTTCTCCATCTCGGCGCGCATCTCGTCCTTCTTGCTGGTGTCGCCCTTCACGGCGACGACGGCGCTGTTGACGAGATTGGCGGCGTCATAGGTCTGCGCCCCGTAGAACGACGGGCGCGCGCCGCTGTGCTTCTTGATGTAGTCGGCCACGAACCGCTTATTCTCATCGTTGGGCAGGTCGTTGACCCATTCCTGCGCACCCGGCACACCGAGCGCGAGATCCTTCTGGCGCGGCAACGTCGTTTCATCGATGGTGAAGGCGGTATAGAGCGGGATCTGGCCCTTCAGCCCCGCCTGCCCATATTGGGTGAGGAACTGCACGCCGGCGGCGCCTGGATAGAACACGAAGATCGCGTCCGGCCTGGCGGCGCGCGCTTTCGACAGCTCGGCGGAGAAATCGAGCTGGTCGGGCCACTTGGTCAGTTCCTGGCCGACGACCTGGCCCTTGAACGTCGATGCCACGCCGGCCAGCATGTCCTTGCCGGCAGCGTAGTTGGGGCCGATCAGGAACGCGGTCTTGACGCCCTTCTGGTTCATGTACAGGCCCATGACCTGCGGCGTCTGGTCGTTCTGCCACGAGGTCGAGAACACATAGGGCGAGCACAGCTCGCCGGCGAGCTGCGACGGACCGGCGTTGGAGGTGATGAGGAAGGTCTTGCTGTCCACCGCCGACTTCAGCGAGGCGAGCAGCACGTTCGACCAGATGTAGCCGACGATGAAATCCACCTTGTCGGATTCGATGAGCTTGTCGGTCTTCTGCTTGCCCGCCTCCGGCTTCTGCTGGTCGTCCTCGTAGATCACCTCGACCGGCAGGCCGCCCATCTTGCGCCCGAGGTGATCGAGCGCGAGCTCGAACGAGTTGCGCATGTCGTTGCCGATGACCGCGGTCGGCCCGCTGAAGGTGCTGATGAAGCCGATCTTGACGGTCTTCTGCTGGGCCGCCGCCGGACTCGCAGCCAGGGCGAGCGCGCCGGCCACGGCCAGCGGCATCAGGTGGCGCGTTGAAACGATTGGAAGATGGGTCATGTCCCTGCCCCTCGATCTCTGGTTGGCCGCCGACGTTCGTCGTCTCTCGCACACGGCGGCCAGCGGGGGCCGCGGTGCTGCTTTCGCATGGGTATCTTAAACCACACCGGCGCGGCAAGCGCATGCGGCAAATGCCGCCGCGCGCTGCGCCATTGTCGGTAGAGCGACGCAGCGCCGACCCACGCGATGGGCGCAACGCCGTGATCCCTCACGTGACGGGCAGGCCGCGCACATCGGGTCTGGCGTGGCGCCTGCAGCCGGCTCGCAGAAAAAAATGCCGCCTGGTGAGGGCCGTCACAGGTCTTCGCGATCGCCTGTTGCTAACACGTGCCGGTGGAGGACCTCCGATGGCCGGGTCCGACGGAGGCTGCCATGACGAAGATCGCGTCGCTGTTTGTTGCCACGCTGCTTGCGCTGTCGTGCCAAGCCGTGTCGGCACAGGCACAGCTGGCGCGCACTTACGTCTCCTCCTTCGGCAACGATGCCAACGACTGCAACCGGCTGACGCCCTGCCGCACGTTCCAGCGGGCGCACGACACAACGCTGGCCAACGGCGAGATCACCGTGCTCGATCCGGGCGGCTATGGCGCCGTGAACATCACGAAGACCATCAGCATCATCAACGACGGCGTGGGCGAAGCCGGCATCCTGGTGTCGGGGGGCGCCGTCGGCATCAGCATCAATGCTGGCGTCGACGACCGGATCAGCCTGCGCGGCCTCACCGTCAAGGGAATCGGCTTCGGCGGCGGAACCGGGGTGCGATTCACCAGCGGCGGGTACATGACGGTCGAGAACTGTGCCATCCGCAATCTCACCGGTCACGGCATCGAGTTCGCCCCCAGCGGGTCGAGCCGTCTCGCGGTGTCGAATACGTTGGTGGCTGACAATGGCGGCGACGGATTCAACGTGAGGCCAACCGGCTCCGGCACGGTGCGTGCCATGTTCACCCGGGTCGAATCCTATGGCGGCGCGCTTGCCGGCATCGCCGTGATCGGTGACAACAGCAGTGGCAAGATCGAAGCCATCGCGACCGACAGCGTGGTCGCCAACCACAATGGCACCGGCTTCTATGTGGCCTTGGCGGGCAGCAACCAGGGCACCGAACTGGCGGTGTTTCGATCCGTCAGCGCCAACAACTTCGTTGGCGCCTTCCAGGTTGGCGCGGCAACGCTGCGACTCGGCGAGTCCATGGTCACGGGAAATGCCTCAGGATTGTTCGCTGCCAACTTCGGCAACGCGATCACCTATGGTACCAACAGCGTCAGTGGCAACGGCGCCGCCAATTCCACCGCAGGATGGACCTTCATCAACCGGCAGTAGGATCAGGGCATCTCGACGACGATCTTGCCGAAGTGGCTGCCGTCGCGCATGGCGGCAAAGGCGGCGTGTGCGCGCGCGAACGGGAATGCGTGCGAGATGACCGGACGAAGCTTGGCCGCCGCCATGGCCGCCAGCATGTCGGAGAAATCCGCCAGCGAGCCGCAGGTC
>Ga0126380_10000389_pt1 | contig 14234 bp, 15 predicted proteins | sample PanSoiMetPlot_26_FD_92544 | JGI IMG/M metagenome (GOLD analysis project Ga0126380, IMG submission 92544) | Tropical forest soil microbial communities from Panama - MetaG Plot_26 | ecosystem: Environmental > Terrestrial > Soil > Tropical forest > Bulk soil | place: Panama | collected 2016-02-17
GCATGGCGCGCCCAGTCGTTTGCGCACCCGTCCGGCTATGGCAAGGACCGGGGTCGGCGGCAGGGCCGCTGGGCGCATGGCGCGCCTTGTCCTTTGCGCACCGGTACGGCCCTGCAAGGGCGCGGGCGGCGGCGCGGGGCGGTCAGGCTCGGGCGGTGGCCCGCTCGCCGCCGGAGTTCGCGCCGGCGTCGGACCAGCAGCGCACGATGTCGCGCATGGACAGCAGCCCTCTCACCTCGGATCCGTCGAGGACCACAAGGTGCCGGAACCCGCTGCGGACCATGGTCGCCGCCGCCTGCTCCAGGGTCCAGTCGGGCGAGGCGAACACGACGTCCGTGGTGCGGTGCGCCGCAGCCAGTTCGGTGTCTGGGTCCTGGCCCGCGCCGACGGAGTCCAGGATGTCCCGTTCGGTGAGGATGCCCACCCCCGGGTGCTCCGGGTCGACAACCACCGCGGCACCCACGCGCCGTGCCGACATCAGGCGCGCCGCTTCCCTGAGGGTATGCGCGGGGCCGATCGCCAGGACCAGCGTGGTCATCCCGTCACGCACCTTCATAGGGCATCCTCCCGGCCGCCTGTCCGCTCCTTTTGCCTGTGCCTGGCCCATGCCCGGTCAGCGAGGAGGCCAAGCGCTTGTGCGTTTGTGACGTCACTACCAGCATGGGTGATGCCCGCCCGCACGGCAAGCCCCGTTCGCGTGCCCGGCACCGATATCCGGGTCCAACCGGGCAGGCCAGCCGGCCGGCGCTAGCGCTTCGCGCCGCCCAGCACGCTCAGCACCTCGGGGTGCAGGATTCCGTTGGTGGACACCGCGCTGCCCCCGTCCGGCGTTCGCCTGCCGGATAGGTCGGTGAACGTGCCGCCGGCCTCCTCGACGATCACCATGAGCGCGGCCAGGTCCCACAGCGAGACCTCCGGCTCCGCGCACACGTCCACCGCGCCCTCGGCGACCAGCACGTGCGACCAGAAGTCGCCGTAGGCGCGGGTCCGCCACACCGCGCGGCCCAGGTTGAGAAGCCCGTCCAGGCGACCTTGCTCCTCCCAGTCGCCCAGGCTCGAATACGACAGCGACGCGTCCGGCAGCTTCGCCACCGCCGAGACCCGGCAGCGAGTGGCCTTGGTGAGGCTGCGGCCGGACCAGGCGCCGTTGTCGCGCGCCGCCCACCACCGGCGGCCGAGAGCCGGCGCGGACACCACGCCGACCACGACCTCATCCCCATCCATCAGGCCGATCAGGGTGGCCCACACCGGGACGCCGCGCACGTAGTTCATGGTCGCGTCGATCGGATCGATCACCCAGCAGCGCGGGCCCGCCCCGACCCGGCCGAACTCCTCACCGAGCACCGCGTCCCTGGGACGGGCCCGGCGCAGCACATTACGCAGCGATTCCTCACACGCGTGGTCGGCATCGGTGACCGGAGTGAGGTCGGGCTTGGCCTCGACGTGCAGGTCGAGCGCCCGGAACCGGCGCGAGGTGATGTCGTCCGCCGCGTCCGCGAGAACATGGGCGAACCGCAGGTCGTCGTCATAACCCGCCATGGCGCGCAACGGTACCGTCTCGGCCACCACCCTGGCGATGCCAGCCCGGGTGGACGACCTCCCGCTGGCTCAAGGCCTCGTTAGTTCGCACGGGGCCTTGGCCGTGCCGCATCGCTACCACGACTCGGCGCCGTCGCGGCTGCGCAGCAGCCGCCGCAGCGAATCCAGCCGGGCCACCAGCCGTGGATCGCTGCCCTGGTCGCGAACCCAGTCGTCGAGCGCGCAGTCGGGCTGGTCGTGATCGCACCCGGGCGGGCATGCGGCCGTGCCAGGGAGCAGGTCGGTGAATGCGCGCACCACCCGGTCCGGCGCGACGTGGCCGAGGCCGAACCCGCGCAGCCCGGGCGTGTCGATGATCCAGCCGCCGTCGGGCAGCGGCAGGGCCACCGCCGATGAGGACGTGTGCCGCCCCCGCCCGGTCACCGGGCTGACCGTCCCGACGGCCCGGTCGGCATCCGGGATCAACGCGTTGACCAGGGTGGACTTGCCCACGCCCGACTGGCCGATGAGCACGCTGATCCGGTCGGCAAGCTGCTGGCGCAGCGGGGCGAGCTTGACCGGGATCAGCGGCCGGCCGAGCACCACGTGGCCGATGCCCAGCGGCGCGTACGCGTGCAGCAGCTCGTCGGCGCTGGCCAGGTCGGCCTTGGTCAGGCACAGCAGCGGGCGGAGCCCGGCGTCGTAGGCGGCCACCAGGCAACGGTCGATGAACCGCGGCCGGGGCGGCGGGTCGGCCAGCGAGCACACGATGACCATCTGGTCGGCGTTGGCGACGATGACCCGCTCGACCGGGTCGGTGTCGTCCGCCGAACGCCGCAGTGCGGTGGTCCTGGGGGCGACCCGCACCACCCGGGCGAGCGTGCCCGGCGCGCCAGAGGTGTCCCCTGTCAGCGCCACCTGGTCACCGACGACCACGCCGCGGCGGCCCAGCTCACGGGCCCGCATCGCGGTGATCGTGCGATCGCCGACCAGCACCCCGTACCTGCCCCGGTCGACCGAGGCGACGAAGCCCTCCACCGCGTCTTCGTGCGCGGGCCTGCGCCGGGTGCGCGGGCGGGAGCCCCGCCCCGGCCGCACCCGCACGTCGTCTTCGTCCAGGTCGTGTCTCATCCGAGGTCAGGGCACTCGTTCCAGCATCGACGCCCACAACTGGGTGAAGGCGGGAAACGTCTTGGCCACGGTGGCCGCGTTCGCCACCTCGATCCCCGGGACCGCGAGGCCCAGCACGGCGGCGGCCATCACCATGCGGTGGTCGTCGTAGCTGGCGAACGGCCGGCCGGCGGCCCGCAGCGGCCGCGGTCTGATCTCCAGGCCGTCGTCCAGCTCGGTGACGTCCCCGCCGAGCGCGCCGATCTCGGTGGCCAGCGCCGCCAGCCGGTCGGTCTCGTGGCGGCGCAGGTGCCCGATGCCGGTCAGCCGCGACGGGCCGTCCGCGAGCGCGGCCAGGGCGGCCGCCACCGGGGCCGACTCGCCGACGTCGGCCAGGTCGGCGGTGACCGCCCGGATCCGGCCGGTCCCGGCCACCGTCAGCCCCCCACCCGCCTCCCCTTCCCCCTTCACTAGCGTGCAGCTCGCACCGAACCCGGACAGCAGGTCCAGGATCTGCGCGGCCGGCTGCGACGTCACCGCGGGCCAGCCCGCGATCGTCACGGTGCCGCCGGTGACCAGCGCGGCGGCGAGGAACGGCACCGCACTGGAAAGATCAGGCTGAACGATGACCTCGTGGTGCCCGATCACCCCGGGGTGAACGCGCCACGTGTCGGGCGGGCCGGCCGGCGTGCCGGGTCCGTGCGTCGCGGTTTCCACCTCGGCGCCGGCGTCCCGCAGCATGGCCACCGTCATCGCGATATGCGGCGCCGACGGGGCCCGGGCGCCCCGGTGCCGTATCTCTACGCCCTTGTCGAACCGGGGCGCGGTGAGCAGCAGCCCGGACACGAGCTGGGAGGAGGCCGAGGCGTCCAGAGTGACCGCCCCGCCCGGCAGCGACCCGGTGCCGCGCACGGTGAACGGGATGGCGGCGCGGCCGCCGTCGTCGATGACCGCGCCGAGTTCACGCAGCGCGGCGAGGATCGGCCCCACCGGGCGCTGCGCCGCCCGGGCATCCCCGCGGAAGCCCACGCTGACCGTGGTCAGTGCCGCCACCGGCGGGGCGAAGCGCATGACCGTGCCCGCGTTCCCCACATCCACGCTGACGTCGGCTCCGGGCCGGCCCGGGGCCACGTGCCAGGAAGGTGCCGGGCCAGCCGGGTGTGCATCGTATGGCACCTTGTCCGTGATCGTGGCGCCGAGGGCGGTCAGCGCCGCGCGCATCAGCAGCGTGTCGCGGGCGTGCAACGGCCCGGCGATGATTCCTGGCCCATCGGCGAGGGCAGCGAGCACCAGGGCCCGGTTGGTCATGGACTTGGAGCCGGGAACGGACAGGCGGGCGCGCACCGGGCCGGTCGCGGCCGGGGCCGGCCAGCGCCCGGCCGCCTGACGACCGCTCTGTCCGATGGGCTGCATAAGCTGAGCCTAGTGCCGCAGGCCACCCCGGCCTGGCGGCGACACGGGCACTGGGCTGGTCACGAAGGAGGCAACCCCAGGTTTGGCACGCTGATTTCGTGGCTATGAAAAGGCACGTTCTGTCCATCCCCTAGCCTTCTTTTCGACACCCAGGTGAGAGCACATGTGCGGTCGGTACGCGTCGGCGCGGAAGCGCCAGGACCTCCTCGAGGAGTTCCGGATCGACCGTGACCGGGTGACCGACGACCTCGGGCCCGACTACAACGTGGCCCCGACCAAGCCGGTGTACGCGGTGCTCACCCGCGGTCAGGGCGACGGTGGCGGGCCAGAGGCCGGGCGCGGCGGGGCGGAGTCCGGGGCCGCGGAAGGCATGGCGCGGGAACTGCGGGTGGTTCGCTGGGGCCTGGTGCCGTTCTGGGCGAAAGACCCCTCGATCGGCAGCCGGATGATCAACGCCCGGGTGGAGACCGTGGACTCCAAGCCGGCGTTCCGCCGTGCGTTCGCCAAGCGCAGGTGCCTGCTGCCGGCGGACGGGTTCTACGAGTGGCTCCAGGTGCAGGACCAGGGAAAGGTCCGCAAGCAGCCGTACTACATTCACCGCGCCGACGGCGGCGTGCTCGCCTTTGCCGGGTTGTACGAGCTGTGGCGGGACAAGTCCGTTCCGGACGATCACCCGCAGGCCTGGTTGTGGACCACCGTGATCATCACCACCCGGGCCCAGGACGAGGTGGGCCACATCCACGAGCGGATGCCCATGGTCATCGACTCGGCACGGTGGGGCGACTGGCTCGACCCGGCCAACACCGAGACGTCGCACGTGCACGCGCTGCTGGCACCCGCGTCGGCCAGCGGGCTCGCGACCTACCCGGTCGGCACCGCCGTGAACTACGTCAAGAACAACGGTCCCGCGCTGATCGAGCCACTGGCCGGTGACCCGGCCCCGCTGGTCTGAGGGACGGCGGGCGACACCTGAAGGCGGCCCACGCCATCGCGGTTCGCTTCGCCCCTGCCTAACGAGGAGGACACCTGTGGACACTGTCACCGCACGCGAGCGCCTCGAGGAGATGCGTGGCCAGATCGACAGGTCCATCGTGGTGCTGCAGGGGGAGCACCCGACGGGACGCGCGGACGTGGACTCGCCGCAGGATCCGGCGGACGCCGGAACCACGCTCTCCGAAACGGACCGGACCGAGGCGGCGCTGGCCGCCGTCCAGTCGCAGCGGCGGTTGGTCATGGATGCGCTGGTGCGGATCGATCGCGGGGTCTACGGGATGTGCGCCGACTGCGGCAAACCGATTCCGGAGGGACGGCTGGACGCCCGGCCGGAAGCCGCCCGCTGTGTGGCGTGCCAGTCCAAGTTGGACCGCCGGCATTAGGGGTGTGCCCGGCAGATCTGCGCCGCTGGCTGGATGATCTATGGGGAATGCCCTAAGCGCCCGACGGCTTGCGGGCGGTGGCGACGAGGCTGATGCCGAACGCCTCGTCCGCGCTGACGTCGGCCGGATCCTGTCCGGCCTGAAGTTCGGCACGAACCAGCCGGGCCATGGCCCCTGGTTGCTTGCGCAGCACGTGATCCACGGTTGACGGGGACAGCACCGTGCGGGGCCGGATCGAGGTCACCTCCAAGCCTGCCTCGGTCAGCAGGTCGTAGAACTGTGCCGGGCCGAAGCACCGGGTGATCGTGCCATCCGGCCACGGGATCAGCACCACCTCGGCATTCGGCAGATCCGTAAGGTGCGCCCAACGATGCTGCTCCGCGAGGATGGCCATGCCCAGTACCAGCGAGTCCACGCTGGCGAGCAGGGTGCCGCCAGGCCGCAGCACCCGTGCGATCTCGGCGGCGAGGTCTTCGGCCATGAGGTGCCGGGACAGCGCGCCGTCCTCGGCGATGACGCCGTCCGCGCAGCCGTCGGCGAGGAACGCCAGGCTGCCCGCCTCCGCGACTACCTGGGCGACCCTGCCTAACGGTGCCGGGTGCTCCCCCCGCCTCGCAGGGGTGCCGGGGGTGCCGGGGGTGCCGGGGTGGGCGGGGACAACCCGCACGACCGCGTGCCCGGGCGCGGCCGCGCGCGCCGGCGCCGTCGCGGGCCCGGAGATGTCGATGAGCAGCCGCCGCCCCGCGGGCAGCCACGCGGTGAGTTGCGCCTTGGCAACTGCCCGCTGAAATCGCCAGTACGCAGTGAGCGAGCCTGGCCGGAGCACGGCCAGCGGGCTGGCCGTAGAGGTCGCCACCCTTGACTCCATCCGCCGTCGGACCTAGCGGCGCGGTCAGCCGACCGCGCCGGCATGGCGGCGCGGGCCCGGATCAGCTCTTCGCGCTGGCACCACCGGCGCCAGCGCGACGGCCGCACTCCCGGCAAACCGTCATGGCAGATCTTCCCCAGTCTGCGGCCCGCCTCACCTGACTGGCCGAGTTGTCCGTGCCGCGGGCCGGATCCGGCCGTCCCGCCGCTGGCCGGGGCGGAATGAACAAGGTGCCGCCCCTGTTGCACCGGGCGTGCTCATGACCAGTAGCGCACCACTGGATAACGTTGCTCCGGTAGCTGCCTTCGGCCGGCTCGCGGCCGGCCATGTATTCTCCCGCCCAGATGGCATCGGTGGCCGGGCGCGGATGCAGACACCGGAGGAGGTGGGTCCGGTACCTGAGACACTGGAAAAGCGAAGCGAACGGTTCGAGCGCGAAGTGTTGCCATACCTGGATCAGCTTTACTCTGCCGCGATGCGGATGACCCGCAACGCGGCGGATGCCGAGGACCTGGTACAGGAGACCTTCGCCAAGGCCTACGCCTCGTTCCACCAGTTCGAGCCCGGTACGAACCTTAAGGCATGGCTGTTCCGGATCCTCACCAACACCTTCATCAACTCCTACCGCAAGAGGCAGCGGGAACCTCAGCGCTCCGGAGCCGAGGAGGTCGAGGACTGGCAGCTCGCCAGGGCCGCCTCGCACACCTCATCCGGGCTGAAGTCGGCGGAGGCCGAGGCGCTGGAACGGCTGCCGGACTCCGACATCAAGAGCGCTTTGCAGGCACTGCCGGAAGAGTTCCGCATCGCGGTGTACCTGGCGGACGTGGAAGGTTTCGCCTACAAGGAGATCGCCGACATCATGGGGACGCCCATCGGCACCGTGATGTCCCGGCTGCACCGCGGGCGCAGGCAGTTGCGGGAGATGCTGCAGGACTACGCGGCCGATCGCGGCCTGGTCCGGGCGGCTTCGGCGACAGGGCCGCAGGGGGAGGAGAGCGGTTCTGGGGAGGACGAGAGATGAGCTGCGGGAACCCGCACGAGACCCCGTGTACCGAGGTGCTGGACCGGGTCTACTCCTACCTGGACGGCGAGCTCGACGCGCCGGACATCGCGAAGATCCGCCAGCACCTCGACGAATGCGGGCCCTGCCTGGCCGAGTATGGCCTCGATCAGCTGGTCAGGCAGCTTGTCCACAAGCACTGCGGCCACGACCTGGTGCCGCACGCGCTGCGCGAGAAGGTCCTCATCAGGATTCAGCAGGTCAAAGCCGAGATGATCGTTAGCCAGGGGGAGCGACCCCCATGGAGCCCCCCGCCGGGGTAAAACGCTGTCAGCCCGGGGAGCGACCCCCCGGAACCCCCCGATGGCCCAAGGCCCCCTCCTTCGTCACGGGCCTTGGCCGGGTTAGCCCGTGGGAAGCGAGCCCGATCCCGGGTGGCCTGCGGGCGTGCTGGATGATCTACGGGACATGCCCTAAGCTGCCCGCGTGCTGAACTCGGTACTGGTGGCCAACCGCGGGGAGATCGCCCGGCGGATCATCGCCACGGCCCGCCGCCTGGGCATCCGGGCGGTCGCGGTCTATTCGGAGGCGGACAAGGGCCTGCCGTTCGTCGCCGAGGCCGACGAGGCAGTGCTGATCGGCCCGCCGCCGCCCGCCGAGAGCTACCTGAACGCGGCGGCGGTGCTGGCCGCGGCCAGGCAGGCCGGCGCGGCCGCCATCCACCCCGGCTACGGGTTCCTGTCGGAGAACCCGCAGTTCGCCCGGCAGGTGCTCGCCGAGGGCCTGACCTGGGTCGGCCCGCCGCCCGAGGCCATCGAGCAGATGGGCGACAAGATCAATGCCCGGAACCTCATGGCCCGGGCGGGCGTGCCGGTCGCCGCGGGTACCACCGAGCCGGTGACCAGTGCCGACGCCGCGGTGGCGGAGGCGGCCCGGATCGGCTACCCGGTGATGGTGAAGGCCGCCGCCGGGGGCGGCGGGATCGGGATGAGCGCGGTCAGCGACCCAGCGGGGCTGCGGGCGGCGTTCGAGACCGCGCGGACCCGCGCGATGAGGTTCTTCGGCGATCCCGCGATCTTGCTGGAGCGCTACATCGAACGCGCCCGGCACGTCGAGGTGCAGATCCTCGGGCTCGCCGACGGCCGCGTGGTCGCGCTTGGGGAACGCGACTGCTCGGTCCAGCGCCGCCACCAGAAGGTCGCCGAGGAGACCCCGTCGCCGGGAGTCGGCGCCGCGCTCCGGGCGCGGATGCTGGCCGCCGCGGTCCAGGCCGGTGCGGCGGTCGGGTACCGGAGCGCGGGCACGGTGGAATGCCTGGTGGACACGGCCACGAACGACTTCGTGTTTCTTGAGATGAACACCCGGCTCCAGGTCGAACATCCGGTCACCGAACTGGTCACCGGCATCGACCTGGTGGAGCAGCAGTTCCGCATCGCCGCCGGCGAGCCGGTGACCTTCGACCCGGACCAGGTGCGGCCGCAAGGGCATGCGCTGGAACTGCGGGTCTATGCCGAGGACCCGGTGCGGTTCCTGCCCAGCCCCGGGACCATCGAGCGGTGGCAGGAGCCGGCCGGCCCCGGTGTCCGGGTGGACGCCGGGTATGCGGCGGGGAACCAGGTGACCCCGTTCTACGACCCCCTGCTCGCCAAGCTGTGCGCGTACGGGCCGGACCGGGCGCAGGCGCTGGCCCGGGCGCGGGACGCGGTGGCCGTGTTCGAGATCACCGGTCTGCGCACAAACCTGCCGTTCCACGTTGACCTCCTGGCCAGCGAGGAGTTCACCAGCGGGGACTACGACACGTCCATCGTCGCCCGGCTGCGGCCCTGACCGCGCCGCGAGCACAATAGTGGCGGGCGGTGCCGGGCCCCACAGGCGGCTGGGGCGGTCGCCCGGACAACGGAAAGGAGCCGCGGGTGGCCGAGGTCCGCGCCGAGATGGTGGCGAATGTGTGGAAGGTAGTGGCCGCGGAGGGGGCCGAGGTCTCCGATGGCGACACCCTGGTCATCCTGGAATCGATGAAGATGGAGATCCCGGTACTCGCGGAAGGCTCCGGCACGCTGACCCACCTGCACGTCGTGGAGGGGGATATCGTCCAGGAGGGCGACCTCATCGCCGTGATCGAGTAGCGGCGGCGCCCCCAGGCGCTCAGTCGGTGACCAGGCCGTGCCTTGTGCAGTGGCTGGACCAGCCGCCCGGGGTCACCTTCACCACCGTCCGGCGGCCGCAGCGGGCGCAGTACCGCGGCGGATCCAGCTTCCTGGCCGCCCGGCAGGACTCGTGCCCGCCGCCGCCCGAAGGGAGCTGGCGCCCGCAGTGATCGCAGTACCCGGCCTCGCCCGCCGGGTGCCCGGGATCGCTCATCGGCGCACAGCCTACGCCCGCGTGCCGTGTCCGCACGCGACTCCGGCCAGGCCTCGTAAGGTGATGCCATGGGACTGGCGGTGGGGCTGCGGGCGACGGTGCGCCACGTGGTGACCGAGGCGGATACCGCGATCCAGGCCGGCAGCGGGGACGTCCCGGTGCTCGCCACTCCCCGGCTGCTGGCGCTGGCCGAGGCTGCCTGCGTCGCGGCCCTGGAGTCGCACCTCGACGACGGCATGACCTCCGTGGGCACCAGGGTGGCGCTGGAGCACCGGCGGGCCAGCCCCGTGGGCACCGAGATCGAGGTCGAGGCGGAACTGACCGAGCTGGCCGGGCGCAGGCTGGTGTTCGGGTTCGTCGCCCGGCACGTCCGGCCGCGCACCGGCGGCGACCCGGGCGGCAGCGGGCCGGGCGGCGACCCGGGCGGCAGGCCGGGAGGTGGCCCGGGCGGCGGCGGGCCGGCAAGCGGGTCGCCGGACGGTGATCCCGACGGGAACACTGATCTCGTCGCGGGCGGCGGCACGGTGGAGCGGATCGTAGTGGACCGTGCCGCGTTCCTCACCCGGGCCGGCGTCCCGGCAGGCTGACTCCGCGAACGGCCCGAATCCAGGCGGCCGGCCCGGCCTCAGACCCCGGTGGTGGAGCGCGGGTAGGCGACCGCCGGGTCCGTGATCACGTTGACCAAGTAGGGCACGCCCGCGTCGAAGGCCCGCCGCAGTGCCGGGCCGATGTCGCCCGGCCGGGTCACCGTCTCCCCGGCGCCGCCGAGCGCCCGGGCCACCTCGTCGTACCGGCAGCCGGGTTGCAGGTCGGCCACCACGTCGTAGCCGTACAGCGCCTGCATGGGGTATTTCTCCAGCGCCCAGATGCCGTTGTTGCCGCAGATCATCACGACTGGCAGCCGGTGCCGCACGAGGGTGTCCACGTCCATCAGGGAGAACCCCGCCGCGCCGTCCCCGAGCAACAGCACCACGGGGGAAGACGGCCGGGCGATCCGGGCGCCGATCGCATAGCCCAGCCCGGTGCCCAGGCAGCCGTATGGTCCCGGGTCCAGCCATCCGCCGGGCCGTTTTGGCTCCAAATACTTGCCCGCAAACGACACGAAGTCCCCGCCGTCGCCGATCACCACCGCATCGTCATCGAGCAGGCGGGCGAGCTCGCCGTACACGCGCAGCGGGTGGATGGGGTCGGCGTCGCTGGCCAGCAGCGCCTGGTCGGCGGCGATGGCCTGGCTGGCCGCGGCGGTGAGCCGGGGGAGCCAGGTGCCCGCCCAGGACGGTTCCGCGGCGCCGGCCCGCCGCGTCGTCGCGGGAACGGCGCTGGCCAGTGCGGTGAAGAACGCGGCCAGGTCTCCGGCGGCCGAGGCGGCCAGCGTGACGTGGGTGGCGAGGTGATCGGCACTGTCTGCCACATGGATCACCTGTGCCGGGTCGCGGCCGTCCCGCCCGCCGAAGGTCCCGTAGCCGAGCCGGAAGTCCAGCGGCGACCCCACCACCAGCACCAGGTCAGCCTCCCCGAACGCCACCGAACGCGCCCGGGTGACGAGCAGTTCGTGGCCGGCGGGCAGTACCCCGCGGCCCTGGCCGTTGGCGACCACTGGGAGGCGCAGTTCGCAGGCTGCCTCCCGCGCGGCCGTCTCTGCGCCGCCGAGCCACACATCGGAGCCGAGCACCAGGACCGGGCGGCTGGAGTCGGCGATGAGGCCGGCGATCGCCTCGACGTCGGCGGGATCGGGGCCTGCGGCCGTTCCCGCCCGCGCGGTGCCGGGGGCCGTGGCCGGTGGCCCGGCGCCGGCGGACGTGGCCGGCGGCCCGGCGCCGGCGTCCCCGAACAACGCCTCGATGGCCACGTCGAGGAAGACCGGCCCCCGGTGCGGGGCGGTTGCCAGCCGGAACGCCTCGTCCACCGCGGCGCCGACGGCGCTCGCCTGATGCTCGGTCCAGGCCCGCTTGGTCACCGGGGCCAGTAGCGGCGGGTGGTCGATCTCCTGCAGGCCGCCCGCCCCCCACCGGTAGTCCGGGGCCCGCCCGCCCATGACGACCACGGGCGAGCCGTTGAACCACGCCGTGGTGACCGCGCTAACCCCGTTCGTCACCCCGGGGCCCGCGGTGACCACGGCAAACCCCGGGGCGCGGGTGAGCCGGGCGCTCGCCTCGGCGGCGAACACCGCGCTCTGCTCGTGCCGCACGTCGACTAGCCGCATCGGCGGGTCCGCCTTGACCGCCCCGTCGTAGAGCGGGAACACGTGCCCGCCGGACAGGGTGAACATCGTGCTCACGCCGTGCAGGCGCGCGGCGGCGACCGCGTGCGCCCCGCCGTGCCGGGCCGGTTCGTGCTGTTCCTCCGCCATGCCGGCACGTTACCAGTCGGTAAGCCGGCCCGCGGCGGCCGGTCAGCGGTTCCCGCGGCGCCGGTCAGCGGGTTCCCGCGGCGCCGGTCAGCGGGTTCCCGCGCCGGCCGTGGTGACCTGCGCCGGTGCACCGCCGCGCCGTCGGCACCGCCCGGTGTAGGGACCTTGACCGGCATCCGGCCGCTGTGGGGTTGGGGGTCAGAGCGTGCTGGAAAGCGCCTTGATCGGCATCTTGAGCTTGCTGAGCATGTCCAGGTCGGCCTGGGCGGGTCGGCCGAGCGTGGTGAGGTAGTTGCCGACGATGATCGCGTTGATGCCGCCCAGCATCCCGGCTTCGGTCCCCAGGTCGCCCAGGGTCAGCTCGCGCCCGCCGGCGTAGCGCAGCACGGTACGCGGCAGGGCCAGCCGGAACGCGGCGATCGTGCGCAGCGCATCGGCCGCCGGGACCAGCGCCCGGCCCGCCAGCGGTGTCCCCGGCCGGGGATTGAGGAAGTTGAGCGGCACCTCGTCCGGGCCTAGGCCCGCGAGCTCGGCGGCGAACTCGGCGCGCTGCGCCACGTTCTCGCCCATCCCGATGATGCCGCCGCAGCACAGTTCCATGCCGGCCGCCTTCACTAGCGTGCAGGTGTCGTGCCGCTCGGCCCACGTATGCGTGGTCACCACCTGGCCGAAAAACGACCGCGCGGTTTCCAGGTTGTGGTTGTAACGGTGCACGCCGCAGGCGGCCAGCTCCGCCGCCTGTGCCGGGGTGAGAATACCCAGGGAGCAAGCAACGTTGATGCCCGTCTCCCCGGTGATCGCCCGGACCGCGGTGGCGACCTGGGACATCAGCTGCCGGTCCGGCCCGCGGACCGCGGCCACGATGCAGAACTCGGTGGCCCCGGTGGCCGCCGTCGCCTTCGCGGCCCCGACGAGTTCGGCGATGTCCAGCCACACCGACCTGACCGGCGAGGAGAACTGCCCGGACTGGGAGCAGAAGTGGCAGTCCTCGGGGCAGCCGCCGGTCTTCACCGAGACGATCCCCTCGACCTCCACCTCCGGTCCGCACCAGCGCATCCGCACCTCGTGAGCGAGTTCCAGGGCCTCGCCGAGGCGTTCCTCCGGCAGGCGCAGGCACCTGGCGACTTGTCCCTGGTCCAAGCCCACGCCGTCGCGCAGCACCTGGCTGCGTGCCTCGTCGAGGATGTCGCCGCTCACGTGGGCTCCTTCCGCGTGCCCCGGTGCAGCCGGGTCACCAGCTTGTAGCGGTCACCGCGATAGCGCGACTGGGCCCACTCGACCGGCGTGCCCTCCGAGTCGAAGGAGTGCCGGGACAGCAGCAGCAGCGGCATGCCGACGTCCACGCCGAGCAGCCGGGCGTCCTTGGGGTCGGCGAGCCCGGTCTCGATGGTCTCCTGCGCCTCAGCGATCTCGACGCCGTAGTCGGTGCTCAGCGCCTCATACAGCGACGGATGCCGCTCCAGGCTGCGGCGCAGGCCCGGGAAGCGCCGCGCGGACAGGTGGGACGCGTCCACCGACATCGGCTCGCCGTCGGCTAGCCGCAGCCGGTGGATGCGCAGCACCCGGCTGCCCGGCCGGACGGCCAGCAGGGCAGCCAACTCGTCGTCGGCGCCGATGTAGCTCGTGTCCAGGATGTTGGTCTGCGGGTGCAGGCCCTGCGCGCGCATCCCCTCGGTGTAGCTGGACAGCTCCAGCATCTGGGCGACCTTCGGCATCGCGACGAACGTGCCCTTACCTTGCATCCGCAGCAGCCGGCCTTCGATGACGAGTTCGGCCAGGGCCTGGCGCACGGTGGTGCGGGAGGTGGCGTAGCGCTGGGCAAGCTCGCGCTCGGGCGGGACGGGTGTGCCTGGTGCCATCGCCCGGGTCAGCTCCAGCAGTTGCCGCTTCACCTGGTAATACTTCGGGACCCTCGCATCGGGATCACCGAGCGGCAGCGGGTGAAGTTCAGCGTCGCCGGACGCGGGAGAGGCGGTCACAATCACTTCCTTCCCACTGGCGTTGCCGTTTGGACATGTTCCCGTACTGGCCCAAACCCCCGCACCCCGGGGGCCATCTTCCCAGGGCGCCGGGGCGGTGCGGGCCGCGGCGGATGCGATGATGAGACGTGGCGACGCTCACCGACCTTGGCCGCCGGTTCACCCCGCTGACCGAGCCGGACATCGACTGGCTGCACGCCCTCGTCTCGGACTGGCAGTTGCTCGCCGACCTGTCCTTCGCCGACCTGGTGCTGTGGGC
>Ga0126380_10000390_pt1 | contig 14233 bp, 17 predicted proteins | sample PanSoiMetPlot_26_FD_92544 | JGI IMG/M metagenome (GOLD analysis project Ga0126380, IMG submission 92544) | Tropical forest soil microbial communities from Panama - MetaG Plot_26 | ecosystem: Environmental > Terrestrial > Soil > Tropical forest > Bulk soil | place: Panama | collected 2016-02-17
CGCAGCCCGAGGGAGAAGTCCGGGATGCAGCTAGGCACGAACTGGACGGTGCCACCGGTCGATACCCACGGGGTGACCTTTTCCGGCGTCCCGGCCTGGCAGGCGAATTTCATCCCCAAGATGCAGGCCTACGTACTCGCCAACCCGAGTATCGCCGCGGTGCTGTACTGGAACAACCGGGGATTCTACGGCTGCAACTTCGCCATCACCGGCCATCCCCTGTCGCTGGCGGCCATGGCCGCCATGGGCCGGGTGATCAACGGGCACCTGGGGTAACCACCACCGGGCCGGAGGTCACGCGGGCACGTCAAGGGCCCTCTTCGCTCGCGGGAAGGGGCCCCTTCGCGCGGGCGAGCCGGGGGCCCGCGCGCTGTCAGGTTTTGACGCAGGTGTAGGCGCCGTAGATCGAGCCCTCGAAACCTGCGGCCACGATGGTGAACCCGGCCGCGGCGAGCATGGGCTCGAGCAGCCACCGGAAGGTGCTGAACTCGGTGCGCAGGTGCTCGGCGAAGTCCTCGCGCGTGTAGCCGCGCGACGGATCTTCCACGGCACCGTCGAGCCAGCCGTCGAGAACGGCCTCGGCCTCGGCGGGCTGGAAGTCGAAGATCAGGTCACGCAGCCGGAGCACACCGCCCGGCCGCAGCAGTTTCGCGATCCGGTCCAGCGAGAGCGCCTTCCAGAAGTCCGGCAACTGGTGCAGGGCGTTGCGGGTGAACACCGCGTCCGCGGGCGGGCCGGCATGTGCATAGCTGAGGAACCCGGCCTGGACGCATTCGACGTTTGCCAGCCCGGCCGCTGCCGCGCCCTGCCGCAGCAGGGCAAGCATCGCGGCGGAGACATCGACGGCTACCACCCGGCCCACATGCGGCGCGGCCGCCAGTGCGAGCGTCCCGGTTCCCGCCCCGAGGTCGACCAGGGTGGCCGCCGTGCCGATACCGTGCTCCCTGAGCGCGGCGAGGTCCTCCGCGGGGTCCGGGTATCCCTGCTTGCGGTCGAATCCCGCGACGAACGCCGCGTCGAGATGCTCCGGCCCGGCATGTGCAACCTCGTCGATCATCCAGGCTTTGCTCATGTTCCGATCCTGGCACCGCCAGCGGCAAGATCGGACGCCGCGGCGGCGCTCTCTTGACCGGCGGCCAGGGCGGTGCCCAGTTCGGCGGCCGGACGGCTCCCGGCGCCGCCGGGTGCGGGCTTGAACCCTTCGAGTTCGCGCTGGACATCCTCCTCGACGGATTCGAGCGGCTCCGCCAGCAAGGGTGGACCTCCGCCGCCCACCGGCCACCCCCCGGCACCGCCACCCGACCCCCGGGCAGCCGCGCAGCATTCCCCGTGCGGCATTCCCGCGCAGCGCGCAGCGGGTCAGCGCGGCCCGCCGCCCTGGACCGGTGCCGCCTGCCAGTCCGCCCGGGCCAGCGCGCCGAATGCGAGCTTGGGTTCCCAGCCGAGGCCGTCGTAGCCGGTGCCGGGGCCGCCGGGCAGCATCTGCACCACGCCATAGCTGGCCATGTCCAGGTCGCGGCGCGGGTCGGCGTCGTGCACGAGGGAGTAGCCGGCGAAGGTGAACCAGAACGCGAGGTCCACCCCCTCCTCCGCAAAGATGGCGTTCAGTTCCTCCAGGTACCTGACCTGCTCCGACTCGTCGCGCACGTAGTCGCCGTCCAGGCGTGGCGGGTCGGTGCTGTCGTCGATGATGGCCCAGCCCATGCCACCGCGGGCAGCGGCGCCCGCGTAGCCGCAGCAGCCGAACTCGGTGACCGCGAGCGGCTTGCCGTGCCGGAGCTGCTTGCGCAGCTTGGACCGGAACGTGCCCGCGTTACCCGCGTCGCGGTAGGCGTCTGTGGCGGCGATATCGAAGGGGCCCCAGTCGACGGGCTCCCACATGCCGGAGGCGTAGGTCAGCGGGCCGGCGAACCGGCTGCGGGCGGCCTCGGCGGTCGCGGCCAGGAAGGCGTTCAGCTTGCCGGGCAACCTGGCGAACGCCGCGTACAGCCGCGGGCCGCGAGACTTGAGGCGCTCGATCCGCTCAAAGAACGTGTCGCCGGGCAGGAAGCCGGCCCCGAACAGCGTCAGCTCGCAGCCCGTCACGAGGACCACGTTCGCACCGGACCGGCGCAGGTGCTCGGCGCGGTCCGCGCAGTCGGCGAACAGCGGCGCGAGCTGGTCGGTGGCCAGCTCGCACGGGAACGGGGCAAACCAGACCTCCAGCCCCTCGGCCGCGGCGAGCTCGCCGGCCACGCTGAGGCGCGCGGGCTCACCGCCGGAGATCCGCACGGCGGTGCAATGCAGCTCCCTGGCGATGATGCGCATCTCGCCGCGGACGACGTCGGGGTCGAAGTGCTCGCGGCTGTTCACACCGCCCGGGCAAAAGCCGGTGTCGTAGTTGATGCCCTTGCCGCGCATGGGGGCTCCCTTCCGGTCAGGACGTAGCCGCTTCGGCGTCGATCATCTTCTGGATGGGGCCGGCCGCGGCGCCGCCGGCCACGATGGCCACGGCGATCGCGCCCAGCGCCATCACCGTGCCCAGCCACACCATCGTCGTGACCGGCAGCGTGTACGCACCTGCCAGGCGGGCGGCGCACTCGGCCAGCAGCACGAGGCCCCAGATGGTGCTGAACAGCAATTCGAGCCGGCGGAACCGGGGCGAGGCCGCCGACAGCCGGTCCCACGCCGCCGTCCGCCGCGGCTCCCCTCGGGTCATGAACGGCTTGAGCCCCGCGGACATGAGCGGGCGCCGCAGCACGACCGAGCCGAGGATCGCGAACGCTATCACGCTGCTGATGATGGAGTCCTTGGCGATCATCGCCCGCGGGTCACCGGCCAGGAAGCTGACCGCGATGCCCGTCAGGTTGACGGCCAGCATCAGCGCGGCCAGCAGGTTCAGCTTCCGCTCCGCCAGCAGGCCGGCGATGGCGCGCACCGCCGGGCCGAGGCTGCTCAGCGCCAGGGAGAGCCACAGGCTCACGCCGAACGCGTTGCGGAGCAGGTAGTAGCTGCCGACCGGGATGCCGACGTCGATCAACAGCGGCCGCAGCGCTGCGGCCATGTCGCGGCGCCGGTCCGCGGGTCCGGGACCTGCACGTCCCTGGGCCTGGGGGCCTGGTACCGGGGCTGTCGTGGGCTTCCGGGCCTGTGTCGCTGTCACGGGCACAAACCTAGGTCAGGCCTAAGTTTATGTCAAGACTAATCTTGTGTCCGACCTAAATTTTTGACTATGATACCGGACATGGCATCCGGACTGCGCGAGCGGCGCAAGCAGGAGACCAGGCAGGCGATCTCCGACATCGCGACCATGATGTTCGTGAAGCATGGCTTCGACGAGGTGACGATCGCCCAGGTCGCCGGCGCGGCCGGCGTGGCCAAGATGACCGTGACGAACTACTTCCCGCGCAAGGAAGACCTGGTCTTCGACCGCGCCGAGGCCGTGGTGCGGCATCTGGCCGACGTCATCGCCGGCCGGGCGCCCGGCGAGAGCATGCTCGCCGCGATCCGCCGCGACTACGCCGAGGCCGTTGCCAGGGCCGACGTCACACTCGGGCTTTCCAGCCCGGCCTTCGCCGAGATGATCTTGAGCAGCCCGGTGCTGGTCAGCCGGGCCCGGGAGATGCTGGACCAGCGCGAGCGGGCGCTCGGCGACGCCATCGCCGCCGAGACCGGGACCGACAACCCGCAGCAGCGGCTCGCGGCAGCCCTCCTCGCCTCGGTGCACCGCGTGCTGGCCGCCGAGGCGAGCGTGCGCAGCCTGGCCGGGCAGCCGCGCGAGGAGATCTGCGCCGTCCTGGCCGATGCCGCCACCCGCGCCTTCGACCTGCTCGAGCCGTCCCTCGGCAGTTACGGCGTCCGGGCCGAGCACGGGTAGCAGCACCCGTACCAAGCAGGTCCCTCTGGCGCACCGGAAGAGCCTCCGGCGTTGTCCGGTGCCCGCATTGATCGCAGCGGTCAGCGGCGGCCCAGCCTCCGCTCACCGCCAGCGCCTGGCTGGTACGTCAGGCTGTAGTGCTTAAAGACCGCCTCCTCGTCGGCCGCCGGCAGCTCGCCATCGGTGTCGATCGACGGCGCATCCTTCACCAGCTTCCTGCTGTAGAAGACCTTGAGGTACCCCGGACCCACAGTCGCCCGGTCAAGCGGCACGAATACGAGCCGGCGCCGGCCCGGCATCCCAATCGTGACGGTGCCGAAAGATGGCAGGTCGGTGCCGGTGTCAACGTAAATGGCCTCCAGCGCGCCGATCTTGTGACCGTCCACGTCGACCACATCGTGGCCGCGCCACTCCCGGATGTTTTCAGCCTCGAACATGCCGACCTTCCCAACAGCGCTGGGCCTCGTTTGCTCTACGCCCTACCCGCATGTGAGCTGCGGACACTGCTTAGCAGGACCCGCTCCGTTGGGATTCGGGCTCAGCTCGCGCGGGAAAGACCAGGTAGCACGGTGACGCGCGGGAAAGTGCGATGCTGTTGGCAGCGATCTGTGACACGGGGGGGAGAAGGCAGGTGATGACCTTGTCGACGCGGATCATCCGGGCGCTGCTGTTGGCGGCCGCGGCCGCGGCCTTGGCCGTCGCGGCTTTCCAGCTACGCGAGAAGCACCAGGAGGCCGAGCAGGCGGTGCAGGACATTCATGACCAGCTCGACGCCTTGGACCCGGCCACGCGGGCCGCGGTCGTTGCCCGGCTCACCGCGGAGGAAGTGAAAAAGGTCCGCGACCACCATCGGTGAACGTGACGGTGCTGGCGGCCCGCCGGCCACCAGGCCTTTCCCGCGGATAGAACGGCCTATGGCGCGGCCGCCAGCCACCCCGGGTTCTGGCCGCAGCAAGCCGCGTTGGGCGGCCGGTTTCAAGAATCGGGGATGATCTGCCATTCAGAACGGCACGACGAGCCACCGGACCTTGTGTTGCTGCGATGAATCCAGCCCGCCCCAGGGGCCTTGACGGTAACCTTGCTGTTGCCTTACCCGTCCATGGCAGGGCCGCACCATGCGGCGCTGTGCTTCGCCAAGCGGATCAGATGCCGGGTTGACGTTGCCCGATGGCCTAGGGCGGGTGCCGGTCGGCCGGGGACAGTGAGGTGCCGGGTAGCCGCCGTGTTTACGTGCACATCGGCGAGCCAAAGACGGGCACGTCGTTTCTGCAGCATGCCTTGTGGCGAAATCGCGCCCAGCTTGCCGCCCAGGGAGTTGTGCTGCCGGGCTACAGCTACGGGGGTCATGCCCGCGCGAGCCAGGATCTGCGGGAGGTTCGGTGGCAGGCCGGGGACCCGGCCGATCCGTGGATCGGCGAGTGGGATGTCCTGACCGGCCAGGCGCTCCGAACCCGGGACGCAGCCGTGATCTCGAACGAGTTGCTGGCGGCGTGCAACGCTCGTCAGGCCGACCGTGCCGTGCAGTCACTGCTGCCGGCCCAGGTGCATATCGTCGTGACAGTCCGCGACTTCGCGACCCTGCTGCCCGCTGAATGGCAAGAGGCCGTCAAATGCCGCGGCATCGTCCCGTGGGAACAGTGGCTAGCCGGCGTCATCGGCGCCGCGCCAGACCCGGACCGGCGCCGCCGGCTGTGGTTCTGGACGGTGCATGACACGCTCGCCATCCTCGCCCTGTGGTCACGGCACATCCCATCGGACCAAGTGCACGTGATAACGCTGCCGCCACAAGGCGGGACCAATGAACTCTGGCTGCGATTTGCTTCGGCCCTGGGAATCGAATCCGGCACGATCGACCTTCCCCAGGGCCGCGCGAATTCCTCGCTCGGGCTCGCGGAAGCCGAGTTCCTGCGCCGGCTGAACGAGGCTCTGCCGGACCGGATGCCGCGATGGTTCTACACGTGGAACGTCAAGCGAATCCTCGCCAACGACGTGCTAAGCGCCCGGCCGGCGCAGATGCGCCTCGTGTTGTCTCCCGGGGAGTACGCCTGGGCCCGGGAGCAATCAGAAATCCTCGTGGCGGGGTTGCGCGATTCCAAATACCACATTGTCGGCGATCTGGCCGAGTTGCTTCCGTCGCCCGCAACCGAAGGGCGTGTTCCACCTCCTAGCCTGCCGGTCGAGGACATGCTGGAGGTCGCCGTGCGCGCCACGGCGGCCCTGGCGGACCGCCAGTACCGCGGGGACATCATCACCAGCAGCAGTGACCTCACGGTGGGCATGGACCCGGCCAGACGGCAGCCACACAAACCAGGCAGCCCGCGGCGGACAATCAGGCGGCTGGGGTGGGCCATCCTGAAACAGTCCGGGGTCAAGCGCGTGCTCTACCGGGCCAGCCGCCGCCCGGCCGTGCGGAACCTGCGGGTACTCGTCTGGTGCATCCTCACCCGCCCCGGCCGCCGCCGAGGCTAGCCTGGCAGGCCCGAAGGTTTACCTCTGGACCACCCGGAGCGGAACGGGATGGGCCAGGCGGGCGGGCCGGTCGGCGGCAACGTCAGCCATGCAGGACCGGTCTGCCGAGCGGGAGCGCATTGCCGCCGGTGGCCGCTCCCGCCGAGCCGAAGAACAGGTACACCCCGAGCGCGGCGAACGCCAGCACGACATAGCCAGCTGCCTTCGTCAGGTCAGCCGATGCCTGAATGGTTGCTATCAGGAGCAGCAGTAGCGCGACGTCAATGAGCGCGAATACCGCCGTGAAGGCCAGCGGCATCCGCAGCGTTGCCAGGGTGAGCATCACGATGATGACCAGCCAGGTGATCAGGAACAGCTTCTGGGTGGCGACCGCCGCAAGCGGGGTAATCCCGAACCAGCCGTGGATGAGCCCGACCACCAGCACCGCGTAGCTCAGCCAGAAGCCGCCGAAGATGCCGAAGACACCCGCGACCGCGCTCTGGCCGATGCCGGCAGCCCAGATCGCCGCGATGAACAGGCCCACGGCTGTGGCAGCCAGGATGATGGCCAGCGGGGCGCCGACGGCGGTGGCCGGGACGACGCCGACCAGCGCCAGGCCGAGGGCGATGGAGCCCGCGATGAAGCTCGGCAATCCCAGGATCGCCGGATCACCAGCCAGCGGGCCCGTCGCGGCCGCCTGAGCCGCGGCTGCTTCTTCGATATGGACGTTGGGGTTACCCTCAGCTGCTGCATCGAGCGCGGCCATCGCTGCTCCTTTCACAGATACCTTCAGGGCCACACGACGGTGGGTCCCTAAGACGTCTGTACCTCTCCTGCAGCCTGCCGCCGATCTCAGTTTGATCCGGCCCCCCGGCCACGGGCTGGCCAGCCGGCCCATGGTTCTTCGGGCCGTGTCTATGATCGGCCGGCCTTGCGAAGGGTGGTGGTGAGGCGGGTAAGGCCGTCTGGGCCGTGGCCGTCACCGACGGCGCGGTCGACGATGGTCTTGGCCGCGGTGAGCATTTCGGCATCGATTCCCGAGTAACGCGCACCCCGCTACGTGCGCGGTGGCCGCCAGCACTGACCGGCCTGGCCGGTCCCTGGCGGGGCGGCTTCTCGCCGGGGTCCTCCCTCATTGACCGGCTGCCGCGCTCGGCGCGTGCAGGAACGGCCGGGGATCGAAGTGGGACTGGCCCTCGCACGCCTTGCCGTCTTTGAGGGTGAAGCGGTCGGCGCCGTGAAGTTCGACCGGGGCGCCGTACAACGTGCCGGTGTTGACCCACTCGATCAGGACGGTCCCGTCCGCCGTCTCTGCCCACCTCGTGGGGGTGACACAGATGTCGGGCTCGATCGCCAGGATCCCGTCGAACAGTTGCGGCAGGTCTTCACGGGTTCCTGAGCTGATCGGGTTGACCAGGGGACAGCCCTCAGGCAGCAACTCCATGTAGCGATGAGGATCGCTGTCCTGCCCGCGCCACACCGTCGACCAGTTCTCCACGAACACCTGCGCGTCGGACTTCCCCTGCGTCTTGGTGCTTGCCGGCTTGCCGTCCGTGCCCACATTGCATCCGACCCCCGAGCGCACGGCGGACCTCCTCGTCGCACTCAAAGATGGGCTGCTGGTTGCGTCCGACCTCGACGGGCCGGCCGGCCGGAACCTGATCCGCGACGCGGTGACCAGGCTCCTCGACGGCTCAGCGGGCGCCAACGCGGCCGCAGGCAGCACCGGCGCTTCGTTCGCGCCCTCGCCGTGATCAGCGTGCAATGCTCAGGCCATGGCACGGATCGGATCAGTGGTGTTGAACGTCACCGACATCGGCAGGGCCGCGACCTTCTGGCGCAGCGCCCTCGGCTACAAGTTCCGTGAGAGTGGCAACCCAGGCGCCCTCGTCCCTGAGCATGGCGAAGGCCCAGCCCTCCTGCTGGACGAGACCGATCGGACTCATCTCGACCTGCACGTGGCCAGCGAACAGGAGCAGCGGTCCGAAGTCGAGCGGCTCCTGTCGCTCGGGGCCAAGCAGGTGGATTGGGTATACCCGGATGGCGCCCACTTCGTGGTGCTCTCTGATACCGAAGGCAACCTCTTCTGCGTAGTGAACACGCACGGTGGGCGCCGGGTATGACACGGCACCTTCCCCGGAAGCCAGGCCACTCCCCCAGCGAGGCGGCAGCAACGGCGCACAGCGGCGGGGCCGACCGTCGTAGCACCAGCTGCAGGGACCGGCTGCCGGCCCGCGCGGCCGCCCTGCCCGCAGCCGGGGCGGGTTCGCGTGGGCAGGGCGGGCGGTCGCTGGGCCGGGCTGGGTCAGCCCTTGATCTCGATCTGGCGGGCCTGGGCCTGCGGCGCCTTCGGCACGCGGACGGTCAAGATGCCGTCCGCCAGCTGGGCGTCGACCTTCGCGGCGTCCGCGTCGGCGGGCAGAACGGTGCGGTAGGCGAATTTGCCCTGCCGCTGCCGCAGCGGCTTGCCCTCGCCCTCCTGTTTCTCCGCGACCTCACCGGTGACGCGCAGCTCGTTGCCGCGCAGCTCGACCTTGACGTCGTCGCGCTTCATCCCGGGCAGCTCGGCCCGTACCAGGTAGGCGTCGTCGGTCTCCTCGGTCTCCACCATGGGCATCCACGTGTCCAGCCCACCCTCCCCGGCGGACTCGAACAACTGGCCCATCCTGTTCCACAGCTGAGTGACGTCCCCGAACGGGTCCCAAAAGTCCCTGGGCCAGCCGCGCCAGCGTTCCATTGACCGGCGGCGTGGCACGGGCATGTTCATCCTTGATCACCTCCAGCTAGGTCGCGACCTGGGCCGCGGTCGGCCGGCCCGCCACAGGCCCCGGCGCTGGTCTCCAGGTGTCCCTTACCGCCGCCGGGCGCCTCCGAAACGGGCATTCATGCTCATATGGGGGGTCATAGCCACGCCCCCCAACCGAACCCGGCCTGGGTCTGCTGCCGCGCGCGACACGAGCGGCGGACCCAGACCGGGCGCCCGTTCCGCGGCGGCCCGGTCGCGGGGTCAAAACCGTGCGAGCAAGAGCGGCACCTTCCCCACAACAGCGTGTATCTCGGCCGCCAGCAGTGCGGGGCTGGGGACGAGGGCTGGGTCGGCCGTGAGCCCGATCGATTGGGACTGGCCCCAGGCCATCGCGCCAACGGCCAGACCCACCCCGTCGGCCAGGGCAAGCACCGGGAAGACGGCTGTGATTTCAGCTCCGAGCAGATGGCGGATTCGCCGCACTCTTGGGAAGACCGACACGATGAGGTTGAAGCGCTTGTTGTGGCCAGTTCTTCGGCAGGCTCAGCGGCGAGAGGCTCCTGGGCTGTTTCGTCGACGGGAGGTCTTGCAGGTTCGGCCGCGCAGCCGTTCGGGAAGATTGATCAAGCCGGGCCTGCCAGCCGGGGATGGAGGGCACTGATGAACAAGTCGTTGCTGGCGGTCCTCAATGATGCCGAGCGGTTGCTGGTTGACCAGACCGGGCGGGCTGAGCTGGCCGCGCTGGATGAGGACGCGGCCATCGCGCTCGAAGCGCGGATCAGGCGGGCGAGGAATAAGTACGTCGGCCAATACCGCCGGGCCGCGAGTGCCGCGGTGGCTGAGCATGGCGGGCGTGGCCGGGCGCGCCCGGAGAACACGCGGGCGGCGTTGAAGGCCGAAGCATTCGAAGAGGCCTTGTCGCGGGTGAGCCGCCGGGTCGCTGCCTTGGCCCGCCAGTCGGCGGCGGAGCTGCGGGCGGAGCGGCTTGCGGCGGCCAGGGCCGCCAAGCAAGGCCAGGCTCCCGGTGCACGGGAAGCGGCACCGGCCGCTGGCCCGAGGGCCCCGGCGGTCACCGGAGAGCCCACTGGTGACCGTGCGCTGCGCTCGCCCGTCATGGCGAAGCGCCGGGCCAGTACCCGCGCTGCAGGTGCCCGTCGGCAGGCCAAGCGGGACAGCCGATGAGCGCGGGCAGACAGTAGGACGTAGGAACAGGGCCGTCCCGGGGGACGGTCTCCTGCCATTCACCGATTCTCCGGCCTCGCACCCGGATTAGAGGCGGCGTGGCGGAAGCGATTGGTGGAAGCGGAACACGTTGCCGGGGTCGTAGGCGGCCTTGACGTGCCGGAGCCGGCGGTAGTTCTCGCCGTAATAAGCCTGTTCCCAGTCCGGCAGTTCTGGGTCAGGGAAGTTGGGGTATACGCCGCCCGATCCGAACCGGTGCGCGAGCGACCAGGATTGCGAAAGCCAGCTACGGCCGGGCTCGTGGTGCGCTGCGGCGATGCCCGGGTCGGCCTCGAGCAGGTGCTGGATGAGGAAGAGCTCGTTGCGGTGCGGGAACGCGGTCGCGTCGGGTGCCACCCGGTTGTAGCCGCCGCCCCAGGGCATGAAGGTCACCTCGCGGGCCCGGGCGCCCGCCGTCGGCTGGGTGAGGCCGTGGGCAAGCGCCTCGAGTGTCTGGCGGTCCAACGGCTGGCGGAAGAACTCAGACTTGGTGTACAGGTGGCCCGGCCGGTCCGGTTCCCCGGGCCGGGACTGCCGATGCTGGTCGAGGTTGTCCAGGCGCTTCTTCGCGGCTGGGTAGGTCATCTCGCCAGACCATGCCGAGACGGGCGGCACCGGCGCGCGTGAGACGAAAGCCTCCAGGCGCTGTGTGGCGTCGGCTTCGCTTCCCAGGACGCGCCGATGAGCTCGACGTGCGCCAGCTCCGCATCGGTGCCGACGGCCAGGCGCAGCGTGGCGTCGGTGTCCTCGGGGGCGTACGGCGCCCAGTCCTGCCAGTTCCCGGCCAGCGCGGCGGCGTGTGCGAACGGCCAGACCAGGTGAAAGACCGTGGTCTGCGGGGCGGGCACGGTGTCAAAGACCAGGGAGGTGACGACGCCGAAGTTGCCTCCGCCAGCGCCGCGGAGCGCCCAGAACAGGTCCGCGTCATGGTCGGGGTCGCAGTCGATCACGCGGCCGTCCGCCAGGGCCACTTGGGCCTGAAGCAAGCGGTCGCAGGTGAGCCCGTATCTGCGCCCGAGAATCCCGATCCCGCCGCCGAGCGCCAGACCGGTGATCCCGACCGCGGGCCCACAGCCAGCCGGGACCGTGACACCGTGCTCGTATAGCGCCTCGTATAGTTCCCCCAGCCGGGCACCGGCGCCTACGGCAGCGATCCGGTCACTGACCTCGACACTGCTCATCGGCGTGACGTCGATAACCATCCCCTCGGTGGCCGAGCGGCCCGCTACCGAGTGGCCGCCGCACCGGATCGACACCGGCAGCCCGGCGCGCCGCGCGAACCCGACCGCCGCCGAGGCATCCGCCGACGCCTGGCACCTGACGATGGCCGCCGGCCTGACGCCGTGGAACCGGGCCATCGCGGGCTTGCGTACCGTGTCGTAGCCGGGCGAGCCGGGAACGACCACCTCACCCGCGACCAGGCGGGTCAGCGTATCCCAGTCCGCGGCCGAGGACCTCACCCCGCCACCCTATGCAAGGCCGGTCCGCCGGCCGGGGTGGTCGTCCCGGCCATGTCGCTCAGTGCACGATGACCCTAGAGCAGTACGTGCTGTCGGGCCCGAACGGGCCGCCGCACTTGGGCTGCTGCGGGAACTGGTTCACCTTGCCGAAATCGTGCGCGGTGGTCGGGTAGTCGACGCCATAGGTGAACGACCCGTCGGCGTTCTGCGCGTACCAGGGGTAGATGCAGAAGGGGCCGCCGTAGGACGTGCAGGTGGAGCCGGTCTCGGTCGGGTCGAGCACCTCGGCCTTGGCGCCGTAATCGGACACGACCGCCCACGAACTGGGATGCGAGCCGTCCGCGAAAGTGACGTTGAGGATGTGGATCGGCGGCGACTGGTTGCGCCAGGCCGCCGCGTCGTACGAGTAGCAGCCCGCCTCGCCCGGCCAGCAGAACTGGCTGGCGGGGCTGGTGAACGGCGAGGTGTGGCCGATCTCCCACACGAATGAGTCCGGCGTGTCGTGCACGACGCCCCACTTCAGCGAGCTGCCGATCTTCTGGGTGTTGTAGGCCGGCATCAGGGGGCCGTCGGATTTCGAGTCGAGCACGATCGTCCCCGACTGCCCGGTGGTCAGATCCTGAACGTTGATGTGCCAGCCGTCCTTGGCGGCGGTGACGAAATAGTGCACCTGGATGGTGTCGCCGGCGTGCATCACCAGCGGCGCGCCGGACGAGCCAGTGGTGAGCATCGCGTTGAAGGCGGCCGGCTCATGGAAGTTTGGCTTCTGCCCGGTGGTGTGGATCGTCCACACCGGCGAGCAGACGGTGTAGTCGCCCGGCGCGTTGGAGACCACGAACCCGCCGTTCGGCGTGCAGTTGGAGACGAGCGCGTTGGGATAGAACTGGAGCTCCTCGAACGCCTGCCCGAATAGGCTGTTGGGGTCGTTCACGGTGCCGCCGAACCAGAACGTCGGCCCCACGGCGTCCACGGGGAAGAACGACCCGTTGGACGGCAACACCGCCGTCCAAGTGATGTCCTTCGCCGAGCCCGGAACGGCGGAGACAGGATCGAGCTCGGGCTCGTCATGCCCCGAGCAACCGGCGGTGTAGTGCGGCTCAAACACGTTCTCGACATACGCCGGCCGGTGGGCGATGCAACCGCCCCCCTGACCCCCTGAGGCCCTCGCCGCGCCAGGCGCCAACGCTACCAGCGGGACCAGCCCCGCCATGGAAACCAACCCGAGCAAGCGCTTCACAGGAGCCCCTCAAGTCGCTCGAAACAGGTCACATCTCAGCGGTTCCCCAGTATGTCACCGCCGAGCGGGGCGTCAAGCGATGCGGGCCCCGCTAGGGCGTTGGTCGCCCGGCGACCGTCGCCACCGCGCGCGGCACGCAGGGCAAGGTGAAGGCTGCGAGGGGCAGCGCGCCGGCTCAGATAGTCTCCGGCGAGGCGGCTTGGCCGGATCGGCGGTGAGGTCCTAGCACGTTCGTACTGGATGCAGGCGTCATCGTTCGGGCTTGCTGTCGCCTGGCTGGATCTCGAGCGGCACCACATCGGTGTCGGGGCGGGTGACGGCGCGGCGGCCGCTGGCCGTTTGCCAATAGGTCTCCTTGCCGAGAAGCGACTCACCGAACCGGTCAAACTCGGCGATGACCTTCTGCGTCGCCGCGCTCACCGCCTCCTGGGTCCGTTCGCCCAGCTCCTCCAGCTGGCGGGACACCTCGCGCTGGATCTGGGCGGCAACCTCGTCTGTCGCCAGGTCCTGTAGCTCTCGCTTCGCCTCGCGGACCGCAGCCCGGAGATCCTTGGTGGCGGCGTGCGCTTCGCGGATCATCTCGCGGCATTCACCGGCTGCTGCTTCCAGTCGGTCGAGTTCGCTCACGACAGCCTCCTCGCTCCTCGGCTGGCCCGGGTGTCGTTCCCATCGGTTACTCACTCAGTCTGGCTCATTCGACCGCAACTGCCCCAGGCCATAAGCCGGCAGGGTGATCGGCGGCCGCCGGGAGCGCCCCAGTGGCCTTGGTGTGACGGCGCGAGCACGTTCGGCCGCGTCCGCCTCTGGCCCGCCCGCGTGTTCCTTGTTTGCCGGGTGCGGACCAGACGTTGACGTCGGTCTGGACGGCAAGAGGGATTACCGCGATCGTCACTCAGCGAGCGACCCGGCCGGGGAGCCTGGCGCCAGAATCCGATGTTGCCTAACCGCCAGCCCTCCTGCTGATGTTGCTTATTTCATAGGAGCCAACGACTGGCAACGATCACTTTGACGCTGGCCACGGTCCGGAGCTTCTCCGTACCATCCCGGAGGCACAGCGGTCCCTGGAGGTCGATGCCGCAGGCCACCAGGCGTATCCAGGTTGGCCGGGGCCGGGTTGCTGTAGCGCCTTGCTTCCCTTTGGTGCTGCACGCCGGGTGCCTGGACATTGGAGCGGCAAACGGCAGTGATCGTGGCGCTCGGCGCGCTGGTGGATCCTCAAGTCGTCGGACGGGTCGATGACCAGCCTGATCAACGGTTCCGTCAAA
>Ga0126380_10000393_pt1 | contig 14205 bp, 20 predicted proteins | sample PanSoiMetPlot_26_FD_92544 | JGI IMG/M metagenome (GOLD analysis project Ga0126380, IMG submission 92544) | Tropical forest soil microbial communities from Panama - MetaG Plot_26 | ecosystem: Environmental > Terrestrial > Soil > Tropical forest > Bulk soil | place: Panama | collected 2016-02-17
AAATCATCGCTGCTATTCAAGCAAGGGAACAAAAGACATGACCATCTCGAACCTCACCGAGGTCGCGATCCTCAATCTTGTCTATCGCGCGGTTGCGTGGGCGAACTATGCCGACAATGCCGCCTCGTCGCCGGAAACCAACATCGTTTATGGGCTCAACACGGCTGATCCCGGTGATACCGGTTTCGCGAACACGAGCGAAGCTGCGTACACGTCATATGCGCGCGTCAACGTCGGACGCACGACTGGCGGTCATAGCATTCTCGGCTCGGCGGTATCGCCCGACCAGCCGGGTATCATCTCGCCTGCTGCCAACGTGGACTTCCCGGCCGGGACCGGCGGCGGTGAAACGGTGACGTTCTTCACAACCGGCAAGAGCGGTGGCGGCGCGTCAGCGATCTTGTGGTCGGGGTCGGTGTCACCGTCGATCTCGACTGGCAACGGCATCACGCCGCGCCTCACCACCGCGACGACGATCACGCTTGACTAAGATCGCCGAAGGCCACGGCTATGCGCCAGCGGCGTCACCGCGCCGCTCGCGCTCCGCGTTCGCGCGCGATCTCGCGCAGGCGGTCGAACGCGCACTGCATCGCGCGCAGACCGAAGGCATCACCGATCCGATCGAGATCCAGGCGCGCATCAACTCGGCGCGCGTGTTGGTGCGTAGACGGCATGCATCCCCGCCACGCAGCCGAGTTTAGGCGCTGTCTCGCGGAGCTCGATGTGCAGACAGCGCGCCGGTTGTGGCAGCACGTTCATCCTGGCTGGCCGCAGCCCGAGAGCGACTACGAAATGTTGGTGACGCTGCACGCTGCGCGCTTGCAATCGATCAACGTGAGCACGCGTGCAAAGAACTATTCGCGGCGCTGGCTGCAGGAACGCGAGGTCGGCATCACGCAGAAGGGTGTCGGCGTCGCGATCAAAGCGCCGCGGCATCGTGCACGCAGAGCACTTGCGATCCGTGAAGCGATGGAGGACGCGGTCTACCGGTCGATCAAGGCCGGTATCGACATCGATGACGAAGCGATTGAAGTGCGCAGACGCATCATCGAAGCGCGTGACAAGGAAATGGGCATCACCGGCCCAATGAGCGGACGGAGGCGATGAATGCCGCAGGCGTCAAGCTATCCGACCGACACGCTCGACGGCACCGACAAGGTGCTCGGCACGACGGCCGGAGGATTGGTCAAGAATTTTCCTGGGACCGAGTTTGCCAAACTCAACATCGAGAACCAGACGGTCGCGGGCGGCGCTGGCGTCACGGTCAAATCGATTGCATTCCCCGTCTCGCCCGACGTGCCGATCACCATCGATCCGAGCGCACGCCCGCTGCAATCGCTCGTCAACATGGGCAACGTTACCATCAACGCGCCCACGGTGGACGGCTCCTGCGTGTTGCTGATCCAGAACTCGGTCTCGCCAGCCAATGCGGGCACGGTGACATTCTCGGGCTTCAATGTCGGCACCAGCACCGGCGACACCATCACGACGACGCCAGCCGCGAACTTCTCCGTGTTCATCTGGCGCATCAACGGCATCAGCGGCTACAACGTCGTTGCGCATCAGTGACCAGCCACTTCTTTCAACCGGCGTTTCCGTTCGCTCGCGGCGCGGTCATCGACGACACCTTTTTCATCGTGGAGTCGCAAGCCTACGCCGAGCGCCTGAACGTCGAGACCTATCTCTGGCATCGCGCAGCGACCGCGAATGGCGGCATTGTCAACGACACGCGCATCGCCGCAGTCAACACGCTGATCGGCGGGCTAAAGACAGACGGCGTCTGGACGAAGCTAGACCGCCTTTGGTTGTTTGCCGCTGACAGTCAGGCGAGCGCGCTTGTTGATCTGGTGGCGCGAAGCAAAGCGACGGCAGTGTCATCGCCGACGTTCACGGTTGATCGTGGTTTCACTGGCAACGGCACCAGTAGCTACATCGACAGCAACTTCAATCCCACAACCGCATCAAGTCCACAATTTCTACAGAATAGCGCCAACATGTTTGCTTGGAGCAATACCAGCGGACAGGACGCGGGTGGTCTTTGCGGGACCCTAGCCAATACAGACATACGCATCTTTCCCCGTTACACCGATGATGTCGCCTATTGGTCATGCAACGACGCCGCGGGTACCGGATTAGCCAGCGCGACGGGGGCCACAGGACTTTATCTCGCTAACAGAACTGCATCGAACGCCGAAACTCTCGATCTCAACGGAAGTCAAATCGACAGTAAGTCCGCAAGTTCTACTGCCCCCGCAAGCGGCGATTTCACTGTGTTAAGAGGATCGGGCGGATCAAGCTTGAGCACAAGACAAGCGTGCTGCTTTGGATTCGGTGGCAGTCTTTTATCAGGCGATAGAACCAGTCTCTATTCGCGCCTTCGCACTTACATGACGGCGGTCGGGGTGCCCTGATGCCTACGTCCGATTTCTATATCGAGGACGCGGGTTTTGTTCCGACCGATCTCGACACTGATGTCAACGCATGGCTGACGGCAGTTGCGCCACTGCATGGCACACCGCGCTCAACGCGCATCACATTGCTGCACGATCTTGTCGCCGGTTTGAAAGCTGATGGTATCTGGTCAAAGCTCGACCGGCTCTGGGTTTTTGCGCAGGAGTTGCGGGCTGGCGCATTAGTCGATCTTGTCGCCCGCAGCGCGGCAACGGCAGTCAGTTCGCCAACGTTCACGCCGAGTGTGGGTTTCACTGGCAACGGTTCGTCGTCATATATCAACACCAACTTCAACCCGAGAACTGGTAGTCCGCATTTAACTCTCAACGATGCCGCTTCTTCTTTTTGGATCACACAGAGAACAGACGCAGCATTCGGTGAAGGTCTATATGGTCAGAGTGACGGCTCAACGACCCAGATGAGCGCATACAGTCGAGGTGACGGCGTCTGGCTTAACTCGGTCAATGATAATACTGGCGCAACCCCGCTACAGGCTTCCGGTCTGATCATATCCGAACGCATCGCTTCATCCGGTGCGGGGTGCCTTACTTATTATGTGAACGATGCAAAGGCCACGACGAACATCACGTCGGTCGGCCCGATGGGCAATCAGCCGTTCTTCATCTGCGCGCTCAACGGCGGGGCAGGCTCGCCAAGTTCTTTTGGGCGGCACACGATCAGCATTGCTGCCTTCGGGAGTTCATTCAACGACGCCGAAGCGACAAATCTCTACTCGCGATTTTCGACCTACATGGGCGCGGTCGCGGCAGATAATTGGGTCAAGACGGTTGGCCCCTCGAATGTCAGCACCACACGCCGCACGGCGGTGAGGACACTCATTGCCGGGCTGATGCGAGATGGGGTGTGGGGCAAACTGGATCGGCTCTGGCTGTTTGCGGCAGAGAATCAAAAAAGCGCGCTCGTCGATTTGGTGGCGGGTGCGAGTGCATCGAGGACCGGCACTCTGACCTTCACTACAGATCGCGGATTCACCGGAGACGGTAGCACCGGCTACATCAATTCGAATTACGACATCGGCGCGCTCGCAAGTCAGAACGATTGCAGTATCCACGGCTGGTCTCTGACCGCAGCGCAGGCAGCATCGACCATGCTGGTCGGTACGAACAACCTGCTGAAGTTCACCATCCAGCCTCGGTTCACCGACGACAAGGTCTATTATCGGGAATCCGACACCAACAGCGCTGCCGCTGCCAACACAGACGGCAGTGGTATGTATACCGCATCGAGGACCGGTGCCACGACGTCTACGATCTACCGGAATGGCTCGTCGATTGGCTCGGACGCCGGGTCATCCGGATCGCCGTCATCCGCGGGGAATCTGACGGCTTTCTTCGGATCATCGACCTACTGGAATGGCCAGAGCGCTATGCTTGCTTGTGGCAAGGGCATGACTTCGACCGAGGCGTCCAATTTCTACACCCGGCTCCGCACCTACATGACGACGGTGGGCGTGCCGTGAGTTCGCTTGCTGATCGAGCAATCGCTACGTCGGGCTATCTCGCCGTCGATACCGACAGCGATGTGCAGGCATGGCTCAACACGGTGCGACCGCTGCACGGGACGCCGTCGAGCGCGCGTCAAACACTGCTGCATAATCTCGTTGTCGGGCTGAAAGCGGACGGCGTTTGGAGCAAGTTGGATCGGCTGTGGGTATTCGCGCAAGAAATGCAAAGTGGGGCGTTGGTTGACTTCATCGGGCGCAGTCGAGCGACGCCAGTTAATGCTCCGGCCTTCGCGCTGGATCGCGGCTTCACCGGCAATGGCTCTACGAGCTATATCGACAGCAACTGGAATCCCACCTCTGGCCCCAACTATGCGCTGAATAATGCTCACATCAGCGTGTGGACCGCACTAACTGACACGCAATTCAGAAACGCACTTGGCAATCAAACCACTTCGCCATCAACATCAATTTCCACCGTTCGCTATCAGGTGGCTAACACTGCTTGGTTTGGGGCCGTTAACGACAATACTGGAATCTTGGCATCGACGTTTGGGGCGACGGCCGGGCATGTTGTGGTTAGCCGCACCAGTTCGAGCGCGCTCAACATTTACGGAAACGGCGGAAACAAGAACTCGGACGGGGCCAATTCCTCGGTCGGGATTCCCAACTTCAATTTTCTCATCTGTGCCATCAACGCTAGTGGCACTCCTGGGGGTTATTTTTTCAATCAAGTCTCCGCCGTTTCCTCTGGCGCGAGCCTGACCGACACTGACGTTTCTAATTTTTACTCGCGTCTTCGCACGTATATGACAGCCGTGGGAGTGCCGTAGATGGTGGTGATCGAACTCACGCCAGACGAAGCGCTGACGCTGCGCAATCTGATCGACGTAGCGGTGCGCGCGGAGGGAATGCGCGCGGCGCAATTCGCCGTCAACCTCGACGCTAAGATTCTTGCGGCGGCGCGCGCAAATGAAGCGCAGCAAAACGCGAATGCTGGCAATGGCAGCGCGGAGGCGCGACCGTGACGATACCGCTTTATAACGTCACCGACACCTGGAACGACAGCAGCACGGTCTTTACCGCGTTGCAAGTTAACGTCACCAACACGGCGAGTGCGACCGGTTCGAGGCTGTTCGATTTTCAGTTGGGAGGCAACACCGCACTATATCTCGACAAAACTCCGACGCTGGTTTTAGACGGGAATGCCTTTGCCATCGGTAATCCTTCTATTCGGCTTGGTTCTGCGGCGGGCAGAGGCTTGGCGGCCGTCAACAATTCTGTCTGTCTAATCAATAGCGCAGGTCAGCCTACGTTTGCCCCTCCGGTCAGTCCAAACACCGCAGGTTGGTGTGTCCCGGCTGATTATTTTCTTGGTTTCAGCAACACGAGCGCGGATGCCTCACAAACGGGAGATGCAATCTTCTATCGCGATGCTGCTGCCATCATCGCCCAACGCAACAGCGCCAACCCTCAGACTTTTCGCGTTTACAACACCGCGAGTGGTTCACCGGGCACCGATTATGAGCGCGGCGTGATGGATTGGACGACGACCTCCAACGTCCTGACTATCGGTACGCAAGCGGGGGGAAGTGGCACAAAGCGTGCTGTGACCTTGTTGGGCGAAATTATCACGGTTGACGCTGGCAGTGGCGGTTCAAATTTCGACGTTCAACTCGTGTCAACTTCCAAATTTCGGGTAACCGGAGCGCAGAACGCGGTTAGAACATCGAGCACCTGGGGGTTTGGATGGGGCAGTGGCGAGGCATCGACTACCGCTGACACGGTTTTGAATAGAGTCGCAGCTGGCGTCGTAAATTTTGCTCAATCGGTCACTGCTACGCCGAATGGTTGGATGCAATGGGCTGGACAGAAACGGCTCAACGTCGATCATTCGGTCACGTCCTCGACCACGTTGGTCAACATCGCTGGCGCGCCGTCGCCTGACGTGCCCGCACTCGCGGCCGCGCTGGTGGCAGGGCGCACTTACGATTTCGAGGTCTACATTTCCTTCACTTGTGCGGGCGCGGGCGGCATCAAAGTATCAGTTGCGGCCGATGCCACGCTTACAGCCACCGACATTCGTTGGGACGGCTACATCATGGATACCGCGATCTCTCCCGACGTGAGCAGTCTCAAGGCTGTCGCGCAAAGTAATGCTTTGGGCGGCGTGCTCGGCTCGATCACATCAGGAACGAGCGGGCTTGTTCGCATCCACGGCACGATCACGGTGAACGTGGCGGGCACCATGCAAATTCAGTTTGCACAGAACGTCTCGAACGGCACCGCGACCGTATGCAAACGCGGCAGTCGGTTGCGCGTGTTCGACGTAGCATAGAAGGAGCAAGCGATGGTTTCCCCGGACGTTACAATCGGCTACCAGCAATCGGCAGACTTGATGAAGGACCAAGTCTTCATCGGCCGTATCAAGGTTGCCATCCTCAAATTCGCGGCGTTCATCGTTGACGAACCAACGGGCACCGCGGCGCATAACACGCGCTACAAATGGGCGCAGAACGCGCTGGTCGACTCCGATGCGGTTGCGATGAAAATGGCTCCGATCGTGGTCATGGACCCCGCAGTGCAGAACCAGGGATCGTCAATCTCAGACGCAGCGCTGCAATCAGCAACCGAAGCCGCGATCCAAGATTTGCTGTGATCGGCCCGATGCGAGATGGCGCGGGGCAGCGAGTGGACACGGGCTGATCTGCGCCCGCCCGAGTGGCGAGGGCGCAAGCAATTCGTCGAGCCGATCCGCTGGCACCGTCTGCCGGAGTTCGATGTCGGCGTTGCGCTGCTGCGTCGCAAGCAAGAGTACGGTTGGGACAATCGCTGGTTCATCTACATTCGGCGCTTCAATGACGCCGACATCGTTTCATTTCCGGTCCTCAATCAAACCGTCATCACGGCAAGTCCCGGTCTAACCCAAACTCTCACATCAGACGCGTCTTGGAGGAACGACAGCAACTGGATTGAAGTCATCGGCGGCGGCGGTGCGGGCGCACACGGCGCTTCGACATCGACTTCGGGCGGCGGCGGTGGCGGCGGCGGTTACGCCCGCATCGTCAACGTCACGTTTCCAACTCCCGGCGTAACGACCTATCGCGCGCGCGTCGGCGCGGGAGGCACCGAGACCTCGTCCGCCACCATGCCCGGTGGCGACTCGTGGTTCGACCTTGGCGGCGGATCGCCCGACGTTTTCCCGACATCAGGCACGGCGGTCGGAGCTCGAGGCGGCAGAGGTGCGTTCGCATCACCTTCGCCAGATGTCGCGTCGAACACTGGCGCGTTTGGCGGCCCCGGCGGCGATGCCGCGAACGCCTACACCATCGGCGGACTTTCTCCCGACACCACCATCAAAACGAGCGGCGGCAAGGGCGGCGACGCTGGTGCCAGCAACGCGTCGGGTGGTGGCGGTGGCGGCGCAGGTGGTCAGCATGCCAACGGTGCAGTCGGCGGTGCAGGGCCGGGCGCAGGCGGCGGCGGCGATCGGGCGATAAGCCCCGACACGGGCGGCGGCGCAGGAGGCGCAGCAGGAAGCCCCGGCACAGCTGGCGGCGCAGGTACCAACCTCGACGGGACGAATGGCTCGGGCGGTGGCGGCGGCGGAGCAAATGCTGGCCCCGGTACTGGCGGCCAGGGCGGTTTGTACGGCGGCGGTGGCGGCGGTGGTGGCCGCAGCAATGGCGTCGGCGGTGCGGGTCGTCAAGGCATCGTCGTCCTCAACTGGTCGCCGAACAGCGTCGGCACTCTCACCGGCACTGGCACCGCGACGGCAACCGGCGCGGCAATCGCTGCTGATGCGGCGGGCCCTGCGGTCGGTACCGGCACCGCTTCCGCCACTGGCACCGCGATTGCGTCTGGCGCTGGCTCGAGCACGGGCACGGGCACCGCCTCGGGTGTTGGTTCTTCAACCGCACCGCAGATCAATTCAGGCGTTGGCGAGGCGGGCCGCCCGAGCGCTGCGCCAATTCTCGACGAGAACAATCAACCGATTCTCGACGAGAATGGTTTGCCGATCTACGACGGCCCGGTCGGCGGCGTCGGCATGGCGACCGCCGTTGCTACGGTTATCGCGGCCTCAGTCGGCGAAGCCGGTCGTCCCGGCGCAGCGCCGATCCTCGACGAAAACAATTTGCCCATCCTCGACGAGAACGGCTCGCCGATTTGGGATGGGCCTGCGGGCGGGTTTGGCTTCGCGCTCGCTGTCGGCGCGACTGTCGCTGGCGCAGTAGGCGTCGGCACCGCGACGGGGACAGGCACCGCAACGGGACGCGGTGCTTCCATTGCGTCGGGTGCCGGTAGCGCGACCGGCTCCGGTGCGGCGACAGCAGGCGGCGCAACAATCGCCGCAGCGACCGGCACGGCTTCGGGTAGCGGCACCGCGAACGCTCCCGACACCGCGATCAAATCGACGACGGGCGCCGCCTCGGGTTCTGGCACCGCCAACGGCGCAGGGGCCAAGATCGCGACCGGAACCGGGACAGCTTCCGGCACTGGCACGGCTTCGGCGACCGGGGCGGCGATCGCCTCGAGCACGGGCTCGGCTAGCGGTTCTGGCACTGCGACGGCTGGCGGTGCGGCGATCGCCTCGGGTGCTGGCTCGGCGACGGGCACGGGCACTGCCTCGGCGGTCGGCTCGACCGCTGCTGTCACGAACAGCGGCACGGGCTCGGCCTCGGGCACGGGCACGGCAAGCGGCGCTGGCGCGGCGATTGCTTCCGGCGCTGGCGCGGCTGCTGGCACAGGAACGGCGAGCGGGGCGGGGGCCTCGATTGCGGCCGGATCGGGCAGTGCGGCAGGCTCGGGCACCGCTACAGGCACCGGCGCTGCCACAGCGGCGAGCGCTGGTAGCGCTTCTGGCTCCGGGACTGCCTCGGGCGCCGCCACCGCGATTAAATCCACCAGCGGCCTCGCCAGCGGCTCCGGGACGGCTTCGGCCACGGGCGCGGTCATTAAGGCGACGACCGGCACCGCGGCTGGCACAGGAACGGCGAGTGCAGTCGGCGCGTCGATCGCGTCGAGCGCGGGCAGTGCAGCAGGGACGGGCACAGCTTCGGGCGTCGGCGCGTCGATCGCCGCCTCGACGGGCACAGCCTCGGGAACTGGCCAAGCTTCGGGCGTCTCTGGCGTCTCGGGCGTAACCGTAGGCACCGCCACTGGAACTGGCGCGGCGTCGGGTGTCGGCGCATCGATTGCAGCGGCTTCCGGCTCGGCGACAGGCTCGGGTACCGCGACGGCTAGCGCGATTGCGATCGCGGCGGCGGCGGGCACAGCAAGCGGCAGCGGAACCGCAACAGCATCAGGCGCTAAGATCACTGCCGCCACCGGTACGGCGTCGGGATCGGGAACGGCGACCGGCGGCGGCGCGAGCATTGCGTCAGGTACGGGCAACGCTGCTGGCACTGGTACGACGAGCGGCGCGGGCGCTCAAGCGGGCGTCAATTTCGGCACAGCGTCGGGCACCGGCACGGCCTCAGGCGTCGGTGCTGCGATCGCGGCGGCGAGCGGGACCGCAACTGGCACCGGGACCGCCGCCGCCACCGCGACTGCGATCAAGAGCACGGCTGGAACTGCGACTGGCAGCGGGACTGCCAGCGCTTCGACCTCGGCAGTCAAGGGAACTGTCGGAACTGCCAGTGGAAACGGCGCGGCGAGCGCAACCGGCGCTATCATCAAGGGGACGGTTGGCACCGCTTCTGGCACCGGTACGGGCAACGGCGTCAGCCAGCCGAGCAATGCTGCGATCGGCGCGGCTGCGGGTTCTGGCGCCGCAAATGCAACCGGCGCTGCGATCGCTGCGACAAAAGGCACGGCGGCTGCAACGGGCACCGCCAGCGCCACCGGCATTGGCATGTCGGCGGGCTCGGCTGTCGGCACCGCCAGCGGCACCGGTACGGCACATGCGTTTGGCTTCCCGCTCGTTCCGACGCCCACTGACCCTGACCGCATCGTCTATGTGCTGGCTGTTGCGCGCTCGGTCGACGCGGCCGAGGACACGCGAGCAGTCGAGGCGGTCGAATGAGCAACGGATCGGGTGGAGCTCAGGGTGCTGGCGCGAGCATCGCCGCAGGTGTGGGCCACGCGGGCGGGCATAGCGCGCCTGAGATCACGATGGGCGGCTCGCCGACATCGTGGAAGCGCATCGTTATCGCGCCAAGTGTTTCACGTGCAGCAGTCGTCGTGAGGCTCAGACCGTAATGGCCGGCTTGAAATGGGTATTCAAGGATCCCGACGAGGTCGAGGACTTCGTGGTCGATTGGACCGCGCGGCTCGTGCCGTCCGACACCATTGCGTCGAGCCAGTGGATCGGACCTGACCCGGTCGGGATCAACGTGCTCACGGACAGTTTCACGAACAACGGCAGCTACTTCAACGGCACCACCATCATCTCGAACCGCTTTTACACGACGATTTGGCTTTCGGGCGGCACGATCGGCGTTAAGTACAGTTTCACCAATCGCATCATGACGACGGGCGGCCGCACCTACGATCAGACCGTCAGCACGAAGGTCAAGACGCGATGAATCTCACCTTCACGGTCGAGGATGGGACGGGCATTGCGGGTGCCAACAGCTATTGCACTGAGGATACGTTCGACGATTATGCCGAACTGCACGCCTATGCCGTGACGGTCGGCGACACCGAGGCGGCGCTCGTGCGTGCGACGACTTCGCTCGACGCGCAATACCGGCGACTTTACCCGGGCACGAAAACCAACGGCCGCGATCAAGGGCTTGAGTGGCCCCGCACCGGCGCGATCGACATGGGCGGCGTCGCGCTCCCCGACGACGAAATACCGCAAGAGATCATCGACGCGACGTGCGAGCTTGCGCTGCGCGAGCTTTCATCACCCGGCTCGACGCAGCCCGATCTCGATCGCGGCGGCGAGATACACCGCCTGAAGGCGGGGTCGGTGGAGATCGAATATGGAGCGAATGCAGCGGCGACGACGACATTTTCGGTGGTCGACGGCATCTTGTCGAGCTTGATCCCGGTTGGTGGCAGCGGTGGAGGGACGTCGGCAACGGCGACACGTGGATGAGCTATAAACAGGAATTGCAGGACTTGATCGTACGGCTGCGCAATAACGATCTCGTTGCCCCTGCCAATCCGATCCTGTTGCGAGGTGTCGCGTTTACTTGGCGCGAGCAACTCGACCGCTGGGCCGAAATCATCGACTTTGCCATCAACCACCCTGACGACTTCGTGAGGAATTTGGACAGTGACTAGCCCTCTCGAAGGCTCGCTCGCCAAGACCATCGCAAAGTCGATGGCGTTCATGTTTCTCGACGCGTCGCTGCACCGAGATGTCGAGGCGGCAATCACCAACGCTGCTGATCCGCCCGCGCCCGCCAGCGTGAGCTCTTTTGCGTGTAAGGCGATTATCGAAACGCAGACCGATTCCTACCGCGGCGACGGCGGGCTCGTGGTCGACACGACGCGCAAGGTTCTCATTCTCGCGCAAACGCTGGCGACAACGCCGGTCCCCGGCGACCGCATCATTATTCGCGGCGTGACGTACGGTGTGATGACGGTCGCAAGCGATCCTGCGCTCGCCACCTGGGAGTGCCGGGTTGGCTAGACAGCCCGCACGGCTCGGCGATCTGATCTCGACCTGGGAGCCGCGCATGCGGCGCGCCTTCATCGAGGCGGTCTACAACATGCGCGACGCGGCGCAGATCGGCTTGATCGAGCAATATCTTTCGGCGGGCGACATCGACAACGCGCTGCGCGCCGTCAATCTGGACCCGCAGGCGTGGCAACCGTTCGACGTCGCCATGCGCAATGCTTTCGCGGCTGGCGGCGAAGCGACCGCCGCTGTCGTGCCTGCGATCATCGTGGATGGCGGTTTTCGCAGCGTGTTCCAGTTCGACGTTCGCAACCCTGCCGCCGAGCGCTATCTGACGCAGCGTTCGAGCACGATGATCGCCGACATCATCTCCGATCAGCAGACGATGATCCGGGGCGTGCTGGCCACCGGATTACAACAGGGTTTAAACCCCCGTTCTGTCGCGCTCGATCTCGTCGGGCGGATCAGCAAACAAACCGGCAGGCGCGAAGGCGGCATGATCGGGCTGACCGACAGCCAAGCGCAATGGGTGATGAACTACGAGGCCGAATTGCGCGGCGACAATCCGCTCGCGGCCCTTGAGCGCAGCTTGCGCGATCGTCGCTTCGACAGTGCTGTGCGCCGCGCTGTCAAGGCCGACAAGCCGCTCACCGAAGATCAGATCGACAGCATGGTGCGCACCTATACCAACCGCGCGCTGCGCTATCGCGCCGAGACAATCGCGCGCACCGAGACGCTGACGGCGCTGCACGAAGCCGCCGAGCAATCGTTGCAACAAGCGACGCAGGAAGGCATCGACCCGAATGACATCACGCGCATCTGGCGTACCGCAGGCGACAATCGCGTGCGCGACAGCCACGAAGCGATGGACGGCGAGGAACGCGGCATGAATGAGCCGTTCGTGAGCGGCGACGGCAACATAATCTTTTATCCCGGCGACCCGAATGCGCCGCCCGAGGAAACGATCAACTGCCGCTGCTGGCTTGAAACGAGTATCGACTTTCTCGCGGGCGATCTGCGGAGCGAATGATGGCGACAAGCGGGAGTCTTGGTTTCGGCAAGTTCATCGATGATTGGGTGCGCAAGACCGACCGGCGCATGCTGGCAGTCGCACGCGAGAGCACGCAACGCCTCGTGTCGCTGTGTCAGTCGCGCATCCCTATCGATACTGGCTTTGCGCGCGCATCGATCCAGGGCTAGCTTTCCGAAATGCCGTCCATCGATCCGGCGTCGCGCGGTCGGAAAGATCAGACCTACGCCGAGCCGCAGGAAGTGTACACAGTCATCGCCGGCGCCGAACTTGGCGACATCATCTACGTGGGCTGGACGGCTTCCTACGTCGGCTTCCTCGAGAACGGTCACAGCAAGCAGGCCCCGGCAGGCTTTGTGCGCGTGTCCGTTCTTGAGTGGCCGCAAATCGTCTCGCAAGTCGTCGCAGAAGCGAAATCGCGCTGATGGCCGATCCGGTCGAGGCTGCGATCAAGAATGCGCTGTTGCAGCCGCTGATCGGCTTTTGCTCGTCGCCTGCAATCCCGCTGGCGTTGCCCAACATTGATTTCTCGCAGCCGACGCCCGCGCGCGGTGCGCTGTGGTTGCGCGCGACGATCCTTCCCGCCGACAGCTTCGCACCGAGCATCGGTTTCGACTCCACCATCCAGCACTTCGGGCTGATGCAGGTCGATATTTTCTACAGCGAGAACTCGGGCGAGATCGCGCCCGCGCGCATCGCAGGCTCGCTCGCGATGCTCTATCGGCGCGGCACCGATCTGTTCGACAGCGGGTTCAAGGTCAACATCTACCGCGCGCCTACGGTGCGACGCGCGATCAAGGACGAGCCGTGGCTGATGCTGCCGGTCGTCGTTCCTTACCAGTGCTTCGCACCGACACCAGCTTAACGAAGGGAGACTTCACATGGCAGCTGGAGCAATAGCAGGTACCAAGCTTTTCATCGGGGGTACGGGTGCGCTGATCCCGTCGCCCGATAACGTGCTGTGGGTCGAGATCAAAAACCTCTCGAACCTCGGTGCCTACGGCGGCACCAACTTCAACAAGATTGCGTTGGAGAGCATCGGCGACGGCTTCACGCGCCAACTCAAGGGCACGCAGCTTGCGCCGAGCATGGACATCGTGCTCAACCGCGATGACACCGACGCTGGCCAACTCGCGGTTCGCTCCGCGAGCGCCGACCGCAACTCGTTCTTCAACTTCAAAGTTGAGGAAAACGACATCGGCACCGGCTTGAATCCGACAAGAACGGTTTTCAAGGGCCGCGTGTACGGTTACGCTACTGCGGGCGGCGGCGTGAACGACCTCAAGCGCATCAACACCAGTATCGAGGTCGAGCCGGACACCATCATCACGACGCAAGCCGCATAATTGACGGCGAACGCCACAGGCGCGCCGCAGCAAACAGGAGGACGCTTGCATGACTGCCGACATTGCCAGCCTTGGCGTGTCTGTACACGCCGAGGCAATTATGGAGGTTCGCGGGCTCGACGGCGAGACTTTACGACATGACGACGGCCGCCCGTTCACCATCACGTTGTTGTCGCAAGACAACGACGCCTATGTGAGGCTTGCACGCCAGCAAGCCGACCGCCGCTTGCAACAAATGGCGCGCACGCGCACGCCCGCGCTCACTGGCACGACGGAGCAGGAACAGATCGAGCTCCTGGTCGCAGTCACGGTGAAATGGGACCTTTGCATGGGCGGCGAGCCG
>Ga0126380_10000394_pt1 | contig 14203 bp, 14 predicted proteins | sample PanSoiMetPlot_26_FD_92544 | JGI IMG/M metagenome (GOLD analysis project Ga0126380, IMG submission 92544) | Tropical forest soil microbial communities from Panama - MetaG Plot_26 | ecosystem: Environmental > Terrestrial > Soil > Tropical forest > Bulk soil | place: Panama | collected 2016-02-17
ACCGTCGCAGACCTCACGGCTGCTGCGCTGCTGGGGGTAGTCCTGCAGCCTCCCGAGCTTCAGTACCCACTGCAGGTGGAGCTGCCGCTGTATCTCGAGGACTACCGCGCCGCGCTGCGGCAGCATCCCGCCGCTCAGTGGGCAGCCGGCATCTACCGCCGGCATCGCGGATACTCCGCTGAAATTGCAAAGCGAACGGCTGTGCCGTAGGAGCCCTGCAGAGCGCCGACCTGACGAATTGAATAATCGGGCGCACCTCGCCACACGCAACGCGGGTTTTCACTAAAGACACGGCCAGGTGTCGCGCATGGCTTGCATCACTCCTGTTTGTGCGCTTGCACTCCATTTCTCTATGTGTTCGTTGGCCCACTCGCGAAAAGCTTCAACGATCGCGTCATTTGATAAAATTGTTTTCGGACATGCAGAAGGAATAGACACAGACACTAAATCATGGCGATCTTTAATGCCTTTTAATGCCAGTCCATTCGTAAAGACCTGACGTGCCACAGTGGAAACAAATTCCAGACAAAAAATTTCATCAAGGCTTCCTTTTCGCCCTTTGCACTGTTTGTACAGTTCTTGAACGTCCCACTCAGTTTTTCCGTCAAATTCTGCAAATGTTGCAACAGGCGCAATTATTGAGAGGAGAACGATCGCTCCCGTCAGCATTACGTGAAGTGGTCTCGCGCCCATTGCTGACCTGTCCCCGCAACGACAGTGGCATTTCGTAAATGACCAAGCATCAAACGCGCGTCTTGCTAGGCGGGTATCGCGACGGCTAGTACGAGGAACAAAGTCAACACGCTGAGCATGATGACTTCCTCAATATAGCTGCGATCAAATTCGTATGACATTTGCCGCTCCCTATAATCATGCACATGACAATTCGTATGTGAATAATGCGCTGGCCCTCCTGAATCTCAGTGTGAGGTAGCTCACATGACATTGAAAAATGAGACGGTCTGCTGGTGGCTTTCTGGCGACAAAAGGCGCGTAGACCCAATGTTTTAGTGATGTCCGCCTGCGGAGGTAAAGCGGACATACTTGCCCCGCGAAATGTCTGCTTGTGGCCCAAAGCGGGAAATCTCAGGAAATAATCAAACCTATCTCAAGAGCAAATCAAGCTTCTGGCAAAGTCTTTCGGGGTGGCTTTTGGCATCCAGATTTGATCCGAACGTTCCACGGGAGGTGCCAATATGTCTGATGCGAATCGCCTGCTTTTTCTCCGTATCGCACTCGTCGTCATCGGTCTGACGTTCATATTTGGCATATATACGTTGGGCATTGTGTGGCCCTCGGGTTGGACTTGGGGCCACGGACATTCCCACTATCTGCTGATGATCATCGGAGTGTATGCGACGCTGGGCGTATTTCTACTCATCGCATCCCGAGATCCCCATGCGTACAGGAGCATCATCTGGTTTACCGTGTGGTCGAGCGTGGTTCACGGCGCGATCATGGGTGTTCAGGCCTTCAATGATCCAGCTGAACGCGGCCATTTGATTGCAGACGTGCCTGCGCTCTTCCTCGTGGCGATCGTTCTTGCCGTATTGATGCCACGGACGGCCACAAGCATGAGTACGGCCAGCTAATTGTTGTTAAGGCCCTTGGCTGGCATGTCCGTCGCATGTCCGCTTCCGGGGAGTTAAAGGGACACTTCTGGACTTCAAGAAATGTCAGCTTATGGCCATAAGCGGACATCCAGAGCAACATTATTGAGACCAAATTTACGCGTCTTCGACATCAGAACTAGGTATGGCTCTTGCAGTCCCGATGCGGGGCCGCGATGAGACGGCGCGATTTTGTCTAAGTGATTGGAGCGGGAGCGGTCGCATGGCCGCTTGCGGCGCGCTCCGAGCAACCGAAGGTGCCCGCAGTTGGGTTTCTAGGACCAGGATATGCTGTCGCCACGCCTGCGGAATTCACTGCGGCGTTTCTTGAGGGAATAGCTGCGGCTGGTTTCAAGGAAGGTCGGGACGTTGCCATCGAATATCGCTGGGCAGACACGCATCTTGAACGCGTTCCTGCGCTTGCACTTGGTTTGGTCGGGCTTCGGACAAACGTGATTTTTACGATCAGCGACGTTCCCACTGTAGTTGCGAAAGGCGCCACCGCAACGGTCCCAATCGTTTTTATAACCGCCAGCGATCCAGTGGCTATGGGGTTAGTCGATAGCCTTAACCGACCGGGCGCAAACGTTACCGGAGTGACCCTCATCGCCAGCCAGTTGGGACCAAAGCGTCTTGAGTTGTTACGCGAACTGCTGCCGAAAGCCGGCGTCGTAAGCTTTTTGGTCAATCCGAATAACGCAAATGCAGAACCTAACGTGGCGGACGCACGGAAGGCGGCGCGTCGGCTGGGATTGGAAACCAACGTTTTGACTACCAGCAATGAACAGGAACTTGACATTGCTTTCGCCAAGCTTGGTCAATCAAAGCCTGACGCGTTGTTGGTAATTCCAGATCCGGTTTTTCTTAACTTGCGCGAGCAGTTCAGTGACTTGGAAGCGCGGTACGCAATACCGACCATCCATTATTCTCGAGAGAATGTCGTCGCGGGCGGCCTGCTAAGCTACGGATCGAGCCTGAAGGCAATGTTTCATCAAGCCGGCATTTACGTCGGTCGCATCCTTAGCGGCGCAAAACCGGGCGATTTGCCCATTGTGCAGCCGACCAAATTCGAGCTGACAATCAATCTCAAGACCGCGAAGGCGCTTGGTGTCACCGTGCCTTCATCGCTGCTGGCTCGTGCCGACGAGGTGATCGAATGACTATTGGCAGTCAGATTTTGGCCCTTGGCAGAGAGAATCCAGAACCCCGACATTCTTCGGGGTTTTCCGTTATTTAGGACTGGTCCGTTTCGCTGTCGGCCCGTTAGCGGACGTACTGATCATGCCGATGGATGTCTACTTTTAGGACAAAGCCAACGTCGCGATTCGAAATGCCCGGCCATGACCCGAAGCGGCCGTGAACGTCCGGCGTGCTTAGGTACCAGCACCGCAATTCAAAACTGTGGTATTCTTGGAAGATGCCCGGCGTGGCCCTCGGCAGTCCATTGAACGGGTGGCGTAGGTTGACACAGCTCGATCAGATGGCGGCCACATGAAATCTTACGTCTTCAATCCCAAGCATAACCAGACCGGATTGCGCGTTGCCCATATCGCTTTTGCCAGCCTGACCGCCTTGATAGCGGCGAGCGATCGTACGGATGCCGCAAAGCTTCGGCATGAACAGTCGGTAGCGATGCGTCCGGCTGGCGAGCCAATCATGGCGATCGTTTCGTTGAGCGACCAGCAGATTACTGTCTACGATGATAAAGGCTGGATCATGCGAGCGCCGGTATCGACCGGTCAGAAGGGACGCGAGACGCCGGCCGGTATCTTCAGCATCATCCAAAAAAAGGCCGAGCACTACTCCAACCTGTATGACGATGCCTACATGCCTCACATGCAGCGCATCACTTGGTCGGGCATCGCGCTCCACGGTGGGCCTCTGCCAGGATACCCTGCATCGCACGGCTGCATCCGGATGCCCTACGAATTTGCCGGGCGGCTGTTCGGCGTGACGAAGCTCGGCATGCGCTTGATTGTGGCGCCACGCAACGCTGCGCCCATAGCGATCGATCATCCGGCGCTATTACAGCCAAAGACAGGTCAGGTGGCTGCCGCAGCAGCAGCGACAGCTGCAAAAGCGGAGGAGGCGACCCGCAAGGCCGATCAGGCGAGGCTCGTTGCCATCACCGCCTATCGCGAAACGGCGGTTGCAACGACGTCGATGCGCAAAGTGGAAATCCTGAAGCTCAGAGCCGAATCAGAGTTGACGGCGATCGAGCGCGCGATTGCCTCCGCTGCCTCGTCCGAGGCGAAGGAGCAGGCTGAGAGTGTCAAGGCAAAAGTGACCGCGCGGATCAGTGAGCTCGAAGCTCAACTGGTCGCGGGCAAATCAGAGCTGCAACCGAAGCTCGATGCAGTGGCAGTCGCCCGGGAAGCAGCCGCTGCCGCGGAGAGCGCGCGCGTCGTCGCGGTCGAGGCGGCACGCAAAGCCGCGCGCGACCTCGAGCCGGTGTCGGTCTTTATCAGCCGTAAGGCCCAGCGTCTTTATGTCCGCCAAGCCTTTCAGCCCATAATGGAGATCCCTGTCACCGTTCAGGATGCCGATCGTCCCATCGGCACGCATATCTTCACCGCAATGGAACGCGCCGGCACCGACATACGATGGAGCCTGGTGTCGTTGGTTGGCGGACGTCCCGACGGCAGCGCAGACGATTCAAATGCGTCCACACGCAAAAGCGGCGAGAGGGCCGCCCTCGCAATGGGGACCGACACGGAAAGCGCGAAAGCAGCTCTTGGCCGGATCACGATTCCTCAGGACTCGCTCGATCTTCTCGCAGAGAAGGTATCGCCACGATCTTCCCTAATCATATCAGACGAAGCGTTGAGCTCGGAGACAGGCAACGGAACAGAATTTGTGGTCCCCTTGAGCGGAGAGCCGCAAGGAGGTCTGAAGAATCGACGTGCCTCCTCGCCAATGGAAGTCCGCTACGATCGTCCAGGCGGGCGTTATTGGCGCGCGCCATTCGCGGCGCAGTATTTCAACCGGTGGCCTCGATTTTGAACGTTGCGATAATCGTCTTATGGAAGGCGATGATTTCGTGATTGGCTTGTGAAGCTGGTTTTGGTTGCTGGGGCACTCGTCAGTGCTTCGCGCGATAGACACACTGCCCCCCCGACCATAAACTCTGCTCGAAATCAGGGACGATGCTATGGCCAACCCGCACGTCGAACGGCGTTTGGCCGCCATCCTCGCGGCCGATGTTGCCGGCTACAGCCGGCTGATGGGCGCTGACGAGGAAGGCACTCACGCGGCGCTCAAAGTGTATCGACGCGAAATCATCGATCCCAAAGTAACGGAACACCGCGGCCGCATCGTGCGGGTGATCGGCGACGGTCTGCTGGTGGAATTTGCCAGCGTGATAGCGGCGGTGCGCTGGGCTGTCGACGTCCAACGTGCGATGGGCGAGCGTAACGCCGGCCTGCCTCAGGAGAAGCGGATCGAGTTCCGTATGGGCATCAACGCCGGTGACATCATTATCGACGGCACTGACATTTGGGGCGACGGCGTGAATGTAGCGGCGCGACTGGAAGCTCTGGCCGAACCTGGCGGGATTTGCGTTTCTGGCCGGGTGCAAGAGGATGTGCACGGGAGTATCGAAATCGTCTTCGAGGATATTGGCGAGCAGCAGCTCAAGAACATTGCGCGGCCGGTGCGGGTCTATCGCGTACGGCCCAAGGGCGCCGCTAAGGCAGCCCCTCCGTTGCAGCATCCCACCAAACCGTCGATCGCCGTCCTGCCCTTCAATAATATGAGCGGCGACCCTGAGCAGGAGTACTTCGCCGATGGCATGGTTGAAGAAATCACCACGGCCTTATCGCGTACACGCTGGTTGTTCGTAATCGCGCGCAATTCGAGCTTCACATACAAGGGACGGGCGGTAGACGTGAAGCAAGTCGGACGTGAACTCGGGGTCCGCTACGTGCTCGAAGGCGGCGTGCGCAAGGCCACGGACCGGCTGCGCATCACGGCACAACTCATCGATGCGTCGACTGGAGCGCACCTCTGGGCAGATCGCTTCGACGGCTCACTGGAGGATATTTTTGAGCTGCAAGACCAGGTGACCGCCAGCGTCGTGGCAGCGATCGCCCCGAGGCTGGAACAAGCCGAGGTGGAGCGTGCGAAGCACAAGCCGACCGAAAGTCTCGATGCATACGACTATTTTCTGCGAGGGATTGCGAGCCTTCATTCCTGGACGAAAGAGAGCAACGACGAAGCGCTGCGGCTATTCAATAAGGCCATTGATCTCGACCCTGATTTCGCGTCGGCCTACGGCATGGCCGCGTGGTGTTACGTCCGGCGGAAGGGAAGTCGTTGGATAATAGACCGGGCGCAAGAGACTGCCGAAACCGCACGGCTGGCTCGACGTGCGGCGGAGTTGGGCTGGGATGATGCGGTTGCGCTCGCCTGGGGAGGCTTTGCACTCGCATATGTTGTCCATGACGTCGAAGTCGGAGCCGCCCTTATCGATCGGGCCCTCCAACTCAATCCGAACCTGGCCGAGGCGTGGCATTTTAGCGGCTGGGTGAGAATCTATCTGGGCGAGCCGGAAAGCGCGATCGAGCACTTGGCGCATGCCATGCGCCTAAGCCCTCTCGATCCACTCACCTTCGTGGCGCAAATGGCGATCGCGTTCGCTCATTTCTTTGCCGGCCGCTACGATGATGCATCGTCATGGGCGGAAAAGGCGTTGGCGTCATCGCCTCCTGGACTGCGGGAAAGACCGGTATATCACCCGGCACTGCTCATCGCTGCGGCAAGCAATTCACTTGCCGGGCGGCTCGAGGAGGCGCGGAACGCAATAGAACGACTACGCCAACTCAATCCGACGCCCCATATTTCGAATCTGAAGCATCAAATTCCGCTTCGTCGGCCGGAGGATCTTGCCAGGTACGCCGAGGGCCTGCGAAAAGCAGGACTGCCGGATTAGGTCTTACCGACTTTTAGGCAACGCGGACAGGCCAAATAAGCTGCGGGATGTACGCTTAGCGAACATCCCGCAGGCTTCGAATCAAGGCGATGAAACCGATCCCTGAGCACTGGCTCAAGGATTGGTGGGCGTAGTGTTGCTGCGACCCTTGCGATCGGCCGGCGCGGCCTGTGTCTGCGATGGAGTGAGGCCGTCCGTTGCGCCGTTGCCCTGTCCGTTGACATTGATGGACTGTGCCGGTGACCGCTTCGCCGGGACGAGCGAGGGCGTATTGATGACGTTTTCCTGTCGTCGTGACATGCCCTCGAATTGCGCATTCTCCTCGATTGCCAGGGACCGATGATAGATATCGCCCTCAACAACCGCGGTGCTATTTAACTTGACGCGATTGGCGTGGATCGTGCCCTTGACTCGACCCCCGATCATTAATTCCTCTGCGACAATATCGCCCTCAACCTGCGCGCCATCGCCTACCTGGACGGTCGAGGCGTGTACTTCTCCCTCGACGTGACCAAAAATCGCCAGCTTCCCTTGGCCGACAATCTTGCCGACGATCGACAGTCCCGAACTAATGGAGGAAGTCGTTTCCGCCCCCGCCGACGGTCCAGCCGCAGAGCGTTTGGTCTCCTGCGCCGGTGACGAGTCATTACGATTGCTGTCTGCGCCATTTTCTTTGGATTTTCCGAACATGTTGGTTACTCCTGTACTGGCTGGTTGACGTTCATTGCTTAAGTGACGTGGTAGACACGGTGGAAACGGCGGCCAAGGTGACCGAGTACTTCGCGACTGGTCGATTTGCTTGCAGCTGCGAGATCGTCGATGGTGATCTCCGGCCCCACAAGTAGGGCCATCTTGCCCGGGCGCACGGCTGTCGGGTCTGAAACGGCAGTTACATCGATAGCCAGAAGATCCATCGATGGCTGCCCTACGACCGGGCACCGCAAGCCGCCGACGATTGCCTGTAATCTGTTGTCGAAAGCGCCTCCCGATCGCGGATAGCCATCTGCGTATCCGGCCGAGACCAATACCAGTCGCGTGGGCCGCTTTGCGACCCAACCGGCGCTATTCGCGACGGTTTCCCCGCGCGACAAGCTGAGAATCTGGACGATGCGAGCATGCAGTTCGATCACCGGGAGCATCGGGTTATCAGCGCCTGGGGTGGGATTGACACCGTAAAGCGCCGCACCCGCTCGAATGAGATCGAAGTGGGCCTTCGGCGCGGAAAAGATGTCGGAGGAATTGGCCAGTGACGCCGGAATCCCCTGGTAGAGCCGACGCATTTCACGAAACAGGCTAATTTGATGATCGCTTGAGGAGCGAGCAGATTTGTCGAGGGTGTCGAGACGGCTCATCAGCAATGTGATGCCATGCTCGCGACAACTGGGCGCAAACGCCGCCGCTTCTTCCATCGAAAAACCGAGTCTGCTTTCGCCAGTGTCGACGTGCAGCGCGCAACCGCCCGCCCATCGATGCGACCTGGAAAACAGGTACCACTCGGCCATTTCGATGGCAGTATAAATGACCGGTCTCGCATCAACTTCTGCGAAGGCCTGCCGAGGTCCAGAATACAGTCCACGGAGCACATAAATCGCCGCGCCTGGCGCAACAGCGCGAACGCGTTTGGCTTCCGGAATGTCGGAGACAAAAAAGGTTTTACAGCCGGTTTTGGCCAGCGCTCCCGCGATCGGTTCGATGCCGCAGCCATAGGCATTGGCTTTGACCACAGCGGCACATTCAACTGCGGCGTATTTCGTTAGCCTTTCCCAATTGGAAACAATAGCCGTCAGATCGATCCTGAGAACGCCGCAAGCTTCTGCTTCCGCAGGCCCATCGGTCGTAATGCACGACGCATGCGCTTTATTGTTAACAACGAGCTTGCCACCTTTATTTATGATTTTTCCGTCGACCGAACCTTCAACAACGACCTTCGCGCCCGGCTCGATTGTCAAATTGGCCTGGAGATTTCCGCGAATGTGCAGAAAACAATTTTTTTGAACGATGGTGTCGTTAATGACCGAGCCATTTATGTCTGACGAGCTGGCGACGAGCACCAGCTCTTCTGCGGCTTTCTGTGCTGAAAGCGTCGCAAGATTCGACACGGTCCGAGAACCCCCCGCTGCCCGGCAAATCCTCGCGCGTTTCCGGCCGTACCACAAGGCAAACGGTATACGATGGTGAATCACAACCGGTCGATGGTAACGGGTTCCGGATGTATGAGTGGCGCCGCAAGGGGTTCCACCACCCATGCGCATCGAATAATTGGAGTTTTGGCCCTTGGAAAGGCGCATCCAATGTCCGCTTCTGGCAAAGCGGACATTGCTGAGGATTGTTTAGTGTTTTGTCCGACCGCTCATACGGCTTTCGGCGGCCGCGGCCAGTTGCCGAATTTTATTCGTAACAATAGGCGCCCTTGGCGTGGCCAAGGATATAACGAGTTCCCAGACAAGTCGGAACATGCCCAAAAGAAATATCGGGGTTGCGATGAGGATCGCTCCAACCACAATGAGAACAACGATGATTTGATTTTTCATTATGACTATCGAGCCGACTGGCCATGGCTTTCCTGCAGGCGCAACGGCGGCCCGGAAGCGGGCAGCTCAGGAGATACTATCGACGGCTGGGGGGCCGATGATTGCTGCGATGGCTTGCGGGGAGCAGGGGTTCGAGGTTGGGCCGGGGACGCCAGTTTCTCTCTGACGTCCTGCTCAATGGCCGGCAATATCGAGATGTCCTGGGCCATCTTTTCTTGTTTCGCTGAAAGCTGCTTCATGGTTGCAGCAAGCTGATCGATGCCTTGCCGCATGGTCGCGAGCTCAAGCATCACTGGCCTGAGTTGCTGCGCCAACTCGGCGGAACTTGCACCTGCGGCAGTAGATGCCTGACCGTCGAGAGGTGACCTGGTTGAGCTGGGCAACAACCAGCTCAACGACGGAGCCCGCGCCCTGATAATTTCTGTTGCTTCGCCCCCATGGGACTGCCACGCCAAGGTCGCGCCCACGCCGATAAGAACGGCAATGCAAAAGCGAGCAACAGAGCGCACCATTCGCCTGCCTCCCGATTGCTTTTTAACTTTGGGTTTGTCGTTCTGAACGCGGCGAGGCCACTCCGTGATGACATCGTCTTCGTAATAACGAGGTGTGCGTTGCGAGGAATACGACGCCGGCATCTTTACCCCCTCCCACTCTCTCACCAGAAGAGCTTAGCCCGCCATCACTGTGTGACAGAAGCAAGGCGGGAATGGGTCAGTGTGAATAGTGCCGACAATTGAAGCATTTGGCTACCGCCGCGGGAAATGGCTGGCCACGGCTTAAGTCATCAACCGGGGTGCTGGTGGCCGATTGTGCCGCTAAAGTCATCCGCGAACTCGACAGCTATTTCGGGATCAGCGAAGCACCATCGAATGTCGCGGGGCCTTTGCGGGGCATGGCTCGTAGTCACAAGTGCGCAACGCACTGAGAGCTACTGGACCAATCTCATCTTGTGATTTGGAGAAAGAAATCTGGCAATTCTTGCCAGTGAAAAGACCGGCAACATACTTTCGAATGAAAATACGGACCACATGACGCTAGCAAAGGACTGCGACGGCAGGTGGCTCGGACGGACGATCCGGCAGTTAACTTCAGTTCATGCCTTGGGCGAGCTTGGCCCAGTCGCCGGCCTGGATCCGGCCAACCGGCTTTGTGCCGCCATTGCCGTCCGGCTTGAACACCGAGGCTTCGCCTTCGCGGACTTCGAACCAATCCTTGCCGAAAGCATCCAGGATATTCGGCTTATGCGTGACCACGATAATATTGGTGCCGGCAGGCGGCACGGTCGCGGCCATCTTGCGCAGCGATGCTGCGCGCCGGTTGTTCTCGATCGGCGTCACTACGAGTCCGCCCTCGGTGTAATCGGCGGAGGTTTTCACGTCGCCAAAGCCCATCAGCGCGCCGGTGTCGATCGCGCGCTTGAACAGGCTGGTGTGAACCTGACCAACGGGAATCCTGAGCTTGCGCAGCGATTCTCCGATCGATTTTGCCAGCGCGCGGCCATCGTCGTTGAGCTGACGTTGCTTGGCGACGTTATCCGGATTGAGGGGGTCGGTGTCGGCCTGATCCTGATGGGTTGCGCCTTGGCGAAAAACGATCACATAACCACCATCGCGCAGGGCGCTGATCCATTCGGCTTGCGACGCGGTGTTCTGTGCCGCCGCGGCCGGCAACGAGCAAAGTGCCAGGCAGCCACAGAGCCAAGCCAATCGAACTATGCGAGTTACCATCAGGTCCTCCTCGCTTTTGTAAAAAGAGATCCGGCCCTATTCAGAGTATCGAACCATACCGGCTAAGGGAGCATCTGGTGCTTCAAGCGCGGCCGCGGGGCTTTCACGTATCTTGAATGCGGGCGCGTTCCAGAACAGCGAGACAAATACCAGCACAATGATGCCGATGTCGAGGCAGATAGCGGCGATCCTTGCAAAAGGGTCTTCCATTCAAAGACGACTGCAAAGCGGTGGAGCGCTGCAAACCATTGTCAGGCCGCCAGCGAATGTTTGGCAGCTCCAAAGATAGTTCGCCCGTGGTGGCAAGCCTTGAAGGGAGTCTGGATTTTTCTTTGAGATGGCCATGATTTTTCGCTGAGGCCACGGATTGTGGGAATGCGCTTCGCTCGGTCGTTATCGGTTGAACAGCCAGAACAGCACGCTGAGAACCACGCTGATCAGGATGCAGGTGACCAGGGGAAAATAAAATGTCGTGCCGTCGCGCTCGTACGCGATGTCGCCCGGCAGCCTGCCCAGCCCGATGCGCCACAGGATCGGCCAGACGATGCCGACCGCCAGGATCACAAGTCCCAATCCGATCAAGAACCGCTGCATATCCATCGCCAAGTCCCTGGTCCAGGCGGCCACATGTCAGTACTGGGCCGCGATGGCCTTTGAGATGATTTGCAGACCCGCGACCGCCAAAACAAAACCGCAAAAGCGGCCAACTGCCCAGAACATAGATGGTAACCAGCATCAAACACGACCACATGCCGACTGACATCCGCACGCGGCCCCCGGCTGCCGATAAGTGCGCCGGTTCCAAAAGGAACCACTCCGTGCGCGTTCAGGTTTTGGCAGCGGCCGGTTGCCTTTGCAGCGCCGTCGGTCCCTGCAGTGCTAATGTGCTCGCAGCCCCTCGGCGTTACGGGCAATCGGTCCGGCGGTTCAGAGCGCAAATCAAGTTGAGACGTGGTCCCTCACCAAAAGCAGTTTCAGGCTGCGCCAGGGGCGGGCGGTCCGCTTTTGCGCGGCGCGGACCGGCCGCGAGGGTACAGTCAAAGTCGGCGGAAACGTTTCATGCCGCCTTGAGCGCAGTCGAGATCTCGGTCAGCGTCGCCTTCTCGGCTTCACTGATCGGCACGCCGCCGGCGCCAAGGAATCCACCTTCGTTAGCTGCTTCGGCCACGTGCTGGCTGATTTGTTGCAGCCACCTTTTATAGGCCGTAGAATCACCGGGTGCCTTGGCATCGACGATGGCAGCGGCTTCCCGCAATACCTCGATGCATTTGTCCTTAATCTGGGCAGGCTTGCTGCCCTTGAACTTGGTCTTTAGCGCGTCGCGCGCTGCGCTTCCTTCGGCCGTACCGAAATCATCGACAACCGCTTTAATCAGCGCATTCGTTCCCGGGTCGGTCTTGGCTTTCGCCAGTTCGGTACCGCCGGCGAAGCTCTCTTTCAGAAGTCCCCACAGCCCGCTCGGCTCCGCCGCCGTAATGGCAATACCCGCCGCCATCACGCTTTGCAGAAGAACCTTCCATTCATCCGGTGTGAAATTCGATTTGCCTGTCATGAGGGTGGCTCCTCGCTTCGAAGGTCTCTGCACAGACACATGACGCCGCGGTGTCAGCCCGGATAGTGGACCTTGGTCCAGCCTCGATGTTAGGTACGTAATCACCGCACATTGTTTCGACGTCGGAAAACGCCAGTGCGATATCATCCCGATGATGAAAGCCATGTCCGAAAAATCAATGTTCGAGCGCGTCGGCGCCAATCTTTCGGCGTGGTTCTCAGGCGCGCTCGATCTTGCCGAATTCGCCAAAGGCTCGACGGTGAGCCTTGCCGTTACCGGTTTGAGCCGTGCCGGCAAGACAGTGTTCATCACCAGCATTGTGCACAATCTGCTCAGTGCTCTGCACCAGCCGTACCGGATGCCGTTTCTGAAAGTCGTCGGGGAGGGACGACTCGCCGCGGCAAGGCTTGCCGTTGCCAAGACCGACGGGCTGCCGCGATTTCCCTACCGACGAAATATCGCGCGCATGGCGGCGAGCCCGGCGAACTGGCCGGCCCGCACCACTGATATCAGCGAAATCGAAATCGACATCCGGTTCGTTCCTGCCGGTCCGCTAGGCGCCATGCTCCGCTGGATCGGCAGCGGTCCTGCAACGTTGAAACTGGAAATAATTGACTATCCCGGCGAATGGCTTCTCGATCTGCCGCTATTGGACCAAAGCTACGCCGACTGGTCGCGCGCAACGTTGCAACTCAGTCAGCGCGGAATGCGCGCCGTCACTGCGCGTGATTTCCTCGCGTTTCTGTCCGGCCATCGCCCTGATGCTCCCGCAAGCGAGGAAGATGCCCGGCGCGCGCATGAACTTTATCTCCAGCACCTGCGGGCCGCGCGCGATCAGCACGGGCTCAATTTTTTGCAGCCCGGCCGTTTCCTCGATCCCGGGCCGCTCGGCGAAAATTCCTACATGTGGTTCGCCCCGCTCGACATCCCGGACAATCTCGAGCGCATTGCCGACGGCACGCTGGCCGCCCTGATGCAACGACGCTTTGAAGCGTACAAGACCGAAGTGGCCATGCCGTTCTATAGCCAGCACTTTCGCAATTACTCGCGACAAGTCGTTCTTGTGGATGTCCTTGACGCGCTCCTGGCCGGTCAGGAGGTCTTTGAGGACACGCGCAATGCAATCGACGCGATCATGGAAAGTTTCCGCTATGGGCACAGCAGAATTATCTCGCGGTTGCTGCAAAGTGCGCGCATCGAGAAGGTGCTGTTTGCCGCGACAAAGGCGGATCACGTTCCCGAGGTGCAGCGCGACCATCTGGCCGCGCTGCTCCGCAACATGATTGCTATTCCCGCCCTTGATGTCAGCAGCAGCAACGCCATGTTTGACGTGGCGGCACTCGCCTCGGTTATTTCGACGGAAGAGGATACCCAGGAGATCGATGGGCACCGGGTCCAGGTTGTTGTCGGCAAGCCGGTCGGTAGCGACACCAGGGCGAAATTCTTCGTTGGCAACGTGCCTGCCCGTCCGCCCCGGCCGGAGGCCTGGGGCAAGCCGTTCCTCAACATTCCGGTATTCGAGCCTCCGGTCATCGACGTGTCGCCGATCGACGGCATCCCGCACATCAATCTCGATCTTGCGCTCGAATACCTCATCGGAGATCAACTGCGGTGACCAATAGGGACAGCAGAACTAGCCTCGATGAAACTTTGCGCCCACAGGTCGTGGTCGTGGAGACGCGTGAGAAGCACGCGGGATTCACCGAACCATCCGCGCCGCGAATCATCGCCACTGCGCAAACAGGTCGTATCGTCCCCGCAGCTCCCGTCGAAATTCAGTCCGCGGTATCCCGCCCACGGCGCTTGAGCCTGGCAGTTAAACTTGCGTTGACCGGCCTGGTTGTTGCCTTCTG
>Ga0126380_10000395_pt1 | contig 14202 bp, 19 predicted proteins | sample PanSoiMetPlot_26_FD_92544 | JGI IMG/M metagenome (GOLD analysis project Ga0126380, IMG submission 92544) | Tropical forest soil microbial communities from Panama - MetaG Plot_26 | ecosystem: Environmental > Terrestrial > Soil > Tropical forest > Bulk soil | place: Panama | collected 2016-02-17
CGAGGAGCGGGGCGAGTCCAGTCCACAGCACATGGGCAGCGAACTGATCTGTCACTTCAGGCCGCGCCTTTGCGGGCGCTAGCAGATCGCCCCGGCTAACGTCAATTTCATCGGCAAGCGTCAGCGTCACCGCATCGCCGGCGCTCGCCTCGTCGACATCGCCGTCCGGGCCAATGATGCGCGCGATCCTGCTCGCGATTCCGCTCTCCGCAACCACGACAGCGTCGCCGCGCCGTATGCGGCCGCTCGCGATGGTTCCGGCTAGCCCTCGGAAATCGTGGCTCGGCCGGTTGACCCATTGCACTGCGAACCGGAACGGTCTTTCCTTGCCGACGCTCGTGACGTCGACCGCCTCGAGGTGCTCAAGAAGCGTGCGGCCTCGATACCACGGGGTCTTCCGGCTCCTTTGCCGCACATTATCGCCGTAGCGCGCCGAGATCGGGATCGCAACGACGGCGTCGAATGCGAGATGAGTGGCAAACTCGGAAAATTCGGCCACAATCTGATTGAAAACGCCCTCGTCGTAGTCGACGAGATCGATCTTGTTGATCGCAAGCACCGCCTGGCGGATGCCGAAGAGCGACGAAATCGTGGCGTGCCGGCGACTCTGAACCAGTGCTCCCTTGCGGGCATCGACCAGAATCACCGCAAGTTCTGCGTTGGAGGCGCCGGTCGCCATATTGCGCGTGTATTGCTCGTGACCTGGAACGTCAGCGACCGTGAACGCACGCGCCGCCGTTGCAAACGTGCGCCAGGCGACGTCGATCGTGATACCCTGCTCGCGCTCAGCTTCGAGTCCGTCCATCAGCAAGGCGAGGTCGTAATCGTCGCCCGTGGTGCCGTATCGCCGCGAGTCGCGCGCAAGCTCCGCAAGATGATCTTCCAACACCAGCGCGCTGTCGTAGAGGAGGCGGCCGATCAAGGTCGACTTGCCGTCATCGACCGAGCCACAGGTCACGAACCGCAGGCGATCCTTCTTCCCCATCGCCCGAATAGCGGGCGCATTACATGCATGGTGAGGTTTGTTCATCAGAAATAGCCTTCCCGCTTCTTTCGCTCCATCGCGGAGGCTTCGTCCGCATCGATCAGCCGTCCTTGTCGCTCGGATGCTTGCATCTCGCGTATCTCAACGATGATTTCGGCTACAGTTGCGGCGTCGGATAGGATCGCGCCGGTGAACGGATAGCACCCAAGGGTACGGAAGCGCACCTTCCGCGTCTCGACTACCTCGCCGGGCAACAGCCTGAGTCGATCGTCGTCGACCATGATCAGCGTGCCCGAGCGGCTCACGACGGGGCGCATGGCCGCGAAATAGAGCGGCACGACTGCGATTTCCTCGACCAGGATATACTGCCACACTTCGAGCTCGGTCCAATTGGACAAAGGAAAGACGCGGACGGATTCACCTGCGCGGATCCGGGTATTGAAAAGGCGCCACAGCTCTGGCCGCTGGTTGCGCGGATCCCAGACGTGGTTCGCGCTGCGAAACGAGAAGATGCGCTCCTTGGCCCGGCTCTTCTCCTCGTCGCGGCGTGCGCCGCCAAGCGCCGCATCGAACCCTCCCGTATCGAGCGCCTGCTTGAGGGCCTCGGTCTTCATCACGCGAGTATGCAGCGCCGAGCCCGAATCGATCGGGTTGATGCCGCGTGCAAGACCTTCCCGGTTCACGTGCACCAGTAGCTCGAGCCCCAATTTGCGCACGGTCGCATCCCGGAATGCCAGCATGTCGCGGAATTTCCAGGTTGTATCGATATGCAGCAGCGAAAATGGCGGCTTGCCGGGGCGGAAAGCTTTGAGCGCGATGTGCAGCATCACGCTTGAGTCCTTGCCAATAGAATAGAGCATGACCGGCTTTCGGAACTCGGCCACCGTTTCGCGAATGATCGTGATTGCCTCGGCCTCCAACTCTTGCAAATTCGGCGGAAGGTATCGGGATCTCAAAATTCAGGCTCCGTTGAAATCACATGCTTGACGACGGGGCGCCTGTCACGCGCGACTAGCCCCCGAAAGCCAACGAAATAGAGATCGAGCCACTAAAAAGCAAGCTTGGGAACCGCGCGCGCTTTCCGGGTTTTGGATTACATGGGAATGTTGTCTTCGATGGCAGTAGCCCTCACCCGCTGCGCGAAGATGATGAGCCGCGGCCACTCAGCGTTTACAGTCAAAATGGGTCGCGGTCACGTTGCGCATGGACCCGCTCTATTTGACTGGCTACGTTCCGGCCGAAAAGAAATTCTGGAGATGCGTCCAGTCCGGCGAACCACCCAACCTCGTCAGCGCAATTCGTGACAAAAGCGCGCACCCTTGGGCCGTGTCGCATTCGGCATGCCCCAATGGTCGGTTATTGATACCCCTATATGGCCTGCGCGGACACGCTCGCCCACCTGTCCATCAGCACCTAGGATCACGAGCTTCATCGGTGTCAAAGACCAACAGCAGAATGGTGTCCTGATATGTCAGGAATTTCATCGTACGCTTGCACGGGTGGCGATGACGTCCTGAAACAACTTGACCAATTTCGGCGCATCGACTTCCAACGAATACGTAGCCTCCACGCGCTTGCGTGCGGCGAGCCCCATTTTGGCCACACGCTCGCGGTCGGCCGCAAGGCTGCCGAGGACGCTGATCCAATCGTCCACGCTGGTTGCAAAAAATCCAGTCTCTCCAGGAACCAGGATCGACGTGGCCGCTCCGACCGGCGAGACCACTGCAGGACGCGCCGCCGCCATGTATTGAATGACCTTGTAAGCACATTTGCCCTGTTCCCACGGCCCATCCACCAGCGGCATAACACCCACATGGCAGCGCGCGAGTTCCAAAGCCTCAGTATCTTCGCGCCAGGCAACGTGATCGACGTACTCGCTTGGAACCAAAAACTCCTCGCTGCCTCCGATTATTCGAAGACGCGCCCCGCACGCTCTGTGAAGTTGCTGCAGGGCTTGAGCGAGAATGGCAATGTATTTTTCGTTCCTTGGCGTGCCGATCCAGCCAATGATGAAAGGTCCGTCGGGTGGCGGCAGGACCGGATAGCGCCTGGTATCGACTGCGGGAGGCATCTCGATGACGCATGATGCTTGTGCTAATCGTGCCCATGCCGCCAGCGCTGGGGAGCCAGCAGTCACCACGTTGGCATAGCGTGCCATAGATTCGAGCTTGCGACCCAAGGTCGCACGAACTATCCCATTCCAATGGGTGGCATAACGAAGATGCCAGGGATCATCGAAATCGATCACGCACGGCCGGCCGTCCAGTAACACACGTTCCCAAAACGCGGGTAGCCAGGGCAACGCCTCCTTCTCGATCCAGATCAGATCGTGTTGCCGCACACTGGCAATCTGAAGCAATCGGCGCCAATATCCCTTGAGGAGAACTCGCGGACTGCGGGGTTTACCATGATAAAGCCCATCAAGATACTCGTCGTCCAAGAAAGGCGCAATCGTCACCCGAAAGCCGGCCCGTTCCAGCGCCGGAATATAGTTGTAGTGCCGGACGCGACTGCTCGGCCCTTTTCGCTCGTACCGGCTTAGTAACAGTACCGAATAGGTCATTCACTGGCCACAATGCGGAGTGAGAGCTTCGGCAGGTTTTGCCAGAATAAGGTCATTGCGCGGACCACCAACGAAGCGTCTCGCGGCGAGCGTATCGTTGCATAGAGACAGCGAATTGGGATTTCGAAGAGCAGGATGAGCGCCATCAGGACGGCTGCGGTAAGGCGCCCATGCCGCTTAACTGCATATTCGATCCTGCTGGTGAGAAGATAGAACAGGCGTCGGTCCTTGACTGCTTGCGTGCTCCCGCCTCCAGCATGTTTGGCACGCGCCCCCGCGTAATGAACGACGCTCCATCCCGCTTGTCGCGCAGCCAGACATAGGTCGACATCCTCGTAATAGAGGAAAAAACGCTCATCCGCCCCCCCAAGCCTCTCGAACAGCTCTCGCCGGATCATCAAAAAGGCTCCCATGATCTGATCGACAGTCCGAGTGTCGCTATGATCCCAATTGGTGAGAAAATGCGGCGGCACCAGCCCCGGACAAAGCCGGTCGAGAAACAGGGTCTGCAGCAAAAGCGCCGGCGTCGTGGGCGCGCGGGCGCAACTGCGTAACACGTGACCGTCCGCATCGACCAACTGGATGCCAAGGACCCCGACGCCAGCGTGGATGGGATCAGCTATGTAGGCAGCGGCCTTTTCAAGGGCGTCCGGCTCAACGCGCACATCAGGATTCATAAACACCAAGAGCGGAGCCTTGGCTCTTCGAGCCCCCTGATTGCACGCTGCGGCAAAGCCACGATTATCGGCATTGATCACGACTTCAAGACTCATCCGTTTAGCTGCAAGCCCAGCGGCGGAGCCATCGCGCGAGGCATTGTCAACCACAATGGTGTTGAGCCTTTCCGCAATCGTACTTTGATCGAGCGCTGCCAAGCACTGGCGCAAAAACGACCGGGAGTTCCAATTCACAATTACGATGTCGATGCTTGGGGTCAGCTTAGGGTCAGTCCTCGCTGAGTAGCTACTTTCACTTACTGCTCGCATCGCCGCTATCCCGCGAGCCCGAGCCGTTCATGGAACGGCTCCGCATTGTCGGTCGGCCTCCTTGGCCGGCTGAAGTCCAGCGTGATGGCGTTCCCAAAGGCCCATAGATCGGACTCCTTCGAGGTGAACTGGCTCCCTCGGTCGACACGGATCATCGTTGGCAAACCATGCTGCTGTCGGGCGCCACAGCTTTTTCACCTCCGAGAGCATCAAGCTGCCGAAGAGTTGCTTTCTAGCGGTAGAAGGTCGCTTCCGAGATGCATGCCCATCTTGCGGCACACCTCGGCAACCTGGGTTCCGTCCTCCGCTCGTTGAAGTCAGAACGTCTAACTTTCCGACGTTGATTTGTACAAAAATAATCGGGGCGCACCGACATTTACCCCGCTCGGGATATCCCGGACGGCCGCAGATCCAATGAATCCAGCTCCTCGGTCACTAATATCACGGCTTTACGTATCTCAATCCGGGAATTGCGCGAAGGGGAAGAAGTCGGGAAGGTCGGCGAGTCGGGGGAAGCAGCGGTCTTTCGCAGCGAGAATCGGCTCACGCACTCCGGCTGGCCATGTGATAGCGATATCGGGGTCATTCCAAGCAACGCCACGTTCGGCGTCGCGATCATAATAGGCCGAAACCTTATACAACACCTCCGTATCCGGCTCGAGCGTACAATAGCCATGCGCGAATCCGACCGGAACATACAGTTGCTTCGGATTCTCGTCACTTAAAATGACCGCAACGTGCCGTCCGAAACTTGGTGAACCCCGGCGGATGTCAACTGCAACGTCAAGCATGCTTCCGCGACAACAGCGGACCAACTTGGCTTGTGCGGCCTTGCCGATCTGAAAATGCAACCCTCGGATCGTTCCTGCCGCGTAGGACAGAGCATGGTTTTCCTGAACAAAGCGCGCGTCAATGCCAACCCGCTGCATGGCATCATCACGCCAGACCTCCGAAAAAAAACCCCGAGCATCCCGATGGCGGGACGGCAAAATTGCCCGCACCGCGGGCAAGCCCTCAATTGCGGTGATATCCATGGAATTGTTCGTCCATATTCGGTACCAGCGTCCACGTCCCCTGCGAGATCTCACTCCCGGACATGGATTTCGCGCTGCCATCGGGGCCTAGACCCGGACGTTGAAATGACCCGGCAGCACGGCCGGCGGGCCTTGGACATATCGGTGCGTTCGCTTTAGCTAATCAAACTCGCGGCCGCGAGGACGATTCCTGTGACGAATGCAGCCATGCAGGAAAACAGCAGAATCTCCGAGATAATTCTAGCCATTGCAATTTCCCCCGTATGGCTCCCCACGACGCACCGCAGGTTAAGCGCACCCTAACACATTGGCGAAAAGGGGAACGGCAAGCGGCTAAAATTGTGGCGAGTTCGGGGCAGCCGGAGATGTGGCCCGGAATTGTGGTCCTGTGAGCTGCAGCGTGCGGTGCACGATCGCCCGTGCGCGAAATTCAGCAGGAGGTTTTTGTCGAGCATGCGCCGCTTGCGTGGTTGCGGTGTCGCTCAGCCTGCTCGGCTTCATCGACGACAGTCGCGGCGAACCATTGCTGACGCGCGGGGCGTCGACACGCAGAGTTGCGCCAAGCTCGCCGCTGACATCAGGCCGACGAATGCACGGCTTTACTATTGAGTGCAGGGGTACCTGAGCGCCGCCAACATCTATCTGATCAACGAGTACAGCGATCATTTGGACCTGATCCAGGTGGACGAGGCGAAGATCCTCAAGCTGGTGGCGCAGTTTTGCAGAGCAAATCCCAACGAGAAGCCAATCAGTGCCATCGACAAGTTCATTCGTGAAGCGAAGAAGGTCAGCGTGAAGGAGAGCGACGCGTTCGATCCTTGGGAACTAAGCTAGGTGCATCCGAGATCCGGAGGGACGTCAGCGCCGCCAAAAGCACCTATCGAAAAGGTAAGCTTTTCGTCGTCGAGAAATCTTCAGTTCCAGCCAAGGGAGACGCCCATCACCGATTTGTATTGATGTCTCGCGTGGTCAAGCCACTCAGGAGAGGATGATCAGGGAGTGTTCACGCTCCAGCAACGACTACCAGCAAGAGGAGTGATGCACTCGTCGCCCTATCTAGAGGGTGGGACGGCGCCGATCGGAATGGCGAACGCTTCCACGGTACGTGGCCGTTGAAGAAACGCACAAAGGACATTACCGAACACAGCCAAAAAGGGGCGGCGCACCATCCAGAGCGCAAGCGGGCCTGATCAGAAGGAGGCCTGCCAGACATGGCCATTCCTCCACCTCGCGGCACGGACTGGACTGACGACGAATACGCGGCAATTCGTCGGCTGGAAAAGGCTTGCCATGCCTCCGAAGCGTGGTCCTTGGAGTGCAGCCACACGGACGCGGACCATCCGTGTGCATCGTTTACGACCACCATCATCAGGCCATCGCCGTTCACCTTGCGCGTATCGACAGGCAATACACTGATGCCGCGGTCGCGGGGCGAAAAATTTCGGGAAAGGCGAGGGAGCACAATCCGACCGGCAGGAGCGGCCCAATGATGTGGGCAGCTAGGTGCGGGCGCCGTTCGTTATGCGGTAAGGTCAAGTTTGCGGTCGTAGAACAGCGCAAGCTGGATCTGATTGCTGAAAGCGTCAATGTCCGCCTCCGCGAGAGGCAATGCGGCCGCGCGCTGCCATGGGGGCGCGCTGCCACGCTCTTTTGAGAGCCCGCACCGTTGCGCGAGGCGGCGATACTGAGCGCGAGCAGATTCACTATTGGGCCGATCATGCATGCCCAGCCCCTGACAAACAGGCAGTCGCAATTCGGCCTCAGTCAAAGCGAGTTTATTGCCCGACTGACAAATTGTCCCATTTTTTCTCTTGGCCGATCCTGAGGTCTTATTCGAAGGACATTGGCGTCTCAGCGGCCGACATGGCCCTGGCAGACTTTCGTTAACCGTGAGGCCAGGTAAGTTCATGGAAGAGCAGATCATTGCGGTTCTGCGCGAGCACGAGGCTGGGGCAAAGACGGCTGACCTGGCGCGCAAGCACGGGATCTCGGAGGCAACCTTCAGCGGCGCCGATTCGGCTATCGGCGGCTGTTCATTCTGCTGCGGCAGCAAGCCGTCGGGCATCAACCGCATCTACCGGCTCTATCGCGAGGAGGGCTTGGCGGTGCGCAACCGCCGGGCCCGGCGCAAAGCCGTTGGAACACGCACACCGATCCTAGTTGAGGCCAAGGTCAATGCGCGCTGGTCGCTCGACTTCATCCATGACCAGCTCGCCTGTGGCCGGCGCTTCCGTATCTTCAACGTCGTCGATGACATAATGCGAGAGTGCCTGATGGCGATGGCCGATACTTCGATCTCCGGATTTCGCATCGCCCGCGAGCTGACGGCCCTCATCAGCAAGCGTATCTACAAGCTGCGCTGGCGCATCGAAAGCGCGTTCAACAGGTTGAAGGACTTCAGGCGCATCGCAACCCGCTACGATAGGCTGGCGCGAAATTATCTGGCCTCTGTCTGCCTCGCCGCTGCTCTTGTATGATGGATTTAATGAGTCCGGATCCTAGATCACATCCGGAGCGACCAAGCCAAGGCTCACGAGCGCGAACATGTTGGAGCGCGATGGATTCGCGCCGTCTCAGTTGACGGGAATGCTCACGTCAGTTGGCGAAGGGAACGCCGCCGCACCCCAGAGGGGCGGGAGCGACTGAGCGTCGTGTGCCCGCACCAGAAGCACGAGGACAAACAGGCACGCGAGAACCCCGAACGCAACGGCCAGAAGCATCCCGGCCGTTCTCACAAGTGGGCGCAGAAGAGCTGGGACAGTCATTGTTTCGGTCTGCCCTTACGCAGCTGGACGGCGGCGCTCGAGTTCAATCCAGATCCCGGGCGGTAAGTCGTGCCTGTGGTACTCAAGGTACTCGACAATCTCGTCTTCGATGTTCCAGTCCAAGGGTTCCAGTACCGCAGCCACAAAACGATGCCACGCTGAATGGTTGTGAGCCCCCGTCCTGCCTGGGGACGCAAACGTCGCGCTCATGATAGTCATGGCAATCTCCCGAACCTGCAACCAACCCGTGCATGCTAGTCAGGTGGTGGCCGAAAAGATGTGATGATCGTCACAAAAATCGCTTTTCCCTGACGCAGGCAGGACGAGCCTGCTCGGAATTCCCCCGCTCTTCGGCCTAATCTGTGCCAGAAAGAACTGTCCATCTTGGCCCTTGTCCCCTGGTCCAGTTCGAAGGAATGGCGGGCCGCCCCAGTCCCAGGGGCGGGGTGGATTTGATGGACATTGCTCGGCAAGGCATTCCAAAGGTTTGGGCAGCTCGGAGCGCACCTGCGCGTGAATCATCACCCAACGAGATGACCGAGAGATGGGCGCGCGCTAGCTTCTAGATTTTGCAATGGGTATTAACCAGCTAACTGCCTAATCTGTTGCCTCGGATGCGTGCCTGATACGCAGGGTGCCCTGCGTCGGCAACCCGCTTTGTTCGAGTTAGGACGAATGATTTGGTCCGCCTCTTTGTTGGAAGCGTGAATTGCGTGAGAACTATTTTTAGCGGTAGCCTCATTCAATTGCATTCGCGCGCGTCTTGCATCACCTCAGTCAAGATTCCTGCGCACTTCCTGAATCGCATCCGCCAATGCCGTCGCTCTTGAATCGCGAAGTGTTTCTTCCATCCGGTGAAGCCGTTGCGTGACAGCGCCCGGCTCCAATATTCTCTTCTCTTCAAGCGCCCTGACGAGGACATAAAAGGCCTCCTCAAGCGCCACCAACCTTGTTTCTGCGTCCGCCATTTCCGGCTCCATCGTTCGCGCGGGTAATGCCCCAGTTTTAATTCTAGACGAGACGATATGCGAGATTCAGTGACGGGTCACACCGCCGGTGGCGGGAGCAGGAGCTTCGGGCGACTGAGTCAGGCTACGATCGCTAGCTCTCGTTCATGCCGGTTAAGTCTGACCCCTCGGAACGCCACCGCGTTCGCATCAACATCGTGAGCCTGGCCGGTTATCGACGATGCTCGGATCATTTTGAAGCTTTTCGCGAAGCAAAACCGGTCGCAATTCCCGCCGAGCAGCCCACCAACGCTGCTCGTGCGAACCAACGAGATGGCGGCGACCTGGCCGCTTGCGGCGCGCGCGCAGCAGGCGGCGTCTGGCAGTGATTGAACAGTGTGATTGACAGCCCCGGGCGATTTGCGGCTTCAATTTCTTTCGAGAGGCACTGCATGGGGGTGATTGACCTATTTTTGGGGTTTAGCGGCCGCATTAACCGGGGCAAGTACTGGTTGACGCTGGTGGTCTGGTTACTGATTTGGATCGTCGCCATTCTGATATTCCTGGTAAGCAGTCTGGCGATACTCGGCAGCAACTTAAGGGACGGCTCGCTGCCCAGCCCGGAAGACCTCGCTGCGTTTTTGCGCCTGATCCGGGATTACGGCATTTTGTCCCTCATTATTCTCGCGTTCGTCATTGTCAGTTGGATTTCGGCGCTCGCTATCGGTATCAAGCGGCTGCACGACCGCGACCGGAGCGGATGGTGGATCGTTGTGTTTTACTTCGGGCCCGCCGTGCTCGCAGCTGCGCAAACCTCCAGTGATGGAGCGCTCGCGTCGCTGGTCCTTGGGCTTGGTGCGTTTGCTGTTTCAATCTGGTCGCTAGTGGAGCTCGGATTCCTGCGCGGGACCAGTGGTCCCAACCGGTTTGGCCCCGATCCACTGAAGCGCGAGGTCGCAATTGCAGCCTGAGGGTAGTTTGTGGAGACAGTGCCAATGAGCGAAAACAGCGCCGAGACACTCGAACAAGTTGTTAAATTTGCACCGAAGGGACGAGCGCGTAGTACTCACACGCCGGTGGAGGATGCCGGAGAGGCGATCGTTGCAACAATACAAAGGGCGGCCGACCTAGCGAATGAAAACTGCGACCGCGCCGTTAGGTTGGCGCATAAGCTTTCGATGGAGCTCAGAGGCGCCCAGGATCGAATAAATCAACTCGAGGCCGAGGTCGAGCTTTTCCGAGACCGTGTGGCCCGTGCCGAAGGTTGGCTTCAAACGATCCACAAAGAGATCGAGGAAAAGCTGATCAACCCGAGATTGACCTCCAGCGCCGAATAAACATCGGCTCCATTGGTCTGAGCCTGGCGCGGTTACACCGCCCTGCCGGCGATGCATTCAGAGGGGCGAGCGCGCGCGATTCCGCACCAGGAATGACCATGGCGGGCGCCAAGCCCCATCTGTCGCTTCGCGTAGCAGCTTTCTGTAGCGCTTGATGTTCTCGCTCCCGATGAACCCGTCCATGGCCGTACTCCTACCAAAACGAGCCAAAGTCGAGCCTGACCTGCCACTGAACTTTCATCCAGCGGCGATTAGAGCCACGGCGGTTTGTGGCGACGATGCAGGCTCGGGAACCGCGTCTGGCGGTGGCGACGGCGGAACGGGCGCCGGCGTTGCTGGCGCGGCTGGGTCGACAGCTTGTGCGGTGTGAAACAAACCACCCGCCGCGGCGGGCGTGCCGAGAACGAACACCAGCAGCATAGTTGCGTAAACGGACGCCCGCATGGGTCACCCCCTCTTGCGCCTGCCCACGCGCGCGCGAGATCATAGCCCGAGCGAAGGGGGTTGCACCACAAAAATGGTTTCGGCGTCGCAACGCGCTGCGGGTTGATCAACTATTACACCTGCAACGATCCGCATCTTCGCTTCGACCACAAGAACTTCCTATGGTACCCGTACCACAAGGACACGCCGCGCCAGTTCGAATGCACGCGGCTGATCACGGTCGATGACGTGAAAGCCGCGCTCCAGCGCTTGCCTGGTTTCCGCAGGGCCGGCGGGGCAAGGCCGCTGGTTAACCAACGAAAAGCTCACAAAAACCAAGCCCGAAAACGCTGATGATAGCCGGCAAGAACGCGAATGCCCGCCGGACGCTACATGGTTCGAGTCCGCGATGCGCCGCGACCAATGGCCGTGCGGCGGCACGAAAGATCGTGACTTTCTCTAGACTTTCCTTGGACGGTGAAATAATAGTTTAAAAAACACATAACCCCGGAGGAGAACTCAGAATGTGGGAGGGTGAATGAGGGTCAAGGGCTGCGTGGCTCAGCAAATAGAAGAAACATCTTTCGAGCAGGCTGCGGGGACAAGTTCCAAAAAAGACGAGATGGTCGACTTCCAGAGCAGCGCGGTCCGCGCTGGAACCGCTGCCGATCGCTTTTTGGACGGTATGACGGATGCCACCCTTCGCCACCTCCTCAAATGTATTAACGATCGGCTCGAGAACGATGCAACTCGCGTTCTCGTCGCACGCGACGGTAAGCGCCAGTTGATCGCGTTTAAACTGCGCAAATCCGATGCTCATCATCGCGGCACCGTTGCTTTTGCGGATCTCAATGAGATTTCAGTTCCCAGCGAGCACCTGCTGCGACGCGTTTTCGATTTGACGAACGCCGAAGCGCGCCTGGCGCAGGGTGTCGCGCGCGGAGACGGGCTTGAAGAGGTCGCAGCGAGACTCGGAATCAAAATAAGCACGGCGAGGAGCCAGCTAGCGTCCATCTTCGCAAAAACGAAAACGCGACGTCAGGCCAAGCTGGTCGCCGTGCTCGGCAGGTTGGCCCAGCTTGGGGCTTGAGCTCCACCAGCCGCCGCCGTCAGGATTGCCGATGCAGCAGATCGGTTTTTAGCAGGCGGGCAATCGCCCGCTGGCGATAATAAGGCGTGCATCCCGCTGCACCGAGCGGACGAGCCGGCCGCGCTGGCATAAAGGCGCCATGCGCCATATCTGCGCACTGACCAGTCTCGAGCGCGCAAAACTTGCTGCCCAGGCGGTTAAGATATGACACCGGCAACGGAGCGTGATCGGCTCGAAATTGTGAGCGCGGACACTCTCGAACGCGAGCTCAGCTTTGTCCGGGGTGCGGCGGCCGGTCCGCTCCCGGGCATATTCGGTCCGCGATCGATCACCTGGGGGATAAACCGGGAGGCCGCCATATTCTTGGGTGCGGGCCGTGCCCTGTTGCTGCAGCTTGCACATCCGTGTGTTGCCGCAGCCGTCGAGCAGCACTCCGACACGTTCGCCAATCCAATCGGCCGATTCCATCGTACCTTCCGCACCGTGTTCACGATGGTCTTCGGCACGCTCGACCAGAGCCTCGACGCAGCTCGCCGCCTGCATCGCCGCCATAGCGCAATCCGCGGCACGTTGCGCTTCGCGGCCGGACCGTTTCCGGCCGGCTCCTCCTATTGCGCAAACGAAGTGTCCGCGCTGCGCTGGGTGCACGCGACGCTCTGGGACACGGCGCTTCTCTCGTACGGGCTTGTGCTGCCCGGCCTCACGCGAGAGGCGCGTGAGCGCTACTACGCCGAGAGCCGGCTCTTCGCGGCCCTGTTCGGGATTCCGAAAGAGCGTCTTCCACCGGACTGGACGGCGTTTTCCGCCTATATCGACGCGATGACACGATCGAGTACATTGATCGTCGCCGAGGTGGCACGCGGCATGGCGCACCGCTTGCTTGCTGGGACGGATACCTGGCTACCCATCCCGGGCGCCTATAGGTTGTTGACAGCGGCGTTGCTTCCCGCGCGGTTGAGAGACGCATTTGAGCTCCGCTATGGCAGCGCCGAGCGGGAGGATGCGCAGCGCCTCACTGCCTGGGCACGGCGGATCTATCCGTTCTTGCCAGCGCGGCTGCGTCACGTCGGCCCCTATCAGGAGGCCCAACAACGACTTGCTGGCAGGGCAGGACCGGATTTCGTCACCGGGCTATCCAACCGATTTTGGATGGGTCAGGGCGCACTCGGGCACTGGCCGGCGTGATACGCATAGGCGCTCGCGCGTGTGCAAAGTTTCGTCGGACCGCGTTACTTATACTTAGCCTCGCTGGAATGCACCCAGACGTTGACGTAACACCGCTCGTCTTTTTGGGCATACGTGTCTGGTTCCTTTCTAGGCGGCATCCCTCATTCCATACCTTCGCCCCCGGTCCCTGCGTGCTGGCTCGGCTCCATGCGTTCGTGCAAGACGCGGACGATTTCAATCTGATTGGGCGCGACCGCGCGAAAATAGAGGACGTGCACCGGGCGTCGCACCTTCGCCCGCGGATCGTCGCCGCGCGCATGGCGGATGTGGAAACTGCGGAGGCCGGGCGAGAGCTCGGCGCGATCCCGCGTCGCAGGCCCTTGTGGGTCGGACGCCACTTTGCGCATCGCCACGACAAGGATCGCTGCATAGTACCGCCTCCCCCTCGTTCCCCATCGTTCCTGTCTGGGTCATTCCTTTCATTTTTTTGCTCGCATTATCAACGGCTTTGACAGTTCGCCACGCTCGGGTTTGACATTTTGCCAACCCGATTTGTTCTTCTTTCGCTTTGGCGTCGCACTATTAATTTCGCGCAAGAGCTGCGCCGAGAGGCTGTCAACGATCACCGGGCTCATGCAATCAACCGACACGACGCCGATAGCGGCGCCGGCCGCATTGATGATCGGCGAGCCCGACATTCCGCCGACGAAGTGCTTTTCTGGCTGAAACATTAGCCAACCGCCGCGGCGCTCTACCTCACCTTGAAGCCAGCGCTCTTTGAGCGACAGCACGCGCGCGGGCCCTTTGCCGGGCGTAGGGTTGTCGAACTGATACTCCGGCGTATCGGCCACCGGCAATGCCGTCATGCCATCCACTAGGGTCAAAACTCATAAACTTCAGATGTC
>Ga0126380_10000396_pt1 | contig 14199 bp, 14 predicted proteins | sample PanSoiMetPlot_26_FD_92544 | JGI IMG/M metagenome (GOLD analysis project Ga0126380, IMG submission 92544) | Tropical forest soil microbial communities from Panama - MetaG Plot_26 | ecosystem: Environmental > Terrestrial > Soil > Tropical forest > Bulk soil | place: Panama | collected 2016-02-17
AGCCCGGCACGCGGCGGCCTTACGGTATTCTCGAATGGCCGGCCATGCTGCGCAGGCTCGAAGCGGAACAGAAGAACTCAAATTATCCCCCCTATTGGCACTGAAGCTCCGGGAGGCATCATGCCGAGGTTATTGTCTCGATTCATTGCGGCAGGGATGCTGCTTGCTGCGCTTGTCGCGGGCGCTCTAGCTCAGGACTATCCGAACCGGCCTGTGCGCTTGATCGTCCCCTTCCCGCCGGGGGGTAGCAATGATGTGGTGGGCCGCCTGGTCGCGATGCAGTTGAGCACGCAACTTGGCCAGCAGGTTTTTGTGGACAATCGCGGCGGCGCAGGCGGTGTCATCGGCACGGAGGCCTGCGCAACCGCTTCGCCGGACGGCTACACGCTGTGCATCATATCGATCGCTCACGCGGTCAACCCGGCGCTGCACAAGCTCAACTATGATCCGATCAAATCATTCACGCCAATTTCAATTTTTGCGACCGGGCCCAACGTGCTCGCGATCAACCCGACGCTTCCGGTCAACTCAGTCAAGGAGCTTGTTGCGCTCGCGAAGCAGAAGCCCGGCGAGCTCAATTACGCATCGGCGGGAGTCGGCAGCTTCCAGCATCTGGGCGGAGAACTGTTCAAGCTCACCGCCGGCGTTGACATCGTGCACGTCCCGTATAAGGGCGGCGGGCCGGCGATGCAGGACGTTATCAGCGGGCACGTAAAAATCATGTTCTCCTCGCTCATCCAGACCACGCCGTTTATCAAATCGGGACAGCTCAAGGCGCTGGGAACCGGCGGCGCCAAGCGCACCGCGGTTCTTCCCGACGTGCCGACGATTTCGGAGGCCGGCGTTCCCGGCTATGTGGCCGACAATTGGTGGGGCCTGGCCGCTCCAGCCGGTCTGCCGGAAGCACTCGTCGAAAAATTATACGCTGCGAGCCAGACGGCGCTGAAGTCGCCCGAATTGTTGGCGGCGTTCGAACGTGAGGGCGCCGCGCCCGTGACGATGACGACGGCTGAGTTTGGCGACTACATCAAGGGTGAAATCGCCAAGTGGGGGCGGGTTGTCAAAGAGGGCAACATCCAGTCCCAATAGCGCCTGGAGACCGGCGAGGCGCTGCCGACCGGCATATGCGTGGCGCCGGTCGAGCTGATCGAGCGCCTGATGCAGAATGTGTGCCATGACGGCCTTCTGATCGCGTGCAAGGCCGCCGAACTGCGGTGGCCAACGTTCAGCGCGATCCTGAAGGCACCGTTCGCCCCCCCCCCAACGAACTGCCGGTGACCGACCTCACGCGGGCACGAACCGATTTCCTTAAGCTGTCGATGCCGACGGCTCGCCGAATGCTCCGTTTCTGGCTGGTTCGCGGCGCGGCAACGGCCGGCGACTGATATGACCGCCCAAAGGCGGCCGTTCTACAATGTTGCTCGATGAAATGTTATAATGTTACATTTATCGGACCCCGAAATGCTTGAACACAACCGGTTTTGGCCATGAAAGCTGCCGCCGCAGGGCTTGCCCTCCTTTTCATTCTTGGCCCCGGCGCATCTGCCACCGCCGCCGAGGACAAAATTGCGGTAGTGGCGGCCGAGAACTTCTACGGCGACATTGCACGCCAGATCGGCGGCGAGCGGACCGCAGTCGTCAGTATCCTGAACAACCCGGACCAGGATCCCCACCTGTTCGAGACCACTCCCACCACCGTGAGGCAGATCGCGGGCGCACAGCTCGTTATCCTCAACGGCTCAAATTACGACCCCTGGATGGAGAAGTTGATTGCTGCGGCGCCGCGTCCAAACCGTATCGTCGTGAATGCCGCCCAGCTCACCGGACGGAAGGCGGGAGACAACCCGCACCTCTGGTACGATCCCGCCACAATGCCGGCAGTGGCAAGCGCAATCGCCGACGCGCTCAGCAAGGCCGACGCTGCCCACGCGGCCGAGTACGCGGCAAGACTCAAGACCACCCTCTCCTCGCTCGCGACCGTCACGCAGCGCGTTGCGCAGCTGAAAGCAAAACATGCCGGTGCCGCCGTGACCGCCACCGAGCCGGTATTCGGGCCGATGGCGGATGCTCTCGGACTAGTCATGCGCAACCAGCGCTTTCAGCTTGCGATGATGAACGACACCGAGCCGAGCGCTCGCGATATCGCCGCGTTCGAGCGCGACCTGAGAGATCGCAAGGTCAAGGTTTTGATCTACAACAACCAGGTATCGGAGAGGCTGACCGAACGGTTGCGCGAGCTCGCCAACAAGTCGAAAGTGCCTGTGGTCGGCGTCAGCGAGACGATGCCGCCCAATACGTCCTTTCAGGACTGGCTTCTCGGTGAACTTGACGCGCTCGACAAGGCGCTGAGCGGGCCGAACGCGTGAGCATCATCACCGTTGATCACGTCACGCTGCGCGTCGGCGGCCGCACTGTGCTCGCTGATGTGAGCTTCAAGATCGAAGCCGGCGAACTCATCGGCGTGCTAGGTCCGAACGGGGCTGGCAAGACGACCTTGATGCGAGCAATTCTTGGATTGCTGTCGCCTGAGAGCGGCGGCTTGAAAGTTTTCGGTCGAACTCCCGAGCGCGGAAATCCCGAAATTGGTTATCTTCCGCAGGTGCGCACGGTGCTGCCCGACCTGCGCGTGCGCGGGCGTGACTTCATTGCCAGTTCGCTCCGTGGCGAGCGGTGGGGACTGCCACTACGAAGCCAGCATGACGGCGATGCAATCGAGGCCACGTTCGAAGCCATTGGCGCGCGCGACCTCGCAGCACGGCCACTATCCGAGATGTCCGGTGGAGAACGCCAGCGGCTTCTTCTGGCGCAAGCGCTCATCGGACATCCGAAACTGCTGCTGCTCGACGAGCCCTTGATTAGCCTTGACGCGCGCCATCAGGAAGTCGCGATTGATGTCGTGCGCACCGTTTGCCGCGAGCGAAAGATCACAGTTTTGTTCAGCGCCCACGAGCTCAACCAACTGCTCGGTACGCTCGATCGTGTTCTCTATCTTGGGAATCGGCAGGCAGTGCTGGGCACGGTGGACGAGGTGGTCAACGCATCAGTGCTGTCGCGATTGTACGGCACCGAAATCAAGGTCTTCCGCGCCGACGGCCATATTTTCGTGATGTCGCGCGGCCGCGACATGGAGCGGATAGATCACATGCATGACCATGCTCATGGTCACGGCCACAATCACGATCATGGACGCCATCAGCACTGACATGTTCGCTTATGAATTCATGACAAATGCGTTCGCTGCGTCAAGCATCGCCGCACTTGTCTCGGGCATAACGGGCTATTTTCTTGTCATGCGCGGCCAGACCTTCGCCGGTCACGCGCTCTCTCACATTGGCTTCGCGGGAGCAACCGGTGCCGGCTTGATCGGGCTTGCACCCCTCTGGGGCCTGCTCGTTTTCACATTGGCGGCCGGCGTTGCGATGGGCGCCCTGGGCGAGCGCATCAGCAATCGCGACGTCGCGATTGGCGTGATCCTGGCGCTGGCGCTGGGCTTCGGCCTGCTGTTCCTGCACTACTACACGTCTTTTGCGACACAGGCGACGACCCTCCTGTTCGGCAATGTGCTAGCGGTCGATCATTCGATGATCGTCACGCTGGCCGTTCTTGGGGTGATCACCCTTGCCGCGCTCGGCGCGATCATGCGGCCGCTGATTTTCGCCAGCCTGCAACCTGAACTGGCTGAGGCCAAGGGTGTGCCGATGCGCTTTGTCTCGACCGCCTTCCTCGCCATCGTGGCACTGGCGGTGTCGCAATGTGCGCAGATCGTCGGCGTGCTGCTGGTGTTCACATTGATGGTCGGCCCGCCCGCTGCGGCGCAGCGGCTAACGACCGGCCTGTGGAGCGGACTCGTCGCGTCGGCGGCCCTGGCCCTCACCGAGGCCTGGTTTGGCCTGACAATGGCTTTTTATACCGACTGGCCGGTGAGCTTCTGCATCGCCGTCTTAAGCGCGCTGGTTTATTTCGTCTCTCTCATGACCTCAACGCGAATGGGGCCAGCGCAGGCAGCGCCGGCCCCATAGGCGTTACGAATCGCGCATGACTACATCTTCACGCCGTGCTCGGCCATATATTTCACGGCGCCCGGGTGCCACGGAATCGGCGAATAGTCCTTGACCTGATTTTCCAGCAGGAAGTTTTTCGCTTCGCTATGCACGGCGACGAGATCGGCCTTCTTGTCGAAGATCGTCTTCACGATGGTGTAGGCATCCTGATCCGACATCTTGGCATTGGCGACCAGGATGTTCCACACAACCGTGTTCTTGTTGTCTGTGCCCTGCCCCGGATAGGTGCCCGCCTTGATGGTGCTGCCCGCGTAGAGGTTGCCGTACTTGGCATTCATCTTCGCGGCAAGGTCGGCGTGGTCGATCAGCTTGATCTTGACGCCCGGGGTTGCACCCAGATCGGTCACAGCCGAGGTCGGCAGCCCACCCACCCAGAAAAAGGCATCGATCTTGTGGTCCTTGATCGCATTGACCGACTCGGCGACGCCAAGCCGCTCACGCTTCATGTCCTTGTCCTTGTCGAGACCTGCCGCCTCGATCACGCGAAATGCCATCACCTCGGTGGCGCTGCCGCCCGAACCGGTAGAGACGCGCTTGCCTTTGAGGTCAGCCACCTTCTCGATGCCGGTCCCTTCGATGGTCACCACATGCATCTGGTTGGGATAGAGCACCATTAGAGTGCGCACCGGGACTTCCGTGCCCTTGAACTTGTCCTGCCCTTTGTAAGCGTCCAGCGCCGCGTCAACCATCGAGAACGCAAGCTCGCTGTTGCCTGAATTGATCAGCTTGAGATTGTCGACCGAGCCGCCGGTGACTTCCGCCGTGGCCTGAACCCCCGGCAATGTTTTTGACAGAACATTGGCAAGTCCGCCGCCGAGCGGGTAGTAGACTCCGCCCGTTCCGCCAGTGGCGATGGAAATTGCGCGCTGTTGAGCAAGCACCGTGCCGGCGACAAGCGTGGCAGCCGCCGCCAGCACCGCTAAGCCCATCTTTTTTCGATTCGTGAAGCGCTTCGACATTAATAGTTCTCCCTTCTGCGTCTTGTTCTTGTCCACCTATGCAGGTTTCGCCGCAACAAACCTCTGTTTCAATAGGATTGCCGCGACTAAGGCAAGCCCGAACGGCACGGGATAAGGCACATCCAGGCCGGTAATTGTCTCGGCAAGGCCCTCCAGCAGGCTCGGGAACACCAACAGCAGTCCCGCCAACAACCACAACCCCCGCTCGGCCGAGGTGTTCCTCCGCAACGCCCAGTTCTGCGCCGCCGCTGCAAGGGCTCCAAGCCCGATCGCGGTCTTGATTGTCACCCAGATGAGGTCATAGAGCGATCCATCTTTCGGGATCTTCATCAGCAGGCCGACACCTTGCGGATCGAGCACAAATACGAATGGTACAAGGAATGCCGGCAATGTGTATTTCCAGGCCTGCATGGTGGTGACGTATGGGTCACCGCCCGTAATGGCCGCTGCAGCGAATGGAGACAGCGCAGTCGGTGGCGAAACCTCCGAGAGGACCGCGTAGTAGAAAATGAACATATGTGCCGCGAAGTCGGGGACGCCGAGCTTGGTCAAAGCCGGCGCGGCAATCACGGCGCAAATGATGTAGGACGCGGTCACCGGCACGGCGAGCCCGATGATCCAGACCACGAGCGAAGTATAGATTGCAGTCATCAGCAGGCTGCCACCGGCGAAATCGATGACGATGGACGAGAACTTCAGCCCGAGCCCGGTCAACGTCACGATGCCCACGATGATGCCGGCGGCCGCGCAGGTCGTCGCTGCACTCAGCACCCCGATAGAGCCATCGGCCATAGCGGCGGTCAGTTTTTTAGACGACGGAACCAGCTGCTGCCCAGCCGGCGTCAGACCGATGACCGCCAGAACTGCGATTACGAACAAAACCAGCATTGGGAAGTAGGCCTCGAACGCCGCTGCGAACGCCGAAGCGCCAATAGGAGGAATCATGAACAAGATCGCCGCCGCGAACCCGACGAACAAAATTGGCAGCAGCACATTGCGCGGGCCGAGACTCGTGTCCGGCGCGAGCGCACTCATCGCAAACGCAAGTATGGTCGAGTAGAAAACCGAAAGCATCGGCGAATAGCCGATCACCATGAAGACCACGACCGCGATCAGCGATACGAAGTGGAAGCCGTAGCGCCTGGTCATCTCCCAGACCGACATTTCGGGCTTGATGACCACCTCGTGCGCGCCGAAACGCAGCGAGTCGAGCTCAACCATGAACAGCAGCGAAAGGTAGTAGAGGCACGTCGGGATGGTCGCCATCCAGATCACGTCAAGGTAACTGATCTTCAGGAATTCAGCGATCAGGAACGCGGCTGCCCCCAGCACCGGCGGGGAAATGATCGCGCCAAGTCCTCCCGCCGCCAGCAAGCCGCCCGCTGCATTTTTTTCAAAACCGGCCTTGGCCAGCATCGGATAGGCCACGGTGCCGATCATCACCGTCGTCGCAACGCCAGAGCCGGATGGACCGCCGAGAAGAAATGAAGACGCCACAACCGCACGGCCCGCACTCGATGGTTTGCCACCCATCACGCCCATGGAGAAATCGATAAAGAACTTGCCGGCACCCGAATGCTGCAGGATCGCGCCGTAAATGGTGAACATGATGATCAGCGTGGCCGATACATCGATGGGTACGCCAAAAATTCCTTCCAGCGTGATGAACAGATGGCCGACCAGCCGCGACACATCGTAACCGCGATGCGTCCAGGGCGGCGGCAAGCTCGGCCCGAAATAGGCATAGAGAATGAAACAGACCGCGACCAACGGCATGATCCAGCCGGTGGTACGGCGCGCGGCTTCCAACACCAGCACAATGAAGATCGCACCGAGGATGACGTCCCATTTGTCCGGCACCGCCGCACGGTCGGTGAAATCGTCGCCTTGCATCAAGGCATAGATGATTGTCGCAATGCCGAGCAGCGGTGGAACCACGTCGAACCACTGGATGCGGTTGCGAAAGCGGTTCGCTACCGGAAACAGTAGGAAGCTCAGCAGAAGGACGAAAGCAACGTGGGTGTAGCGTAACGGGATCGTCGGCACGATGTCGTAGGCGGCATAGAGATGGAACAGCGACATGGCGACCGCGATCGCCGTAACGGCGACGCCGACCCAGCCCGAAAGGCGGTTTGCAGCCCCCTCTTCCTGTTCGACGTATTCTTCCGCTTTACGAAGTTGTTCTTCTGAAATGACCTGCGCTTCGGCGCCCGCCTTGATGTCTTCCGCCATGGTCCCCTCGCCTGGAGGCGGTGTGACCCCGCCTTATGGAAGCGAGGCTAGCATGGCGCAGGGCGACAGGAATACCTGCAGAAACTGGCCTGGTATTCACGAGCGCTTAAGTAGCATCGTCACGGCTGCTTTAAAAATTCACAGCTAACTTCATCGCGTGCTTACTGGGACCGTAGTTGAGGCAATCAATTCGCCTTCTCGTGAACCGCCGGCAACGACGACGAAAGCGATCAACGCCAGCATGGCAGTGGCGTAGACCGGGATCATGGCCCCTGAAAGCTTTTTAACGCTTTCCCTATCTTCGGCCGACAGCTTCATCCGGCGATGGTGGCACATCGGCGCCTCCCGACATTACGCCTGCAAGTCTATTGCACGTTCGGCAATAAGCCTGCCGCCAGTCCGCTGGCCTGGCCCTGGTTCGCAACCTCGTCTAGTCCATTGGACGCAAGCCGAGCTTGTCAAGCAACGCCATATCGCGATCGCGGGTGGGATTCGGAGTCGTAAGCAGCTTTGGCCCGTAGAAGATCGAGTTGGCGCCGGCGACAAAGCAAAGAGCCTGCGTTTCCTCGCTCATGTCCTCGCGGCCGGCGGATAGTCGCACCATCGATGCCGGCATTGTGATGCGCGCAACGGCTATTGTGCGCACGAAGTCGAGCGGATCGAGGGTCTTGGTGCGGGCAAGTGGCGTGCCTTCCACCCGCACCAGCATGTTGATCGGCACACTTTCCGGGTGAACAGGCAGGCTGGCGAGCGTCGCAATCATCCCGACGCGGTCCTCGAGACTTTCACCCATCCCGACAATGCCCCCGCAACAGACGTTGATGCCGGCCGCTCGCACATGCATGAGCGTGTCGAGACGGTCCTGGTAGGTGCGCGTGGTAATGATCTCGCCGTAGAATTCAGGCGACGTGTCAAGATTATGATTATAGTAATCAAGTCCGCAGCTCTTGAGGCGCAGCGCCTGCCCGGAGGTCAGCATTCCCAGAGTGGCGCACGTTTCCAAACCGAGTGCCTTAACGCCTTCGACCATCTCGCAAACTTTTTCAAGGTCGCGGTCCTTGGGCGATCTCCACGCTGCGCCCATGCAAAAGCGAGACGCTCCGCCGGCTTTGGCGGCGCGCGCTTCGGCCAGCACAGCCTTGAGATCCATCAATTTCTCAGCCGTCACACCGGTTTCAAACTTTGCCGACTGGGGACAGTAGGCGCAGTCTTCCGGGCATCCGCCGGTTTTGATCGAGAGCAGGGTTGAAATCTGCACCTCGGAAGGATCGAAGTGTTCGCGGTGCACTTTCGCGGCACGGAAGATCAAGTCAGGGAATGGCAACCCAAACAGCTCACGTACCTCCTCGCGCGTCCAGTCGTGACGCGCCGGAGACAGTGCTGACGGCAGCGTGTGGTGCGACAGCGACATCCCTGGCCTTCGGCGTAACCTCAACTACCTTTATATAGCAAAGCTGCGATGGCCATTGTGCAAGATTCACATCGGATTGAGCCGCCTCTGGCATCGTGCTAATTTCCCCCAAAGCCGGGGACGTATCGTCATGAGAAAGCTTCTCTCCAGTGCCGTCATATTGGCAATTCTGAGTTCGCCCGCTTCCGCACAGAAGAAAGAGGACGAGCCACTGGAGATTTTGGAAAGAGACAAACAGAGGCAGGCCGAGGCGCTGGATAAGCAATACAAGCGCATGATGGACCGCTCGCGTAAAGAAGCAGAAAAGCCAAAAACGGACCCGTGGTCGAACATGCGTACGCCAAACGACGGCAAACGCTAAACTGCGTGTTTTAGGTCGTCACGCGCTTGCTGTTCGAATTGAAACGGCAGCGGAGCTAAATATCACCACCAATGCCGGCGCCAGCCCCAGTAAGGGCGATAGTATGGACCGCCATAGTAAACCACCGGCGGGGGTGCGCGGTAATAAACCGGCCCCTCTACAATTTCCTCGGGCCCCTCCACCACTTGCGGTCCTTGCGCAGCTTGCGGTCCCTGCGGGGCTTGCGGAGCTGACCGGTACGCGGGGGGCGCGACCGCGGCAGCCCGCGGTTGCGGCACGCGCCCAGTCATGTCGAGACCGGACTGAATCGCGAAGCCCTTTTTGTCCTGCCAGCTAATCTCGCACCAGCCTTCCTCACATCCGCCGGCGTCGACCAGGCTGCCACCCGGAATCTTGGCAACAATCTCGCTGCCAGTGCCAGGTGCTGCGCGCAGATTCAGTGTCGAGCCGACATAGGCTGGCTTCCCCAGTGCCGATGTCGCGAAGCACGCGATTGATAGACTCACAACATATGCGAGTTTCATGGCCTGCTCCCTCCCACTCGTCTTCCTGTCCCGTCAAAAAGGCGGCAGACTTTCCGCCCCGAAAACGGCGGGATCGCGGCGACCCAAGTCTTGCGGGGAATTGTCTCCACCTGTCCGGCAATCCATTGAGGCTTTTGGCGAATTGAGGCGCGCAGCTACAGGGCTTCGATAAAGGAAATCATTCTCGCCCGCTCCTTTGCGTCCGGCAGGCGTCCGCGCATCGCGCCCAGATTGTCTGTCATATGCTTCGCATCCCCCGTTCCCGGAATCACAGTCGTCACTCGTGTGTCGGCGAGCAGATACTTCAGGAAGAACTGTGCCCAACTGCCGGCAAATTCGCTCGCCCAGTCAGGAATCGTCTGGCCGCGCACCGCGCGGAACAGTCCGCCGTTGCCAAATGGTATCGCCGTCAATAAGCCTGCCTTCACATCGGCTGCCAGGGGGAGAATACGTTTCTCGGCCTCGCGGACATCGAGCGAATAGTCGATCTGAACAAAATCGGGCTTCTCCCGACGAAGCACCGCCTCGACCGCCGGAAAGTCTCTGTGGAAGGTCGATGTCACGCCGATGTAGCGGCATATGCCTTGCGACTTCCATTCCTTGAACTTCGCCAGTGACTGACTCTGCTTTTGCACGTTGTGCAGCTGGAGAAGATCGACCTTTGCAGTTTTCAGGCGATTCAGCGACCGCCTGAGTTCGGAGGGATCGGGACTCTCGAGCTTGGTGGCGATGAAAACCTTGTCGCGTAGATTTGAGCCCGCAATTTCCGCCCCCATGACGATTTCAGCATCGCCATAGGTTGATGCGGTATCGATAATTCGGCCGCCATTTGCCACCAAAGCCTGGACCACTGCCGCAGCTTTGGCGCGCGTTGCTTCGTTCGCGTTGTCGAAAATCCTGGCGGTGCCAAGGCCGACCGCCGGAACCAGTTCGCCGCTGCTCGGAATGGCGCGCATGAGGAGCGACTCCATCTGCGCGACAGCCGGGCGTGCCAACAAACTTGCGCCCGTCAATGCTGCAAATTCACGCCGGGTCAAAACGGTATTCACGATCCGTCTCCGTAGCAGGTGTCGCGCGGAATTGGGCGGAACGTTTTTCCTGTGCGCGGCCCAGGGCCAGCGAGAGCACGAGCCACCCCGCTGCCACCGGCAGAGAACACAGGGCTATCGCGCCCAGCTTCAGTCCCAACGCTTGCAGGCTGTCGAAGATCCAGCCGGATAGCGCATCGGAACCGCGATAGATGACAACGTCGACAAGATTCTTTGCCTTGTACTTTTCCTCCCGCGTCACCACGGTGAACAGCAAATGGCGGGCGGGATTTGCGATTGCGAAGTTCATCCACCGCTGAACGATCTGGACGGTCATCACGACAATCAGCGTCGGCATGATGGCAAGAACAGCAAAGCCGACAACATAGACAGCCGGCAAGATCGCCGCTCCTACACCTGTGCCGACCCGTTTGAGCAATTGCCCCGTGACCAGTAACTGCGTGATCAACGTCAATATGCTCACCGCAAGATCGATGCTGGCAAAGATGCGGGTTTGCAGACCGGCCGACTTGACCGCCTCGGAAACAATGTGCGCCTGCTCGAAGTAGATGATGGTCGCGGCGTAGGATAGCAGCGCGACCCAGATGCCTATGCCCAGCATGTAAGGTGAGCGGATCAGCTCGGGGATCGCGGCCAATGCGCTGCCGCCGATATATTCCGTCGTCGGTTTCGGCCCGCTGTGTTCCACGGCTGCGTGCTCAAGACGATAAATACAAAACACAGCCAATTCGAGGAAAACGGCAGCGGCGATCATCAGGTTTACCGGCCCCAACGGGACCGACAGCCAGATCGTGATGATCGGACCCAGCAATGCGCCCGCCGTGCCGCCGGCGCCGATAAATCCGAATAGTCGCTTGCCCTGCTCGGACGTGAAGAGATCCGCCATGAACGACCAGAACACCGCCACAGCAAACAGATTGAACACGCTCACCCAAACGAAAAACACACGCGCAACGACGGCGGTCTCGATGTCTAAGGTCAGCAGGATCCAGAACAACGCGAGGTTGACGACAAAGAAGTGATAGACGATTGGGATGAAACGCGCGCGCGGCAGCCTTGCGACCAAGGCCCCGTACAGGGGCTGCGCAACGAGCAGCGTGACAAAAGTGGCGGTGAAAAGCCACGGCAGATTCTTCACGCCGCCGGCGATCCCCATCTGGTCGCGCAACGGGCGCAACACGTAATACCCGGCAAGCAGTGCAAAGAAGTATGCGAACGACCACAAGGCGGCCGCACGCTCGTGCGGCGTCGCCGGCATGATGCGCCCCAGCCAGCGTTGCAGGAAATTCATGGCAATGAGAGCTTCTGCTTAAGCTCCGCGGCGGTTACTTGCTGTCCGTACCCGGGCTGACCGCGTTGAAAGCGCCGCGCGTCGGCAAGCGCGCCGACCGGCACCGGATCAAAGCCGGCATCGCGCACGAGAGCTGCCGCAATCTGCACGGCCTTCGGATCATCACCCGCGATCGGGATGGCAAGCTTTGGGTCCGGACGGTTCGCCTCGCGTGCAAAGACGGCGTATGACATTGTGTTGAATGCACGCACGACGTGAACGCCTGGAAAATATTTCTGCGTGGTCACGCCAATGCCGTTTTGCTCGACTTCATCCGCGATGGCGCCATCGCGCGCCGACACCGCGTTACAGGCGTCGAGCATGACTTTACCTTTCATCGCTGCGGAGTAGTCCCTGCCAATCTGGGGGATCGCGCCGTAAGGCACCGCGATGAAAAGGACCTCGCCAAACGCAACCGCCTGCTCGACTGAACCCGCCTGCGCGAGGCTGCCAAGCTTTGCCACCATGGCCTTCAATTCCTCGGGATGACGCGAGGAAAACAATACCGGGTGGCCACGCTTGACCCACAGACCTCCGACCGTGCCACCAATATTGCCTGAACCAATGACGCCGATACGCGAGGGCGAACCTTGGGCTCTCGCAGGCGCCGGCTGCAAAATCGCTCCCAGCATCACGACGCCGCCGGCGCCCAGCAGTGCGCGGCGGTCAACTTGAACAAAATCCTGCTTGCGCATTCGACTAGCTCCAACACAACAGTCGTTCGCATCTTTGCAACAGAAAATGCCGGAATCTTCTCACGGTTGCGTGAGGTCGAAGACTATTCGCGCGATGATGTGCGGGAACTCGCCGAGAAATTTCACATGCCGGTAGATGAGTCTTTCGTCGACCAATTGATGCTCTTGTAATTGAAGCCCATTTCGATTGTCGGCTTGATCACGGCAAAATACGGGGAAATATCGAAGTCGCGCGGACAATAAAGTGAGCTGTCGCGAATGTGATAAATCTCGCGCCGTGCCTTTGCGCTTTCGACGCGCTCGATTGCCGGCAAAATCGGATAGCCAATCCTCGCGAAAGCCTGCGCTATAAGCGCTGAACAAATGAGCTTTGTGGGATCGCCCGAGCCAAGCGCGATCATGCGGCGGCGAAAGCGTTGCGGCACAGGCAGCGGCACGAGGTAGCGGCCGAGATCGACGATGTTCTTGAGATCATAGTGCAGCCCGATGCGTTCGACCGCGTAGTCACAGACAGTCTGGCGGTCTTCGAGGGATAATCCAACCGGACGGCAGATGCGAGTGTGGTATTCAAAATAGGTGGACAGTGGAACGCAGATGATGCCCGCTTCCAGGTTGGATTCCACAAGGTCGCAAGGCTCGCCGCTCGACGTCGCCTGACCTTCGACCGGACCGACATACAGCGCCGCGTGCGACCAGGTCGACTGGGTCAGATACTTGATCACGCCGGCAATATGGGTGCGGCCTTCTATCAAAAGGATGTCGCCGGGCTTGATGAGAGCTTTCAACGCCGCGGGATCGGTTGGCGTGAACGGCTCGTACCCGGTGGCAGGCTTTTGCAGATACGCGGCAATATGCCGCCCGACGCGATCCAGCATCCATGTCATAGGCGAAAACCCCGGCCAGCAACATCGTCAGGATACCAACAGGGTCATCGTTCGCGAAAGCGGACGACAGCAATCGTTGGATGACCCGCTGCCGGTTGGGGTTCCCCCGCTTGCTCAAATAACCTCGGGCTATTCGGCCGCGACTCGGCGCGCTTCCGCCGGCTCAACTTTTGCCGCGCAGAACTTGAATTCCGGAATCTTCCCGAATGGATCGAGCGCCGGGTTGGTCAGGATATTTGCCGCAGCTTCCACAAACGCAAACGGAATGAACACGACGCCGTCCGGGATGCCATCGTCCTGACGCGAATTGAGCTCGACTTCGCCGCGGCGCGTGGTGACGCGCACCATGTCGCCTGGCTTGATTCCGAGCTTGGCAAAGGTGCCGCGCGAAAGTGAGGCAACCGCCGCCGGTTCCAGTACATCAAGGACGGCGGCACGGCGCGTCATTGCGCCAGTGTGCCAATGCTCGAGCTGGCGCCCCGTAGTCAGGATGAATGGATATTCGTGGTCGGGCGTCTCGTCCGGCGGTTGCAGCTTTGCCGCCACCAGCTTGCCGAAGCCGCCGGGCCGCGGGAAACCCTGGTCGAAGACCACATCGCGGCCGGGCTTATCGATCGCATCGGCCGGGTAAGTCACTGCGCTCTCACGTTCGACGCGCTCCCATGGAATATTGTCGAGCGAAGGCATCAACGA
>Ga0126380_10000398_pt1 | contig 14174 bp, 14 predicted proteins | sample PanSoiMetPlot_26_FD_92544 | JGI IMG/M metagenome (GOLD analysis project Ga0126380, IMG submission 92544) | Tropical forest soil microbial communities from Panama - MetaG Plot_26 | ecosystem: Environmental > Terrestrial > Soil > Tropical forest > Bulk soil | place: Panama | collected 2016-02-17
GACCCGGGATTGTCATCATCAAAACCAGGCCTGTGGCGCCGATCATCCAGGCAGTGTCCGCGGGATCAATTTTGGAGTCTTGCGCGAACGCCGATGAGGCAGCGAGCGCTGCGGCGGTGATCAGAGCGAGGCGCATGAAGGCCCGTGTCATATCATCCCCTCAGTTTCATCTGTTTTTCTAGAGTGCATCGACATCCGTCTCACCTGTTCGAATGCGCATGGCGCGTTCGACCGGCACGACGAAAATCTTGCCGTCGCCGATCTGGCCGGTGCGGGCGGTGGTGGCGATCACTTCGATGACCTGGTCCAGCTGCTCACTTGCGATCGCGATTTCGAGGCGAAGCTTGGGAAGAAAATTCACCTGATATTCGGCGCCGCGATAGATTTCGGTGTGTCCCTTTTGCCGGCCGTAGCCTTTCACTTCGGTGACCGTCATTCCGTGAATGCCGATACGCGTGAGTGCATCACGCACCTCATCGAGCTTGAATGGTTTTATGACAGCGATGATGAATTTCATGGATGACTAGCCCCCGTCGAACCGGCTCGAGAAACAATGTCCCAATGGCATAGAAATCCCGCTCCCCTCGGAGCGGGTGCAGGTCCTGTGCGTAAGCTAGCGGCAGACCGCTTAAAGATTAAGCGGACCCGTTGCTCTACCCACAGGCAGGAGGCCCCATTTCCAGGCAGGGTAGGTCAGCATGACTGACTCATCTCCGGCCATTAGGCGTCGCCATCCCGAGGTCGGCTATGGCTCTCGGCAAGACGGCCCGCGCCTGCCGCATCGTCATGCCAGGCTTGATGCGAGAGTCATACAACAAGCTCAGCAGGTAGCGGTCGTAAACGGTCAGATAGCCGACCATGCGCTTCTGGTTGAGAGTAGTCCACGGATTGTGCTGATCGTGATTCGACAGACCGAGCGCGTGAAGCAATTCGTGATAGGCACAGTCGAGGAACACATCATCGCCCTTGTCGACGATGATAAAGGACACCGAGTGCACGATGTTCCCATCGGCAGTTGATTTGACGCTGGTCATGCACTGCGGATCTGTCCGAGAGACGAAGGTCCTGGCAACCCTGGGGCCGAAGGCCGCCTGCAGGGCCGACTGAAAGTCCTTTTCGTCTATCAGTCGAAGCTCGATGTCCGCCGGCGCAGTTGGCGGCACGATGCTCAACTCCACACCGGGGACCTCGCGCGCATACTCTTCAATGACGCGGGCCATTTCATTGCTACGGTCAATCGTCCCGCCACCTATGATCCGAGCCCGAACCGCATGGTCAAACCGGCGAATGCCGAGCGGACGCGCGCCGATGCGCAGGTCGGATCCGAATGCCAGCGCGAGAAAGCCGCGCGTAAGTTCCGCGGGCGTAAATTGCGTGTATTGGTCCGGCGCGCCTTCGAACGAACCGGGCGGAGGAGGTTGTCTGCCCGATGCGCCCAGCGCGGCCGTCACCACTGCAATCAGGGCAAAGCAGCCCGCTAACAAATGCTTCATCGTTCAAATCAGGTTTCACGCCGCTGTCGGACGAGGCCTTCCTGCGCCACCGAGGCGACGAGCGTCCCGTCGCGCTTAAATATAAGTCCGCGCGCGAAGCCGCGCGAGCCATGCAGGTTAGGCGAATCCTGCGCGTACAGCAGCCACTCATCGGCACGGAACGGGCGGTGCAGCCACAGTGCATGGTCAAGGCTGGCAGCCATGAATTCTTTTTCGAACAGCGTTCGACCGTGTGGCGCAAGCGCCGTATCGAGAAGCATCATGTCGGATGCGTAGGCCAGCACGCATTGATGAATTGCTGGCGGGTCGGGCAGCTTGCCGGTCGTGCGAATCCAGACATTGAATTGCCCACCGGGAATTTTTTTGCCGAGGTAACGCTCAAATTCGACCGGCCGCAGTTCGATGGGCCGCTCGCGTTCGTAATATCGGCGAACCGGATCGGGCATCGTCGGGAGTAATTTTTCGCGCATGTCGGTGTCGCTCGGTAGCTTTTCCGGCGGCGGCACATTCGGCATCTGGGCCTGGTGATCGAGGCCGGGTTCGTCGGCGTGGAACGATACCGCCATGGAAAAGATCGGGTGTCCGTGCTGGCGGGCAGTCACGCGCCGCGTGGTGAAGCTTTTGCCGTCGCGGATCCGATCGACGTCATAGATGATCGGCACCTTGGGGTCGCCCGGCAGCAGAAAGTAAGCGTGCAAAGAGTGCGGCGGCCGCCCTTCGACTGTGCGCACGGCAGCCACGAGCGCCTGCCCGATGACTTGACCGCCGAACACACGCTGCCAGCCGACCTGGGGCGAGCGACCGCGGAACAGGTTCACTTCTAGCGGTTCGAGATCGAGGATGTTGAGCAGATCGTGGACAGCGGAGGACATGGTGAATTCCGTACGGGTCGCAGTCTGTGCACAACCTGCTATGCTCCGGCGAGATTTACAAGGAAAGCGCATGACCGGAGGCGGGTGCATGCCCGAGCGGTTTGAGGTCGTGGTCGGCGGCGCCGGTTTTGCCGGCCTCGCGCTGGCAATCGCGCTGCGACAGGGACTGGGCGATCTATTCTCGGTAGCGGTCATTGACCCCGCACTGGCGCATGCCCAATCGAAGGATCCGCGCGCCTCAGCCATTGCCGCTGCCGCCCGACGACTCTTCGAGGCGATCGAGGTCTGGGACGCGGTTGTGGAGAACGCGCAACCGATCCTCGACATGGTGGTGACCGATTCCAAGCTCGACGATGCCGTGCGGCCTACTTTTCTGACCTTCGCCGGCGAAGTCGAGGAAGGCGAGCCCTTCGCGCACATGGTCGAAAACCGGCATCTGGTTGATGCACTGGTGGCGAAGGCAAAAGAACTCGGGGTCGAGTTGCGCGCGGGAGCAGTGAAGGGCTTTGAGGTGGATGAGGCTTCCGTCAAGGTTTCGACATCCGCTGACTCATATATTTCAGCACGCCTGCTGGTCGGCGCAGATGGCGCGAATTCCGTGATCCGCGAGCAGGCCGGAATCGCCACGCATGGATGGAACTACGATCAATCGGCGATCGTTACCACAGTCACGCACGAGCGCGAGCACCATGGCCGCGCTGAAGAGCACTTTCTGCCGGCAGGCCCGTTCGCGATCCTGCCATTGACCGGCAGGCGCTGCTCGATTGTGTGGACGGAGGAAACTCACGAGGCCAGGCGCATCGTCTCGCTTCCGGATGTCGAATTTCATGCTGAACTGGAAAAACGCTTTGGCCTGCAACTGGGCGAGCTCAAGGTGATCGGGCCCCGGCGCGCATTTCCGCTCGGGCTCTTTACCGCGCGCGAGTTTATCGGCGAAAGACTGGCCCTGGTTGGCGACGCTGCGCATATCATCCATCCAATCGCCGGGCAGGGATTGAATATGGGATTGCGCGATGTCGCGGCGCTGGCAGAAGCAGTTGCGGACGCGGCTCGCCTGGGACTCGATCCCGGCGGCCCGGATGTGCTTGAGCGGTATCAACGCTGGCGACGCTTCGACACCATGATGATGGGTGTCGCCACAGACGGATTGAACCGGCTGTTCTCCAATCAGTCCGACGCGCTCCGGCTTGTGCGCGACATCGGGCTTGGCCTCGTTGAGCGCATGCCTGTCCTCAAGCGCATGTTCATCCGCGAAGCGGCAGGCTTCACGGGTGAAGTGCCGAAACTGCTCAGAGGCGAAGCGCTTTAAGCCAGAAGTTTTTTTGTAATCGCACGGACATGCACTGCTGCGCAATCCATTGCCGGAAAACCTGCGTTGTGCTCGTTAAGCACTATCGAGAGATCGGTGCCGGCGATAAGCACCGCGTCGGCGTCGTCGCGTGAAATAAGCGTGCGCGCAAGCTGACGCAATTCATCAATCTGTTTCGGCGTGCTGCGATCATTAAGCGCATCCATATAAATATTGTGGATCTGCTCGATCTCTTTCGCTTTCGGCATGACCACGTCGACACCGAGACGACCGAACATGCGGCTTTCGACCGTGAAACGCGTGCCGAGCAGGGCAACCCGTCGGAGGCCCCGTGCCTGGATCTCTGCAGAAACTTCGGAAACGATATCAATCAGCGGCAACGGGGAAATGGCACTCAATTCGGCGGCACAGATATGCGGAGTGATTGCGACGATCGCGGTCATCTCGGCACCACCCGCCGAAAGACTTGAAATGAAGCTTGCCAGATAATGGGCCAGACCAGCACGGTCGTCTTTTTCAACGAAAGCGCGCGCCTGGTTCACGTCGGCATGTGCGATCAGCAGCCGTGCTACTTTTCCCGCCGCCTGATGGGCAGCGAGAAGTCCACGATAGTAATAGACAGTGGCACCAGGCCCGAGGCCACCGATCAGGCCGAGGCATCGCCCCTCGCTGCCGGACTCGTTCATGTCAACGGAACACTGGCAACGTGGTCCTTGAATGCCTGGCGCGAGGAGATGGTGCCGTACCAGTGATCAAGGTTGGGCATCTTCGGGCGTTCGGGCACCAGCTGCACAAAGCGATAACACATGATCCCGACCGGAATGTCGCCGTAGGAAAATCCGGGTCCAGCGACGTATTCGGTCTTTCCCAGCTGGGCGTCCAGCATCTTCATCGCCTCAGTGGTTTTTTCCTGCGAGGCCTTGATTGCGGCCATGTCGCGCTTTTCTGGCGGCGTCCGGACAAGTCCCCAGAATGCCGGGCTGATCGCCGGCCCTGCGACCGACAGCTGCCAATCCATCCATTGACTGGCGAGCGCGCGCTGCTTCGCATCCTTTGGCTCAAGCAGTCCGCTTTTGTCGTGCTTGCCGGCGAGGTAGCGCACGATCGAATTGGATTCCCAAAGCAGAAAACCGTCTTCTTCCTCCAGCGTAGGAACGAGTCCATTCGGATTCATCGCAAGATAAGCGGGCTCTCTGTTCTTTCCGAACGGACCGCCGACGTCGATGCGCTCATGTTCGAGCTTTAGCTCTCCCACTGCCCACATGGCTTTCTGCACGTTGGATGAAGTCTTGCGGCCCCAGATCTTGATCATCGCAATTTCTCTCTCATTAAGTTGCGCACTCTCTTAGCGGGTCATGGCCGGGCTTGTCCCGCCTGTGGGCCGAAGCATTCTTCCGCACCCCCGAGACCCTTCGGCGGGTGAAGGCCCGGCCACCCACGTCTTGCGACGTTGCGGCCTCGAGAAGACGTGGATGCCCGGCACAAGACTTGTGCTCGGGCCGGCCATAGGCCAGACCCGAGTGCCGGGCATGACCGCAGCGATTGCCATGAAATTCAATCCAGCCGGCGTGCTTCTTCCGGCAGCATGATCGGGATTCCGTCGCGGATGGGGTAGGCTAACTTTGCCTTGCGTGAGATCAGCTCCTGCCTTTCGGCGTCGTACTCCAGAGGCCCCTTCGTGATCGGGCACACGAGAATTTCCAGCAATTTCGGATCAACGCTGTCGGCGGGCCGTTCGGCAGGCGGGACGGTGGACATAAGGCCTCTCTCTTGTCATGCCCGGACCTTGTGCCGGGCATCCACGACTCCAGGGTCATAGCCTAAGGACATGCATGGCCGGGGCAAGCCCGGCCGTCGCTGTTTCTGATCACTGGAGTTGCGGCTCGCCCTCGGTATTCTTCTTTGCGAGTTCGATCTCGGTAATCGCGATCAGGATTTCGGCGCGCGTCTTTAAGTCGGGGGCCTCCAGGAGGGCCTGTTTTTCCGCCGTCCCGTACGGCGACATCATCGACAGCGCGTTGACCAGCGCTTCATTCGGCGCTCTTTCGATGCCTTCCCAGTCGGCCTTCAGATCGTTGGCTTTCAGAAACTCCGTAAGCGCCGAAAGCAATGCCGAGCGGTTGACGGCGCTTTCGCCCTTGCGCGCAACAAAATCATCAGCAAAAGGAGCGTAAGTGACGCGGCATTGCCGATAAGGCGTCGCGACTTTCAGCTCCTCTTCGATGCGGAAACGCGCAACGCCGGTCAGTTCGATCAGATAGCGGCCATCGCCGCTCTCGGCGAGTTGCGTGATGCGTCCGGCACATCCGATCGTGTAAAGGCGCGGCTTGCCGGCCTGGCTCCCGTGTGCGACGTCGGGCTGGATCATGCCGATCAGTCTGTGGCCGTCGCGCAATGCGTCATCGACCATTGCCAGATAGCGCGGCTCGAAAATATTGAGAGGCATCTGCCCGCGCGGCAGCAGCAGCGCACCCGGCAGGGGGAAGACCGGGATGATCCCGGGCATCTCGATTGGTCCCCGATATTGTGCGTTCATCGGCATCTTCGCGCCACCCCGCCACTCGGTGCCGCAAATGTGGCGATACTATTATGAAAATAAAATCGAAGACAGACGCTTGCGCCCTTCTATGGTTGCCGGGTCGGTGGGCCCCCATGCCTCAAACAGCTGTACGAGTTGCTTGCGGGCGCCGTCATCGTTCCACTTGCGGTCTCGTTTGACGATTTCAAGAAGGTGCTTGACGGCGTCATCCCGCTTGCCTTTCGCATTGAGCGCGACTGCAAGGTCGAAACGGGCTTGATGATTCCGCGGATCTGCCGTCATTTTTTCCTCGAGCTCTGCCAGCGGCCCCACGGACCTGGCCTGCTCGGCAACTTCGAGGGCCGCGCGTGCGGCGACAACCGCCGGTTCATTTCGCTTCGCTTCCGGGATCAGCGCGAGTGTTTGTTTGGCCTGCTCGAGCGCGCCGGTCTGCACATAAGCACGCGCGAGCCCGGCGAGCGCGCTAACGTTGCTGCTGTCTTCGGCAAGCAGCTGCGCATACATTTCGGCCGCGCCAGCCGCGTTACCCGCAGCCAGCGCAACGTCGGCCGCTTTCAACAGATCCTTTTCCTCGGCCCGCACTGCTCCTTTGGTGATCCTCTCCAGGAAGGCGGCGACCTGGCTTTCGGGCAGTGCGCCCATGAATCCATCGACCGGTTGGCCGTTTGAGAACGCAATCACCGCCGGGATGGATTGAATTCCCATCTGGCCCGGGATGGCAGGATGCTCATCAATATTCATTTTGGCGAGCTTGACCTTGCCTTTGGCGGCCTTCACGGCTTTTTCCAGGACCGGAGTGAGTTGCTTGCAGGGTCCGCACCATGGCGCCCAGAAATCAACCAGGACGGGCTGACGTTTCGACTCTTCGATGACGTCTTTCATGAAGGCTTGCGTGGTCGTGTCCTTGACCACCTCGGCCGTCGTCGGTGCTCCACCGTTTTGCAGCATATTTTTCCTACTCAACCGGCCGCGCCCGGGCCCAACATCAGAGTTCCTGTCGGATTAGATGGTTATCGGCGAATCGAATGCAATCATCAAGGCATGGTTGAAGCCCGTCCTGAAAGGCGCTCGATCCGGGGGATATGCCCGGTCGATTCGAGAAATTTCACAAGGTCTTCGCGGCTTATCGAGGTGGTCATGGTGTTGACCAGCGGATGATAATTCAACGTCTTCTGCTCCATCATTGCGGCGTCGAGCACCACTGCAACGCGGCCCTGCGTGTCATTGATGGCCCCGAAGGGGGTGACAGCCCCGGGTTCTACACCGAGCACTTCGCGCAGGAGATCGGATGACCCAAATGAAAAACGGCCGCTGGCGCCCAGCCGTCTATGCAAACCCTTGAGATCGATATGAGCTTCTTCCAATGCGACGACCAAATAAATCTCGTATTTTTTGTCGCGCAAAAACAAATTCTTTGTATGGCCGCCAGGAATTTGTCCCCGCAGCGCCCGGGATTGTTCAACCGTGAACAAAGGCGGATGCTTCACCGTTGAGTGCTTGATACCCAAGGAGTCGAGCTCCGCGAAAAGCTGTTCTGGCGTTTTCGGCATTCCGACAATAAGTCCATCGAACGCTGTGTTAATATCCGGGGAGACCCGATGGAGGTAAAGATGATGCGCATTTTACCGGTTGCGGCCGCCCTTACTGCGTTCCTGACATTCGATGCCGCTCCCGTGCGTGCCGTCGAAGGCCCCTGGTGTGCGTTTATCAATGTCGGCACGGGTAATGTCTATGAAGATTGCCAGTATTACTCGCTCGCGGCATGCGTACCCACTGTGCTCGCCGGCAATCGCGGCTTCTGCAATGTGAACCCCCGATGGGTTGGCCCACCGCCGGGCGCGCCGGCCGGGCGGCGGGTCTATCGCTACTGACGAGAGATGGGCGGAACTGCGCTATTGCAAAGGTTGGATTTTGTGCCCCAAGCTTCGGCGCGAAAACTCTTTGAAAAGCTTCTTTGGGCTGCTAGAGGATCGGGCTTGGAGCTTTGACTGCCTGTCACGGTGATGTACCGACGGCCAAGCGGTTGAAAACGCGGGTGTAGCTCAGGGGTAGAGCACGACCTTGCCAAGGTCGGGGTCGAGGGTTCGAATCCCTTCGCCCGCTCCAGTTACTCTTCGTTCACATCGGCAATGGTGCCGCCCGTCAGGCGGACCAGTTCCGATGGCGTGCTGCGAAACACATGATGCGGCGAGCCGGCGGCGGCCCAGATCGCGTCGAGCATCATCAAATCCGCATCGATGAAGACCCGCGGGCGTCCAATGTGGCCGAGCGGGGCCACGCCGCCAATTGCGAACCCGGTCGTGTCGCGCACCCAGCGACCATCTGCGGGTTTGGCTTTGACGCCAAGCGCTCGCGAAATTTTCTCAACGTCGACGCGATTGGCGCCCGATGTCATGACCAGGACGACCTGGTCGCCGGCGCGCAGGACGATCGATTTCGCAATCTGCGCGACGGTGCAGCCGACGGCCGCCGCCGCATCTTGCGCCCTGCGCGTGCCGTCCGGAAAAGCCTCGATCGTGTCGGGATGACCGGCTTCCTGCAACGCCGCGCGCACGCGTTCGACCGAATTCCCGCCATCCGTCATCAGACTAGTATCCCGCCGCCAGTGAACCGCGGGTGCGTCTGTCGGCGGCGCCCACATATCCGTCTGGCGTGATAGCGATGGAATTGACGGAAGTCAGCGGAGCCGTCGGCACCACTTTGTGACCGCGTCTCGCCAGCGCATCGAGCACGTCCGGCGCTACACCCGGCTCGACAATCACTTCATCGGGCTGCCATTGATGATGCAGGCGCGGCGCGCTCACTGCCGCGTCGGCCGCCATGCGGAAGTCGATTGTGTTCACGACGACCTGCAGCACCGTGGACATGATACGGCTGCCGCCTGGAGAGCCGGTAATGAGGAACGGCTTGCCATCCTTCAGCACGATGGTCGGAGTCATGGATGACAGCGGACGCTTGCGCGGGCCGGGCAGATTGTTGCCATAACCGATCAATCCGTACGCATTTGCAGTACCTGGCTTCGCAGTAAAATCGTCGAGCTCATTATTGAGCAGCACCCCGGTGCCTTCCGCTACCAGGCCGACCCCGTAGGAAAAATTAAGCGTGTAGGTGTTCGAAACGGCGTTGCCGTCGCTGTCGATCACCGAGAAATGCGTGGTGTTGTCGCCTTCGTAGATGTCGGGCCTGCCTGGCTTTATGTCGCTGGCGGGCGTGGCCTTGTCACCGATGGTCTCGCGCAGCGAGGCGGCATATTTTTTCGACAGCAAGCCCCGGATCGGAATTTTCACGGCATCCGGATCGCCGAGGAACGCCGCACGGTCCGCATAGGCGCGCTTCATCGCTTCGAGCATCAGGTGCATGGACTGAGCGCTGCCGGCGCCGAGCGCAGCCACATCGTAACCTTCGAGGATGTTCAGCATCTCGATCAGATGAACGCCGCCGGAGGAGGGCGGCGGCATCGAGACAATGTCGTAGCCGCGATACGTGCCCTGCAGCTGCGTGCGCACGATCGCGCGGTAATCTTTCAGGTCTTCGGTCGTCATGATGCCGCCGGCCTTTCGCACCGCGGCGGCGATTTTTTCCGCGACCGGACCCTCGTAGAATCCTTTCGGTCCTTCGCTCGCGATGGCACGCAGCGTGATCGCAAGGTCAGGTTGAAGCAGGTCTTGGCCTGGCATGAGCACGTGGCCGTCGCTGTTGAGAAAGACGGGTGCGCTCGAAGGCCAGCGCGAGATCCGCGCCTGCGCTGAAGGCAGGGTATCGGCAATGTCATCGACGATGTCGACGCCATTGCGGGCCAGCGTGATCGCCGGAGCGATCAATTCGGCGAACGACAGCTTGCCCGAGCCATATCTTTCATGTGCGAGAGCAAGGCCTGCCACCGTGCCGGGCACCCCGATCGATAACGCGGAGTCGCGCGATTTTTTCGGATCAGCTTCGCCGCTGGCGTCCAGAAACATCGTCTCAGTGGCGGCTGCTGGCGCGGTCTCGCGATAGTCGATGGCCACATTCTGGCCGGTCTTGCCAAGATGAATCACCATGAAGCCGCCGCCGCCGATATTGCCGGCGCGCGGATAGGTGACCGCGAGCGCGAATCCAACTGCAACGGCGGCGTCGACGGCATTGCCTCCACGTTCCAGAATTTCGACGCCAACACGGGCGGCGCGTTGCTCTTGCGCCACCACCATGCCGTTGCGGGCGACCGAGGTCTGCGCTGGTGCGATTGTCGGCGCACGCGTCACGACCGCGACCTGGGCGGATGCCGGCGCCGTGCCGACTAACAACGCAAGAACGAGGGCGGCGCTATGGATGAGGCGGACCATATCGGTTTGTCATGGCCTGGCTTGATGGCGGGGTGCCTATAAAATTGGGATGCGCGGGACTAGCCCGCGCATGACGGCGAAAATGCTACCGCGCCTGACCGTGATAATCCACATTTGGACGCATATCGGTGGCCGACGCCACCCGGTTCGACATATTGAAAAAGCCCGTCACCGCGGAAATATCCCAGATATCCCGGTCGGAGAACCCGACGCGCCGTAGGCGCTCGCGGTCGCTCTCCTCGACAGTCCAGGGCGAAGCCGTGAGTTTGACAGCGAAGTCGAGCATGGCACGCTGGCGCTTATTCAGTCGGGCGACCCGATAATTCATGACCAGGTGTTCGCCGAGCAGCGGGTTTCCGGAATAGTGGCGCACCGCGGCGCCGTGCGCGACAAGACAGTAATAGCAGCGATTCTGCGAAGACACCGCCACCGCGATCATCTCGCGTTCGAGCTTCGACACGCCCGATTCCCCAAGCATCAGGTCGTTGTACATCGCAACGAATGGCTCCAGCTTCGCCATGTCGAAGGCGTAGGCCAGCAGCACGTTCGGGACAAAGCCCAGCCTGTCCTGGCATTTCTTGAAATAGGCGGTCATCGCGGGAGTCAGCTTGACTGCCTCGAGGTTGAGCGCGATGACCGGAACATCGTCTTCCACTGCACTTGGCGGCTTGAGTGGAATTGATTTCGCGGCCGGTTTGGCCGGTAGTGCTTTCGCAGATCCGGCTTTTCCCCCTTTGATGGCCCGCAAAACCGGTTTGTCCGATGCGGCCGCTTTGTTGATGGCTTTGGCTGATTTATCGGCCCTTGGCATTTCCGGTCCTTCAAATTTCAAGATTAATCTACCGCCAGCCTACAATGTTCCGATCAGCCGCGATACGATCGGTTGGAACGGAGTTCATCTTTTGGCTCATGCAGTTAGTAGGAGCGACCACTCTATTTCTCGCCCGTCGCCTGCATGTCACCAAATAATGTGTTGCTCTCGATGCGCTTGCGATGAAACGTAATTGACCTGAGCGTTCCTAAGAGCGACGAGGTTCCATGGTCGCCGACCTTCCCGCCCGTGAGGAAGACAGCGCAGCACGCGGCCTGATCGAGGAGGCGAGTGCTGCGCTTGCCCGCCGCCATCCCGACGTCCCGCGAACGTTCGTCGCGCAGCTTTACGGCCGGACGGTGCCCGAAGACGTGCTGCGCTACGGCGCCGAAGATCTCGCTGCGCTGGCCGAACGCGCACATGACTTTATGGCCGAACGCACTCCTGGCGTCCCAAAGATGCGTTGCGAAACCGTGCCACTCATCGGCTCTGGCGGTCGCAAGGCGATTTCGGTGATCGAGATCGTCAACGATGACATGCCGTTCCTGGTCGATTCGGTGATGGGAGAGATTGCCGAACGCCATCTCGATGTGCGTCTGGTCGCGCATCCGGTCCTCGGCGTGCGGCGCGAAGGCAGCAAACTGGTGGCGCTCGGTGCGCCCGCCGCGCAGAAACACCGGGAGAGTTTCATCCACCTTCATCTCCTTCAGATTGTGAACGATGCTGCCTGCAACGATCTCGTGAGTGCATTGCAGACGGTGCTCGATGAAGTGCGGGTAGCAGTGCAGGACTGGCACGCCATGCGCGATCGCGTCATTGCGATCGTCACCGAGATGAAAACCAATCCTCCGCCACTGCCAGTTGACGAGGTCGCCGAAGCAATTCAGTTCCTTCAGTGGCTCCTGGCGGATAATTTCACGTTTCTCGGTGTGCGCGACTACCGACTCGACGGACGCTCCCTCGAGCCGGAGTTTGAGAGTGCCCTTGGCATCATGCGTGCGCGAGAGCTGCGCGTGCTCAAGCGCGGCAATGAACTTCTGGAGATTACTCCGGAGATCATGGCGTTCCTGCAGGAGCCGCGTCCTCTCATCATTGCGAAAGCGAACATTCATGCCCGCGTGCATCGCAGGGTCTATCTCGACTACATCGGCGTGAAGCGCTTCGACGCGTCCGGCAATCTGGTCGGCGAGCACCGGATCGTCGGGCTGTTTACGTCCACTGCTTATACCCGGGCGGCGCGGACTATTCCGTATTTGCGCCGCAAGATCGCCGCGGTCGAGACGCGTGCCGGTTTTGACGCGAGCAGTCACTCAGGCAAGGCCCTCGCGAACGTGCTCGAGCAATATCCCCGCGACGAACTGTTCCAGATAGACGAAGATACGTTGTACAATTTCGCGCTGGCCATCCTGCAGCTTGAAGAACGGCCTCGGGTGCGGGTCTTGGCGCGGCGCGACCGCTTCGACCGCTTTGTCTCCGCGCTCGTATTCGTGCCACGTGAACGATACGACAGCAGCATCCGCGCGGAGATCGGCGAGTATCTGGCACGCGCCTTTAACGGACACGTTTCCGCCTTTTACCCATTTTTTCCCGGTGAAGGCCCGTTGGTTCGCGTGCACTTCATCATCGGTCGCTCGGGCGAAACGGTGCCCGAGCTGGATCGCGCGACCCTCGAGCGTGAGGTATCCGCCATTATCCGCACCTGGAGCGACGGACTGAGCCGCGCGCTCGAGCTGGTCAGCCCGCCGGACAAGGCGCGTGAGCTTTTCAATCGCTACCGCGATGCTTTTTCTGTGGGATTCCATGAGGCCTATGCGCCCGCGGTAGCCGCCAGTGACATTCGCGTCATCGAAGGCCTCAGTGAAGATCGGCCGCTCGGCGTCGATTTCCATCATCGTATGGAAGAAGAGCAGCGCGCCGTTGGCCTGAAAGTGTGGACTTTCGCGCGGCCTTTGCCGCTGTCCGAGCGTGTGCCGGTCCTGGAAAACATGGGCTTCCGGGTTGTGGACGAGCGCACCTACAGAGTTGAACCGAAGAGCGGCACGCCTGTCTGGCTTCACGACATGCTCCTGGAGCGCGCGGACGGCGGAATGATCGATCTCGACAGCGGCAAAGGCCGGCTTGAGTCAGCATTTCTCATGGTGATGCGCGGCATCGCAGAAAACGATGGCTACAACGCACTGACTCTCCATGGCGGTCTTGGCTGGCGCGACGTCGCATTGATCAGAGCGATTTCCCGCTTCTTGCGGCAAATTGGCGTGCCGTATTCGCAGGACTACATGTGGACGACGTTGGTAAAACATGCAGGTATTGCGGCCGAAATCGTCGAACTCTTTCACGCGCGTTTCGATCCTCGTGCCGAAGAGCACCGTCGGGACCGCCAGAGCGCACTCACCGCGCGTATAGAAGAAGGATTACAGAAAGTTGAAAGTCTGGACGAAGACCGCATCCTCGGTCGTTTTGTCAATACGGTCCAATCCGCGATCCGGACGAATTACTTTCAGACGGAGACTGACGGTCAGCTGAAGCCTCTGATGTCGCTCAAGTTTGAAAGCAGCAAACTCACCGACTTGCCGCCTCCGCGACCGCTCTACGAGATCTTCGTCTATTCGCCGCGGGTTGAAGGCGTGCACATGCGCTTTGGCAAGGTCGCCCGCGGCGGCATTCGTTGGTCCGACCGGCCCCAGGATTTTCGCACCGAGATCCTCGGCCTCGTGAAGGCGCAGCAGGTCAAGAACGCTGTGATCGTGCCGGTCGGCGCCAAGGGCGGCTTCGTGCCCAAGCTCCTGCCCAAAGGCCCGCGCGAGGCGGTGCAGGCTGAAGGCACCGCC
>Ga0126380_10000399_pt1 | contig 14165 bp, 13 predicted proteins | sample PanSoiMetPlot_26_FD_92544 | JGI IMG/M metagenome (GOLD analysis project Ga0126380, IMG submission 92544) | Tropical forest soil microbial communities from Panama - MetaG Plot_26 | ecosystem: Environmental > Terrestrial > Soil > Tropical forest > Bulk soil | place: Panama | collected 2016-02-17
ATGGTGTTGACGGCCCATTTTCGCTGCACGAGGCCGCCGTAGAGGACGGCCAGGGCGGGGATGCTCATGAGGCCGACCAGGGTTGCGGCCGTCATCTGCCACGCGTTGTCACCCGAGCTCAGCCACGATGCGTACGGATTCACTGCTTCCTTCCTTAATGGGGCTAGGCCCGAGGGCTTGCCGGGGGGTTCCGGGCGGCGCCCGGGTGCGCCGCGGCCGGCGCCCGCACCACGCCCGGGCCATCACAACGCCGTGATCCGGGATGCCCCGGGGTGGCTGAAGCCGGCCGGCCACTTCGGTGTCGGTCAAGAACATCTCTTGTCTCCCATGGCCGGGTTTCGGACTCGTTTCCCGGCCGTTACGCCGCGAGGACGGTCCTGCTGCAGGCGAGCACGATGATTTCGGCGACGTTTCGGGTAGTCCGATATGCCAGCAGTCATGTGACCGATTTGCCGGCGGCGGGCACCCCGGCGCGGGAGCCGACGGGAACGACAAGTCACGTTCAGGTAACGGGGCTTGAGGCGCAGGGCTCGGTCACCGACCCGGTCACCGGCGAGCCGGGCGTGCGGCTGGAGTTCAGTACCGCGGCCGGCGAGGTGTTCGCCAGCGAGCACCGCACCGCGACGGCGCTCGCCTGGTGGGACGGGCTCCCGCCGGGCGTCGGCTGGGGCCAGAGCGGGGTGATCACGCTCCGGGCCGCGTTCCGCGCGGCAACCGGCGGCCCTTACCTATTCGCCGCGGCGGGCGTGGGACGGCTCACGATCACCGTGAACGGCTTGGTCGCCGCGCAGGGCGAGACCCGGGTGCCCGCCGACCCGGTCGAGACCATGACCCGCCCGGGCGAAATCCGGGGTGAGGTCACCCTCGCCGAGGGCCAGGCGGCCACGGTCTCGGTGGAGTTCCGCCCGGCAGCCGCCTGCCAGGGGCCGGTGGCGCTCCGGCTGGGCATCACGCCCTCGGCGGACGAGCGGACGCTGATGGCGGAGGCGGTGGCGGCGGCCGCGGCCGCGGACGTGGCCATCGTGGTGGTCGGCTCGGCGGAGGCCTCGGAGAGCGAGGGCTACGACCGGGACACCCTGGCCCTGCCCGGCCGGCAGGACGAACTGGTCCGGCGGGTCGCGACCGCCTGTCGGCGCACGGTCGTGGTGGTCAACGCCGGCATGCCGGTGCTGATGCCATGGGCGCGCCAGGTCGGCGCGGTGATCTACGCCTGGCTGCCCGGGCAGGCCATCGGGGAGGCGCTCGCGGACGTGCTGCTCGGCCGCACCGAGCCGGGTGGCAGGCTCCCGGTCACCCTGCCAGCGGCCGAGGCCGACTGCCCGGTGCTGCACGCGCTGCCCCGCGACGGCCGGCTCGACTACGCCGAAGGGCTGCTCATCGGGTACCGCGGCTACGACGCGGCGGGCATCGTCCCGATGTTCCCGTTCGGTCATGGCCTGGGCTACACCAGCTGGGGCTATGAGTCGCTGGAAGGACCGGCGGCTGCCCTGGCCCCCGGCGCTGACGCCGAGGTCCGGGTCCGCGTCCGCAACACCGGGGCGCGGCCGGGCCGCGAGGTGGTCCAGGCCTACGTCACCGCGGCGCCGGCGAGCGGCGGCCGGCCGGTGCGGGTGCTCGGCGCCTTTGGCGGCGTGCTGGCGGCTCCGGGCGAGGTGGCCGAGGTCACCCTGCGGGTGCCTACCCGGGTGTTCGCGGTGTTCGACGAGCAAGCCGGGCGGTGGTCCTGGCTGCCGGGCGAGTTCACCGTGCAGGTCGGGCGGTCGTCACGGGATCTGCGGCTGTCGCTCGCCGTCAGGTCCGGGTACATCCCTGCCGGTCACGACGGCGCGACGAGCTCGACCTCGTAGCCATCCCGGTCCTCCAGGTAGGCCGCGTAGTGGTCGAGACCGCCCGCGTGCGGGTGGCGGTCGCTGAACAGCAGCCGCCACCCGTGCTGCGGCGCCTCCTCGGTGAGCTTGTCCACCTCTTCCCGGGAGGAGACGTGGAAGGCCAGATGGTTGACCCCGGGGCGGCACCGGTCGTGACGGCCGGCGACGCGGTCGGGTGACTGCTCTAGGACAATGTAGAGACCACCCGCGCGCCAGCTCTGCCCCTCGGGCCACTGGATGTAGGGCTGGTAGCCCAGCTCGACCAGTAGCCATCCCCAGCTGGCCTCGGCTCTGGTCAGATTCGGTACCCAGAGCTCGATGTGATGGATCATCCCCGTGCCAGCATGCTCCACCGAGCCAGAATGCCAGGTTAAACGGCCGGACGGGACCGTTCATGGGACAAGCCGGGGCAAGAAACTCCCCAGCTTAGCCAGCCAGCTCCGCGACGGCCGCGAGCAACCGGTCCACGTCGGACCGGTCGTTGTAGTGGACAAGCCCCGCACGGACCGCACTGCCGGTGTCCCTGATGCCGAGCGCACCGGCCAGTTCCCAGGCGTAGTTGTGCCCGTCCCAGACGTTCACCTTCCGCTCGGCCAGGTGCTCGGCGACCGCGCGCGGGCTCAGCCCCGTGACGTTGAAAAACGCCGTGGCGGTGCGGCGGCGGGCGTTCCCGTACAGGGTGACCTTGTCCATCGCGGCGAGCCCGTCGCGCAGCACCCCGAACAGCCGCTGCTCGTGGTCGTCTGCCGCGGCCATCGAGGACAGCAGCCGCTGCCGCCTGGTCCCGGCCGCCGACCGGTCCAGCCCGGCCAGGTGGTCCACCGCAGCCGCCGCCCCGGCCAGGTCGGCGAACGGCAGGGTGCCCCACTCGAAGCGGTCCGGCACGGTGCTGGGCGCCGGGGCCAGTTTGTCCTGCCGCAACGGCTCCAGCAGCGCGGGGTCGGCGATGACCGCGCCAATGTGCGGGCCGCACCACTTGTAGGCGCTGGTGGCGTAGAAATCGGCGCCGAGCGCGGCGACGTCGGTGGGGCCGTGCGGGGTCGCGTGGACTCCGTCCACGTAGCTGAGCGCCCCGGCGGCGCGGGCCTTGGCGGTGATCACGGCCACGTCGGGGCGGGTGCCGATGTCGTTGCTGGCCGCGGTCACCGCCACCAGCCGGGTCCGCTCGGTCAGCAGCGTGTCGTACTGCGCGGCGTCCAGTTCCCCGGACGGCAGGTCCAGCTCGGCCCAGCGGACATCCGCCCCGGCCCGCCGCGCCGCCTGCACCCAGGGCCGGATGTTCGCGTCATGGTCGAGCCTGGACACGATCACCTCGTCGCCCGGTCCCCAGTCCCGGGCCAGGGTGGCGGCCAGCCGGTAGGTCAGCGTGGTCATGTTCGGCCCGAGGATCACCCCCGCGGGGTTCCCGCCGACCAGGTCCGCGATCGCCCGGCGGCATTCGGCGGTGATCGCGTCGGAGCGCGCGCTCGCCGGGAACGCGCCGTCGGAGTTGCCCAGCCCCGACCGATGGGCGTCGCTGATCGCCTCGATCACCGGCGCGGGAAGCTGCGTGCCCGCTGCGCCGTCGAGGTAGGCGTAACCGTCGCCCAGCGCCGGGTACATCGCCCGCACCGCACTGACATCCAGCCCCATTCGCTGGTCCTCCCGCTCCTCGCGCCCCGCAGGGATTGTGGTCGTTGTGACAACGCCTACATTCTTATGTCGGCGTTGTCACAACGACCACAATTGAGTCAGCGCGGGACGCCGCCACGGCCGCGTCTACCGGCCCGGTGGCGGAAAAACCAGATGACTCGGCGCGGCCGCGCGATTAGCGTCAACGTAATGCCCCACGGACACGCTGCTGCTAACGCGCGTGCCCATCCACCGGCGACCCCGTTGGCGGCGCTGTGGCGGCTCCGCGGTTACCTGCGGCCCTACCTGGGGCGGCTGACCCTCATGCTGGCAGCCGCGTGCACCTCGGTCGCCACCGCCCTGGTGATCCCGCTGCTGATCAAGGCCCTGATCGACAGCGCGCTCGCCACCGGCGACCGCCGCCTGCTGCTGCCAATAGGCCTCGCCGCGATCGGGCTCGGCATCGCGCAGGCGGCATTGAACTTCACCCGGCGCTGGATCCAGGCCAGCGCCGTTACCGGCATGGAACAAGCCATGCGCCGCGACCTGTACGCGCACCTGCAGCGGCTGGACGTGGGGTTCCACGATGAATGGCAGTCCGGCCAGTTGCTGTCCCGGGCGACTACGGACCTGTCGGCGATCCGCCGGTTCGCCGGGTTCGGCACCATCTTCCTGGTCACCAACGTGGTCACGTTCATCGCGGTCGTTGCGCTGCTCATCCACCTCAGCTGGTGGCTGGGCCTGATCACCGGCGGGGTCTTCGTCCCGGTGGCCGTGGTGAGCGGCCGGTTCGAGCGCCGCTACCGGGTGCTGTCCCGGCGGGCCCAGGACCAGCAGGGCGACCTGGCCACCTACGTCGAGGAGGCGGCCACCGGGATCGCGGTGCTCAAGGCGCTCGGGCGCCGCGCCGAGGCGCAGGCCAGGCACGGCGCCCAGGCGTCGCTGGTCTACCAGACCCAGCTGGCCAAGGCGCGGCTGCGCGGCTCGTTCTGGGCCACGCTCGACCTCATCCCGAACGCGGTCATCGGGCTCATCGTGCTCGTCGGCGCCATCGCCACCAGCAAGCACACGCTGACGCTGGGCGGCCTGGTCGCGTTCATCACGCTCACCCTGGAACTGGTCTGGCCGATCGAGGCGATGGGCTACATCCTGGCCAGCGGCCAGGAGGCGGGCACGGCGGCACAGCGCGTGTTCGAGATTCTGGACACGCCGCCCGCCGTTGTCTCCACGCCCGGCGCGGCTGCCCCGGCCGCGGCCAGCGGGCCGGCCCGGCTCCGCTTCGACCGGGTGGAGTTCGCCTACCCGGGGGCGGGGCACCCGGTGCTGCGCGGGGTGACGCTGGACCTGGCGCCGGGCCAGACCCTCGCGCTGACCGGCGCGACCGGCTCCGGCAAGACCACGCTGCTGCACCTGGTCCCGCGGCTGGCCGACCCGACGGCCGGGTCGATCACCCTGAACGGCACCGACATCCGCGACCTGCCATTGCCGGCGCTGCGCGCCCTGATCGGCAGCGGTTTCGAAGATCCCACCCTGTTCTCGGTGAGCGTGCGGGAAAACGTCACCCTGGGTGCGCCGGACGCCGCCGACGAGCAGATCGAGCAGGCCCTGGCGGTCGCCCACGCCGATTTCGTGTCCGGGCTGCCCTGGGGGCTGGACACCAGGATCGGGGAGCAGGGCATGGCGCTGTCCGGCGGCCAGCGGCAGCGCCTGGCGCTGGCCCGGGCCATCCTGGCCCGGCCGCCGCTGCTGGTCCTCGACGACCCGCTGTCCGCGCTGGACGTGCGCACCGAGGAGAAGGTGACCGCCGCGCTGCGCCGGGCGCTCGCCGGGACGACCGCCCTGCTGGTGGCGCACCGGCCGTCCACGGTGCTGCTCGCCGACCGGGTGGCCCTGCTGGCCGGGGGCAGGATCGTCGCCGAAGGCACGCACGCGGAACTGCTCGCCACCGAGCCCCGCTACGCCGAGCTGATGGGCGACGTGCCAGCCGAGCCAGTATCGCGGGGCAGCGCCGGGGCGGTGGCGTGATGAGACAGCCACCGTCGACGCCGCAGGCGCCGGGCCGAACGCCGGATACGGCGCCCCAGGCGTCGTTGCGGGGTCCCGGCGCCGAGGACCTGCCTCCCGCGCCGCTCGATTGCGCGCCTCCGGCACGACCATGCCAAGCGCCCGCGAGGGAGGCAGACTGGCGGGGCATCGCCGCGGAAAACGTCGAGCTGGTCACCGGCAAGCTGTCGGCGCTGCTGCGCCGGCGCGCCCGCCGGCTGCTCGCCAGCCTGCTGCGGCCCTACCGCCGGCAGGTGGCCTGGGCCCTGGTGCTCATCATCGTCGGCAACGTGGCGGCCCTGGCCGGGCCCTGGCTGGTCGGGGTGGCCATCGACCAGGGGATCCCGCCGCTGGTCCACAGCCGGGACGTGGTGCCGCTGGCCGTCATCATGGCCGCGTTCTTCGCCGCGGTCGCCGTGCAGGCGGTCACCACCCGGGCATTCATCCTGGAGATCGGGCGGTTCGGCGAGGGCGCCGTCCGGGAACTGCGGCGCCGCCTGTTCGCCCATTTCCAGCGGCTGCCGGTGGCGTTCCACGAGCGGTACACCTCGGGCCGGGTAATCTCCCGGCAGACCTCGGACATCGACTCGATCACCGACCTGTTCGAGGAGGGGCTCGACTCGCTGGTGTCGGCGGCCTTCTCGCTGCTGCTGGTGGGCGCGGGCATGCTGCTGCTGGACTGGCCGCTGGCCCTGGTGGTGCTGGCCGGGTTCGGCCCGCTGGCCCTGCTCACCCTGTGGTTCCGCCGCGAGTCGGCGATCGCCTACCGGCGCAGCCGGGAAGCGATCGCCGACGTGATCGTCGCGTTCGTGGAGACCTTCGGCGGCATCCGCGCGGTACAGGCGTTCCGCCGCGAGCGCCGCAACGAAGAGATTTTTTCCGTGCTGAACGGCCGCAACGCCGCGGCCACCTTGCGCTCCATGCGGCTGATTGCGGTGTACTCACCGGGGATCACCCTGGTCGGCAACCTCGCCGCGGGCGCCGTGCTGCTGTACGGGGGGTTGCGCGTGGCGAACGGGGACATCAAGGTCGGCGTGCTCGCCACGTTCCTGCTCTACCTCCAGCGCTTCTTCGACCCGCTGCAGGACCTGTCGCAGTTCTACAACACGTTCCAGTCCGCGGGCGCGGCCCTGGAGAAGATCTCCGGGGTGCTCGACGAGCCCCTCGGGGTGCCCGAGCCCGAGGTTCCCGTGGACCTGCCCGCCCGCCGTGGGGCCGGCCGGGAACTGCGGCTGCGCGCGGTGCGGTTCGGGTACCGCGACACGATCGTCCTGCCGGGCATGGATGTGCGGATCCCGGCCGGTCAGACGGTGGCGCTGGTCGGGGAGACGGGCGCGGGGAAGACGACCGTGGCACGGCTGGTGGCCCGCTTCTACGACCCGGGCCAGGGCAGTGTCCTGCTCGACGGCACGGACCTGCGGGACCTGTCGCCGGACCGGCTGCGGTCCGAGGTGGTGCTGGTGACGCAGGAGAACTTCCTGTTCACCGGCTCCGTCGCGGACAACATCGAGCTCGGCAAGCCGGGCGCGAGCCGGGCGGAGATCGTCGGCGCCGCGACGGCGATCGGCGCGGACGCGTTCATCGCCGCGCTGCCCGGCGGCTATGACGCCCAGGTGGGCAAGCGCGGCGGGCGGCTGTCCGCGGGCCAGCGCCAGCTCATCTCGTTCGCCCGGGCCTTCCTCGCGGCCCCGGCCGTGCTCGTGCTGGACGAGGCGACCTCGCTGCTGGACCTGCCCAGCGAGCGGGCCGTCCAGGCGGCGCTGCGCACGATCCTGGCCGGGCGCACCGCGCTCATCATCGCGCACCGGCTGTCCACGGTCGCGATCGCCGACCGGGTGCTGGTGATGAGCGGCGGCCAGATCGTCGAGGACGGGCCGCCGGATCTGCTGCTGGCGGGCAGCGGCAGGTACTCTGCCCTGCATGCCAGCTGGCGGTCCAGCCTCGCGTAGCACGGGGCGGGGAATCAGGCACGGCCCCGCGGCCGGCGCCGCGGTGGGATCATGATGGCAGGAGGTGGCATGGCGACAGACCCGGCCCCGGCCCGGCGCGACCATCCCGGCCGCTGGCCCTGGCAGCTGGCCCGGTCGCACCGCCCCGCCTACCTGGCGCTGCTTGCCCTGCTCGGCGCCGGGCTCGCGGGGTACGCCTGGGTGGTCGCGGCGGCGGCCCCGTTCAGCCGCGGGGCCCTGATCGGCGTGCTCATCCCCGGGGTCGTGCTGGGGACGATCGCCGTGGCACGGCCGCCGGAGCGGATCCCGCCGCCCGAGCAACTCGACATGACCGGGATGTCGTACTGGGTAATCTGCCTGGCGGCGTTCTTCGAGTGGGAGGCGTCCGCCTGGCGGGACAGCTCCTGGCCGTGGCACCCGTCGTTCACCAACCTGATCGATCCCCTCATGGAGCCGCACCTGATCAAGAGCGCGGCGATCCTGGTGTGGCTGCTGGCCGGCTGGGCCCTGGTGAGGCGGTAGGCATGCCCCCGCTCCCGACGCGCGGCATCACGATCGCCGGCTTCGTCGTGGTGGTCGCGGCAATGATCGTGCTGGAGATCCTGGCCCGCCGGCCGGGCTCCCGGATTCCCACGCTCGGCCAGTGGCTTGGCTACCTGATGCGGCCCAGGATCGGCCGGATCCTGGTGCTGGCAGGCTGGTGGTGGCTCGGCTGGCACTACTTCGCGAGATGAGTGCTGGCCTGGGGGGAGCGACCCCCCTGGAACCCCCGCTGGCCTCAAGGCCCCGCGGCTCCGTCGCGGGACCTTGGGCCCGGCCGGCTCGCGGACGAGCACCCTGCCGGGTTGCTCTAAGCTGGGCGGCGTGATGCGAAAGCGCAAGCCTGTCAGCCCGGAGGCGGAAGCCAAGTACGAGGCCGACGTTGCCCTCGCGCAGCGGTTCGACGAGCTGTTCGCCCAGGCGCGGGAGGCCGAGCAGGCCCTGCGCGACGCGCAGGCGAACGGCGCCGGCCTGGAGGAGCTGCACCGGGCCGGCAAGCGCCTCGACGGTGCATTGACCGACGTCATGCGCGCCGCGTTCGCCGCGCAGCGGGCGGAGATCGGGCCGCTCGGCTACGACGACCGGATCTACCGGCGCAAGGCCATGGCCACCTCGCCGGTACGGGCCTGGACCATGGAGGCGGAGCGGCTGCTCACGCTGCGGGAGAGCCACCGGCTGACCGGGATCGTCCGGCTGCCGTACCAGGCCGTGGCCGCGCCGGGAACGGCGGCCAGCCCGGCCACCGCGAGAAGCCGCGTAGCGGGCTGACGATTAACCCCGATCGCCCTGCTGCGCCGTGGCCACACCGGCCGCGCTGACGCAAAAGAACCACAAGATCACCTGACCAGGAGGCACAGCCATGTGCCCGCACACGCCGCAGTGCCCGGAAGCACACGCCGTCGACCGCGAAGCGGCCCGCGCCGTCGCCAGCCACCCCGAGCAGGGCTGGACCCTGCTCTGCAACGGCGTCGTGGTGTTCGAGGACACCGGTGAGCTGCTTCCCGGCGGCGAGATCATCGCCCCGCACCGGGCGGCCGCACTCAGGTAGGCGCGCCCGCTCAGGCCGGTGCACGCGCCCGCAGCCCGGTGAGCCAGGCGCCGACCACGCGGCGGATCGCGCCGCCCTGGCCCGCCAGCGTGTGGGTCCCGCCGGACAAGACCACCACTTGGACGGCACCGGCCGCTTCGGGGATCCCGAACGCGTCGGCGGCGCCGTTGACGACAAGCACCTCGGTGCCCGCCTGCGCCAGCTCAACCGCCCGTGACCGGTCCGGGCGGCCGGGCGGGTGCAGCGGGAAGGCCAGGGCCAGCACGGCCAGGGCGCCGGCCGGCCGGGCCGTGCGGCAGGCCACCCGGGCCCCGTTGCTCCGGCCGCCCTGGACCAGCGGCACCCCGGGGAACCGCCGCCGCAACCTGCCGATGATCTCCAGCCACGCCTCGTCCTGCCTGGCCGCAGAACCGGGCGCCCGCGCGCCGCGCACCCGGTAGGGCTGGAGCACCCGGGCCACCGCCGCGCCGACATCCAGCCCGGCCTGCCGCGCCGCCAGCAGGTCGGCGCTGTCCGTCCCGCCGCCCGCCCCGTGCGTCAGTACCAGCAAGAACGGCGGATCCCCGGCGGCGTCCAGCTCGGCCCGGGCCGGGCCCGCGCTGGTAGCAATCCTCACGCGGCGCGGCGTGCCCGGGCCCGGCGCGTGCATCGCGGCGGGGCGCTATCCGGCGTGCTGCCGCAAGAAAGCCAGGGTCCGCTGGTTGAACCCGTCCACGTCCTCATAGATCGGGGCGTGCGCGCAGTTCTCGAACACCACCACGTCGACACCCGGTATCGCGGCGGTGAGCGGCGCGGCAAAACGGGTCGAGGTCACCAGGTCGTGCTGCCCGTACGTGAGCTGGGTGGGCGCCCGGATGGCGCCGAGGACCTCCCGCGCGTCGTGGCCGAGGACCGCCTGCGACTGGCAGAGGAACGCGTCGACGGGCGGCATCGGGCGGCCGCGGACGAAGTCGGCGAGGGAGTCGATGTACTCGGGCCGGGCGGCGTACAGCTCCGGGGTGAAACACCAGGGGAAGATCCCCTGGATCACCATGTCCGTGACGCTGCCGAGCGCCTGCGCCATGACCCGCCAGCCCTCGACCACCGTGCGGAGGAAGGGATCGGTGTTGTCCCAGGCGCTGTGCAGCGACAGGGAGGTGACCCGCTCCGGGTACTTGGCGGCCAGCCACATGCCCGTGGCGGCGCCCAGCGACAGCCCGGCCACGTGGGCGCGGTCTACCCCGGCGGCTTGCATGAACGCGGCCACGTCGTCGGCGAGCAACTCCGTGGTGTAGGCGCCCTCCGGCTTGCTGCACAGCCCTGCTCCGCGCAGATCCACGGTGAAGCAGGTGAAGTGCTTGGCGTACTCCGCGACCTGGAACGCATAGCAGGCCTGGTCGGCCGCGAGATACGGGATGAGAATCAGCGGGTCGCCTTCGCCCTGGACCTCGTAGTAGACGTCAATGCCGTTCGCCTGCACCGTGGGCATCCCGGACCCCTCTCGCTCGGTTGAGCACAGCGTGCCATGGTCACTAGTGTGCCGCGATGGCCGGCGGCTGGCCCGTGCCCGGGTCGGTTTCTGACCGTTCCTGGGGAGATGCCGGTGACCCGCTTGAACGCGTGGCTAAAGGCCGCCTCCGAGCCGTAGCCGAACTGCGTGGCGAGCTCGCGGATGGTGACCGGGGCACGGGCCAGGGCTCGGCCGCGGGCTCAGAGCTGCCCCACCTCGGTGACCCGGACCACGGCCAGGCCGGCCGCGTCCGAGGCCGCGAGGTCCACCTGCGCGCTGATGCCCCAGTCGTGATCGCCGGCCGGGTCGTCGAAGATCTGCCGTACCGACCACCGGCCCGGCTGCTCGTCGATGATCAGCAGGGCCGGGCCGCGGGCGTCGGCGCCGGTGCCGATCTCGTGGTGCTCGGCGAAGTACGGCTCGATGGCCTCCGCCCAGGCGTCGGCGTCCCAGCCGGCCTGGGCATCCAGCTCGCCCAGCTCCTGGTACCGGCGCAGGGCCGCAAGCTCGACCCGGCGGAACAGCGCGTTGCGGACCAGCACCCGGAAGGCCCGCGGGTTGCCGGTCACCGGCGGCGGCCGCTCGTCCAGCGGCGCGGCCTGCTCCGGCGCCGGGCTGCGCAGCCGTTCCCACTCGTCGATCAGGCTGGAGTCGGTCTGCCGGACCACCTCCCCCAGCCACTCGATCAGGTCGGTCAGCTCCTCGGTCCTGGCCTCCTCGGGGACCGTCTGCCGCAGTGCCTTGTAGGCGCTGGCCAGGTAGCGCAACACCAGGCCTTCGGCGCGGGACAGCCCGTAGAAGCCGGTGTACTCGGTGAACGTCATCGCCCGCTCGTACATGTCCCGCGCCACGGACTTGGGCGACAGCTCATGGTCGGCGACCCACGGGTGGCCCCGCCGGTAGGTGTCGTAGGCGACGGACAGCAGGTCGGCGAGCGGCATCGGGTAGGTGACGTCCTCGAGCAGTTCCATCCGTTCCTCGTACTCGATGCCGTCCGCCTTCATCTGCGCGACCGCCTCGCCCCGCGCCTTGTAGAGCTGCGCCGCCAGCAGCTCGCGCGGGTCGTCCAGGGTGGCCTCGATGACCGACACCACGTCGAGCGCGTACCCGGGCGAGTCCCGGTCCAGCAGCCCGATCGCGGCCAGCGCCAGCGGTGACAGCGGCTGGTTTAGCGCGAAGTCGTCCTGCAGGTCCACGGTCAGCCGCCACCGGCGGCCCTGCTCGTCCGGCTCGTCGAGCCGCTCCACCACGCCGCCGGCCAGCAGGGCGCGGTAGATGGCAAAGGCCCGCCGGATGTGCCGGCGCTGGGCGGCCGGCGGCTCGTCGTTCTCGGTGAGCAGGTGCCGCATGGCGGCGAAGGCGTCCCCCGGCCGGCCGATGACGCCGAGCAGCATGGCGTGGCTGACCACGAAACTGGACTGCAGCGGCTCGGGGTCGGCGGCCACCAGCCGCTCGAACGTCGGCTTGCCCCAGGAGACGAAGCGCTCCGGCGGCTTCTTGCGTACGACCTTGCGGCGCTTCTTGGGGTCGTCGCCGGCCTTGGCGAGCGCGCGCTCGTTCTCTACCACGTGCTCGGGGGCCTGCACCACCACGGCGCCGGCCGAGTCGAACCCGGCCCGGCCCGCGCGCCCGGCGATCTGGTGGAACTCGCGCGCCTGCAGCAGCCGGGCCTTGCTCCCGTCGTATTTGGACAGCGCGGTGAACAGCACCGTGCGGATCGGGACGTTGATGCCGACGCCGAGCGTGTCCGTGCCGCAGATGACCTTGAGCAGGCCCGCCTGGGTCAGCGTCTCCACCAGCCGCCGGTACCGGGGCAGCATGCCCGCGTGGTGCACGCCGATCCCGTGGCGGACGAGCCGGGACAGGGTCTTGCCGAAGCCGGCGGTGAACCTGAAGTCGCCGATCAGCTCCGCGATGGCGTCCTTCTCGGCCCGGGTGCAGACGTTGATGCTCATCAGTGCCTGCGCCTGCTCCACCGCGGCGGCCCTGGTGAAGTGCACGACGTAGACCGGCGCCTGCTGGGTGGCCAGCAATTCCTGGAGCGTTTCGTGCAGCGGCGTGAGCACGTAGGAGAAGACCAGCGGCACCGGGCGCTCCGCCGAGCTGACGACGGCGGCCGGCCGGCCGGTGCGCCGGGTCAGGTCCCGCTGGAACCGGCTGACATCGCCGAGCGTGGCCGACATCAGCACGAACTGCGCCCGGGGCAGCTCGACCAGCGGCACCTGCCAGGCCCAGCCGCGGGCCGGGTCGGCGTAGAAGTGGAACTCATCCATGACCACCTGGCCGACGTCGGCTGCCGCGCCGTCGCGCAGGGCGATGTTGGCCAGTACCTCCGCGGTGCAGCAGATCACCGGCGCCGTGGCGTTGACGCTTGCGTCGCCGGTCATCATGCCGACGCTGGCCGGCCCGAAGATGTCGCACAGGGCGAAGAACTTCTCCGACACCAGCGCCTTGATCGGCGCGGTGTAGAAGCTGCGCACGCCCTCGGCCAGGGCGGCGAAGTGCGCGCCCGTGGCGATCAGGCTCTTGCCGGATCCGGTCGGGGTGCTCACGATCACGTGGGCGCCCGAGACGATCTCGATCAGGGCCTCCTCCTGGTGCGGGTACAGGGTGAGGCCCTGTTCCCCCGCCCAGGCGGCGAAGGCGTCGAACACCGAGTCGGGGCCCGCTTGCGCCGGGAGCTGGTCAATGAGCGTCATGGTCCTTCCATCGTGCCCGTCGTGGGCCAGTGCCGCCGCCGGGTACCGATTCCGGCGGCCGGTATTCATGAACAACAACAAGAGCCGATATGGTCCCGGCCCAGAAGGGAGCACACCATGAAGCAGTACCTGCTCGCCGTGTACGTCGCCGAGGGCGGCCTGGATGTCCCGCCGGACGAGGAGGCGCAGCGGGCGTACCAGGCGGTCGATGACTTCAACAAGGAGGTGCAGGCGGCCGGCGCCTGGGTGTTCGCGGGTGGTTTGCGCCCATCGTCCGCGGCCACGGTCGTCCGCGCGCAGGGCGGCCAGGTCATCACCACCGACGGGCCGTACGCGGAGACCAAGGAGCAGATCGGCGGCATCTGGGTGGTCAAGGCCGCCGACCTGGACGCGGCCTTGGACTGGGCGGCCAAGGGGTCCGCCGCCTGCGGCTGGCCGGTGGAGGTCCGCCCGCTCCAGGAGGACGCGGAGTAGGCATGCCTGGCGCCGCGAAGGGGGATGGAGAGGCGGGAGGGGCTGTCCTCGAGCACGCCTACCGGGAGAGCTACGGGCGCGCCGTGGCAACGCTGATCCGGGTCTTCGGCGACATCGACCTCGCCGAAGAGGCGGTTCAGGACGCCTTCGCGGTGGCCGCGCAGCGCTGGCCGGAAACCGGGGTGCCGCCCAACCCCGGCGGCTGGATCGTCACCACGGCCCGCAACAAGGCGCTGGACCGCCTGCGGCGGGAGTCGTCCCGCTCCGGCCGTGAGGCCGAGGCCGCCCGCATGATCACCGATGCCGGCCCGCCGGAGGCGGGCCCCGTGCCCGACGACCGTCTGCGGTTGATGTTCACCTGTTGTCACCCGGCACTCGCCGCCGAGGCACAGCTCGCGCTGACGCTGCGGCTCGTCGCCGGGCTGCAGACGCCCGAGATCGCCC
>Ga0126380_10000400_pt1 | contig 14151 bp, 10 predicted proteins | sample PanSoiMetPlot_26_FD_92544 | JGI IMG/M metagenome (GOLD analysis project Ga0126380, IMG submission 92544) | Tropical forest soil microbial communities from Panama - MetaG Plot_26 | ecosystem: Environmental > Terrestrial > Soil > Tropical forest > Bulk soil | place: Panama | collected 2016-02-17
GTTCAGGGTCCGCTTCTGCCCGGCCGTGTCGCTGATGTCCCACGAGAACAGCGCGAGCGTCGCGAGCAGGAAGGCATATTGAAACACCCACGGCTGCCAACGGGTCTGATCCAGGGCGCAAAAGACGGCGATGACGGCGAGAAACGCGGCGATGAGCTTTTGCGGCTTCGCCGCAACGAGGATCGCGGCCGCCAGCGCAAACAGGGCAAGGAACAGGAGATGTTCGAACGCATGCGCGGACGCCGGCAGCAGGCTCGATATGGGGACCGGCGGATAGGTGCGTGGGCCGATCCACAGGTGTGGGGACATCGCAAGCCCGACGCAGAACACGAACGTCACGGTGACTTTCAGCCAGAAAATTCGGCCAGCGGGCCCGAAGAGCAGGCGCCTGCTGGCGGCGACGAGATCATGACCGATTGGGAGCAGCGATCGGACGATCGGGATCTGCCCGGCCATGGCGAGCATCCGCGGCCGAGAATCCAAGGCGGCAGGCCGGGTCTCGGTTCGACGCTTCGCCACCACGGATCTCCCATCCCGAGTCGCAGGACGATGGTCTGGCCCGGGAGATCGTACCGACACCATGCAGTTGTCGTGATGGGGAGCGCGGGCGTTCAACGGTCGGTCAGCAAGCGGCGTAATAGCTCGCGGTTATGGCGGGCTATTCAATGGAGCGCGGCGCGCGCGAACCGGGGCGGCGCTCGCTGCACCAACTCATTCGCCGCGGCCGCGTGCGTGTGTCGGCGCGGGCCTTCGCCTCAACGGCCCGCGAGGCGCGCGGCAAACAGCGCCATGGTCTTGCGGTAGACCACCGACCGGTTCCACTCGCGCATGACCTCGAAATTCGCCGTGCCTTCGTCGAACGGCGCGCCGGCCTGCCAGCCGTTGACCTTCAACAGGTTGGCCGTCGAGGCCAGCACGTCGGGCACGCTGTGGCGGAGGTCGACGTGGCCGTTGCCGTCGAAGTCGACCCCGTACTTGATGTACGAGGACGGCAGGAACTGGGTCTGGCCGATCTCGCCCGCATAGGCGCCGATCAGGTCGCGCAACGGAAGGTCGCCGCGCTGGACGATCTGCAGCGCCGCGATGAGCTCGCGCTGGAAAAGCTCGCTGCGCCGGCAGTCGTGCGCCAGGGTGGCGATGGTGCGGATCACCGGCAGCTTGCCCATGTCACCGGTGCCGTTGTCGCTTTCGAGCGTCCAGATGGCCATGAGCAGCGTCGCCGGCACGCCGAACTGGCGCTCGATGCGCGAGAGCAGGGCGGCGTGGCGCTGCATCAGCTGGCGGGCGCGGTTGAGGCGGGCCGGCACGACGCGGGTCGCGGCATATTCCTCAAAACTCTTGCGAAAGGTGCCGCGCTGGCGCCGGTCGAAGGCGAGCACCGCCGGATCGAGCGTGACGCCGGCGAAGGCGCTGTCGATCACGGCTGGCGAGACGCCGGCCGCCTGGGCGTCGCGCCCCATGGCCGACAGGAAGCCTTTGAAATCGCCGCCGCAGGTCGCCGCCGCGGCGGGCGCGGCGAACACCAGCGTGCAAACAAGGACCGCGAAGAATCGCAACATGCTTCTCCCGTTGCCTCCCCTCGGAGGAATCATCGCACGGGGACATAGCAGGGCAAAGCCGCGGACGCGACTGCGACAGAGGCCGCCCTCGCGCCGCGCCTGGCGCCCAGCCGCGAGGCGGACCCAGCCGGATTGCTTTGGCGTGCGCCCGGGTGGCGGCCAGGTGATGGTCGCCAACCAGGCGACGCTGTCGCCCGCCTGCCGGCGCGTGCTGGCCTCGGCGCGGCAGTGAGGCGTGTGTCCCGCGGCGGTGCGCCGGCGCAAGCGCGGCGCGCCGCTCGCGTCTTGCCAGCATGAACGTCCAGACGAGGTGGCACCGGCGACAGGAGTCGAACCTGTAGGCTCCGGTTTTGGAGACCGAGCCGCGCCCGCGCGCCCGCCGATGAAAGAAAAATGGTCCCTGTGCGTGGAATCGAACCACGATCTTCGCGGCCACAACGCGACGCTCTCGGCCATTGAGCTACAGCAGGGTTGGATGACTGGCTCCCCCGCATGGATTCGAACCACGATCTTCGCGTTCAAGGCGCGACATCCTGCCGTTGGACGAAGGGGGAATGGAGCCCCGTGCGGGTGTCGAGCCCGCTCCTTCGGTTTGAAGGACCGAGATTCTAGCCGGTAAACTAACGGGGGCGATCTTGCCGTTGAATTTTTGGAGCGGGCAGCGAGCAACGATCTCGCCTCAGCGGTTTGGAAGACCGCGGCACATCCGTCTATACCATGCCCGCATGGCGGAGAGCTGTGAACTCGAATCACGTACCGTGACGGCACCGAGCGCTTAGCAGGCGTCGCCGGGCACCCGCCCGGTCAGCTCTCCGCAAAATCTGGCGCAGTCGGGAAGAATCGAACTTCCGACGCCCGGTTTAGAACACCGCGCTCTGTCCGCTGAGCTAGAGCATGATCCCGAAAAAAGCCTGGCCCGGACTTGATCCGGGCTGGGCACCGGTTTTCTGAAAAGATCATGCTCCAACAATAGGCTAAAGCGAGATGACGATTCGAAGAAAAGTCATCTCGCTTTGCGAGGGCTTGCGCTGACTGCCGCGGGGCAGAACGAGCCAGTCGAAACCGGCTCCCGAATGCACATGTGAATCAAAACCAGGCACGGATTGCATGCCCGCGGGGCATTTCTGCCAGCCCTAAAAGGGGCCGCCGGCAGAATTTGGGACGTCCTTCGACTACTGCGTCGAGACGGGCTGCCAGCCGCCGCGCCCATGGTCACTGCGCCTTCCCGGGCTCTTGCGAACGCGTCTCTTGCGTCAGTCGCTCCAGGTGTTCCTCGAGCTCGGTGAAGTAGCGCTCGTGCGTCATTGCCGGATCGTGCCGATAGGCATAGACCGCCCCGGCGCCGTAGCCGCCGCTCACACCGGCGGTCAGTTCATCGCGCGCGATCTGCTCGGCCAGCCACCGCAGCTCGCGCACCAAGTCCTCCTTGGTGTCGGCGCCTACCTTGCAGGCGAAGACATGCGCGCGTTCGGGACTGCTCATCCCTTCATGTTTCATCGTGATTTTGAGAAACTTGAGAGCTTTGCCATCCGATTTCTGCCCCTTTCCAACGGAGACCAGGCTCAACTCTTCGTCGCTCAAGTCGCGTCCGGCGGTTGTGGCTGTCAGGCGGTCGCGCAATAGGAACTTCGTGATCATGGCTCGCTCCCGATTGATCGCCCCTTCGGGCGCCGCCCTGCTATGCGATCCGCTTTGCCGCCCCGAGTATGTGATGTAGGTCACAGAACTCAGTTTCCACTTATGGCAGTCGGGAAGAAATCGAACTTCCGACGCCGGTTTAGAACACCGGCGTTCTGTCCGCTGGGCTAGAGCATGATCCCGAAAAAGCCTGGCCCGGACTTGATCCGGGCTTGGCACCGGTTTTCGGAAAAAGCCTGCCCTCGGGCTTGACCCGAGGGATCATGCTCCAACAATAGGCTAAAGCGAGATGACGATTCGAAGAAAGGTCATCTCGCTTTAAGGCGGGCTTGCGCTGACTGCCGCGGGGCAGAACGAGCGAGTCGAAACCGGCTCCCGAATGCACATGTGAATCAAAACCAAGCCCGGATTGCATGCCCGCGCTCGCCCCAGAAGATGAACCAGCGTCCCGCCGCGCGCGCGATGTCGAGCTGGTCGGCCAGTGCGACCTGTTCGGCCGGCTCGGGCGCTTTGGTCAGTCCCAGGCGCGCGAACAGACTTTGCCGCGGCGGCCTGGCTGATGTGCCTGCGGCTTCCGCGGCATCGGCCGCGGCGAGGAGCGCTTGCCCGTAGGCGACCGCTTCCTCGGGGAACTTGCTGTCCCACGCGTCGGCCAACAAGGTCTCGCCCAGGATGCCTTCGCAATCGTTCAGAAATGCACCACGGAAGCTCGTCTCATCGACCCCGTCGTACATGCCGCTATTGGAATACATCGGCACGCCATCGCATTTCACGAGCCGCAGCACATAATAACCATGGAATTCCTTGAGGACGGCGGCTGCGTCCTCGGGGGTTGTCGCCTTGCGCGCTTGCAATATCCACGCATCCGCGGCGCTGTCGTAGCCAACCCGGGGCGCGCCGATGCGCTCATAACCCGGAATACAGATCTCCTGGAAGCGTGCGACGTCAGCCTCGGATAGTTCCTCCGCGTCAAAGCTGCGCTCGAGAAAGCGTCGCCATTCAGCCTCATGGCCGGGCTTGGCGCAGCCCTCCACAACGAGATCGAGGCCCACTTCGTGACTCCTCGCGGCATCCCCTTCTGCTCAGCTTCCTTGCGGGTCGCGCAGGTTGTCAAGCGGACAGCTCCGGTCGGAAGAGTGGTCGCGGACCTGTCGGGATGGCATCAGATCTGCCGCCGAGCGCGCGTCGGTCATCTGGTCGAAAAAAAATTGGCAGGGGATGAGGGATTCGAACCCCCGATGCCAGGGTCAGAGCCTGGTGCTTTGGGCCGCTAAGCTAATCCCCGTCGTGCGTGGCGCGCGGAGCACGAGGCGCCGCGCGCGCTGGGTCCTTCCTTAGTCCTTGTACGGATCCCTGATGTCGTTGCCGGCCATGACGACGAGGAACGGCCGCAGGGTGTGCACGATCTTGACCGTGTCGGCATGGGCGGCGAGGACGTCGGTGAGCCGGCGGTAGGCCATCGGCGACTCGTCCACGTCGCCGCCGATCAGATGGACGCCCTTGTGGCGGAGCCATTCATCCATCTGCGCGCGGGTGAAGCGCGGCGGGCGCTTCCATTCACCCGTCGCCCTGTCGCGCTTGCCCTTGGCCTCGAGGCGGCCGCAGATGCGGCCGGCCCCGTGCACCGTGGAGTACAGCGCGTCGCGTGACTGCTCGCTGTCGACGCCCTCGAGGATGACGGCGTCGTCGCCCATCGAGCCGCCGACGAAGCCGCGCTGACCCGGGAAGGCCGGCGTCGCGCCCTTGCGCACGACCCAATAATCACTCTCGCCGTGGCGCTCGCGCCAGGCGAAGTTGTGATGATTGTGCACGCTGTCGGTCACCTTGGCGGCGAGCATGCGCCGGATGGTCTCGACCACCCATTCGCGGCCCGCATAGGCGTAGCGCCCGGCGAGCTGCATGGCGGCGAGGTAGCGGGCGCCGAGCTCGCTGCCGTCGTCGATCACTGCCGGCGGCACGTCCATGCCGTCGCGGCCGCCGGCGAGCTTCAGGTACTTGGTCGCCGACTTGTGGCCGAGACCGCGCGACCCGAAGTGCACGCCGATCCACACGAAGCCATCTTCGTCGCGGAACAGGTCGACGTAGTGGTTGCCGGAGCCGACGGTGCCGAGCTGCGCTACCGCCATCTCCTTCAGGGCCGCGACGTCCGCCGCCCGCCACGCCTCGTGGTCGTCGAACAGCGCGTGCTCGACCCGCTCGTCGTTGCGGCGGCCGAGCCCGAACGAGATTTTCCGGCTGATGTCGCTCGCAATGGCGGGAACGCGTTCCTTGATGTCGTCATAGGCGAGATCGAGCTTCACCGCCATGTTGCCGCAGCCGATGTCGAATCCGACTCCCGACACCGAGATCTGGTTCTCGTAGGCGACGACGCCGCCCACCGGCTGGGCGTAGCCGTAGTGCCCGTCGGCGCACAGCACTCCCTTATGCACCGCCCCGACGCCGAGGCAGGTCCACATCTGCTGGACAGTCTTGTCGTCGTGCTGTCCGAAGATCTTGAGCATGACACTGACCTCTGGCTGTTGTGTTGGTCAGGGTGCGAGGTTCTGCCCCTCGGCCTTCGCGTCCCAAGCGCGGGACTCTTTCGCACGAGCTTCACCCTGATGATATGGCGGTCTCACGAGGATTCGAACCTCGTTCTCCGGCTTCGCCGGCCGGCGTCTTGTCCCTTCGACCATGAGACCGTGGTGCGGCGACGATCGATGAAACGCGATCCGGGCGCCCGTGGCGCCAGGATGCCTGTGGCACATTCTCGCCGTCAGAATTGCGCTACGATACGAGCTTGTGCTGCACGCCGCCGGAGCCGTCCGCCAGCATGAGCGGCACCGGCCCGCGCGTCCGGCGCTGCTGCCGTCCTCACCGGAGAGCAACCGTGACCAGCATCGACGCGATTCTTGTGGCCCGGCACGAGGATGCGGCATGACCGTGCGCACCGACGGGCCGTCGCATCGCGCGTTCATGGTCTTCGTGCGTGCCGTCGTTGCCGGCGACGCGGGGGCCGCGGCGCGACTGCTGGCCGCATCGCCGGAGCTCGCGACCGCCGGCGCCGAGGAGGGGGCGACCCGCCGAGGCGCACAGGCGTACTTCCTCCACGAGATCGGGCACTACCTGTATGGCGGCGACACGGCGCTGCATGTCGCCGCCGCCGGCTACCGGCAGGAGATAGCCCAAAGGCTCATCGCCGCGGGCGCCGATGTGCGCGCCCGCAATCGCCGCGGCGCCGAGCCGCTTCATTACGCCGCCGACGGCAGCCCGGGCTCGCGCGTATGGGATCCGGACGCACAAGCCGCGACGATCGCCTGCCTGATCGCGGCCGGCGCTGACCCGAATGCTGTCGACAACAGCGGCGTGGCGCCGTTGCACCGCGCCGTGCGCACGCGCTGCGCCGCGGCCGTAAAAGCCTTGCTCGAGCACGGCGCCGATGTCCGCCGCGCCAACCGGAACGGCTCGACGCCGCTGCAGCTCGCCAGGCGGAACACCGGCCGCGGCGGCTCCGGCTCGCCCGAGGCGAAAGCGCAGCAAGGCGAGATCGTGCGCCTGCTCGCGCAGCACGGCGCGTCGCGATAGCGGTCGTTGTCGTACGCCGCCCGTCAGGCGCGCCGGGGATCGGCAAATCAGAAATCAGAAATCACACGGGCCACATGTCAATCACATGGAACATGTGTCAATCACATGGGCCGCATGTTAGTTGCATGGATGACATATTCAATCACATGGACCACATGTCCAATCCGGAAGACACAAAGAAGTGACGCTCACGCGGCGACCAACAACCGACACGTTATGTCACACCGGTGATGTGTGCTGCTTGCATAGTTGCTGTTTGCATAATTTGCGACGCGCGCCTGGCGAACAGTCACACTGCGGCCCGCCATCGGTCATCAGAATGGACATTTTCGTCGCTACCTCACGCACCAGAATGGGGCACCGACCTTCGTTGCTTTAGTCGTCGGGTGTTCGGGTGGGGGTGCACGCGCTCGCTTCCAAGTGACGTTGGCGAAGGAACCACGCGCCGGAATGTGACGGGCGATGCGATTTTTCGACTGCGCCGCGGCGGAGCGCGGCAAAGCACAGATGAAGGGCGGTGTTATGCATGCTCGATCGCGAGCGGCGAAGGCGCTTGCTGTCACCGCGTGCCTCACGATCAGCGCAGTCCCCCTGGCGAGCGTCGCGGCGGCTCACGTCAAATGGTTCGCGACCTGTGAGCCGTCGGATAATCCAATACCGCTGCGGGCGGTGCTCACGGAACGATTCTGGCTGTTCGCCGCGCTGTTCACCCTGCTGTTCTATCTCGCGTGCAAAGTTGAAGAGACCGCGGTCGGGGCATTTCTGACCGGGTTTTTCGATCGCACGACCAGGTCCCTGCGCGACCGGGCGGATGTTCTGCTGCGGGCGGCAGCGGCGGTGTCCTTTGCCTTGCTGTGGGCCCACGGCACCGTCGTTCTCACGCCGGAGCTCAAAGGCAACGCTGTCTGGCTATCGGCGATCCAGGCGCTGATCGCGATCTACCTCGCCGCGCGGCCGACGCTGCCGGCGGCTGCGGCTGGCATCATCGTGCTCTATGGCTATGGTGTCGCCACCTACGGCCTGTTCCACATGCTGGACTATCCGATCTATCTCGGGCTCGCGGTCTATTTCGCGCTCTCCGTCACGGACAATCCCGGGTTCCACGCGTTGCGGACGAGCTTCTTGCGGTGGACCGTCGCCCTGTCCCTGCTCTGGCCGGCGATGGAGAAGTTCCTGTACCCGGCCTGGATCGCGCCGATCGCGATCGAGCATCCGGAGCTGACCCTGGGCTTCGACCTTGCCACCGTCACCACCGCCGGCGGAGTCGTGGAGTTCGGCCTCGCTTTCGCGTTGTTCTGGACGCCGCTCATTCGTCGTCTCGGGGCGCTCGCGCTGGCGCTGCTGCTCTTTGCCGCGACGTTCGATTTCGGAAAGATCGACGCCATCGGCCATCTGATGATCATCGCTGTTCTGTTGGCCGTGGTTGCCGAGCCGGGGGCCGCCAATGCCCGTTGCCGTCCGGTGCTGGCTCTGATCGCGAGCGGCACGGCATTGCTGGCAGCGATCTTTCTCTACAGCGGTATACACACGCTCTATTACGGCTCGTGGCGTGCGGCGCTCGTTCCGATCATGAGCGGCACGGCATTGCTGGCCGTCATCTCGCTCTATCTGTCCGGCGTCGCGCACGCGTTGTTGCGGATCATGAGGCGCCCGTCGCCGCGCGGACGACTGGCGCGCGATGTGACCGGCGCCAGTGGCGGTGCCTTGATGCGGATGCGGCCCACGGGCGTCGTCATGCCGCAGAGAGGCTGACCGATTTCATGACCGCAAAATCCGAACACGAACCGTCCTCGGTGTCCGAGCTCGCGGTGGGCGCTCTTGCTCTCGCGGTGGTCGCGCTGATCACTTTTTTCGGCGTGAGAGCGTCTACGCCGGGCGCTTCGTCACCGGCCGCGCCCCCGAGGGCGGATGCCCCGCTCGTTGAGTCACCAGGTCTCGTTGAGCCAGCTCAGCCACCGCAGGGCAGCGGCGGCCCTGCCAGCCCCGGCGCCTCGCAGCGTTTCAGCCTGGCCTCGGAACCGAGCGCGCCCCCGGGCCCCGGCATGACGGCCGCGCCACCGCCAATGCCGGCGCCACTGCGGCCGGCGTTGGACCCCCGGATCGAATACTCGCCGGAGCCCCTGGCGACGACAAACGCGCTCGGCACTGAAGGCGTTCGAACGCCGCGTGCGCCGGCGCCCGCCCCATCTCGGCGCGACGAGGTGGCGCGCGCCGAGCAGAAAAGCTGGCCGGCAGAGTCCGCCCAGACGGCGGAGCCGGCGAGGCCGGCGCGGCCCGAGACCTTTGCCGGTGTCTGGGCGCGTGAGGCGCGCGATTGCAGACATCGCGAGGGCGACGATCAACGAATCAGGATCGACCAGCGCGGTGCGCAAGCGGTCGGCGCAAGATGCGTGTTCCGCTCCGTCAAGCAGGAGGCTGCCGGCAGGTGGCGTGTTCGCGCGCTCTGCACCGTCGCCCCGAATTCGTGGACCGCAAACATCAGCCTGAGGCTGGTCGGGCCGAACCTTCGCTGGTCGAGCGAGCGCGGCACCGAGACCTATGTGCGATGCCCGAAGCAGACGGTGCCCGAGCCCGAAGCTCGCCAGGTGCGGCACGCGAACTGACATCGATCGCTCACCGACAGCAATTTGGCGCGGCACGGTCTATGAAGATGGGCACTACGGCTTCGCCGTGCCCGTATGATGCCGCGCCCGCCATACACTCCAATAGGCAAGTCTGCGATGCCTCGCGATCTTACACTATGCGTCGTGGGCTTCCCAATATCGCAAGGGTGGTCTGGCTTACCCTTCCGTAGCGGCCATGCCGGGCACTTCCGGGATCGACGTGTGATGTGCCAGAAACCGTAACGCCAGCGATTTGGCAGCTTGTCCGCTTTCAGGTGGCGGTAACTTCCAATTTGAAACAATCCGATGACCGAACACGTACCCCTCGTACTAGGTCGATGAGGTCCAGTGGTGTCGCGGGCGCGACATTTCCGCGCCATGCTACGTGTTGGTCGGGGCGTATCAGGACAAGCTTACGGGAATAGACGGTTTGTGCGTCTTGGGTCTCAACATCGACGACCTGGAGCGGCATGCCGCGACGTGAGGCCGCTTCCACGATCTCGCTAACCTCCGCACGCGGATCGAGGCGCACCAGCGTGTAGTCCGGTCCGAGTTCGTCATAGAGAGAACGGTGATCGCTCAGCCAGAGGTGTGGCGCCCGGCAGCCTGGAACGGTGGATGAAGTGAAGTCGTGCATGGTGTACGCGGGATGCGATTCTCCATCGTACGCAATGATCGGGGAGTGTCCGTAAAAATACCCGAAATTGAGACCGCCGCAGCATTGTTGCATAACATCAAGTTCGTAAGCCTCCTTGCCGATGCGTGCGCGGACTTTATCGCCAACAGCCCCCGGTGCTTCTACCTCGGCGGGTATTTCGCGCCGTTGCTTCATGATCTTCTCAGCGATACCCGCCATGAAGTACGACGCCTGCTCAGTAATTGGTTGCCGCTCAGCTTCGTACGCGTCAAGAATGTCTGCCGATGCCCATCCGTTGAGGGTGCCCGCAGTCATCCAGGCAAGATTTGCGGCGTCGGCAATGCCCGCGTTCATGCCGTAGCCTGCATGCGGAATCCAAAGGTGCGCGGCATCGCCGCAAATGAAAACTCGCCGGTCACGGAAACGATCGGCCACAAGCCGCCGGCCCACAAAGTCTTCCTGCGAGATCACGTCATAACGGAAATCTGATCCCACGCCGAGTATCGTACGAATCGCCCAATCCCGATCGACCACGTCGAATTCGGATTCACCGTGATAAAGGTAATTGTGGATAAGCCAGGTCTCCCGGCCGTCGACTGCGATTGTGCTGCCGCAGCGCCGCGGATTTAGCGAAAAGTATAGCCACGCGCGCTTTCCCGGCAGCAGATGCAGCAGCTCCGGCGCGCGGATATAGGTCGATTGCACACGCTGCAGGGTAGGCACCCCGACAAGTTGGGCGCCTATGGCCTTGCGAACAGTTGACCTTGCGCCGTCGCACCCGACGAGAAAGCTGCACGCGATCGACACCCGACCACCGCTACCGAGATCGTACGCTACGGCAACGATTCCATCCGCCTTCTGGACAAATTCTTGCAATTCAGTACCATTGAGAACGACGATGCGCGGGTGCGACGTCGCGTGGGTAAACAGTATGGGCTCAAAATAGAGCTGATTGATCCTGAGTGGAGGTTCCGGCGTCGGCCACCCGGTATCTGGTCCTTTTGGTGCGCCAAATCGTTCAGCTCTCGACGGTATGAGGACACGAGATAGCTCGAGGCCGGTGACGGTGGTACAGGAGACAACGTCGTTGGGGTAGTCGGCGGGGAGCCCGGCAGAGCGTAGCGTTCGTGCGATGCCGAGCCGGCGAAAGACTTCCATGGAGCGCGCTGAAATCTGGCTGCATTTTACATTCGGCTCAGCTCTCTCTCGACGACGCTCGACCACGATTACATCGATGCCGCGCCAGGCGAGGTCCATAGCTAACGTTAGCCCGACCGGCCCTGCACCGACGATCAAGACCTGGGTCTCAAGCGTAGAGTTCATCGCAGCTTGCCTGCGTATCGATCCAAGCTGCGTTCGGACATGGAACGAAGGAGACACATCGTCACTCGATTTTCGCAATTTTTGCCTCACGAATGACCATTGCCCACTTCGGTAGTTCCGCCTTGATCCAGGCGCTGAACTCCTCAGGCCGATTGGCGACCGGCTCGAAGCCGATCGCGACGAGGCGTTCCTTGACATCGGGCATTGCAACGATGCGGGCCAAGTCGCGGTGCCAGAATTCGATGATATCCTTGGGAGTACCTGCGGGCGCGACGATCCCTTGCGGAAAAATCGATTCCTGATTCGGAAATCCAGCTTCCACCATCGTGGGCACGTTGGGCAGCCCCGGTGAACGCTTTGCGCCGGTCATCGCCAGCGCGCGTAGTTTGCCGTCCCTGATGCTTGGTGCCACGCCCGGCAGCGCGGCAAACAGGATTGGGGTGTGTCCCCCCATGGTCGAAGTGAGGGCCGGATTGGCGCCATTAAACGGAACGTGCAGAAGGTCGAGCCCGAGAGAGAGCTTGAACAGTTCCCCCGCTAGCTGCCCCGTGGTGCCGGCCCCCGGGGACGCATAACTGAATTTCCCAGGATTGGCTTTCACCAGCGCGACAAGCTCTTGCACATTGTTGGCGGGGACCGAGGGATGGACCGCCAGGATGTGCGCCGAAGCCGCGATCAAAGTTATTGGAGCAAAGTCGCGAACGGGATCCCACGTGATCCCACCGTAGAGGCTCGGATTGATTACGATGCTGCCGGACACCAAGAGAAGAGTATGCCCATCCGCCGGTGCTTTCGCGGCTGCGGCCATGCCGACGTTGCTCGCGCCCGTCGGAATGTTTTCGACATAGACCAGCTTGCTCCAGCTATCAGGCAGTTTCTGGGTGAGAACGCGCGCGATTACGTCAGTTGGGCCCCCGGCGGCAAAGGGCACAATCAGCCGCACCGGACGAGCGGGATAGGATTGCGCGTGCGCAATCCGAACGTGTGGGGCGCTTACCAATGCGGCGCCTGCGAGATGAAGGAATTGACGGCGCGGGACAGCCACGGCTTTTTCTCCGATTGCTGGTTGGCGCACGGTGGATCGAGCGTGCTATAAATAGAACCGCGAATCTAACTCTATCTCTATAGGTAAAGCCGATGGCCAGCGCGGTCCACGACTGGGAAAGCCGTATCGGTCGCCGCCTCAAATTGCGCGATCTTCATATCCTTTCCACGGTGGTGCAGTGGGGCAGCATGGCAAAAGGTGCATCCCATCTTGGGATGTCTCAGCCTGCGGTATCCGAAGCGATCGCCGGCCTGGAAGAAGCACTTCACGTGCGCTTGCTCGACCGCAGCCCACGGGGTGTCGAGCCCACCGTCTACGCGCGCGCCCTGCTCAAACGCGGGCATGTCGTATTCGATGAGCTCAAGCAGGGGATTCGAGATATCGAGTTCCTAGCTAACCCCACAGTGGGAGAGGTTCGTGTTGGATGTCCGGAATCAATGTCGGCTGGGTTCGTGTCGGAAGTTATAGAGCGGCTCTCACATCGATATCCGCAAGTTTCCGTCCACGTGGTTACGGCACAGACCGGGGAGCAGGAATTTCGCGAGTTGCGGGAGCGCAGCGTCGATCTCATGCTGGGGCGGATATTGAAGCCGTTAGAAGACGAGGAGGTGGCGATAGAAATCTTGTGCGACGATGTATTCTCCGTCGTGGCCCATGCGGACAGCCCTTGGGCGCGACGTCGCAAAGTCACCCTCGCCGAATTGTCGAGGGAACCGTGGATCCTCTTCCCAGCAAACAGCATCAGCGCTTCATATATCGCCGAGGGGTTCCGCGTGAACGGCGCAGCGTTGCCGACGCAATGCGTAACTACGTTCTCGCTGCAACTCCGTATGCACTTGCTGGCTACCAGACGGTATCTGACAATTCTCCAGGATTCTGTGCTGCGATTTAGTGACAGACGCTGGTCGCTTAAGGCCTTGCCAATCGACTTGCGGATAGAACCAGCACCCATCGCGGTCTTCACCCTTAAGGGTCGGACACTGAGCGCCGTCGTGCAGATCTTCGTCGAATACGCACGCGAAGTTGCAAAAACGATGAAGGGAGGTGCTTGAGCCTTTGCAAAAGGACGCGTCAATTCAAGGGCGATCAACGAAGGGGACGCTTTACCCTTGTGCTGTCCCCATGACTGGTGCCCAGGGTAGGTTTCGAGCCCACCTCTCCGCGTCTTCAGCGCGGCGCTTTCACCAGATTAGCTTCCTGGGCGAAATTGGTGCGGGCGCCGGGAATTGAACCCGGACCTTAAAGAGCGGCGCTCTTGCGCTCTGCCTTGAGCATGATCCCGAAAAAGCCTGCCCCGGACTTGATCCGGGGTGGACACCGGTTTTCGGAAAAGATCATGCTCCAAGCATCAAATAGAGCGAGATGACGATTCGAAGAACGTCATCTCGCTCGAGCTGCGTCCGCTTGGTGGGTGTGGCACGGATTCGAACCTGCACAGCACAGAGGCGCCGGGTTACGGCCGGCTGGGTTTTCCTATTCCCTACACACCCGAACTGGTCGCGGGCCGCGGGGTTGCACCGCGCCATCACGGCTTATGAGGCCGTGCGGATCACTAACCGATCTGCCCGCAGAAACTGGCGGAGAGCTGAGGTCTTGATCCCCATGCCTTGAGGCACGCACCGCTTTCGAGGCGGGCCCGGCCGCTCGGCCGATTAGCTCTCCATGGCCGTCGCGGGGTGAGTCGAACACCCGACCTCACGGTTCGGAACCGTGCGCTCTGTCCGGCTGAGCTACGCGACGGTGTCGGCGACCGCAGTCAGCGGGTCCCGGCCGCGACCGGCA
>Ga0126380_10000401_pt1 | contig 14131 bp, 13 predicted proteins | sample PanSoiMetPlot_26_FD_92544 | JGI IMG/M metagenome (GOLD analysis project Ga0126380, IMG submission 92544) | Tropical forest soil microbial communities from Panama - MetaG Plot_26 | ecosystem: Environmental > Terrestrial > Soil > Tropical forest > Bulk soil | place: Panama | collected 2016-02-17
CTTGCATCCGGCACCACCGATTTCGCACTCACCGGGTTCTGCGGCCTCCAACTTCGCCGGCAAGGGCACGATCAAGGCGCGAACGCAGGAGAAGCGGTACTACGAGGGCACCGAGCTCGTCGGTTCCAACATCGGGTTCAGCAAGGGTCTGCAGACATTCGAGGTATCTCGGCAAGACGGTCGCGATCGAAACGCTCGGCTCGATCTCTCACTGTCAGCTGGAGCAGATCGCACGGGTCAAGAAAGTCGGCATGAAGCGTGTCACGGTGAAGCCGATGCGGACACTCGATGCCATTGTCCACACCATCGCCACCGAAGAAATCGATGCGGGCATCGTGCCGGCCTCGTATGCGCGCGATTTGTTGGCCTCGAACCAGGCCAAGCTCGTCGGGTGGTATTCGGAACTTGACGAAATTCAGTTCGGCGTCCTGTTCGCATCCAGCAAGATGATCGCGATTCGGCAATCGAGAAATTCCTACGTGCGTACCGACGCGGGGTCACCGACTACACGGAGGCGTTGCTGCGCAAGGACCGGAATTCCAAGCGTACCGCAGACGCCAAGTCGCACGAAGCGGCGACAACCATTGCCCGGTATGTTTATCCTGATTGTGGAACCGGCGCCACGGTTGCAGTCAAGGCAAGCGCCTATTATCGACCCGCAGGCGCAGCTCGATGTCGCTGACATCGACCGCCAGATCGCCTGGCACAAGGCACAAGGCCGGTCGACAAGACCGTCAGCGCACGCGATGTCGTTGATCGAGTTTCGTCAAGTAGGGATTTTTCCGCAGCGACGAATCTCTCTTGCCAGCCTCCCCATGTCCTGAGACGATAATGTGACAGGGCCGGGAAACCAGGTCCGACCTCCCCGGCCGGCAAGGGAGGCAATTATGGGACAAAACGATAATGGTCCCAATGGCACGAGGAGCTTGGGTCCCCGGTGTATCGCGCTGGTGGGCCCCTTCCAAAGCGGCAAGACCACTCTTTTAGAAGCAATTCTCGCCCGATCCGGCGCGGTTCAGCGCCAGGGCACCGTAGATGCAGGCACCACGATCGGCGACTCCGGCCAGGAGGCGCGGCATCACAAGATGAGCGTGGAAGCCACTTTCGCCACCACCAACTTCATGGGCGACAACTACACCTTCGTCGATTGCCCGGGGTCGATCGAATTCATCCAGGACATGCGCAGTGTGTTGCCGGCGGTCGACGCCGCCGTCGTTGTCTGTGAAGCGGACGAAAAGAAGGTGCCGCAGCTGCAGCTGATTATGCGCGAACTGGAAGATCAGAACATTCCGCGCTTCGTTTTCCTCAACAAGATCGACAAGGCCGACAAGCGCGTGCGCGAAACGATCAAGCTGCTGCAGCCCGCCTCGCGCGTACCGCTGCTGCTGCGGCAAATTCCGATCTGGAACGGAGACATCATCTCCGGTTTCGTCGATCTCGCGCTCGAGCGCGCCTTTGTCTACAAGGAGCACGCGCCGTCGGAAATCATCGAGCTGAAGGACGAAAACGTCGATCGCAAGAAAGAGGCGCGTTTCAAAATGCTTGAAACGCTGGCCGACCACGACGACCAGTTGATGGAGCAACTGCTCGAGGATATCGAGCCCCCGCGTGACAAAGTCTTTGACGACCTTGCGAAAGAACTGCGCGAACGCATCGTTTGCCCAGTTCTTCTCGGCGTCGCCACGCGCAGCAACGGCATCTTGCGCCTTTTGAAGGCGCTCCGGCACGAATCGCCTGGCGTTGCCGAAACGTCGCAGCGTCTGGGCGTCAAGGCGCGCAACGAGGCAACGGCACTCGTGCTCAAGACATTCCACACGACCCACGGCGGCAAGATGTCAGTCGTGCGACTGCTCGGCGGCCAGGCCGGAGACGGGACGACCCTGTTGACGCCGGGCGGCGACAGCGCGCGCGTTTCGGGGGTCTTCAAGCTGATGGGCCAGCATTTCGAGAAACGGCCGCAAGCCACCGCGGGCGAAACGATCGCATTCGGCAAGCTCGACAGTGCAAAGACCGGCGACACCTTGTCGTCGGGCAAGCAGCCGCCGGCCGCGCTCATACAGGTGAAGCCTTTTGCGCCTGTGCTGGCCACCGCGGTGCGGGCGAAAGAACGTAAGGACGATGTCAAGCTCGGCCCCGCCTTCACCAAGCTCACTGAGGAAGATCCTTCGCTTACGGTCATACACAACGCGGAAAATCACGAAGTGGTCATCTGGGGCCAGGGCGAAATGCATTTGCGCGTCGCCTCAGAACGGCTGGCCGATCGCTTCCTGGTGCCGGTGTCGACGCGACCGCCCTCGGTCGGCTATCGCGAAACTATTCGCAAGCCCATCACGCAGCGGGGAAGGCACAAGAAGCAATCGGGTGGCCACGGCCAATTCGGTGATGTGGTGCTGGAGATCAAGCCGCTGCCGCGCGGAGCTGGCTTCAAGTTCGAAGACCGCATCACCGGCGGGGTCGTTCCGCGAAACTATATCCCGGCCGTCGAGGAAGGCGTCCTCGATGCCCTCAAGCACGGTCCGCTGGGATTCCCGGTGGTCGATCTTTCTGTAGCGTTGATCGACGGCTCCTACCACACGGTGGATTCCTCGGATCAGGCGTTCCGCACCGCGGGTCGCATCGGCATCGTGGAAGGGCTGCCGCAAAGCCAGCCTGTCCTGCTTGAGCCGATCCATGAAGTCGAAATCGTCTGTCCGAGCGAAGCGACGGCGAAGATGAATGCTATCCTGTCGGGGCGCCGGGGCCAGATACTGGGCTTTGATACCCGCGAAGGTTGGGATGGCTGGGATACCGTACGGGCCCAGATGCCGGAATCCGAAATAGGAGACCTGATCATCGAAGTGCGTTCAGCCACGGCCGGCGTTGGCTCCTTCATCTTCAAATTCGACCATATGGCGGAGCTCATCGGTCGGACGGCCGATCAGATCATCGCAGCCAGGCGCGCGGCCGAATAGGCCGCGCTCACACTTGTGTGATGCGAGTGGACGCGGCGAATCACCATCGTGGACCGGGACAAGCAATCACGCCGCAGCTGAGTAAAATCCTGTAGGGTTACTCGGTTATGGGGAGATTGGGATGTCTTATGTACTAATCACAGCTTTGATCCTTGCCTTCGTAGCGATCATGCATGGATGGAGGATTTATAATCGCTGGACCGTGCAGATTGGACCGCACTCCATTTCCATGAATGCGTCGTGGGTTGGCCTTGTCGTAGCGGCACTTTTGGCGATTTGGGGTTTCTCGCTATTAAGATAAAGTTGGCTTTGAGCAGTCGGCGTTTCTGAAATTGCCAACGTTTGTCTGTTGGCTTTACTCTGATTGGGTTGAGAGACATTAGGGGCAATCACATGGCCAAGAAACGTAAGACAAGGAAAACCAAGAAGCGGAAAACGAAGCGTAGGAAGCGTAGGCGTATATTGGGTGTGCCAATTCCCCAGCTTAGTTAAAGGCTGACATCACACAGGCAACGCCGTCACGCCGGGCTTGCACCGGACGGGTGCCGCATTTTCGTTTCGTTCGAGGAGCAAGTGACGCGCATCACCTGCTCCTGTGAGTTCGAGGCTTTCTATCTCTGGCCTTGCTGGCCCTGGTTGCCCTGGCTGCCACCTTGGCTGCCACTAGAGCCTTGCTGCTGACCTTGGCTGTTACCGGATCGGGGGCTGCACCTTCGGAACCTTGGTGAGCGGCCCCCGATTTCACAACTGGCCCGAGATTGGGCCTTCAACGTGGGAGTACATGCGTATGAAGAAGGTGCAGCGAGGTCACGTCCGTCCGCTTTATGACTTAAGGTATCTCCCGCTGCCTAACACCGTAGCGCCTCAGGGATTTGATGTGGCGATGCGAGGCACCTACACATTCGGCCTTTTACGGCAGCCCCTGACTATTTCATTGTTCACTCTATATCTATGAGTACGGTGCATCCGGGGGCTGAGCCCAGAGGCACGCTATGCAAGACCTTATGGAAGCAAAGAAGGCGCTTCAGGAATTCGGGAAGAGAGCCGATCTTGATGCGATAGCCAAGACGAAAGTGACGTTGATAGCTAACGCCTTGGGCGAGGCCGAGCAAAGACTAAAAGCCCTTGAGGAGGTCGTTGAAGAATTGGCAGCAGGTGCCAAACTAGAAACTGTCCGAGGTACGATGGCTAATTCACACTATGTTGCGAAGCTTCTTGGGAGGCATCGGGCCTAATCAGCCCCTCTCCAAAGTCCATTGAACTTCTCACAGTCATCTCAATCGATCGATGACCTAGCCACTCTTGGATTGTTCGCAGGTCAACGCCTCGATCAGCCAACGCATACCCACAAGAGTGCCGAAGGCAATGTGGATGAAGATTAGTGAACCCGCTGCTTCGGCGGTTCGGTTGACAAGGTAGTTAACTGCGAACCGAGTTAGCCGGTCGCTGACGTTCGGAGAGAAACAACCAAGGCAAGTTATCTTTCCGAAGCCCGAGATAACGCCGTATTGCTCTTAACATCTCCCTCCACAGGATGCATTCCTGAGTTCGAGCCTTTCAATCGTCGGACCCATAACATAGCTCGATCAAAGCTCACACCCTCAATCCGCAAATCCACTGCTTCGCTAAAGCGCAAACCGTGCCGCGCTGGATCAGCGCAATGGTCCTTCGCAAATTCTGTGAAATTTTCAAAGGTATGATCTTCGCTTCCTTTCAGCGGAGCTTAGCGCAGTACGAAATCGTTAGCGTGCTCACTATTTGCGTACCGCCTTAGCCAGTAATAATGTCGTGCTGCGAGGTGCAATGAAGAAACTGCTCTGCATTATTGCAGTTGCTGCTATGGCCTTGGTAGCCGCGTCAAGTACGGCTATCGCAGAAACGAAAAAACGGTCTTTATCCGATAAAGCAACTCATCGCATGAAGTCGCCACGGTCAGTACCTGCGCCACTTCGTCAGTGGCCTCCCAACAATCCAACATTCAGGGAATACGAGGAACTTAAACGCCAAGGTTGGTACAAAGAAGATAAGGCTTGATGCGTCTATTAAACTTTCGGCAGCGGCTAGGTCATGAGGCAGTGTTAGCGCAGCTAGCAAGCACAGTCATGAAGTTACGCATAGCAGCTAGGTCGTGTACTCGTAAATCAGAGCCTGCTTACTACGGATGTACTACGCCTATTTCCACCGTGCTTCGCAGTCTCTTTCACCAACAGGATCAAGCTTCTAGCTTTTCCCGCTAGTTGTTCGACAAACCGATGCCCAAGGCCCAGCTCGTCACTCGCCTACGAAGTTGAACGCCCAGCCCGCCTGATTTTTTCCTCGTGGGGACAGGACCGTAACCGTGACTTGCCAGTGAGCCCTGCGCCTCGTACCTCTGGAGCAAGGATTCTGGAGCCTGCGCCATGAACGTCATTCGCCGCCGCGGTTGGGAGATCCCCGATCGTCTTGCCACGCCGGAGCATCTGGCCTTCAGCCGCCGGAGTGTGCTGACCGGAGCGGCCAGTGTTCTCGCATTGGCTCCCTATGCGGCGAACGCCCAGCGTTTGACCGACGTTGCCAAGTTGCCGGATCCAAGCGCTGATCTTTATCCCGCGAAGCGCAACGAGAAATACGCTCTCGATAGGCCGATCACCGACGAAAAGGTCAACGGCAACTACAATAATTTCTACGAGTTCGGCACCTCGAAAACGATTACCTCTGCCGCGCAGGCGCTGACGATCCGGCCTTGGACGGTGAAGATTGACGGCATGGTGGAAAAGCCGATGGAAGTCGGCATCGACGATCTGATGCGCAAGCTGACGCTGGAAGAGCGCACCTATCGCCACCGCTGCGTCGAAGCCTGGGGTATGGCGATTGCCTGGACCGGTTTCCCGTTCGCCAAGCTGGTTGAATTCGCGCGCCCGCTCGGGTCCGCGCAATACGTGCGGATGGAAACGTTCCTGGATCCGAAGATGGCGCCCGGTCAGCGGCAGCCGTGGTATCCGTGGCCCTATATCGAAGGCGTGACGATGGCAGAAGCGACCAACGAACTCGCTTTTCTCGTCACCGGCGCCTATGGACATCCACTCGCGCGGCAACACGGCGCGCCGTTGCGGCTCGCCTTGCCGTGGAAGTACGGCTTCAAATCGATCAAGTCGATCGTGCGTTTCAGTTTCACCGACAAGCGTCCGAAGGGCATGTGGGAAGCATTGCAGCCTTCGGAATATGGCTTCTGGGCCAACGTCAATCCGCAGGTGCCGCATCCGCGCTGGAGCCAGGCGAGCGAAGAGATCATCGGCACCGGCGAGCGGCGGCCGACGCTCCTGTTCAACGGCTACGGCGAGTACGTCGCCGATCTCTACAAAGGTCTGGACAGCGAACGCCTCTGGGCGTGATCGACGCTGCCGCTGTACCGGGGCGACCGGCGAGAGTATTGTACCGGCCGTGGAGCCAGCTCTGGAGCATTTTCCATGACCGTCCAACAATCCAACCTTCAGGACATTCAACGCGCGGCCCAGGCCGCGTTGCACGAGCACTGGGTCCTCTTTCTTGTGGAAGGCGTTGTCCTGCTGGTTCTAGGGGCAACCGCGATCGTGCTGCCACCGTTGGCGACACTGGCAGTCACCATCCTGTTCGGCTGGCTGTTTCTCGTCAGCGGTATCGTCGGCCTGTTCACGACATATTGGTTGCGGCACGCGCCGGGTTTCTGGTGGTCGCTGATATCCGCCATTCTCGCCCTTGTGGTCGGTGGCGTGCTGCTGGCTTCGCCTCTGACCGGTGCGTTCTCGCTCACATTGCTTCTGATCGCGTTCTTTATTGTCGAGGGCGCGGCATCGATCATGTTCGCGTTCGATCACAAACGCGAATTGTCCGGCCGATGGGGGTGGATGCTGGTGAGCGGCATTATCGATCTGGCGCTTGCGCTGATGATCTTCGCCGGGCTGCCGAGCACGGCGGCCTGGGCGCTCGGCCTGCTGGTCGGCATCAACATGATCTTCGGCGGCGCGGCCTTGATTGCGATGTCACTGTACGCACGGAAAGACGCCGCTTAGGTCTCTGTCTCGCCGGCCTCCGCTTCAGCCAGCTTGGTTCGCCAGTCCGCGCGCTTGAGCACGAATGAATAGGCCGCCAGCACGAGCAGGCCGACGCTGAAAATCATCAGACTAAGTGAGATCGGTCGGCTGAAGAAGATCAGGTAGTTGCCGTTCGACATGATCAGCGACTGTCGAAGGCTCTGTTCAAGAATGGGCGCGATCACCAGACCCAGCACCAGCGGGGCGGGATCGAAATCGAATTTGCGCAGCGCATAACCGACAACGCCCATGATCAGCATGATCCAGACATCGACGATTGAATTGTTCACCTCGTAGACGCCGATGATGCAGAACATGATGATCAGCGGATAAAGATAAGCATAGGGAATCCGCAGCACCGTCACGAACAGCCCGACCAGCGGCAGGTTGAGCACCAGCAGCATGAGGTTGCCGACGTACATTGAGGCGACGAAGCCCCAGAATACGTCGGGATGTTCGTTGACCAGCGTCGGTCCCACCGAAACGCCGTGAATCATCAAAGCTCCGATCAGAACCGCGGTGATCGGACTGGTTGGAATGCCGAGTGCCAGCAACGGCACGAAGGCGCCGGTGGAAGCGGCATTGTTGGCGGTTTCCGGCCCAGCCACGCCCGCAACGGCGCCTTTGCCGAAATCTTCGGGATGTTTCGCGACCCGCCGCTCGACAGCATAGGAGAGAAAGCTCGAGATGATATGGGCCGAGCCCGGGATGATGCCGATGATGAACCCAAGCAGCGTGCCACGCGTGATCGGCATCGCGGCCTCGCTCCATTCCTTGCGGGTCGGCAACAGGTCGCGCACGCGCGGACTGATGATGTCTTTCACGGCGCCGGCACTCGGCGTCGAAAGAATTTCGCCGAGGCCAAACAGTCCGACCGCGACAGGCACGATGCCGATTCCATCGCCCAGTTCGGCGAGATCGAAACTGTAGCGGAAATGACCTGTCATGTTGTCGATGCCGATCATGCCCAGGAGGAGCCCAAGGCAAGCCATCAGCAATGTCCGGATCAGTGAAGACGACGACATGTAGGCGAGGAAGATCAGCCCGAGGACGAGCAGGGCCGTGTATTCCGGTGGTCCGAACCGCAGCGCGATCGTCGCGAGTGGCGGTGCGACGACCGTGAGCACCAGCACACCGAACGTTCCGCCGATCCATGAGCCGACTGCCGCGATGCAGAGCGCCGCCCCGGCGCGGCCTTTCTTTGCCATGGCGTAGCCGTCGATGCAGGTCATCACCGACGATGCTTCGCCCGGGATTCGCATCAGGATCGAGGTGGTCGAGCCGCCATATTGCGAGCCATAGTAGATGCCGGCGAGCATGATGATCGCTTGCGTCGCGTTCAGGCCGAAGGTTACGGGCAGCAGGATGGAGATGCCAGCGAGGGGGCCAATGCCCGGGAGCACGCCGACGAGCGTGCCCACGAGACAACCGACAAACGCGTACCACGCATTCGCCGGCGCGAGTGCGACGGAAAAGCCGTGAGCAAGGCTGAGAAGGGTGCTTTCCACCGGTGATCCTAAAATCCGAGCGGGCCGGTCTGCAGGGGCGTCTTCAGCGCGTATACGAACAGCACGTAAGTGATGGCAACCACACCGATACTATACGCCGCCGCTGGAAGCAGCCGGCGCCGCTCGATGACAACAAGCAGCGCGAAGATCAACAAGACATTCGTGGTGAGGAAGCCGAGCCGCTCGAACAGTGCCACGGCCGCAGCGGTTATGGCGACAACCATGCCGGCATGCTTGACGTCGTCCCATGTAACCGTCGCGAAAGGCCTGCTTTCGCCCCCGCGCAACGCCAGCACCGCCCCGAAAAAGATCGTCAGGACGGCGATGATCTTGGGCATGAAGCCCGAGCCGGGCAGGGACAAAGTGCCGGTCGGCAAATCGGTGCTCAGCGCCAGCACCAGCAAGCCGAAACCGACGAAAAAGGCGCCCGCGACATGATCGGCGCGCAGAGTCATGAGAAGTCCCTGACGGTTAGCAAAAAACTGAAGCCCGGCGGTATCGAGGCTCCGACGATGGCAGATGTCATCCTTGCACGCGACCAATGGCGTTTATGGCATCTTCCTGTCGTTTGGCGTCGACGGCCCAGAATGCAGCGAACTCCGGTTGGTCCATATACGCTAATTCCTGACCCAGATTTTCGAGCGTGTCGAGGAATTGCTTGCTGTGCGCGGCCTTGTTGAGCCCCTCACGCAAGACGTTGACGATCGGGGCTGGCGTTCCCTTCGGCGCGAAAATGCCGACCCAGAAATAATATTCGAGATCGTAGCCTATTTCCCTGAAGGTCGGGACGTCCGGCAGTGACTTTGTGCGTTTTGCGCTCGATACGGCGAGGGGTTGTACTTTCCCGGCGCGAATATGCGGCAATGCGATCGAAGTCGGCGACATGAAGAAGTTCACATTGCCGCCGAGCACGGCTGTCACTGCAGGGCCGCCGCCATTGGTCGGCAGATGGCGCATCTCCAGATTGCCGGCCGTTTTTGCAAACAGCACTGTCGGAATGTGCGACGCCCCATAGAGGCCCGACGAACTGTAGATTAGCTTGTTCGGATTGGCCTTGGCGTCAGCGACGAGATCCTTCAGCGTCTTGTACGGTGCGTCCTTGCTGGCGATCAGCACGATGGGGTCGGCGACTATGCGGGCGAGTGGAATGAAATCAGCGTTGGTGAACTTCGGTTGCCGATCGAAAAGCTTGTCGACCGCCGCGAAGCCGGAAATCGACACGATGTGGGACAGAAGAGTGTAACCGTCCGGTTTGGCGGAGGCGGCAAATTGCGCGCCGACGGCGCCGGCCGCTCCAGCCTTGTTTTCAAGGACCACCGGTTGCTTGAACACCGCTTCGAGCGCGGCGTCGAGCGGACGTGTGATCGTGTCGCTTACGCCTCCGGGTGGAAACGGGCTGATCATCGTGATGGCCCGGGTCGGATACACATCTTGGGCGGGCGCGGGGCCGCTCACCAGCGTGGCGGCAGATGCGACCGTACCCACTACAAAACTGCGGCGATCCATTTTGCTCCCCTCCGTTTTTGCCGCCCCCGGCATACGGACTTGCTTACCCCTGAACCCGACCGATCGAATTGACGGCGTCGTCGGTTCGCTTGCCATCGATGTCCCAGAATTTCTGGAAATCAGGACCGTCGAGGTAATCGAGCTTCTGGCCCGCGTTTGCGAGCGAGGTCTTGAACTGGTCGGAATGCGCGGCCTTCTTGATTGCGTCACGCAAAATCAGCACAACCGGTTCCGGCGTTCCCTTCGGCGCAAAGATGCCAACCCACAGATAGTATTCGGTGTCGTAGCCCAGCTCTTTGAGCGTCGGGACTTCGGGCAATTCCTTCGAGCGGGTTGCACTGAACACGGCCAGGGGCCTCAACTTGCCCGCCTTGATATGAGGAAGCGTCGCGGAAACAGATTGAGTGGTGCACTGCGCGTTGTTGCCAAGGATCGCAGTAATCGCGGGGCCGCCGCCGTTCGTCGGCAGGTGACGCACCTTCACTCCACCGGTGGCCTTGTCGAGCAACGCCAGCGGCAAGTGAGTGGCGCCATAGAGGCCGCCCGAGCTGAACACCAGCGTATCCGGGCGCTTTTTGACGTCCTCGATGAATTCCTTGGCCGTCTTGTAAGGCTGCTGGTCGTTGACCAGAAGAACAACCGGATCGGCGACGATCCGCGCCAGTGGGATGAAATCGGAACGCGAGGTCTTCATCGGGCGTCCGAACAATTTGTCGACCTCGGCGTAACCGGAAATACCGGTGTTATGCGAGAGCAGCGTGTATCCGTCCGGTTTTGCGCTGGCGACGACCTGCGCGCCCACCTGGCCGGCGGCGCCGGCTTTGGTCTCGACGACGACCGGTTGCTTCAGGATAGGCTCCATCATGTTCGCGAGTGGGCGAGTCACGATGTCGTTGATGCCTCCAGGCGGAAATGCATTCACGATCGTGATCGCATGCGACGGGAAGCTCTCCTGCGCGAACACGGGGCCAGCCGCCACGAGGGCGGTCGTGCCGACAACGAAACTACGGCGCTCCATCATATTCCTCCGGACGCTGGCAAACGGGGCGATACGCGTTAACCCTGAACCCGGCCGATCGCGTGCACGGCCGCTTCGACCCGCTTGGCGTCTTCGTCCCAGAACTTCGCAAAGTCCGCTTGGTCGAGAAACGCGACTTCGTCGCCGATATTGGCAATGGCGGTCTTGTACTGCTCGCCCGCGACCGCTTGACGGATTGCGTCGCCCATCACCTTGACCGCGTTTGCCGGCGTATTTTTCGGCGCAAAAACGCCCACCCACAATGAGAATTCGACGTCGTAGCCCAGTTCCTTCAACGTCGGCGCGTCGGGCAAGGACGCGGCGCGTTGCGGGCTTAAACAGGCGAGTGCGCGTAACTTGCCAGCTTTGATCTGGCCGCTCGCGGCCGCAATCGAAGAGACCAGCACCTGCGCGTTGTTGCCGAGGATCGCGGTGATGGCCGGTCCGCCGCCGTTTGTCGGCAGATGTTTCATCTGGATGCCCGCCGCCTTCATGAAAAGCGCGGCCGGCAGATGCAGCGCGCCGTAAAGACCCGATGAGCTGAAGATGAGCTTGTCCGGATTTGCCTTGGCGTCGTCGACCAGTTCCTTGACCGACTTGTACGGCGTCTGGTCGTTGACGACGAGAACCATCGGCCCTGACGTGAGCCGCGCAATCGGGATGAAATCGGCGCGCGTGAATTTGGGCTGGCGGTCGAACAATTTGTCGACTTCAGCGAAGCCCGAGATAGACACGATGTGAATGAGAAGTGTGTATCCGTCGGGCTTGGCGGTGGCAGCAACCTGGCCTCCAACCTGTCCGGCCGCGCCGGCTTTCGTTTCGATGACGCAAGGTTGTTTCAGAATCGGTTCGAGCACGGCGGCCAATGGCCGGCCGACCACGTCGGCGGCGCCGCCTGGCGGGAACGGATTGATGAAAGTTATGGCGCGAGACGGATAGGGGTCTTCAGCAAAAGCGGGGCGCAGGCTGAAGGCCGCAGCCGTCGCGGCGCTCCCGGCAACAAATCGACGTCTGTCCACGTGAATCCTCCCTGGAAACACTTGCTTTGCCGAGGTTTTTACCTCGGCCTTTGTTGGGCCGGATGCTATCGCCCGGCGCGGTGGGCAATCAAGCGTCAATGATCGCAATTGCCCTTGTCCAGCCGGCGGAACCGCCACGTACTTTCACGGGAAAGCAGCTCACCGTGAAGCCCTTGGACGGCAACGCCTCGAGGTTATGGAGCTTCTCAATGTGACAGTAGCCGATCTCGCGCCCAGCGCGGTGCCCCTCCCAGATCAACGATGCATCTCGTGTTTCGGCGTACTTCTTCATCGTGTGAACGAACGGCGCGTCCCAGCTCCACCCGTCGGTTCCAGTCACTCGTACGCCACGTTCCAGCAAGTACAGCGTCGCCTCGCGTCCCATGCCGCAGCCCCTGGAGACATAATCGGGGCGGCCGTAGGCGGCACCAGCGCTTGTATTCATAACGACAATCTCGAGCGGAGAAAGCGTGTGGCCGATGCGCTTGAGTTCGGCTTCAACATCTTTGGCGGTTGCGACATAGCCGTCGGCAAAATGCCGGAAGTCGAGTTTCACTCCCGGCTGGAAACACCAATCGAGCGGCACCTCATCAATCGTGATGGCGCGCTTGCCGTGATCCATCGTCGAGGCGAAGTGCCAGGGCGCGTCAAGATGGGTCGTGCAATGTGTTGTCAGGCGAATCCATTCGATACCCCAGCCTTCCCCGTCGGGAAGGTCTTCTTTTTTCATGCCGGGAAAAAACCTGAGAATGTCGCCGGCGGTCGCTTGATGATCGAGATACTCGATCTTCGGTCCATAGCCCGGCGGATCGGCCGCCACGTCGTTTTCGAGCGGCACGGAAATGTCGACTATCTTGCGAGCCATTTTGCCTGACCTCCGTCATGCCCGGGCTTGTCCCGGGCATCCATGTCTTTACTGTCTCATCATTCAAGACGTGGATGGCCGGGACAAGCCCGGGCATCACGAGGAGAGTTCAATGCCCGCTTACTGGGTTGCGCGTTCGAAGATCAACGATCCTGTCGACTACAAAAAATACACCGATCTGGTTCCTGCCATTATCGCGAAGTTCGGCGGCAAGGTTCTGGCGCGGGGCGGGCGTTTCGAGATCATGGAGGGGCCGGACAAATTCCATCGTTTCATCGTGATCGAATTTCCGACCCTCGAGCAGGGTGTCGCCTGCTTCAGATCGCCGGAATACGATGCAGCCGCCGCCTTCCGGCGTAGCGGCGCCGGCGAGGTCGAAACCATCATGGTCGAAGGCGTGTGAGCATCCCATCACGCCGTCCATACGACTGGTGTGGGCACGGCGATTGGGCTAGAAATTTTCAAAATGATAATCCGATTGGGAGGCTAGCCATGCTCCGAAATCTGAAAGCAACAGCATTTGCTGGCCTGATCGGGGCGGTCGCCGCGTCTGGTGCGATCGCGCCGGTGGCAGCGCAGGACAAGCAACCGATCAAGATCGGTTTTGGCATTGCGGAGACCGGTCCGCTCGGGCCGAACGGGAAATCCGCGCTGCTCGCGATGGAAATATGGGTCGAGGAAACCAACGCCAAGGGCGGTCTTATCGGGCGACCCGTGCAACTCGTTCACTACGACGACCAGAGCAACCCGTCGACGGTGCCTGGCATTTACAGCAAGCTGCTCGATGTCGACAAAGTCGACGTCATCGTCGGCGGTTATGGCACCAATATGCTGGCGCCTGCGATGCCGGTGGTCGTGCAGCGCAAGAAAGTGTTTCTCGGTCTGTACGGTCTCGGCGTGAACTCGGATTTCAACTACAACCGGTACTTCGCCATGATCCCCTCGGGCCCCGAACCGAAGACATCCTTCACCAAGGGCTTCTTCGATACGGCGATGGCGCAGAATCCAAAGCCGATAACGGTTGCAATCGTTGCCGCCGATGCGGAGTTCTCAAAGAACGCGTCCGACGGTGCGCGCGAGAATGCGCAGAAAGCGGGCTTGAAGATCGTTTACGACAAGAGCTATCCGCCTTCCACCACCGACTTCGCGCCGATTGTGCGGGCCATTCAGGCCACCAATGCCGATCTCGTGGTGATCTGCTCCTATCCGCTCGAC
>Ga0126380_10000402_pt1 | contig 14122 bp, 12 predicted proteins | sample PanSoiMetPlot_26_FD_92544 | JGI IMG/M metagenome (GOLD analysis project Ga0126380, IMG submission 92544) | Tropical forest soil microbial communities from Panama - MetaG Plot_26 | ecosystem: Environmental > Terrestrial > Soil > Tropical forest > Bulk soil | place: Panama | collected 2016-02-17
CTACTGGAGATCACAAGTGATTGGATGAGTTCGTTGCTATAATGCCCTACAGCCTTGTGATCGACGGCCAGGATGTCGTGCTCCGAAATAAGGGAGCTTGCCGCCGCGATCTCGGCCACCAGCACCGCAGGGAGGCCTTGCGACAACTTTACGAGTTGTATGGCGGCAGTTGCGGCGGGCGGGGCAGTAGAAACATCCAGCCGACACTCGATCTTGATGTCAGCGACGAGCGCGCGAACCGTTTCTGCATCGGAGCCCGGGGTCAATTGCAGGGCTACTGGCCCCGTCACGTCTAGACCCAGCGCAAGCGCCCGACGCGCCGTGATCACCAACCGCGGGACGACTGGTGCACAAAGAACGATAAATTCAGCGAGCCGTTGCTCGTCAAGGCCCTCGACTGGCAATGCAAGCAGCGTGTCACAACCTGCGGTGATCAGCACCGGCCGTCTGCCCCGAAATTCGGCGACCCCACGACTGACGCTGATATGCCCCTTCGATCCGAACAAACTAGAAACCACGCGTTTTTTAACCATTCCCATTGATCGGCCAACGAAAACCCTCAAACATTAACACCGCAGTCTCATGCCCAATTCCGGTCACAAAACCAGTTGGGTCGTAATATGTGTTGGTTTGTGTCAAGCTGGCCCAGAAGAAAAGGTTCCTCTTATAACGTACAAAGCTCCCGTGTCTTCAAGGTCAACGCCTGCAGCCGTGACCGAAACGAGTGCCGGCGGCAGGGAAAATAACGCCGCAACAGACGAACAGATCATCAGCTCTTGGCTCGAATTCGCGCAATCTTTTCGAGGCCCGAGTCAGCTGGTGGTTCCCCCTTGGACCGAGTTGTTTGGGCCGCTGAAAACCGGGCGGGTCGATGATTTGGTCGTCGTCGCCCAAATCGGGCAGTCGCTCGATGGACGCATCGCCACTGTTTCCGGGCACTCAAAATACATCAACGGTGCGACCGGGCTCGCGCATTTGCACAGGCTACGCTCGCTCGTCGACGCGGTCGTTGTCGGTATCGGCACAGTACTCGCCGACGACCCACAGCTCACGGTGCGGCTCGTCGAGGGACCTAATCCCGCGCGCGTCGTGATCGATCCAAAAGGGCGGCTGCCTGCCACTGCCAAGGCACTTACTGAAGATGGCGTCCGCCGCCTGATCATTACGGCGGACGGAACGGAATATCCTCCCGTCTCAAAGACGGAGATTCTCGCTTTGCCGGTTACTGGTGGGCGCATTCCTCCTGCGACGATCGTAGCCGAGCTCGCAAAGCGCGGATTGCGCCGTATTCTGATCGAGGGAGGCGCCGCCACAGTGTCAAATTTCCTTGCTGCTGGCTGCCTCGATCGTTTGCATATGATCGTTGCACCGATCATCCTAGGCGACGGGCATTCAAGCTTCATCCTACCCTCGCTTGAGCGCGCCGATCAGGCAGAACGCCTGCTGGTACATGCCCATCAGCTCGACGATGAGGTGTTGCTCGATTGCGACCTGTCGGCTTCCCGTGTCCCTATCGGTCGTGCAAAGAAATCGAGATGACCGACGCAGATTGACGAGCATCGAGCCGCGACGGCATTGCAACGCCTGGTCAGCCACTCGTCGATGTCGGCCGAGGACAGCTCGTCGAGTTCCTTCGTGGCATGCGCCCAGCCTCGAAAGGTTTCCACTTGGAATTCGACATCCTGCGGTCCGATAACCCAATCAGCTTTCCCGTGAACGACCGAGAAACCCAAGGATTCAAATCGCGCAATTGCGGCGCTTGCGGCTATTGGTCCAAGCGCGGGACCGAATCCTTTATCCCGGCGTTGATGTGCGTTGACCGCCGTGACGATTGCTTCGTCAAAGGAATCGGCGGGTCTGATCTCGACGTGCCCGTCATAGCATAAAGCCGCATATACCGAGATGGATCGCCCCACAGCCACTTCGACAAATCGGTGAAGCCAGGACTCTGAAACGAGGTCAAGCAACGCTGAGGCAGTGAGGAGATCGATTTTCCCGGTTAGTATTTTTTCGAGATCGCAATTGAGATCGACCGCAGCCGTTGTAAGGGTGACACCCGAAGGCGCCGGCATGCTCAATGCATGGGCCAGCAAATCCATGTCCCTATCGAGAAGATGCCAACTCTGCTGCAATCTCAATCGTGGCGCCAGAGCGCGCACTGTCGAACCAGTTCCGCCGGCTAGATCGACGATATCAACGGAACTCCTGCGGGCGATTGAATCGACAACCGCATCGAGGACCGCCGCATTGCGTGCGCGCAGGTCGTACGGCTCGCGCAACGCGAGCCAGCCGGCCGCGAAGCCGCTCATAGTGCAGCCTCGATTGCGGCCGCGAATAATTTCGCGGAATCCTGCCACCTCGGGAGCGTTTGCGCTGCAGCACGCGCATTGTCCGCCATTCGGCGTCTCTCGGCCGCATTGTCGATCAGCCGGCGCAGCGCGGTCGCCAAAGCGGCCGCATCATCTGGCGCAACGAGCACCCCCGCTCCCGCGGGAACTGTGTCCCGAAGCGCGCCAATATCGGTGCCGACGACCGGAAGCCCGTGCGCTATCGCTTCGGAAAAAGCCATACCGTAGCCTTCAAATCGTGACGCCATGACAAACAGATCGGCCCGGGTATACAGCTCGCTAAGATCTTCGGATGATACGGCGCCGAGTGCTGCGACCTTGCTGGACAGCTTATGGCGCGCGATATCGTCGTCCAATTGCGCTACCGTAGCGGGATCGCGGCCACGGTCGCCCACTACGGTCAAATGCCATGGCAGTTCGGCAAGCGTGGCCAGCGCGGCGATGAGCACGTCGAAACCTTTGCGCGGCACCACTGAGCCGACGGAAAGCAGCCGTACGATGCCATCGCTGCTCCCGCGAGCTAGCGCAACTGAATCGTTTCCAGGTAGGACAACGGTAACCCGTTCTATCGGTACATCGTAATCGGCAACGAGTATCCGCGCGGTTGCCTGGCTCGTCACGATGACACGGCTAGTAACTGCAAGCGCAGCGCGCTCGCTGGCACGCAATTCACTGGCTCTTGTCGCCGGCAAACCCGTCTCCCAGGCGAGCGGATGATGCACTAGCGCGATCAATGGATGCTCGTGGCAAAGCTTTGTCGCTGCTTCTGGAAAGGCACCGTATGCCAGCCCGTCGAAAACAATCGGGCGGCCAGCCGGAATCTCCATCAGCCGCATGGTCGCGTTCCGCTTCTGGTCCTCTGTCGGAAACGGAAATCCATCGCCGAGTTGCACGACTTCGACTTGCCAGCCGAGCCGGTCAAGCTCCAGAATCATTCGCCGATCATATGCGTAGCCGCCAGTCGGGCTGTCGAGATTACCTGGAACCGCGATCGCGACGGTCTTCACCACAAGGGCGCCTCGTACCAGGCACGGGCCAGGTGCGACTCCGAGAGAGTTACGCGGATTGAGGTGAGTTCGCGTCCGTCGCGACCCAATTTGCCGGCACGGGTGGCTTCCACGAGCCGCTCATAGATGTGCTTGGTGAGGAATTCCGTTGTGGTGTTGGCATTCTTAAACTCCGGCAAGACATCCAAATTGTTGTAATTGAGTGGCGAGAGGACGCTCTTTAAAACTTCGTGCGCGCGCCCGACATCGACAACGATGCCGTTCGAGTCGAGTGTCTCGGCCATGAATGCCGCATCGACAACGAAGGTCGCTCCGTGCAAGGCCTGCGCCGGACCGAACACAGCACCGCGGAACGAATGGGCGATCATGATGTGGTCGCGCACTTCGACGGAAAACAAAGCGCCCTCCTCATGTCCTGCCGTCAGCCGCCGGATAATCAACGAGCTGACAAAGGACGCCGCTTTGGGAGGCAAGAATATCAGGTAGCCGCAATGGCAGCTCCTGAAATTTAATGGCTGGCGCGAGCAATGCGTCGAGCCGTGAATCCGCAAGCAATGCGAGCGCAGCACCAAGACGGCGCCGGGAGGTCCAACGGGCGCGGTGTGAGGACGCGACCTGACCAACTTGACTCGAAATCAGCTTGAGACGACGGCTATGGAACGCACCGCCAAGTGGCACAACAACATCGCCGGTTCCGTACCAGCTCAGCTCCAAAACTGTCGCCTCCATGCCGGCGAGATCGAAGGCGGTCGCAAGACCGGCTGCCGTACCGCTCGCATGAAAAACAAGGTCGCAATCGCACGGCGCGGCGCCCGGCGCGGCGAAGCCGACACCAAGCCGGCGTGCAAGCTCAATACGAGAAGGCTCGACGTCTACCAAGGTCACCTGAGCGTAGGGCAGCTGAGCGCACAACCACGCGACCAGCGCGCCGACAACACCTGCTCCCACCACCGCGATATGGTCGGCCGGCGCGGGCTGCCCATCCCAAACTGCATTCAGGGCCGTTTCCATGTTGGCGGCGAGAACTGCGCGCGAGGCAGGAACGGGATTTGGCACTGGCGCGATGGCTTCGGCGGGCACATTGAATACGCTTTGATGAGGATAAAGCGTAAAAACGACACAGCCCTGTAGCGCGGCGGGTCCGCGTTCGACCAAACCAACCGCCGAATACCCGTATTTGACGGGAAAAGGGAACGTACCGGCCATGAACGGCGCACGCATGCGCCCGAATTCGGAAGGAGGCACACGACCGGTCAGCACCAATCTTTCGGTGCCCCTGCTAATACCGCTGTGCAGGGCGCGAACCTGCACCTCGCCCGGTCCGGGCTCAGGGAGCCGCTCAGACCGAATTTCAGCACGGCCTACAGCCGCATACCATAGGGCTTCAGCGGTTCGGTCCGGCACTTTTTCTCATCCTAGCTTGGAATTTCTATCCGCCCCCATGTGTATATCCCGAACAGTAGAGTGCCGCATGAGGAAGCATCGTCCGTGCTCGACAGGGTGACCGGGGTTTCCGCCCCGGTGGAGGGCCAAGTAACAACTAAGCTTGGGAAACGACGAGCGCTCTTCGCGGTGCTTGTTGGCGTAACCATGGCTGCTGTGCTGTGGCTTGCTGTCATTGCTGTCCCGCCGTCCAGCGTAGCCGGCCTTGCGTTCCTCGTGCTCTTCTCAATCACCTTGCCTTGGTCGGTCGTCGGCTTTTGGAATGCGGTGATCGGTTTTCTAATTATGCGCTTTTCTGAAGACCCAGCAGTCGCCGTAAACCCATTGATTGCCCGAATCTGCGGCCACGAACCGATCACGGCCTCGGCAGCGATCTTGATATGCATCCGTAACGAGAGCCCGGAACAAGTGATTCGTAATCTGCAGCCGCTGATTGCCGGGCTCGAACAGGCACGCGCCGCTCACTTGTTTCATGTCTACGTCCTCAGTGACAGCAGTCTTCCTGAAATCGTCAGCGCCGAGGCCACCTGCTTCGATAGTCTTATCGCCAAGCGGGAAAGCACTATCCCGATCACCTATCGGCGACGCACCGAAAACATCGGGTTTAAGTCCGGCAACATTCGCGACTTCTGCGATCGTTGGGGGAAGAACCATGACTTCGCTCTCGTTCTGGATGCAGACAGCTTTTTGCCGGCAGAGACGGTGCTTCGGCTCGTTCGCATCGCGCAGGCAAACCCATCACTTGGCATTCTGCAGACGCTGGTCGTTGGCATGCCGTCGGTTAGCGTATTCGCTCGCTTGTTCCAGTTCGGCATGCGGCTGGGCATGCGTTCATACACGTTCGGTTCTGCTTGGTGGCAAGGCGATTGCGGCCCTTATTGGGGCCACAATGCCATCATCCGTCTCGCGCCCTTTATTGCACACTGCCGCATACCCCTGTTGCCCGGCAACGGACCGTTGAGCGGGCATGCACTCAGCCATGATCAAGTTGAGGCTGCGTTGATGCGCCGCGCCGGCTATGAAGTGAGAGTCATGCCGATAGACGGAGTGAGTTGGGAAATAACCCCCCCTACGCTGATGGAATTTAATCGCCGGGATCTACGCTGGTGCCACGGCAACATGCAATATTGGCAGTTGCTCACCTTGCCTGGCCTAAAGCTGGTCAGCCGCTTTCATCTCGCTTTCGGGATATGGATGTATCTCGGGTCGCCCGCCTGGATGGCTATGACGGCCGTCGGTACAGTGTTGCTGGCACTTTCCGACACGCCTGCGACGCAATACGCACCGATGAAAGTGGGCCCCGGCGTCGCGTTATTTGCCATAGTGATGCTGATGACGTTCGCGCCGAAAATCGCCACGGTCATCGACGTGCTATTGGAGGATGTGGCACGCCGCTCCTTCGGCGGACTGATTCCACTCGTCCTGAACATTGCTGTCGAAACTTTCTTCACGCTGCTGTTAGCGCCGATCGTCGCGCTCTCGCATACGCTTTTTCTCGTCCGTCTCTTCTTGCTTCGGCGCGGCACCAGCTGGCATAGCCAAGCTCGCGAGAGCCATGCTGTTCCGTGGCGCCTTGCGTTCGCAAAGCTATGGCCACAGACGCTCGCCGGATGCACGATCTTGGGCGTTGTGGCCTTGAAGTCGCCCACCGATCTTGGCTTCGCTCTGTTGGGTACCAGCGGTCTTATTCTCTCCGCGCCGTTCGCGGTCGCAACAGCCTCGCCAGTCATGGGCAGCCTTTTTGCGCGGATGGGCATCGGACGCATTCCCGAGGAAAACGAGCATCCCGAAGCGCTGCGGCCGCTTTTCCTGCCGGCGATTGAGATCACCTCATATCAGCTCAGAAGAAATCCGGAACGTAATGTTTGATGCATTGAGAACGGTATTAGGTATTGCGCGGTCGCTGCGCGTCTACTACGGCGATCGTCAACATGGCCCGGCGATGGACCGTCTCTACCGCGAATTCGTTAAGCCTGGCGATCTCGTGTTCGACATCGGTGCACACGTGGGAGACCGCATCGCCGCATTCCGACGTCTGGGTGCTCGCGTGGTTGCGCTCGAGCCCCAGCCAGCGTTGGTGAAGATGTTGCAGCTGATTTACGGCCGCGACCCGATGGTTACAATCCAAACAGTGGCCGTTGGGCGGCAGTCGGGATCGATCACGCTCAACGTCAATCGCGCAAACCCGACGGTTTCCACGGCATCGGCGGATTTCATAGCGGCGGCCGCCCATGCCCCCGGCTGGGAACGACAAAGTTGGTCGAAACGGATCCAAGTGCCGTTGACGACGATTGATGCGCTGATCCTAAGTTACGGAAAACCCGCTTTCATCAAGCTCGACGTTGAAGGTTTCGAGGCCGAGGCATTGGCCGGTCTCAGCCAGCCTGTGGCAGCACTGTCGTTCGAGCTCACGCTCATCCAGCGAGGCGTTGCACATCTGTGCATCGAGCGGTGCCGCGCGCTGGGTTACGCGCAATTCAACGCGGCGCTCGGAGAGAGCCAATCGTTCGAACACGACGACTGGGTCGACGCGGACGCCATTTGTCGCTGGGTCGATGGCCTACCGCTGCAAGCGAATTCCGGAGACGTTTATGCTCGCCTTACGTGAACCTAACCGGACAGGTTTGCTGGTGGTCGGCCTGGCAACAGCCGGGTTCGCATTGACGCTGTATATCTTCTACCCCGGCATCATGACGTTCGATTCGCTTTACGTCTACAAAGATATGGCGAAACGCGCCTTCGGGGATTGGCAATCGCCGGTCATGCTGGCCCTGTGGGTGGTAATCGATCCGATCGCGCCGGGTCCAGGCAGCATTTTTCTTCTGACAACGACACTCTATTGGCTCGCCTTCACGATTGTCGCGATGGGAGTTGCTCGACACTCTCCGCAGCTCGCATTGCTCGTGCCAATGCTGGGTCTATCGCCGCCTTCTTTCTTGCTAGTGGGCGTGATCTGGCGTGATATTTTGTTCGGCGTCTCGTGGCTGCTTGCGTCGGGCCTGGTTTTTTTGGCCTTCGATCGCGACAGGAGATTACGCATTCCGGTTCAGGTGTGCGCTTTCGCACTCGTCGCCTTCGGCGTCCTGTTGCGTCCCAATGCGCTCGTTGCCGCGCCTCTTTTAGCAGCCTATGTCGTGTGGCCTTCGCATTTTCGCTGGAAGCGCGCGATGCTCTTCTATATGCCGACGGCACTCGGGCTTTTTGCGTTGGTGCAAGTCACCTACTACGGCGTTTTTGGAGCGGAGCGGCAGCACCCTTTGCATTCCATCATGGTCTTCGACCTTGGCGGTATTTCGCAGTTCGCCAATGAGAACATGTTTCCGGGCACCTGGACTGACGAAGAGAGCGCCCTCATCACCCGCGGATGTTACAAGCCTGTTGGCTGGGATATCTATTGGACGCAAAACCCCTGCATGTTCGTGATGGAGCGACTGGAAAACGAAAAATTGTTCGGCACGCCGGCATTGGCGCAAGCTTGGAGGCACGCGATCGTCAGGCATCCGCTAGCGTATCTTCAGCACCGCGCCATATTTCAGTGGACGTTCCTTGCCGACATGAGCCTGGCGATGTGGTCGCGGGATTTCGACGATCCGGACAAGATTGCTTTTGCAGACAAGCCGCGGCTCATGGCACTAAAGTCAGTCAACGATGCATTGAACCCGACCCCCCTGTTCCGGCCGGGAACCTGGCTATTGTTCGACATAGCACTGTGCATCTTCGCGTGGCGCCGGCGCGATACACCGACCGGCGCCTTTGTGATCGGGATTTGCGGATCAGCCGCGGTATATGTGATGACTTTTTTTATTGTCGGTGTCTCCACTGATTTGCGCTATGCCTATTGGGCGGTTCTTGCCGCGCTGACAGGGATTATTGCTTTGACGCAGAGACACCGCAAATCCAAACCTTTCATGGAGCCGAAACTATCAATGGCGGCATGAAGGCAAAACTTCATTCGGGGCATTGCCCATTGCGCGCCGTTATTATCACGGGTGGAATCGGCGCATCGATATTGTTCGTGTTCATCGGAGTCATGTTCCGGCTGCAACTGTTCGGCGACGGTTCGATCTTCTGCTACGCCGTAGCCGCACAGGATGCTTGGCTATTCCATTGGCACAATATCTCCGGCCGTTTATTCACCTATCTTTTTATGTACCCACCGGCCGAGGCCGTCGTGGCAATGAGCCACAATGCCGAAGCGGGGATCACGGTATATGGAATCTTTTTTTTCTCAGCCCCGCTGCTGGGGTTGGCTCTGACATTCTGGGTCGATTCCACACCCAATCGCACAATCTTCGTTTACGCGTGCTTGTCGACGATAACTCTTTGTCCTCTGGTATACGGTTTCCCGACCGAAATCTGGCTGGCGCATGCGGTGTTTTGGCCTACACTCGCGCTCTGCTTACGGTCGCAGGCCAATTGGAGCGACACCGCCGCCGTATTTGCTGCTCTGCTGGCGCTTGTGTTTACGCACGAAGGAGCGCTCGTTCTCTCGGCGGCAATCATTTTCGCCGTGCTCTTGCGCGGCTGGCGCGACGCCAAATTCGTACGAACCCTCGGCACATTTTGTGCGGTGCTAATGGTCTGGGCCGCCGCCAAACTAACGATACGCCCCGACGACTATATTGCCGACGTTTTGTCAGCAGCCGCGTTCAAATTCATAGACATCCGCAATCTGGCACAGCCCGCATTTTTGTCATTACTGGCAGTACTGGCCGGCTATGGAAGCGTGGTTGCGCTGCTGCGCTGGATGAAAACGGCAAACTCAGAGGGGTTCGGAGTTGCCGCCTGTGCCGCCGCACTTGGTATTTATTGGATCTGGTTCGACGACTCACTCCTGACAAGCGGGCGCTACAACCTTCGCACTCTAATGCTGATCATGATCCCGTCCTTTGGCGTTATTGCCTCGGTGCATGCGATGGATGATACCGAGCGACATAGTTCCCCGTTTCCCTTCCTGCCTTCATGGACCACTGCGGTCGAGGCTGCCACCAACCCGCGCGTGGCCGCCGGTGCACTTCTGCTGATCATGCTGATCCACGCCGTCGAGACGACGAAGTTCGTTTTGGCTTGGTCGGATTACAAGGCCACGGTGCGCGCGTTGGCAACCGGCACCACCTCCGATCCGCAACTTGGTAATCCCTTTTTCGTGTCCTCGAGGCGCATTGGTGCCGATCTCAACCGGCTCTCATGGAATTCGACGACGCCATACCTATCGGTTCTTGTGGCGCCAGAGTTCGAATTGACCCGTCTCGTGGTTGATCCGGATGCAGGCTACTTTTGGCTTTCGTGCAAGACCGCACGACAGAGCGAAGCAACCAGCACCGCTATTCCGGCAGTGGCCCGCCGGCTTGTCCGGATTCACGCCTGCCTGCACCGTTAAGCATTGCAAGTACCGCCATTATTTTGCTGCCGGCGCGTCCTGCTGAATCGCGGTCCAAGTCTTATAGTCACCATCGGAAACGTTTGGCAGTTTTTTCAGGAAAGCGACGACGGACCACAATTCGTCGTCTTTGGCGCCGGCTGCGGCAAAGCTTGGCATGCCGGTCATGTTGATGCCGTTCTTGATCACCCAAAACAATTGCGAGGGCGTCGCCTCTCGCACGACGTCCTTTAGATCGGGTGGGTCAGGCTGAAGTCCTTCCGAGAACTTGGCCCATTTCACGCCGGGCGCACCATGGCAATTGATGCAACCAAGTTCGCTGTAAGCACGTGCGCCAGCCTGCACTTTGGCAGGATCGTCAAAGCCTGAGGGTGGTTGATCTTGCGCATGATGGACGATCGAATTGGTACGAACTTTTACCAGCGCCCAGTGGACAATGGCTGGATCCTCCCGATTGGCGGCAACACTGTAAAAACCGCCAAAAAAATAGAGCGATGCGATCACGGCGAAAATGATTGCAAGCAAGCCGATTGCCGCCAACACTTTCATTTTGATCTCCTGTGGCGGAAGTTACGCTGTCGTATTCAATACTACAGTACTTGACTTGCGATGGACCGTGCTTCACGTCAGAATTCAAATTCGCGTGACTCAACGTTCGCCCACCGGCAGGATTTCTTTGCGCCAACCTCATAGTCACGTTCGTGGGGCATTGGGATGCTACTCCAATCCCGATGCTTTTAGCGGAGGCCGCTAAATGCTAAGGCTCGTCCTTACATATGTTCACTGCAGAGTCCTCCAGCTTTAGCCGGTTCGCAATTCCAGCGATCTCGCGACGCGGCAAAATAGCGATTGGCCTCGTCGCAATGCTGCACCTGGCCGCACTGGGCCTTATGCTCGCGACCGAAGTCGATCTCGTCGCCAAGCTAATATTCCTGGTTTTCTGGGCGCTGCTCAATTTTTCCTGGTTGGCCCTGTTTCGTCGCCCGTCAATCGCTGCGATCCTTTCGCTGGAATTGGTCGCCGCTTTGATCATTCTTTCGCAATTCAAGTACGACAAACTCTGGATGACTGTCGACTTTGTCGATGTGATGATCGTCGATCATGATACATCGGCATTTTTGCTGGCGGCCTTCCCCTCGCTGCGCATACCGATCACGGTAGCAGCAATAGCGACCGTAGTGTTCTTGGCTCTGGCCTGGCAACTTGACCCCCTCCGAATACGTGCGCGCACAAGCAGCCTTTGCGGCCTGCTGTGTCTGAGCTCCATCATCGCGCTGTCATTGGGCCGCCCGACCGACCTGCACGAGGACTTCCTAGGCCAAAACTATGTTTCGAAATTCGCCCGTACGGGTATCGAAGCTATCTATGAACTGCTTAACCACGGATATCTGGACGCGGATGTGCGCGTCGCCGAAGGCCCTAAATCCAACTTGTCAGGCACCTGCAAACCAACAGCCGCACTTCCGAACATTATCCTGCTGCACGATGAATCCAGTTTCGATATTACCGCAGCTCCGGGAGTAAAGGTGCCCCCCGGCTATCAGCGCTATTTCCAATCATTCGACGGCAAAGCCCGCAAGCTACTCGTGGAAGGCGCCAGCGGGCCGAGCTGGTTCACCGAATACAACGTGCTCACGGGTCTTTCAGCCCTTTCCTTTGGACGCTTCGCTACTTCAGTAACGCGGATCGCTGCTGGCCATATACGCCGCGGGCTTGCGCACTCACTGAGCCAATGCGGCTACAAGACGTTCACACTCTATCCATTCTACGGTGCATTTTTGGGGTCACGTGTATTTCAAACCGCGACGGGTATCCAGCACTACGAGGACATGCGCGACCTCGGCACGGGAAATTTCGAGGCTGATAGTTTTTACTTCGATCAAGCCATCAGAACGATAGCTCGCAATCGCGGTACAAGTCCGCTATTCATCTACGTTTACACGGTGGCCAATCATTTCCCGTGGGATACGCGTCTACGGCCGGAGCTGACCCCGAATTGGCTCGACCTTGGTAACACGTCCGACGTCGATGAATACATTCGCCGTCAAACCATGACAGCCAGCGATTACCGCAGGCTGCTGAATCGGCTTGCACATGAATTCCCAACTGAATCCTTTTTGATCGTTCGTTATGGCGACCATCAGCCGCAATTCGCACCTCCGCTGATCGATCCATCCCTCAGCCAGGAGGCGTTGGCACGACATCTAGAGGCCTTTGATGAACGCTACTACACCACGTATTACGGGATCGACACGGTGAACTTCGCTCCAGTTGATCTTAGCTTGGCGCTCGAAACACTCGATGCGCCATACCTACCTTTAGTGGTGCAAGCAGCGGCAGGAGTGCCGCTTGACCCGACTTTCTTCGAACAGAAGAATATCCTTATGCGCTGTCGTGGCTTTTTTTATCGATGCCAAGGTGGTGCTGAAGCGCGCCGATTCAACGGACTGTTGATCGAAGCCGGATTGATAAAGGGTCTGTAGCGACCCCCGCCAACGGGAGTTGGGATTGCTGAGGTGGAACCCTCATGCAAACACACGCGCTTGCGTGGGGCATTGTTTTGCGGCCCCGATCGCGGAGCTGCTCCTAGACCGCTGCCGCAGATCACTGCTCCGTACGGGCAATTGCAGTCTTGCGGCTGCGGATTTCCAGGATGCTGATGAAGAAGGCGCCGTAGATCGCCTGGAAGCCCAGCAGAACCAGCGCCGCCGCGGGGATGACGACGCGCATTAAATCCTGCGGCCGCATGGTGCCGAACCCCTCCGCGCCCCAGAAACCGATGGCATAGATCGTGAGACCGATTCCGAAGGAGAGGCAAAACGCGCCGAAGACCAGACCCACCTCGAGGGTCACGATCCTGCGGAACATCTCTATGCGCCAATCCGCGGGCAGGAACCCCTCCTTGATCGCGTAAATCTGTGCGAAGACCCAGAACAGCATCGATTGGAACCCGATTACGACGGCGATCGAGCAATAGAGGAGCGTGTGGATGTCGAGGGTTACGCTGCCGATGAGCCGCGGCTGCGGCACGAGCCATAGCATCCCTCCCGTACCCACGACGAATAGCGCCACTCCCGGAAACAGAAAAAGCCAACGCGGGCTGAACAACAGGAGGAACCGCAGATGTCGCCAGCCGTCGCGCCAACTCCGTAGATGCGGGGGCCTGCTGCGCCCGTCGGGCGAGAGCGTGGTCGGCACCTCCGCGATCCGCAGGTCGCGGATCGTTGCCTTCACCACCATCTCGCTCGCGAATTCCATGCCGGACGCCTGCAGGTCGAGCGCGAGGATCGGGGCCCGGTGGAAGCCGCGCAGCCCGCAGTGGAAGTCGCCGCAGGGACTCCGGAAGAAGATGCGCCCGATCATGGTGAGGACGGGATTGCCGAGATAGCGATGGAGCGGCGGCATCGCTCCTGGCAGGATGCCGCCGAGGTAGCGATTGCCCATCACGAGCTGATAGCCCTCACGCAGCTTCTCCACGAATGCGTCTAGTGTCCCGAAGGCGTAGCTGTCGTCGCTGTCGCCCATGATGACGTATTTGCCGCGCGCGGCCTCGATGCCCGCGATCAAGGCGCTGCCATAGCCTTTTAGAGGCACGTCGACGACGCGAGCGCCATGGGCGCGCGCAATTTCCTGGGAGCCGTCGGTGCTGCCGTTGTCGGCGATGAGGACCTCGCCCTTGACGCCACTGCGCGCGAGGAAGCCCTGCGCCTTGTCGATGTTGCGCGCGAGCGTCTCCGCCTCGTTGAGGCACGGCATGAGGATCGTGAGCTCGCAGCCCTCCGTCATGGCCGCGATCATACATGCTGAGCGCGGTGCGTCACGCCCATCGCGGCAAGTCGGTCAAGCGGGTCTAAACTAGCTCTTGCGCGGGCTGCTGCGGTTTTTGCACAGCTACTAAAGCATGCCGTCAATCGCTCGTCGCGTGGCTGCGCGGAAGCAGCGCC
>Ga0126380_10000403_pt1 | contig 14108 bp, 9 predicted proteins | sample PanSoiMetPlot_26_FD_92544 | JGI IMG/M metagenome (GOLD analysis project Ga0126380, IMG submission 92544) | Tropical forest soil microbial communities from Panama - MetaG Plot_26 | ecosystem: Environmental > Terrestrial > Soil > Tropical forest > Bulk soil | place: Panama | collected 2016-02-17
AAGGAGGGTGCCATGCCGGTTCCCAGGAGGGTGCGGCGGTGGAACAAGGTTGGCCTGAACCGGGTCACCAGGCGTGTCGCGCCCTGGATGCCGGGCTTCGGTGTCGTCGTGCACCGCGGCCGGCGCTCCGGGCAGCAGTACCAGACACCGGTGAACGTGTTCCGCACCGAGGACGGCTACCTCTTCGCCCTGACCTACGGTGCGGACACGGACTGGGTCAAGAACGTGCTGGCCGCAGGCGGCTGCGAGCTGCGCACCCGAGGACACACCGTCCGGCTCGGCTCGCCGCGCCTGTACCACGACGAGAGCCGCAGCGGCATCCGCCCGCTGGCGCGACAGATACTGCGGAGCATCGGCGCCGCAGACTTCCTGGCTCTCCAGGCCGCACCCTCGGGGTCGGCGACGCCCGACCAAACCTGAGGGCCAGCGACCGGGTCAGCTCAGCGGTGCCTCCAGGACGAGCAGGGTGGTGCCGCCGGGTTCCTCGCCGTCGTCGGGGGCTGCCCACATGCGCAGCACCGAGCCGTCGGTCTCCAGGAGTACCGGGTTGCGGGTGACGACGTGCCCGTTCGGGGACAGCACGGTCACCGGCACCTCGTGGCCCACGGTCAGGCTGCGCAACTGCAGCACCGCGATGCCGCCGAGGTCGAACCGCCCGCCGGAGGCCGTCGGGTACTCGGTGATGCCGGTGCAGACCGCCTCCTCGGCACCGGCGCCCGCGCAGTCCTGGAAGTCCACGTAGTGGCTCTCGTTGTCCGCACGGTGCAGCAGGTGCCCGTTCTCGGTCCAGGTATACAGCCGGCGCGACCCCCAGGACACTCCGTACACCGGCCCGTGCTCAGCCGGGTGGACGGTCCCACCGATGTGGTCGGCCACCCGGAACGCCTCGGCGGCCCGCAGCGTGTTCGGGTCGACCCGGTAGACGATCGCCCGCGAGTCCGGCCGGTATTCGGCCACCGGCACCCACAGGTCCCGACCGTCGAAGTCGATGCCGCCCGGGTGGTAGATCGTGCCCTCGCCGAGAGTGGTCTGGCCCAGCAGGCGCCCGGCCAGGTCGAGCTCGAACAGGTGTCCCACACCCCTGCCCGGGCTGCGGTCGTACCCGCCGATCGGCCTCGGGTACCGCACCGGCGGCTCGATCACCTCGACGCTGGACAGAAACAGCCGGTCGCCGACCCGGGCCAGACCCTGCGGGTGATACGTCGGGAACCTTAGGGCCACCGACCGTACTGTGCTCCATGCGGTGGATCGGCTCAGCTGCTGCACCGCCGCCACCACCGGGTCGGTCGGCGCGGCGCTCGGCGACGGCCCGCTGCCGAGCAGGCTCGCCGTCAGCGCAGCGACCACGCCGGCCGCGAGCACACCAACCCGACCCGACCGACGCCCCGCCACGCTGGTCAGCCTGACGAATGCAGCACGCATGACGCCCTCCCCTTCGACGAAGCACTCCAGCTGGTCCGCACCCGGACGAGTCGGTAGCTGTAGGAGGTGCTTCCACACCCCATACAGCTACCAAACCACCGCTAACGGTGCGGGCGAGGACGGAGTGTGGCGAGGTTTGCAACTATCTGTCACGCTGCCAGTACAGCGCGACCGCATCTGGGGGTACCGAGGATGGCCTTCGCAATCGCGCGAATGCGGCAGGTGACGACTCGGACGCACCACGCGCCGCCGACGACGGTCGACTCGCCGAGCAAGACCATGCAGGAGCCGCCCGCGACTGCTCGGTCGGCGTTGGACCGGGCCGCTCGGCCACGGCCGGCACGGACACGGCCGGCACGGGACCTGACCGCACAGGACCTGACGCCACAGGACCTGACCGCACAGGACCTGACGGTGAGCGCCGGTCGGCGGCAGCGGGCGCCGGAGGTGACTCACCCGGCACCAGTGATGACCTTCGACCGCCTGGCGGACTCCGCGCAGTCCCACGCCGGGACGCGGACCCGGGTGACGCCGCGCCTGCGCCCCGCCGCCCGGTTGGACGTCGCGTCGCCGGCCCATGGGCAGGTCCGTGCCTGGGGCCTGGCCCGGTTCTTCCCGGCGCACACGATCCACGCGCAGCGGTCGACCGCGGTGGTGGCCGGGAACAACTGCAGGCTCCAGTCGGTCGACCACTACCACGTCCACCGGGTGTCGGTGTCACTCGACCCGCTCCTCAGCGACGGGCGGGCCGGCCGGGCGCTCCAGCGGCTGCTGAGGGCACCGGCCGACAGCGGGCGGACAGCCGACTTCCAGCGGGAGATGCGCCAGCTGTCCACCGCCACACCCGACCGGGCACCTACCCGCACCAGCATGCAGGTCCGGCCATCGCACGTCACCTCGATCACGTCGTCCACCGCCGTACAGCAGGGCGACGGGTCGCGCATGAACGTCGTGTCGCGCTACGTCGTCGAGGAGTCGGTGCTGCCGGTCGCCGACCTGCTCGCCGCGGACAGGAGCCTGGTCCGGTCCCTCGCCCAGTCGCTGCTGGAGCAGCAGCCGGGCCCGGGGCGGGCGGCCTTCCTGCGAGATCTGCGGCGCGTCAGTGGCGGCGTCGACGACCTGGCGCTCCTCGACCACGCCACCGACCTGGAGACTCGCGACACCTGGTTCGCGAGCCTGCTCGGGTTCGCGACCGTCACCAGCGCCTCCGCCGTCATGGTCGGGTCCGGCAACGAGCTCGTGACCGGCATGCGGCTGGAGCACCCGCGCCTGGGCCGTGCAGACGTCCTGGCCGATCTCGCGCAGCTCAGGCGGGAGATCGACGTGCCGGCGAGCCCGCCGGACACCATGCCCGCGGCACCGGTCCGCACGCCTGCCTTCCTGCCCGCACAGGGCCTGCCCGCACAGGGCCTGCCCGCACAGGGCCTGCCCAGCCTGGACCTGCCCAGCCTGGACCTGCCCAGCCTGGACCTGCCCGCGCCAGCACCGCCGCCGGCAGCCCAGGCCCGGCCGGACCGGACATCGACAACGCCCGGCCTGGTCGTGCCGCCCGCGCCCTACCGCCGCCGGCATCGACGCACTGCAGCTGCCACCGACGAGGAAGGACCTGCCATGAAATGAAGGTCCCCGCGTGGCTGGCCCTCCTCGGCGTCTGCGCCGTGCTTGTCGCAGCCGGGATCTTCTTCGCGAGCCAGGGTCTCGGCGCAGCCGACCAATATGCCAGTGTTGCCAGCTTCTTCCTCGCCCTGGTCGGTGCGGCGGTGTCCGTCGTGAGCCGGCTGCGCTCGCGGGCGCGAACGCCCGCGCCCGCCGAGCCCCCACCCGACGCCCCGAAACGGGGAGGCTGGACCGTCACCCTGCTCTGGCGCAACAGGTACGTTCAAGCGGGGCGTGACAATGTCAATGTGATGAACGTGGACAACCGTGTTGATCCGGCCCGGCGGAGAAACCCCCGGAAGTAAGTCACGGCGCCGCCGCCGGAACCGCGGTCTGGGGCGTGAGCGAGGTGGAGCACCATGCCAACCGTCGTCCTGCTGGTCGTCTTGACGCTGTGGCTGCCGGCCGCGCTGGTGCTCCTGCTCGGCAACTCGCGCGGCGTGGTCGTGACGGCCCTGTTCGTGGTCCTGGGCATCGTCTTCTGGGCGGTGACGGACGTGACGTGGCGCTCGTACCTGATGGCCAGCCTGATCGCCCACATGGCGATCGCCGTCCCGCAGGGGCGGCTGGACCAGCGAAACCCCCGGCTGGGTCCATACTGGCAGGCGGCCGTGTCCGCGGCCGGGCTGGTCTGGCTGTGGGCCGACGCCGGCGCCCCGCATTGGCCGTACGTGGTCGGCATCCTGCTGCTGGGCGGCGTCGGCGCGGCAGGAGGCTACCTGCTGCTGCATCTGCGGAACCTGCGGTCGACACCAGCCTCCGCTCCCCTGCCCGACGTGCATCAGCCCCCGCCCCCGTCATCAGACAGGATCCCGCCGTTCGAGCCGGGCGCCTCGAGGCCCGGCCTGCCGGCCCGCGGGCGCCCATCGCCACCGCCGCCCGCGCCGCAGCCTCCGCAGGCGGAGCCCGAGCCGGAGCCGGCCCTGGAGCTACCGTGGCGACCGACACGGGAGCGCGAGTCAGCGTGGTACCCAGATCCGGCGTGGGAGCCGACGCCGGAGCCATTCTCAGCGCTGGAGCCGGTCCTGCAGCCACCGTCGCAACCGGCGCAGGAACTCGAGTCGGCGCTGGACCCGTGGTCGGAGCCGGCGCGACGGCTGGAGCCAGAGCCGATCATTTCTCCCTTTGACCCCCAGCCGGTCGACTCCCAGCCAGCCGACGAACTGCGCCCTGAGCTGCCCTGCCACGGCTGGCCGCCGCGCGGCCGGGTCCCCAGCGGGGAACCGGCCGCCAACCAGGGTGTCGGCATCACGTTCGACCTCGTCTCCCCCGGGACCGCGTCGAGCGACGCGGTGCGCCCGCACATGCGGCTCACCCCGCGACTGCGGCCCGCCGCGGAGGTCGGCACCGGCCCGCCCGACGGCGCCACGGTGCGGGTGTCCGGGCTGGCCCGCTTCTTCCCGGCCGGCACGGTACACGGCCAACGGTCGACCGCCCCGGTAGGCGAGGACCGCTGCGAGTTGATGACCGTGGACCACTTTCACCTCCATCGGCTGTCCGCGCCCCTGGCCCCGTTGCTCGAGCCGGGCTCACCGGCGCGGGCCGCGCTGGCCGCACTGCTCGAGAACCGCGAGGACCCGTCGGCTGCCGCCACCCTCCAGCATGCGCTCCCCCCGCTCCCCGACCCGGCGCCGCCGGAGCCGTCCGCCGAGGTCACCACGGTGGTGATGGCGGCCGACCCACCGCCGGACAGCGCGCCGGACACCCGCACGTCCACCACGTACGTGGCCGAGGACACGCTCCTGCCCGTCATCGACCTACTGGCGCGCAGCGAGGGGCTCGTCCGCTCACTCGCCGATGCCTTGCTGGAGGAGGAGCCGGGAGAGCAGCAGGCGCGGTTCCTCAGGACGCTCCTGCTGGCCGGGCGTCGCGACGGGGAGCTCGCGCTGCTCCCCCGACCCAGCGGACCACCAGACGAGACGGACGCGGCCACCTTCGGCCTGTTCGGCTGCGCGGTGGTCGCCCCGGACTGCGCCGTGCTGCTGCGCTCCTCACCTGACGGTCCGGACGGCTGGGAGGCGGCCGGCCGGCGGCCGGCCACAGGCTGGACAGGCGACCGCTGATCTCGAGGTCGCTCTGGGTCCCTACCGGTTGTCGCCGAGCCTCAGCTCGACCATCCGGCGCGTGCAGGTGCCGTGCTCACCCATCTCGAACAGCCCCAACGTCGGAAAGATGCCACTGAACGCCGCTGGCGGGGGTAGGGCGCCGGTGTCGATGCTCAGATCACGCAGCCTGAAGCGGGTGAACGTGATGTGCGGACGGAAATGGCCGCCGATCTCGTCGTAACCGTACCGTTCCAGGTTGGTGCGTACCTCTCCGGTAGTCGTCGGCTGCCATTCACGCAGGACACGGCCGACGGGGTCTCTTTCCCGCATCCCGGACCGCAGCGGATTGAACGCCGCGACGACCATCTCCTGCAGCCGGGTGACCGGTGCCGAGTTCTCGTACGTGATCTCGATCATGCCGTGGTCGAGATCCTGGGTGTAACGCTCCGCGGTGAGCCGCACGGGCGGCGTCTCCTTCGCGATGTCTGCGAGCACCTGCTCCAACTCCCACTGTGGCCGGTCGAAAGTGCCCATATACAGCGAGAGATGTGCGAAGAGCTCACCGTCCCGCAGCGTGAACTCAGTGCCGTGCTCGGCGAGCTGGCGACTGGTCTCCTCGGACCTTCGAGCGATGGCCGGCGAAGGCATGAGAACCACGTCGACAGTCGGCAGACTGGGCAGATCTCGCGGCGGTGAGTCGGTCATGGCCGCACTGTACGCCGAGCGCCCGGTTCGTTGCGACACGAACGGCCCGACCAGCGGCCCCCACGCGCGTTTCAGCCGTGCGCAGTCGCAATGAGAGCCGCGAGGGAGACCAGCAGTGTCGCCGTCGCCGTGACGGCTCCGGTCGCGGCGAATGCCCGCCAGGACACCTTGACACCACTGCGCCGGCATCCCTCGTACCACAGGATGATCGCCAGCGAGGCCCACGGCGTGACCAGCGGTCCCACATTGGTGCCGATGAGCAGGCCCAAGAGCTGGTCGTGATTGCCCGGGACGATCGCGGCCTCTCCAGCGACGTAGGACGGGAGGTTGTTGAGCAGGTTCGACAAGCTCGCGCCGAGCGCTCCGGCCCGGAGAATCCCGGCGGTGCCTGGATCGGTCCCGACCAGGCCGGCGAGCAGATGCCCGAGGCCGTGCCGGGCAATCGTTCCCACGACGAGGAACGAGCCGATGACAAACGCAAACAGGCGGATCGGCACCATCCGCCAGGTGAGCGCCTTGGGGGCGCGCAGCAGAAACACTCCGGCGACCGGGACCGTGCAGATGACGGCGGAAACCGGCAAGGATGTTCCCACCAGCACCAGCACGACGAATGCCGCACAGGCGACCGCCGCGACCCAGAACAGGACCTGGTCCCCGGCGGTGTGCGGAGGAGGTGGCGTGTACCGTTCGCGGCCGCGCCGCCGGCGCCGCCAGTAGAACAACCAGAGGCAGCCCGCAGTCGCGAGGACCGATGCCGTCTGCGGTAAGATCATCCGGCTCGCGAACTCGGCCGGGGCCAGGTCCACCCGGTCGGCGGCGAGGAGGTTCGTCAAGTTCGAGACCGGCAACAACAGGCTCGCCGTGTTCGCCAGCCATACGGTGAGCATGGCGAGCGGCATGCTCGGGATGCCCGCCTTGGCCGCGGTCGCGAGCATGACGGGCGTCAGCAGCACCGCGGTGGTGTCCAGGTTCAGAAATGCCGTCGTCACCGACGCAAAAACGACGCACATTGCAAAAAGGGCGAGGAATTTACCCCTCGCCCAGATCGTCAGCCGTGCGGCGACGACATCGAACACTTCCGCCTGCGCCGTGAGCTCGGCCAGGATGATGACCGACCCAAGAAAGATCAACAACGGCGTGACGCGCCGCACCGTCTCGGCCGCCTGCGTCCGGGGGAGCAGGCCGGTGGCCACGAGGACCAGGCCAGCGAGGAGAAACCCGCCCGCCACCCAGTCGAGCGGCTCGAGGCTCCGCGCCCACTTCCGCCGCGGCAACCAGTCCCGCCGGAGCCACCGGGCCCAGCCGGCCCTGCGTCCATCTGCGGCCATCGCTCCTCGATCGATTCGCTCGATCCGGCCGCACCGACCCGCGGGCTGCGGCGAGAGCACCATAATGTCCGCCGCTTGCTCGGGTTTGGTGCTCCCCCCTCCCGGGTCCTCTCCTCCTCGGTCTCGGTCCTCTTCCGCCCACGGTGTCGCGGACCGACTCCCGTGGACGGGCGCCTGCCCGGAGGGTCCGCTGCGGTCCAAGCCTTCGGGTGGCCTTGCTGGTGAGAACTGGTGCTCCATAGAGGCTACAGTCCCACCCTCGTCGCTGAGGTGGAAGGCGGAATGGTACGAATGCCGCGGACGGGATAGCCACGCTCGTCGGCGGCGGACGAGGCCGCACCGGTCGACTCGACGGTCGGCAGCCTCGACACCGCTGCTCCCGAGTGCTCCTGAGCCCGACTGGTCCGTATCGGGTGTCGTGGCCCAGTCGAGATGAACACGTGGTTGCCGTAGGGTTGCAGTAGGGTGTGGCCGGCTCGGGCGCGTGCGAGCCAGACCACCGCCTGCGGCAGGTCCGGCTGCTAGCGCTGCTCGTCGGCGACCGCGCCGGCCAGGCGCTTGGCAACCACACGAGCGACGTCCCGGCTGACCTCGTCTCCTTCGCGTTTCCTGGACACCTCATGGGTCGCCGTGCCGAGTACGGCAAGAGCAAAGTCGGCCCCGCCCGGCCGGCGCCGGCCGAGCACGAGAGTCGCGGCCGGTGATTCCAGCAGCAACGACCGGTGAAAATCACCAGCAGGCAGTTCGTACGCCTGGCCGGCTCCGTACTGCTCGATCGACTCGGACTCACAGCGGACCAGCCGTGGGGTGGCCCGGATCTCGTCTGCATCGGGCCGGCTCTGCACCCGGAACACGCGATACTGCGCCGCCCGGGGATCATCCACCAAGCGTATCGTATCGTTCCGGAGCGTGCCGTAGAGAATAAAGCTCAGCATATCCCAACTGTGGCAGTGTATCGACGAGGTAGTCAGCTCCACTCTGACGTCGGGAGACCATACGTGCACGCAGATCCCGTCGTCACCATCGCGGTACACGGGAAAGCAGAGAAAGCCTAGCGGGTGGCGGACCGCGGCGATCGGCAGCCGGCCAGCGGCAACGTCGTCGAGCGTCCGCTCTGCCCAGTCCGGCACGACGTGTCGCCCGTCGCCCGACCGGATCGCACCTTCGAGTTCCACGTAGCTGGAGTTCGTCATGTCGTCACTCCTCGAGTTCCCGAATGCCGTCGGATGCCGGGGCGGCCGGTAGCGACGTCACCGGCCGACCGGCTTCCTGTCGCCTCACTGAGCGGGAGTCGCCGTGTCCCGGGAGGAACGCGTCGAGCTCACCCGGTTCGAACCGGCACATGCCGACGACGTGCCAGAACTGGCCGCCGATGTCGCCTTCGGTCTCGTGGCGGCCGTCCGGGCTGAGCGCCGCTGACCCGCCGGGCAGGCCGACGAGGGTCGACATCGGCGTGGCTGGAGATGTCGTCATGTCCCAGAGCTTGACGCTGCCGTCGTCGCTGCTGCTGGCGAGCATGGTCCCGTCAGGACTGAAGCCGACCGAGTTTACTCGACGGGTGTGTCCGGTGAGAGTTTGCAGGTGCTTTCCGGTGGTCGGGTCGGACAGGTCGACTGCGAGATCCGCCGCTGCGGCGAGGACCGAGCCGTCGGGGGCGAAGGCGGTCGACCAGAGCCGGCCGATGCCCGGCTCGAGGATGCGCCTCAACTCCCCCGTGTCGGTGTCCCAGACGCATATCACGCCGTCGTTGCCGGCGCTGACGAGCATTCCGTCGGCGGGGTGAAACGCGACCGCGTACACCCGGTCGGCATGGTGGTGTAGTCTGGCCCGGCACGTGCCCGTCCGCCTGTCCCACAGCCGTACGACCCGGTCGTCGCATCCGGTGGCGACCGTCTCGCCACTGACGTCGAAGGCTATGGATCGGACGCGACCGCGGTGTTCGGCGAGAGTCTGGAAGAGCCGCCCGGTCGTCCGGAACCACAACCGCACCGTGTCGTCGTCATTGGCAGTGGCCAGGATGTCGCTGTCTGGACTGAACTCCGCAGCCCACACATACTCGGTCTCGACGTCCAGCTTGCGCTCGAGGCCACCGGTGACCGCGTTCCACAAATATACCGCACCGTCGTTGTTCGCGGTGGCCAGCCACGACCCGACGGTGCTGAAGACCGCGGAAACCAGGCGGTCAGCGAGACCGGCCAGCACTTTCTGCCGGTGTCCACTGCGGGGATCCCACAGCCCGACAGTACCGTCGTTCCCGCACGCGGCAAGCAGCGAGCCGTCCGCGCTGAACCCGACGGAGGTGACGCGTCGCCCGTGGCCGGCAATCACATGTGTGCAGCTTCCGGTAGCCGTGTCCCACAGCCTCGTGGTGCCGTCGTTGCTGCTCGTCGCCAGTTCGGCGCTGTCCGGCCGGAACTCAGGAGGCCAGACGGAACCCTTGTGGGCGGCGAACTCCCGCGGCGGCTCGGCACGGCCCGGACGCCACAGTTGTATCGTGCCGTCGCTGTCGCCCGAGGCGAGCAGGGAGCCGTCCGGGCTGAACACCACCCTGTAGACGGCGCCGGTGTGGTTCGCCACCTGCCTGCCCGCCCAACCCTGCGCGCGTTCCCAAACATGGACGGCCCCGCTGGTGTCCCCGCTGGCGAGGTAGTCGCCGCTGGGGTGGAAGTCGAGGGTGTAGGTCGGCTGCCGGTGACCGGTCAGGCTGTGCCGCAGCGCGCCGGTCGCGGTCTCCCACAGGTAGACGACGCCCTCGCTGCCGCACGCTGCCACCAGGTCGCCGGCCGGGTGGAAGGCGAGCCAGTTGAACTCCATGTCCGGTCCGGTGTGCTCCCACCGACAGTCCCCGCTGGCCGTGTCCCACATCCGCACGGTGCCGCTGTCGGCGACGGCGAGCATCACGTCGGAGCGGTCGAACGCGGCTGCCCAGACCGGCTGCCGGTGCCCGACGAGCTCGTGCCGGACCTTCCCGGTGCCGGTGTCCCAGAGGCGGACCGTACCGTCGGACGCACTGCTGGCCAGGATCAGGCCGTTGTGGCTCAGCACCATCGGCCACACCCAGCCCGGGTGTCCGCCGAGGACGTGCCGGCATTCTCCGGTAGCGGGATCCCACAGCCGGACCGTCCCGTCGGAGCAGCCGCTCGCCAGCACCGCCTCCCCGCACTCGACCGCGTAGACGCGCCCGCGGTGCCCCTGCAGCACCCGCAGGGGCCGCCCGGTTTCCGGGTCACAGACCAGCACCCCGCCGTCGTCGCTGCCGATCGCCAGGGTGCCGCCGTCGGCGTCGTAGGCGATCGGCCGGGGAAGCCGGCCGGTGTCGAAGCCGTAGGACACGCCGACGGCGGCTGGCACGAGTTCCAGTTCGACCGGTCGAGGGGGCACGACAGCGGCACCGAGCAGCTCCGCGGACGCCTGCAGCGCCGGGTCGAGCGCAGCGTCGACCAGTGCCGCACGCCGCCACCGGCTACCGGTGACTCTCGCGCCGCGCAGGTCGGCCCGCATCAGCCGCGCTCCGGTCAGATCCGCACCGGTCAGATCCGCACCGGTCAGATCCGCACCGTCCAGCCGCGCCCGGACGAGCCGGGCCTCCCGCAGCGTCGCCCCGGCCAGGGTGGTGTCGACGAGGCGGGCGTGGCTGAGATCGGCGCCGGTCAGGTCGGCTTCGGACATGTCCCGGTGCGACAGGTCCTCACCCCGCAGCGATATTCCGCGGAGGTCGGTCCGCGCTAGCCTCTGCAGCCGGGTGCCGATGCTGACCGCGTTCCGCCAGGCCGCATCGTTGGCGCCACGGTCGGCGCGAACGTGCTCCAGCCACGCCTGGCAGGCATCCGGGCCCGCGAGGTCGACCAGGAAGTCGACCGTCAGCTGGGAGAGCGGGCGCCGGTCCAGTGGTGCCGGGGCCGGCGAGCCCTGCCTGAGCTGCTCAGCGATGTGGTGGGCGACCAACCACTCCATGACCGAGCCATGGATGAACCCGAACCGGCCCTCCTCTGTGCGGACCAGCAGGCTGCCCGCCCCGACAGCATGCGCAGTCTGCGCCGGCGACAGGTGCCCTCCGGTCAGCTTGGTCAACGCTGCCGCGACGTCGGTGAGCTCACTGAGCACGAGGTAGGTCTCGTCGGCCTCCCACAGGCGCAGCGCCAGCTTGGTCACCGCCAGCCACAGCTCCCCGGTGCTCAGGCCCGTCGGCGCGCCGGCCACCGCGCCGGTACGCTGCTGTTCGTAGCTGAGCCAGGCAGTGAGAATTTCCTCGTAGAGCGCGGCCGCGCTGATCGCACGACTCGGGCTGGCCATCGCTCGCAGCCGGTCCGGGTCGAGATCGGCGATGAAGCTGAGCATGCGGGGGTTCCTCGACAAGCCGAGGATGTCCTGAACCCCCTCGATGAGGGTCATCCGGCTGGCTGCGGCCCGCTCGTCGCCGGCATAGCGACCCACCAGGTAAGACTCGATCTGGTCCGGGGTGAAGCCCGCGACGCTCAGCACCCGGCGCTGCGGGAACAGTCCCACGCGCTCGCCCAGTGCCGTGAGCACCTGGGTGTGCGTCTGGAAATGCTGCGTTCGACTGGCGACGACGACCTTCGCCTTGTCCTGGACAGCGGCCAGCAGGGTGGACAGATGCTCAGCTGCCCGCTCGTAGGTCACCCGGGTGGCCAGCTCGTCGAAGCCGTCGAACAACAACACGATCCGGCCCTGCCGCAGCATGTACCGGAAGGCGCGCAGGTTGATCTGCTCATGGCCGTGGTTGGCGAGGTGCGCCCCCACGAGGCCCTCGACCGAGTGCGCCTTGTCCAGCTTCCGCAGCTCGATCAAGATCGGCGCCAGGTGCGGCAGCTCGGCCGGCATGCGCCGGGCCAGCTCACGCAGTGCGAACGTCTTGCCGCAGCCGAAGTCGCCCAGCAGCAGTATGAACCGACCGTCGTCGTCGGCCAGCAACCGCTGCATCTCCTCGACCAGGCCGCCTCGCACCGCCCGGTCCTGGCCGGTCAGGTCGCAGAACCGCTGCGGCACGTACAGGTCCGGCTGGTACAGCGGATCCCTGGCCAGCCGCCCGGTCTGGCCCGTCAGATACTCGCTGAGGTCGAGGAGTCCTTGGAACTCCGCGAGACTCCGCAGGCGGACCCCGAGGCGCAGCGCCTCCTCGCGCAGACTCCAGGGCGGGGCGGCACCCTGGAAGACCAGCTCCGACTGCAGGCCGGGATCCATCGCGTGCACCCGGCCGGCGAAAGCCCGCACGTCCTCGCTGCGCACCTCGCCGACACATGCCCCGATCCGCAGCTGCTGGGTGAAGCCCTCCTCCGTATAGGTCACTCGCAGATAGGGCGGCTCCGTCTCGGTCCGGTACACCGCCGCGCCGGGATAGCGGACCTCACACACCTCGGCGATCCGGTCGAACAACAGCCGCCTCGAGTCCGGCTCCCGGTCGAACACAGCCGCCCGGTCTCCAGCCGGGTCTTCCTGCAGCGGCGCCAGGCTCGGCCTGCCTGCTCCCGGAAAGGTCGCGTGTGCGCCGAGCCAGGCATGGGTGACCTGGTCCGGCTCGCCGCGTCTGCCGGGCTCGGGACGGTCAGCCGTCCAGCACCGGCCGGCCGGGTCGTACCGCCGCACCCAACGGGTCATGCCCTCGCTCGTGATCTGGACGAGCTGGTAGCGGTTGGGCACCTGCGCCGGTGCGGCGCCCGGCGCGGGCACCGGGCTCCCGGCCGGGAGCGTGGGCAAGCCCGAGGCCAGGGTTCCCACTCCCTCGCCGTCGCCGGCGTGGCCGTGCAGCAGCAGGTTCGCGTGGGGCCCGAGTATCCGGTCGAGGGTCTCGCCGTCGCGCAGGTTCTCAGCGTCAGTCCCAGCACGGCCTCGCGGATGCTGATGGACAGCTCCGATCCGGAGCCACCCTGCTTCCTCGTACTGGCGCAGCTCCCGCGCGAACCACGCCGCCTGAGACTCGCCGACCAAGCCGTAGTGATCCTCGGCCTGGTGGCTGTCGGCCACCGTCGAGTTGAGCCCGGCGACGACCAGGCGCAGCTCGCGCATCACGAACAGCGTCCATGGCTGCTCGGCGTCGAACCGCACCGCTGGCAGGTCGCGGTACAGCCCGTCGAACCACGGGGCGAAGTGGCGCCACTTCGGCCAGTACGGCAGCTCCGGCTCGAGCTCGTCGGCCTCGCAGGTGGCGAAGTACGCCGCGCAGGCGGAGGAGGTGATGTCGTGGTTGCCCGGGACGATCGCGACCCGGTCGAAGCCCAGGCCGAGATGCGCGGTCAGGCCGGTCAGGAATGCCTGCGCCTGGTCGAACTCGCCCCGTCGCCCCGAGGCGGTCACGTCGCCGGTGACGACGATGGCCTGCGGGCTCGAGCCTTCTTCCGCGGCCAGCCGGTCCAGGTCGGCGTACAGCAGCCCGGACAGCGCGCCGTCGCGCTCCAACACCTGGCCGATGCCGCCGAACAGCTGGCCAGCACCGAACTGGAGGTCCGACAGATGCAACACGACGACCGACGTGTCGTCGATCAGACTCGTCGCAGTGACCCCGAGGGCCTTCGACAGGACGGCGACCTCGTCGGCCGTGATCGACAGACGCTTGCCCGACTCGATCTTCGCGATCGTGCTCCTCGTGAGCGACAGGCCGCCCATCCTGGAGCACTCGTCGGCCAGCCGTTGCGCGGACCATCCGCGGTCCAGCCGCAGCCTGCGCAGCCTTTTGGCCACGACCTCGGTGATCGATGCCCGCCGCATCGAGCCTCCGGATCCTCGACTGAACACAGACCGTAGCTCTTGCCACTTGTTCTGTAAAGGAGCAAACTATGCTCCGCACCGGAGCATAGACGGCGGACGCCGCTGTCTAGCGTCCAGGGAGGCAGAGGTGGGCGTGGCGAGGATAGGAGGGGCCGAGGCCGCCGCAGCCACCTCTTGGCTGTTCGCCACCCTGCTGGAAGTTGCCGGACTCCCTACTTACGTGGTCGTC
>Ga0126380_10000404_pt1 | contig 14102 bp, 10 predicted proteins | sample PanSoiMetPlot_26_FD_92544 | JGI IMG/M metagenome (GOLD analysis project Ga0126380, IMG submission 92544) | Tropical forest soil microbial communities from Panama - MetaG Plot_26 | ecosystem: Environmental > Terrestrial > Soil > Tropical forest > Bulk soil | place: Panama | collected 2016-02-17
AGACCGACCTGCTGAGCGAGCACGCCGACACCCTGCTCGAGCTCTCTCACGTCCTCGCCGCGGCAGGGCAAATCGCCGAAGCACACTCCGCTGCGACCCAGGCGCTTGACCTCTACCAACGCAAGGGCAACCTGCCAGGAGCCCGGGAATCGCTCCAATACCTTACCCAATCCGCACCTGCCTGAAAGGATGTCGCACATGTCTAATTCTCTTGTCACCAGGGCCGAGATCGACGGCGACAAGCACATCGTGCTTAGCATTGATGTCGATGCCTTCAAGCTTGGTGAATATGTCGAAGTATCCGGCTGCGTATCGCAGAATAGCTATGCAACGCAGAATTATGGCGGTTTTGCTAGCTTCAGCGAAATCCGGGAGATCGAAAACCCTGATCCAGCTGGCATCGTGACGCTGAAGGTAAAGGTCAAGCCGGAAAGGGAATTCGAGCAAGGCCTGGATGTCACAGTCGCTGTGCGTGTGTCAAAGGTCTGGATCACTGTGCTTTCCGAAGGAAAGACTCCCCGAACACAGATACAGACTCATCCAGCCCCGCCGCGCTGGGCATGGGGTCAGGTTAAAGAAGTGGGAGGACCGGACGAATATTCTTCCGACGCGACAAGTGGCAATTAGGCAGCTGCCGGCGGTCGTCCGGTCCCCAGGCCGGTAACGGGCACTGGGCACGAGTTCGGATGCGACGGCGGCCACTTCCGGTGGTCGCCGTCGGGTCGCCGCCTGGAAGGGAGCGAAGATGACCGGGTTGTTTCACGGCACATGGTGGGGACAGCACAAGGAGGAGTGGGACCCGCTCGAGGACGGTCACTCAGGTACGTTGGCGGCCGGCCGCTTTATCAGGCTGCTCCCGGAGAACCGCAGCCAGTTCGACGACCGCGACCTCAGAGCGCTGGCGCGCAGGATGACCTCGAGGCCAGAGCGCGAGCCCGCCCGGGAGGGCAGGCCCGATCCCGAGGAGGATCCGGAGATCACGGCCGCCTATACCTACCTGGGCCAGTTCACCGATCACGACATCACCTTCGACCCGACGTCCCGGCTGCGGGAGGCGCTGACGGACCAACAGCTCAACGCCCTGGCGGACTTCCGCACGCCGCGCTTCGACCTGGACAACCTGTACGGGCGCGGGCCGGACGACCAGCCCTACCTGTACGAGCCGGACAAGATCCACATGCTGCTGGGCGAGCCGTTGTCGGGGAACCACTTCGACCCGGATGCTCACGACCTGCCCCGCGGGCCGAATCACCGGGCGCTCATCGGCGATCCGCGCAACGACGAGAACCGCATCGTGGCGCAGCTCCACGCCATCTTCCTGCGGTTCCACAACAAGGTCGCCAAGTACCTGGCCACGTGCGATAACCGCCGCACCGAGGTCACCTTCGAGGAGGTCCGCGACCAGGTCCGGTGGCACTACCAGTGGCTGCTGGTCACAGACTTCCTGCCCCGCGTCATCAACGACGACACGTACCAGCGCGTGTTCGCCGACCCCCGCTACCCCACTCCCACGCTGCCCGGGCTCCAGGACGGCCTCCGGCTTATGCCCGTCGAGTTCTCCGTGGCCGCCTTCCGCTTCGGGCACTCCATGATCCGCCCCGAGTACCGGCTCAACACGACGGTCCCGCGTCGCCCCATCTTCCTCCCGGACAACGACGACGCGGCGCACGTCGATGAAGCGGCCGATCTTCGAGGATTCCGCGCTATCCCGGACAAATTGGCGATCGACTGGCAGTTTTTCATCAACCTCGAGCCCGGTCCCCTGGGACCGCGCTACGACGACTCAGAGCGCAAGCCGCAGAAGGCCTACAAGATCGATACCAGCCTGGTGAACCCCCTTGGCCACCTGCCCTCTCAGATCGCCTCGCGCCCGAACGTCCTGGCGCTGCGCAACCTCCAACGCGGCGCGGCCTTCTGCCTCCCCACCGGGCAGCAGGTGGCCAGGGCACTCGGTGAGGAGCCGATCCCCGACGACAAATTGGTGATCGGAAAGGCGACCGCCGAGGATCGAGACAAGCTCACGCCCCTCAATAAGATCGCTGAGGGCTTCGCCTGCCGCGCTCCCCTGTGGGCCTACATCCTGTCCGAGGCCCAGGTGACGTCCTGGGACAGGGCCGGCAACGACGCGTCCCCCGATAACATCCCCATCAAGCTCGGGCCGGTGGGGGGCAGGATCGTCGCCGACGTGTTCGCCGCCCTGCTCCGCGGCGACCCCACGTCCTACCTCAAGCAGGGTGCCCCCGCGTGCACGTCACACCTCAAGCAGGGTGCCCTCCCGTTCACGCCGATCCCGGACTTCACCCGCAACGGAAAGTTCGGTCTCGCCGAGCTGATCAACGTCGCGCTCAAGCCCGTGCAGTGAACCCCCTCCGGGGACGCCGACGCCTACCCCGACAGGACCGTGATCTCCCACGGCAGACGGCGGTGCCGTAGTACGGCACCGCCGTCGAGCCCCGCCCGGGTCAGCGCTGTGGCAGCTGGAGCGGGAGTTCGCCCGCCTTGGCCGCGGCGATGACGGCCGAGACCCCGAGTTCGTGGTAGGCCTCGAACTCGGCCCCGTCGTAGAGCTGCTGGAGCGTGGGGTCACAGGGATAGGTCGAATGACCCGCGGCGTAGGCGCGGACGTCCCACGGCGCTTGATCCCACCAGCCGAGCTTGCAGATCCAGATCTCCCCTGCGCCGGGCAGCTCGCGATCCGCGCCCTGGCCGTTCGCCTGGCTGCGGGCGCCCCGCCGCCGACCGGCCGTGCCGTCCCCGTTCGGCCCCGCGTGGGCGCTGCCCCGCTGGGCCAGGGCCGCGGCCGACCGGGTGAAGGTGCCGTGTGCCCAGGGCTGGAGCACCTGGCCCCGGCAGAGCGTGGGGGCCTTCCCGTTCTTCCGGACCATGGCCGTGGGGTTCAGGCTGATCTCGGCTCCCGCGTCGGTCCTCGCCAGGGCCATGGCCCCGCCGAGCGTGTACCAGGTGTCCGGGCGGTCCCCGCTGGCGTCGAAGACGACGATGTTGTCCGCGCCGCGGTGCAGCGCCTCCACCAGGCCGAGGTTGTCGTAGTGACCGCCGTCGGTCACGTTGATCCACGTGGCGCGGTAACTCGTGTGCCCGGCGGCCTCGGCCCAGAGCATGCCGAGCGTTGGCTGCATGACCCGCCAGCACACGGCCGCCTGGAGCCGGAGCAGGGTGCGGCGCCACCCGTTGCACTTGGTGCTCTGCTCGCGGAGGCGGAGCACGTGCGCCCACAGCCGGTCCTCCCGGCCGTTCTGGCGCTCCTCCCACTCCTTCTGGTGCTGCTCCCAGTCCCCCTGCTTCTCGGGGTTGCGTTGCCGGGGGTCACGGTGCCAGAACGGGTGCTGCGACACGTACCAGAGCAGTAGCAGGAAGGTCCATCGCGCCCACCAGCGATCCTCCTGGCGGTCCCTCCGGCGGTCTTTGTCTGACTTGCGCAGATACGCCCGCGCCCGGCGCACCACGGCGGGGTGCGGCATCCAGATGCCCAGGCGCAGGTTCGTCAGCGTGAGCACGATCCGGTACGCGCTCCGGGTCGCCGTTCCCATCAACGGAGAGAAGGCGGCACCGCTGATCGCCACCACGTCGAAGAGGGTGAACCGGGTGTGGCCGAGCAGGTACTCGTAGTCCTTCGTTTCGGCCTCCACGTTGGGCTCACCGCAACACGGATCGGCGCGCAACGTCACCTTGTCGGAGGCGAACGCCAGGCAGAACCCGCCGCGGCCGGGCGGAACCTCGCGGTTGGCGTTGATGTTGGCGGTGGTCGCGATGATCAGTTTCGGGCCGCCCCGATCGCCGCGCCGCTCGGGGTCACCGTGATCGTCGGCCAGTTCGGGACCGTGATCGTCGGCCAGTTCGGGACCGTGATCGTCGGCTACTTCGGGACCGTGATCGTCGGCCGGCTCGGCACCGTGATCGTCGGCCAGCTCGGAGAGCCGGGTCCGCGCGGCCTTGGCGAACAGTTCCTCGCGGGCCGCCGCCGTGTCAGCCTCGACCGCGTCCCTGGTGACCGCGTAGGCGTCGGCGAGCCGCCACCGGTAGAAGTCGTGCAGCGAAGTGCGGTTGATGTCCGCAAAGGCGCGCGTGCCCAGCATGACGCCCACCGCGACAAGAACGGGCACCAGTTGATCGCCCGAGAGCCCGGCCCTCGCCGCGTTGCCGATCCACAGCAGGATGGCGAACGCCCCAACGGCGATGATCACCAGGCTCGCGAGCCACGGCGTCAGCTTGGCGCGGACCCACGCGGCGATCTTCCCGATCGTGCCGCCAGCGGCCGTGCCTGCCGACGAGGACGCCAGCCGCAGCCTTGCCAGCTGCTTCTGCAAGGACCCCGCGATCGTCGCGATCGCGGCGACCACGCCGGTGAGCGCCGCCGCCGACCGGGGCAGCGACCCGCCGAACCCGAAGAAATGCACCACGGTGCCCAGCGCCCCGGTGCTGTGGGACAGCCACGCGATGACGGGCGGCACCGCGAGCATGAACAGCGCAAGGCCCGCGGTGACCGTCGCGGCCCAGCCGACCGTGCTGGCGCGGTGCTGGCCACGACCAGGCCCGCCGGACACCAGGGTCCCCCACCAGTACAGGAACAGCACCAGCGTGATCCCCGCCGCGATCGCCGTGGGCAGCCACCACGCCACTGCGGTGACGGAGGCCGAGGCCTGGCCGTGGGACCAGGTCAGCACGCCCTGGCCGTGCAGTAGCCAGCCCCAGGCATGGCTGAGGGCGTACAGCGGCGCGAGGACGAGAAGGCAGGTGACCACGGCGCCGAGCAGCAGCGAGAGAACCGCCACGAGCATGGTCTTCGCGTCGGGCGCGATGTAACGGGTGTTGTTGCGCAGGTTCTGCTCCTCGGGGGTGCCGCGAGCGTAGGCGGCAGGACGCTCATCATCACGCTGGCCAGCGTCCTGAGCCTGGCCCCCGTCCCGGCCCTGGCCTGCGTCACGAACCCGGCCCGGGTCCGCATCGCGGGCCCGGTCCGGGCGCGCATTCTGGGCAAGGCCGCGCGCGACGAGTGCCCGGGACGCCGCTATATAACTGCCGCCGGAAACGCCGACGATCCACTTCGCCCGGCGGAGCAGGGCGCCCTCCTCGAGGGCCTGCAAACCGCCCAGGCAGTAGGTGGCCGACCGGATGCCGCCGCCCGAGCAGCAGACCGCCCAGTCGCCCGTGGCCGGCGGCGTCGCCTCGGTCGCCGGAGCAGCGCCCGGTGACGGCTTCCCCAAGGGCCAAGGCACGTCCTTTATGACCGATGTCGTCGTCGAGTCATCCATGACTGCCCCCCGTTTCAGTTCAGTAGGTCAATCCCCCTTGTTGCCTGAATGGAGGAACCCCCTGGCTCTCCTGATACACATTCCGGCGTGCGCCCGGGCAGATGAGCGTGTTACTCGGGGAATTGCTCCGCGCCGGTCGGCTCGACGTGCTCCACCTGGTTCATGCCCTGGCGCAGCCGGGCCAGCTCCCAATACATCCGGCGCCGCGCGCGGTTGGAGTTTCCCAGCGGCTTGTGCTCGGCAAGGCTGTGCCACGGGTTGTACCGCAACACGTCGGCGAACGCGAGTTGCTGATCGGAATCGAATCGCTGGGCCGGGAGCCGCAACCGGGCCACCGGAATGTACGGGGACAGGCGCTCGGGCCACTTGACTGACGCGTTCTCGATCGGCATCCGGTACGGGTCGGTCTGCACCTGAACCATGAAGTCGAAGCTCCACTCCCCCGCCGCCAGCGTCCCGATCATGGCGTCCCGCAGGTAATTCTCCTTAGGGCGGGCCGGAATTTTCGTCCGGGCGGGCGGGGTCGGCTGCAGCGAGTACTGCACCGCCTGGCCCTCACCGAGCAGGAAGGGCACGTTGCTGTAGTACTGCACTTCAAGCGGGTTGGCGTGCATGGGCGAGTAAAGCATCTGCATGAACAGGTGCAGCAGATGCGAGTTACCCGGGTTGATGGCATAGGCCAAGGGCGCCTTGGCGCGCACCCAGCGCTGGAGCTTGGCGTTCTCGACGATGTCGGGGGTGACGAAGCTCGCCGGGCTGACCAGGATCAGGTCCTGGGTGAAGCGCTCGTCGTCCATGAGCTTGGGCCCCGGCACGCCCATGACCTTGATTCCGACGGAACACTGGCCGAGATCCTCGATGTCCGGGGGCGCGTACGGGCCTGGCCCGGAAAAACGCACCCACGCCGGATAGGTCGCGGCCTCGGCGAAAAACCCGCGCCGCAGGTGGTCCGGAAGATCCGGAAGCACCGAGAACTCGCCGCGCAGCACGCCGAAAGTCTTGGTATTTCCGAAACGCTGCGCGCCCCCCGGAAGCCAGTTCTCCCGCGTGAACTTGGCGAGCTCATCAATGATCTCGCGGGTGATCTCCTCCTCGCCGGGGATCAGCCGTTCCTCTGCCAAGCGGAGATGCTCGTCCTTACGCAACACGTTTTGCAACGACTGCGCGGCCGAGAACAGCGGCGGCTTGAACCACCTGTCAAACCACGGCCGGTAGAGAAACTCCGTCCGCCGTTCCAGCCGCCACACCCAGAGAAACAGATCACTGAGCGGCCGGAGGATCAGGTATGTGGCCAGGCCCTGCGGTTTGGTAAACAGGCCCTGGCGCCCTCGCGCGGCCGTCGCCTGGCGCTCCCGCTGTCCGGCCACTACTGTCTGCATGACGGTACCCCCGTTTCTTGCATAACGATTCTCGCGGGGCCAGCCCGTTACCGCCGCGGACGGAAGTCCAGGGCAAAGTCGAGGACATGGCGGCGTCCCCAGAAGACCAGGCCCAGGAAAACGCCGGGGGCTATTTCGCGGATCTCGTCACGAATCTTGCGGGCTACGAATGACGTCTTCGAATAGTCGAGCACGATGCACGGTTCCCCGTCGTACCAGCTGTCCTGCTGGTAAACCGCTGCCTCGATCGCGCGGATCGCCAGCGGCGTCACCAGGTTCTTCAGGCGCGCCTCGCGGGCGGTGAAGACCTTGCCGCGCCAGGCGAGCGCGTAGCAGAGCGCGGCGGCCAGCCGGGCGGTGATCCCCCCGGTGCCCAGCAGCACGGTGCCTCTGCCATGGCCGTCCGGGATGGCGCCGGCCGCCCCGGACCGGAACAGTTTCCCGAGTTCCTCGGTGGTGTCACCGGCCAGTGAGGACGGGTCGGTGGCGGTCAGTTCACGCATTGGTTCCTCCAGGCTTGTGCGTTATTGGGCCGCCCGCGCCCAGGGCAGGAACGCGTTCGGAACGGTGCCGAGCGCGGGACGCAACTGTGGGTAGTGCCGCAACAGCACCGACTGCATGCCGTTGTCGTTGATCCAGTCCATGCCCGCCTGGGTGTAGACCGCCGGGGTGTAGTGCGTGGTGAAGAACCGGTCGCTGTTCAGCCGGCGGGACGCCATCAGCAGGAAGATCCGGAACCCGGTGTCGCTGAAGGCGAAGCCGGTGGGGCGGCGCTCGGCGTACATGCCGACGGTCAGGTCGACCCGCTCGATGTCGCCGCCGTAGACGGCCTCGATCTGCCTGGCCCATTCCGGGTTGTCGGTGAGGTCGTCGAAGCTGGCGACCGGGCGCATGTGCAGCAGCCGGCGGAACTGGTTGTACCGGGGCACGCCGAGTTCGCGGGACCGCAGGATGTCGGTGGCCGCGAGGTCTTGCAGGGTGCCGTCGGGCCGGTGGAACTCCTGCAGGAACCGCGGGAAGTTGTGCAGGGTCACCAGGCCGGGGTACTGGGTGCCGAAGGAGTACATCAGGTCGGCCATGCCCAGCTTCTGCGCCACGGTGACCGCGCCGGCGCCGGTCAGGTCGCGCAGTGCCGTCTGCATGAGCGCGCGGTCGTCCGCGCTCGAACGCAGGTCGTAGTCGTCGGGCACGAGCGGGTGCATCCGGTACACCGCCACGAACTCCTCGGTGAGCGAGTACGGGACGCCGTAGTGCTCGGTCGCCGAGCCGGGGATGCCGCTGATGACCTCACTGCTGCTGATCCTGCCGAACGCGCGGCGTATGCGCTCGCCGGCCAGGCCGTACCAGCTGGCGCGCATCCCGACCTTCGTGGTCGGGTGGCTGATCACGGCGGGGGTCCACTCCACCGTGTGGATCTTGGCGATCAGCGCCACGTTGATCAGGCGCGCCCGCTGGAAGATCTCCTCGTCGGACCAGTGCGGGTACTCGGCGCGAAGCCGGTCGCAGATCGAGTTGTGCTCCAGGGTGAACAGCGTCTGCAGCATGAGCAGCCCGAGCCAGAAACCGGGCACCATCCGGGGATCGGTGGCCGGGTCGTCGGGCAGCGGCGGCAGCCCGTCGGCGTCGACGCGCAGTTTGCCGTCCTGGCCGGCCCGGACGATCCGCTGGTGCTCCGGCGTGGTGCCGTAGATCTGGGACGCGTCCCACCAGGGCGTCTCGGTGTTCGCGTAGGTCGGCGGGTGGTTGCCGCCGGGCGGGGCGGTGGGGTCGGGCCGGGTCCGCATGACCCGCATCGGCCGGTCCGGCCACGGGTCGTCGTCGGTGAGCGGGATCTCCCAGGGGTTGTCGCGGGGGCCCTTCCCGTGGCTGAACCAGTCTTTGATCATGAACTGGAGCCACGCCGCGACGAGCGCGTTGACCGAGGTCGCCGGGATGAGCTCAGCCCTTGTCAGCAGGGCGCGGCTCACCTCGCGGGGGTTCGGCTGCATCAGCTCCGGCAGCGGATCCGGCTGGGCGTACCCCAGCGGCACGTTCCGGCCGAACCGCGATCCGGCCATTCCCATGCGCGGCTGGGCAAGGTCGTTGTACGTGCCGTCGAGGCTCCGCGTGGTGCGGATCTCTGGGGTGGCGGGCGGCACCGGCGGCACGTTCGCCGCGGGCAGCCCGCTGGTGTCGTAGAGGTTGTTCTTCCTGAGGACGTCGCGGATCCCGATGAGCACCGCGAGCCCCAGCGGCACCGGGAGCCGGTGCCAGCCGATCTTGCGGTCGGCGAGCTCGGCAAGCTTTTCGTACAACGTCCAGAACGCGGACTGGTGGTAGCCCTTACTCATTGTGGTCACCTCGTCGTGGGTGAGGCGGCGGGCGCGGACACCGCGCCCGCCGGTAGCTGGTCCAGGTAGCGGAGAGCGGAGATGCTCGGAAGGAAGAAGTAGGCACCGCCCCGGGTCCGGACGAACTGGGGCAGGCCGCGGTACCGGCGGCGCACCGGGCGCCTCGGCGCGGTGAACGTCGCGCCGCGGCCGTCACGGCTTCCGGCCAGCGGGTCGGTGTCGTCGTACAGGCCGTTGAAGTTCGGGTTGTTCAGCCACGTGTGCTGCACGAACTCGAACTGCCTGGCCAGGCTGGCCACCAGGCAGACGAAGTGCAGCCCCGTGCCCCCGCGCGCCGGAGATGAGTCATCGCGCGCCGGCCGTATTGCATGATCGTCGTCGGCCGCGGTGCCGGCGGTGCCGGGGCCGTAGGGACGGCCGCGGCGGAGCAGGCGGTGCCGGTCGTTGACCGCGAGCGACTGCTCGCTTCCGGGGGACGGGTCCAGCGAGTCACGCGGGTTCATCCTGCGGATGTGCGCGCCGCGCGGGCAGGCGAGCCCGTCCGGATCGGTGTGGTGGTAGCCGAAGTCGTTGTCGTCGCGCAGCCGCGGGTCGTCGTTGTCGGGTGCCTTGATCAGCGGCGCGCCGCTCGGCCAGCGGCCGACCATCTTCGCGGCCAGGGCGGTCCGCGCCTGCGGATCGTAGGAGCCGTCCGGCCGCCTGGTCGCCTCGGCCGCGTACTCCCAGAACGCGCCGACGTCCTGTTCGAGCTGGCGCAGCACCAGGTAGCAGCCGTCGCGCCCCAGGTCCGCCGCGCCGCTCCCGGCGGGATCGCGCGGCAGCAGGTGCCGCGGATCATCGGACGCGGGCAGCAGCGGCCGGTCGGTGAACTGGTCATAGGCGTTCGGGTAGCCCAGGACGAACTCCCCGGCGGGCAGGGCCCTGGCGCCCCGGGCGCCCTTGGACAGGCCCTGGATGACCGGCTGGGAAATGCCGTCGTGGAAGCCGAACGGCTCGTTGTCGCCCAGTTCCACGGTGTCGAGCACGGTGACCTGGTGGATCCCCGCCGCGGCGAGGCAGCCGGCCAGCTCCGCCTGCCGGCGGCCGAGGATCTCCGGGGTGGCCGCGTACAGGAGCACCACGGCGTCCGCCGGTGACCCTTGCGGCGCCCCCCAGTCCCAGAAGCGCGGGCTGGAGCCCTCGACGTCGCCCAGGAAGCGGCTCCGGTCCGGGCCGGCCATGCCCTCGCCGAACTCGGCCGAGAACCCGGCGATGACGCCGTCGGGCAGGCCCATCCGGCGCAGCCCGGCCGCGCCGAACGCGACGTGCAGGGCGCTGTCCGCGGTGAACTTGCCCGCGGTGGTGATCCGCGGCAGCAGCCACGACAGCGCCGCGTGGCCGGCGTCCTGGCCGGGGATCGCGAAGACCGTGAACCGGGCGTAGGACAGGCCGCGGTACCCGCGGGCGACCAGGCCCTGGATGTTGTCGAGGTTGAGTCGTGCCGTCATGGGTGCCTCACAGGAGCGAGAGCCAGCGCTGCGCGTCCGCCGGGCCCATCTCGCCGCGCAGGCCCGCCCGGATCTGGGCGTTGTTCTCGATGTTCTGCGCGGAAAGCGACGGGTAGGCGGTGTACCACGCAGGCACGGGGATCTGGTGGCAGCGCAGCGTCGCCTTGAACTGCTGCTCGTACTGGGCGCCGCCCCACAGCAGCCACCGGGTCGGCGGGTAGCCCACGCCGTTGCCGAACGCCGCGTTCAGCCCCCACCAGACGATGTTGATGAAGTCGTCGTTATACGCCTCGACGGCACCGTCGTAGTCGCTGGCGAAGGTCATCCGCCGCCAGCCGTCGAGGGGGACCCACCGGGCGAAGTGGATCGTAGTGATCCCGGCGAGGCTGGCGTGGTTGTACACGTGCCGGACGGCGTAGTCGATCGCGAACATCACCGCCCGGAACGTCAGCTGCCGCAGCCGGCTCGGTTTGACGAAGCCGACGACGGCGAACGGGTTCTGGGTCACGAAGTCCTCGTAGCCGGACAGCTCCTCGAGGTGCGCCAGCGCCGGCCGCTCGGTGACCGGCCGGTCGCGGCGCTCCTCGAGCCGCAGTGCCACGGCCCAGACCGGGAGGATCAGGAGCAGTACCGGCAGGAGCAGCGCGAGGGCGAGCGGCACCGCGGCCATGTGCACGGCCTCGCGGGCGCGGAAGAACACCGACGGTGGCGCCGGCGGCCGCTGCGCCCAGGCCAGGTCGGCGCGCCCGGCGACGTAGGCCTGCAGTTCGCGGCGCACCTCGGTGGCGCTGCTGCCGCCCCAGTCACGCCCGTCGAGGTAGTCCGCCAGCGCGCCGCGCAGCGCCGCCTCCTGCCGGATCTGCTCCAGCCCGCGCCCCACCGTGTTGACATAGAAGGCGCTGGCGGCGACCCGGTGCCCGCGCAACCAGGCGATCTTGGCACGGCGCCGGGCATCCGGCCCCGGGTAGCCGGTGCAATGCCGGAACGCCTGATCCATGCCTTCGCCGGCCACGTCGACGAGGTCGGCGAGGTGCCGCCGCAGCGGCGCGTCCACCGCGCTCATGAAGACCAGGCTTGCCGGAATGCTCCGGCCCTCCAGGTCCGCCGTCTCCTCGAGCAGGTAGAACCTGGCGAAATGCAGCCCGCGGACGTGAGCGAGGTCGAACGGGCCCTCGGCCAGGCCCTTCCGCGAGATCTCGGCGAGCCAGGCCCGCAGTTCGGGCACCCGGTCCACGGCGACCGGCGCCTGGATCGTGACGCCTATTTGGTGTGGCATGGCCATCTCCCCCGATCAGGCCGTTGTCTTATCCCCCGGTTGTCATCACCCGCGGTTCATCGCCGACGGTTCATCGCTCGTGGCGAGGATCCAGGCCAGCGCGGTGTTGGTCACCGAGATCCCGGCCGCCGCGGCGGCGACCCGCGCGGGCAACTGCCGGCGCAGCCCCGCGGCGATCGCCGACGCCGCGTCGGCGGCGTGGATCACGACGCCGACCTGTCCCTGCTGCCGTAGGGAGCCGCCCCGCTGGCCGGAACGGCCGGCGAGCAGCTGGCCACCGAGCACCACGGTACGGATGCCAAACATCCGCAAGGGGTAGACGGCCACGCGGCCGGGGTCCTTGCCCGCACCGGGATCGGCCTCCTGGCCCGCCTCGAAGCGCCGGAGCATCACCTCCGGGGCCAGCAGGGCCAGCACGCCATTCACCAGCCGGATGCTGGCCAGAGCGATCCGGGCGTGATCGCGGCTGATAGCCATGGGTCTCCTCGCGGAACGTCTACCGGCCTGAACAGGCCGTCACAGGAACAGAGAACGGGCATGCGGCCCTGATACACCGCGGCTCGAACGCAGCGCCCGGCCCGCCGGGGCCCGGCGTGTCGTGCGCCAGCCTCGTGGACATGCGTTCACTCCTTGTGCTCAGGGCTCCAGCAAACCGGCGATGGTGCCAGCCGCCGCGGCACCGCCCTCGTGTGGCCGGGTAGGCCCGCTGATGCCGCGGCGGCTGGTGGTAAGGGTGTACCGGGATCAGTTGGTCTCGATCACGGTCCTGGTGATCATGATTGGGGTGGACTCCGCGTACCCGAACATTTCCGAGAGCTTGTTCGGGTCACCCGTCGGCGAGTGGTTGATCACCGCGGTCAGCTGGTACAGACCCAGCTGCGGCTTGGGCGGCGAGACCGTGAACTTGTGCTGGAACTGCAGCGGGCTGACCCCGCCGGTGATCGAGACGGTGTCGGGCCCGGCGATCAGCCCGGTCATCAGGCCCTGACCGTCCATGTCGTCGGCGTACAGCGCGACGATCCAGGTGCCGCCGACGACCGGCGTCGAGTTCCCGGTGAGCTCCCAGCTGAGGACGACATCGAACTCGTCATCCACCTCGAGCAGCGAGGTCTTCTCGTTCTGCTCGGTCGGGTCGAGCACGTCCAGCCCCGTTACCTGGCCGTCCAGGATGTTGCCGACCCCCGTGTCGGTAACCGTGGTCTGGAGTGAACCTGACCGGAGTTGCGTTGAAGCCATGATTTCCTCCCGTGGCGGGACCGCTGCGCGGCCTGCCCGCGCAGATCACCGGCGCGTTGCCGGGGTCCCTGGTGGCTACCAATGCAGAGGGTCAGGTCTGCGTGCCAGATACGTCCCCGTCCGTCGTTTTTTCCGGCGGCACGACTCGCCGGGCGCGGGCCAGCACGTTTAGCGCGGTCCGTGCGGGTGGGCGTGGCAAGCTGGGCAGGAGGAGTGCCCGCCGGAGATCGGAGTTCGCTTGTCCACCCCACACGAGATGACGCGGACGAGAACACTGGAACACGGCGTCGAGGAGTGGTCGTGCACCGAGTGCAGCAGGCGGTTGCTTTTCCGCTGGCCACCAGCCTTTGCGAAGGTCGTGCTCGACCGCGGCGATGAGTGGGCCGCCCACGTGGGCGGCAGTGGTGGCCTGCGGATCGCTGCGGCGGATGTGGCGCCCCCGGAGAGGGCGGATCTTCCCGCCGCTGACCGCGACTGGCTAGCGGCTCAAGGGATCAGGTGGGGACCTGAGGACACCCCATAGCGGTACTGCGCAGGCCGGCGGTCTGCGGCCTGCGGTGCATCACCAGCCGGGCGCTGTCAGGTCCCCGGGACGCAGCCGGTATTCCTGCAGCCGGAGGCCGTGGTATTTCTCGGTCTCGCCCACCCACTCCATGCCGATCCGGCGGACCATCGCCAGCGCGCGGGTGTTAGTGGCCCGCACCAGCGCAACGACCTGCTCTATCCCCTCCGCGAACGCCCACTTGGCCAGCGCCAGCCCGGCCTCGGTGGCGTAGCCGTGGCCCCACTCCCGCGGGACAAGCTGCCACCCGACCTCGAACTCCTCATCGGGCGGCAGCGGCAGCAGGGTCGCCCCGCCGATCACCTGCCCGGTGTCGCGAAGCTCGATAGCCCAGCGGCCGGCCGGCGCCATCAACCGCGCATCCTCGGCCACCCACTGCTGCAACAGCAGGCGCATGGCCGCCAGGTCACCAACCTGGTCCATCGCCGGCGTAAGCCAGCGGGCTACCTCGGCATCGCCGTAGGCGTCCAGCGCCGCCGCGGCGTCATCGGCATCCCAGCCGCGCAGCACAAGACGCCCGGTAACCAGCCTGTCAGACATGGCCCAACCATAGCCACCGGCA